>Ga0315910_10004873_pt1 | contig 11107 bp, 13 predicted proteins | sample EdamamesoilMG_FD_204470 | JGI IMG/M metagenome (GOLD analysis project Ga0315910, IMG submission 204470) | Garden soil microbial communities collected in Santa Monica, California, United States - Edamame soil | ecosystem: Environmental > Terrestrial > Soil > Garden | place: USA: California...
GCTTCTCTTCCTTGCGAAACGTGGTCGATCCGTAGCCAAACAGAGGGATGTCTCGTTCCAGACAGTAGAGCTCGAGCAAGCGAGCGATCTGCTTCTTGCTCACTTCGTGCGCGCGTCCCGGGCTCATGATTTCTAGCCACCCCTCCAAGTACGTCAGCCTCAGCCCCGGGCTGTCGACGGTGTCGCGCAAGACCACGTAGGTGCTCCACGGCACGCGGCTCAGCAGTACACGCGACTCGCCTTCCGCGGCAGTCGGGGGCGCACCTAGGACAGCAGCAGCGACCATGGGCGCTACCTTAGCACGGACGTGAGCTGCCGGACTACAGCGAGCGCAGGTATTGGATCAGGTCGCTCTTCTCTGCTGCGCCCAGCTGCGCCGTTTGGCCGTGGGCGCTGCCGCCGCAGGGCTCGAAGCGATCGGCGAGCGTGCTCGCGCAGCCGTCGTGCATGAAGGGGGCGCGCGCGTCGAGGCCCACGAGGGAGGGCACCTGGAAGAGACCGCCGGTGCCGACGTCGTAGCTGTTGTTGTTGGTGAGGAGCTCGCCCTGGTGGCAAGTACCGCACTCCGCGTCCGAGCGGTGGAAGATGGCAGCGCCGCGGGCCACCGCCGCCGCGTCGAGGCTCGGCTTCACTGGGGCTGGGATGCGGTCGAGGTAATCCGAAAAATGCTCCACCTGTGGCCGGTTGGGGCGCGGCCCGCCCATGCGCGAGACGAACACGTCGTGCACGAGATGCGGGAGATCCGCGACGTCGCCGGACCAATGGAAAGGCGCCGTCGCCATCAAGCCGCCGGCGACGGCCTGCGTCCGCCTCGGGCCGATGCCCACGAAGTTCCAGACTCGGCCGTCTTCGCGACCTTCGGGATGGCAGGAGGCACACGCGATGCCGAAGCCAGAGTTCATGTGGAACATGGCCGTGCCGGTGTCAGCGCGTGACTCTTTGCTCAAGCTGATGACGGGACCGCCCACGACTTCGATCGTCGCGGGCTGGCGACTTTGCACGACGACCTGGCCCTGCGCAGTGTAGGCAACACTGGTGGGTTCGCCTTCTGCCAGCGGCTCGCCCGGTTGATCGCAGGGGTCGAACCCGCTGAGCTCGCTCAACGGCATCACGATCAGCCCGACCCGGAGCGGCTCGTTGGTGCTCCATGAGTTACCGCTCGACACCACCGCAATCTCTTTGCCGTCGGGCGACACCGCAACGTCGCTCGGCCCCACCATGTGCGAGAACGCTGGATTCGCCTGCGGCATGGCTTCGCTGTCACTTGCGCTCGGGTTCGAAAGCATGCTCACGGTCCCGTGCACGATGCCCGTCGCGCACGGCGCTACCGTCGTGTAGTACCCGCCGGGCCCGATGCTGATTTGCCCCGGATTCGCCCGCTGGTGCGCCACTACCACGCGGCCATTACCTGCCCCCACCATGCGCCAGGCGACGGAAGCTTCGAAGCCTCCCACGGTCCCCAATCCGATGCTCGACGACGTGGCTGGCCGCGCCGTGTTCACGACCGCTCCCTCTGCGTCGAGGGTCAACACTTCGGCAGAACGAAACTTGCTGACCCGGATCGTGTCGCCCTCGACCACCACGTCGCGCAGATCGCGCCCCAAAAAGAGCGAGCGAGTGCTCGCCCCCCCGCTCGCCGGCAACGTCACGAGCTCACCCGTGTCGCACGCCACCTGCAAAGCGTCGAGCTTGTCGTCGTACGCCAGCCCGCGGGGCGCTGGACACACGGCGCGCGTCGCAAGAACTTCACGCCTACTGAGGTCGATCGACAACACCTCGCCGGTTCTGCGAAGTGCAACGTGAGCGCGATCGGAGCTGTCAATCACCACGCGCCCCGGCTCCGCTCGCGCTGCTGTCGCAATGGGTGTCACCTCTCGAGTCGCGAGATCGACGAGGAACACGCGGTCGCGATCGGGGTCGGCAGCCACCGCCATGCCCGCTTCGGAAATGGCCAAGGTTCCGCCGCTGATCGGCGACACCTGCTTCGCCGTCACGCCCTCGTCGCCACCCGGAACGCCGCTGATCCCGGGCGCGGCTTCGACCACCGTGCCTTCGTCCGGATGCGGCGAGCACCCGAGCCCCAGCGCCCCCAGCCCCAATGCCCCAAGGGCAACCACTTCTCCGACCCTTCCCATGTCAGCCTCCCCACACAGAAGATGCACCTTGTGTGCCGGAGCGCACGAGCCTGCGGCGTGCCCGTCAGTCCGTTCCGTAGCCGACGATGAATCCGGCAGAAAAGCCGGACCCTGCTTCGCGGTTGAACTCGCGCACCTCGCCCGTGTCGCACGGCGCGTCCGCCTGAGTGGCTGTGCAGGTGTAGCGGACCGATCCGCCAAAGGCCCTCATCAGCGACGCCTCGAAGCCAATCCGAAAGCCGCGGCGGGTCACCCAAACGAACGGAACCATGACACCAGCGCCATACCCGTAGCTGCTCTTGTCACTCAGGTGGAAGGTGACGCTCGGAGCGAACACGAACGAACCGTTCGACGTGAACACGTAGCCCACCCCCAAGTTGCCGAACAGGCCGGGCAAATCCTCATCCTCGCTGGACCCACGACTGAACCCAAGCGGGGGCGATTGGTCCTTGTTCTCGTGCATGTCGGCCTGTGGCACCCCAAAGCGCGCCGTGAGGTGCAAACGCTCCCAGACATACGCGCCCACGTGAGCCCACACCATGCCGTAGCTCTCGTAGCGATTGTCCAGCTGCAGCCCCCCATACTCCAGATCGAAGTACGGCCAGCGCAGCGGCAGCGGCGCTTCGTCTCGCGCTTTCGGTGGCTCATCCGGCGGCGGCACCTCTAGATTGTTGGCGGGGGCTGGTACCGCGGGCGGTGGTGCCGGATAGGGCGCTCCAGACGGTGCCGGGTACGGCGCCGCTGGCGCCGGTGGTGCAGGCGCCGGTGGTGCAGGCGCCGGTGGTGAAGGTTCCGGCGGTGCGGGTGCCGGTGGTGCGGGTGCCGGCGCGGGCGTGGCCGGTTGCGGCGGCAGCGGTGTCACGGACTGGGGCGGGCTCGCGGGCGGTACCGGTGCAGCTGGTGCAGGCGGCTGCGTCTGTACCGGCGCCGCTTGCGCAAACATGCCTACACTCGACAACCCAACCAGCGCAGCCCACGGCGCCAGCATCCCAAGCAAGCTCACCACCAAGCTAGCGTTCCATATCTGTCCCAGGACCGCAACCCAACGACCTCGGAACGCGCGATGGGTTGAACGAACTCAGCGGCGGTTGTCGCTTAGAGCTTCGGCTCACGACCGCGAATGGCTCCCCAAACGGCCATGATTCGAACGACGTCGTCCCCATCGAGACGGTAGTACACGTGCCTTTTCGTTTTCGGCATTAGCCAACGCCAAACCTGCTTGCCGCGCACTACCCGGTACCGTTGCCCGTATTCTGGGTGTTCCTGGATCGTTGAGTAGGCAGCTGTCAGCTCTTCCTCAAAGAGATCAGGGGCTTTCTCGCGATGCATTCGCCACCACAGCCCAAGACGCTCAACATCCTGTTGGGCGCGCTCGGCTACTTCGATTCGTCGCAACGGAGAGCTCGCAGGCGACGCAAAGATTCTTCAGCAGAGATCACCCGACCGGCGTCAATGTCGTCAGCTGCTTGCTCCAACGCCTCGTGCAAGCGAGCGCGCTCCTCGTCGTCAAGGTCGTCAGCATCGATCAACTGCAGCTCAACCTCGGCCCCTTCAGGTAGGTGGGCGGGCTCGTCGATCACGTAGCGGCCGTTAACGACACGAGCTTTCAGAGCATGCATTGGTAGATCCTGTTCCGATCCGAGATGCGTCGAGCGACCTTACCGGGACGGGACTTGCACCCGTTGGAAAAGCGCAGCGAGTTCCGGACATACCTTCCCCCGAGGGAGAAGGACATCCGTCGCGTCACGACGCACCATAGAGGGTGTCTAGCACATCGGTCTCCGTACCGCGAGCGCCTCAAGGTACTCGCCCCGACTACCTCTGCAATATCCGCGCGAGCCGGGCGCGATCGTCGCGGGAGGCTTTGCGGAACTGGCGCGGGGAAACGCCGGCGGCACGGTGGAAGGTGCGCACGAAGTTCGAGAGATCGCCGAAGCCGACGGCGTAGGCGATGTCGGTGATCGCGGCCGAGTCGTGAGCGAGCAGGTACGCGGCGCGACGCAGGCGGGCGCGCACCAAGTATTGATGCGGCGTGACACCGAGCACGCTCTTGAACAGCCTGAGGAAGTGAAACGGCGTGAGCCCGACCTCAGCTGCGATGCGCTCGAGCGGGAGCTCCAGCGCGCAGGACTCGTCGAGAAACAGCGCGGCTTGGACGGCCCGCTGGCGATCGCGGGGACTCGCCGAGCGCGACGAGCTCCGCTTGGAACCGGCGAGCTCGACGAAGCGCGCCGCCAGGGCGATGCCGGCCTCGTCGAGCGCGACGTCGCTGGCGCCGTGGGTCGACAGCTGCGCGAGTTCGCCGAGTAGGATGAGCTCTTGGAGTGGGGGCAGCGCGCCGATCTGCCAGACGGCGGGGCCGCCGCCGAGTGAGTCGACGAGCTCGGCGGACAGCTGAAACGACAAGCACTCATCGCCGCCGTGGTGGTGGTCGTGGGTACAGAGGAACTCGTCACCCGGCTGACCGACGAGCACGGACCCAGCGACGAGTTCGTGGGACTTGCCACGCGTGCGGCAGCCGAAGCTGCCACGGCGCACGAACGAGACCGAGTGCGCGCGATGCACCTCGACGAATGTCGGGGTGGCCGGCGTCGCGTCGCAGCGAAAGTCGAGGACGCTGAGCAGCGAGGAGCGCGCGAGCTCGGTCACCTGCATGTCATCGCACCTTTGTCGGTTGGGCTACCGAGACCAGGCACTGTCTTGATGTTCTCGAACGCCTCGGCCAGCTCGGATTCGAAGAGCTCAGGATTCTTGTCCCGGCGAGCCAACCATTCACGCTTACCGCGCTCGATTTCGTTGAGCGCGCGTTGCGCGAACTTCAGCTTCACCCGATCGCTTTGAGCCTCGCCCACAGTTCGACCTCGTCCACCACGCGCCCCGCATCGATATCTTCCTCGGCCTCTTCGATCGCTTGCATGAGCGCCGCTCGTTCCGCATCACTCATGCCATTGCCTACCACTACGAGCTCAACCTCGGCGCCTTCTGGTAGGTCAGCGGGCTCATCGATGACGTAGCGACCATTCACTACCCGGGCCTTCAAGGCGTGCATGGCGTCACTCTAGCACACCGCACCCACCGTTGTCTCGAAGGAGCTCACGCCCCGCCGTCGAGCACGCGCCACATGTACCAGCTCGCCACGGAGCGGTAGGGAGCCCAGCGCTCGGCGCGCGCCTCGAGCTCTTTGGGACTCGGGAGCTCGGGCATGCCGTAGACCCGCTGGAAGCCCTTGCGAACCCCGTAGTCGCCGGTGGGCAGCACGTCGGGTCGACCGAGGCGAAAGATGAGGAGCATGTGGACCGTCCATGCGCCGATGCCCCGCACACTGGTGAGGCTGGTGACGATGTCGGCGTCGTCCATCTTTTGAAGCTGGGCGAGCGTGGGGAGTTGTCGCGCCAGGGTCTTCTGGGCCAGGTCTTGCAGGGCGAGCATTTTTGCTTGCGACAGGCCCGCGCCGCGCAGCTTCGCCGCCGGGGTTTTTGCCACGTCGGCGGGCTTGAGCTTTCGCCCCGACGAACACACCTCGCGCACGCGCCCGAAGATGGTGGCCGCTGCCTTGCCGGTCAGCTGCTGATACACGATGGCTTCGGCCAGAGCTTCGAACACACTCGTGGTGTGCTTGAGCTCCAAGCGGAACGGCCCAGCCGCGCGGATCGCACGCGCCAGGCGCGCGTCGCAGTCGCAAAGATGCGACAGCGCTTGCTCCGTATCGAACGAGAATCCGTTGTTGCTCGGTCGAGACCGCGTAGCGCTGGGTCCGGTGCGCACACCCTCCAGCTCGAGCATGCGAACCTTGGTGTCGACGCCGCCGTTGGCGGTGAAGCCCCCCAGCTTGCCGCCTGCCGCGAGCACACGGTGGCAGGGGACGACGATGGGGAACGGGTTCTTGCCAAGGGCTTGGCCGACGGCGCGCGCGGATCCGGGCGAGCCGAGACGCGCCGCGACTTCGCCGTAAGAGAGCGTCGTGCCCGCCGGGATGCCGCGGACCATTTCGTAGACGCGGCGATGAAAAGCGGGCAGCCCTGCCATCTCGAGCGTGAGGTCGTCGAAGCTCACCTTGTCGCCGCGCAGCAGGCGCTCGATGTTCTTGATGGCGCGGGCCACGTGTCGTGGCGGAGGTTGCTCGGTGGCTTCAGGACACCTCGCCAGCAAGAGCGCGCGGGTGGCGGCGTCGCGCGCTCCTGGTAGCGCTAGAGCGACGATACTGCCGTTCGCCCAGGCAATACCGCAGCGCCCGATCTGGCTGTCGAACAGGGCGAATCCGGGAGCTTTCATGGCCCTCTGGTCGTAGCAGAGGGGCGCGAACGAAACTTGGAGAATCTTGCGAACAGCCCGGTGAACGCTGTTCACACCGAGCCCACTTCAGATGGTGTAGCTCTTCATCTGGATCTTGTTCAGATCGTGCACGCCGAGACCGAACTCGCCGGCGTTGCGCACGTAGCGCGGTTCGCGCCGCGAGTCTTTGAGGCTGGCGATGTTGCGCTTCTTGCGTTCGTCGTCGACGATCTTCCACCCCATGGTGTCCATCGCGACGGGGTCGGTCGCGACATACACGGCGCCGTGCGGGATGCGGGTGCGCGGATCTTTGTCGAGGGGTCCGCGGTCGTACATGATCTTGAAGGCGTCGGTGATGTGCAGGCGCACACGGCTCGTCACGATCGGGTGGTTGTACAACATCGCGATCTGCGGGCTTGCCTGGTGCAGGTGGTGCGCGTGCGGATTGTCGACGTTGCCGTGGGTGATGTTCTTCATCGTGCCGGTGTAGCCGCAGATCGAGTGATCTTTGATCTGGGTCATGTCGATCACGGCGGTGGCTTCGGTGAAGAAGCGGCAGTAGCGCGTCGAGATGCCGTTGAAGATCTGGATCGGCTTCATCGGGTGATTGTTGTTGTTGTGCGTCCCCGTCTTCACGCCTTCGGGAAGCTGCCAGTCGCGCACGTTGACGCGCGTGCCCATGAGAAAGCCCGGGTACTGCTCGTAGACGGTGATGTTCTCGGCGGGGACGCCCACGGCCAGCACCGCTTTCACCACGGGTAGGATCAACTCGAAGTTGACGGCCATGGTGGCGCCCTTCTGACCGGCGATGCCGTTGGGCTTGATGGCCACGATGTCATCCTTGTGGATGAACTTCTTCATGGCTTCCGTGAGATTGGGCGCGCCGGTGAACTCCATCATCGCGCGCTCGAGCAGCTTTTCGGCGATGCCCGCCTGAGGCCACAAGAGGTTCGGCTGCATCATGGACTTGAAGTCGCCCTTGGCTTCGACCTTCGTGATCTTGCCGGGGGCCACCATCGGCTGAAAGCCCGCCGGGGGCTTGGCAATCAGGCTCGCGACTTCGCTTGCGGGGTCGTCCACGGCGTGCGCCTCGCGCGTGAAGGCGCCACTGGTAGCGGCCAGGCCCGCGGCGGTCGAAGCGAGGCCGAATTGGCGCCGCGTCAGCTGGCCGGAGCCGTAGCTGGGTTCATCTCCATCGCGATGTTCAGGTCCGTCGCGATGTTCGCGGCTGTCGCGTTCAATCGCGCGTTCAACGGAGTCTTCAGCGCCCCCTACGTTACGAGTCGAGTCCATCGCGCTTCTCCTGTGTGTGGTTGCCTGTCCGCGGGTTTTCTTGTCGGTCGGTCGACGTGCCGATCACAGCAAATCTCACGTAAGGGGAGTATCACGAGCCGGGCGCACCGGCAATCTCCTGGGGTCGCCACGTCCCGCCGCCGGCGGCACGCGCACCGCCACCCCCTCTTACCCCGTAACTCGCGAGAAATTGGGGGTCTTCCGGACGGCATGCGGCTCGCAACGGCCGCCCGTGCACCCACAGCCGCGCCCATGGGGCGCATTGTCTCAAGGAGTCACGCTCATGGATCCAGCCAAGATGAAGATCGTCTACGCCATCACTTCGCGCGAGCCCAAGCCCGGCAGCGTGAGCAACACCCCAAGGAAGTTCTGGCACCGGGTGGGCGTCGCCTTCGTGAATCGCGACGGCTCGCTGAGCGTGAAGCTCGAAGCGCTGCCGGTCTCCGGGGAGCTCCATATCCGCGACTACCTGCCCGCGCAGGCCCCCAGCCACGAGCTCCCCTCGCACTCCGTCCGCAACAACGGGACCTCCGCGGTTCTGTGAACGAGGTTCTCACCATGCAACCTCGTCTCACGGATCCGACTCTGTTCGCCGAACCGAGCGCGGTCGCGCTCGAATCCCTGGCGCTCGTGAAGCTAGAGCCCACCGACCTCGTTGCAGCGGCACTCCCGCCCGCCGCGTGGCACGAGCGGCTGCGAGCAAGCACCTGGTTCCCGATCGTCGGCAAAGGCGTGGCCGTCACCGCCGTGATGCTGGGCTTCAGCGCGCTCGGCGCTGTCTCGATGGCGACCACGGAACCTGGCGTGCACGTGGCGGCGCAACTGTTGCCGAATGCACCGATCGAGTGGCTAGCTCCAACGCCAGGTCCAACACCGCCGCCACCGCCGCCACCCACTCCGCCGCCACCGATACCCGCACCCGCCCCGAGCCCTAGTTCGAGCGAGACGGCACCCGCGGGCAGCGTCCGTCGTGCGAAGCCGCTCAAGGCCGTGCTGACTTGTGGCGAGAACGGATCGCTGTGTGAAGACCAGAAGAAGCCCCCGGAGGGGGTGACCAGCGACGGCAAGGTCATCCTCAACGTGGCGAACGCCGAGGTGCTCACCCAACTGCCCGGCGTGGGGGCCCGTCGCGCCGAAGCCATCATCGAGCTGCGCGCGCGGCTCAAGCGCTTTCGGAAGCCCAGCGACTTGCTGCGCGTGAGGGGCATCGGCGTCCGCAGCCTGAAACGCATGCTGCCCCACCTGGTGCTCGACCCACCCAAACCCGAGACCTCACAGCCCGGCGCCCCGACACCCCCGAGCGAGCCCAAACCACCCTGAGATTTGCAAGCGACGAGCGAACGAGGCTACATGGCCTCGTATGCTTCGTGTCGCAAAGTCGGTCGGGCTCTTAGCAGTGGTCGGTTGCTCGGGGGCCAACCGAGCGCCGGACGCTCCCCGGCACTCTCCCCCACCCGACGCGTCCACCGCGAGCCCTGCCCCGTCCGCGGCGCCCGTCGCGACCGAAGCGACCGTGGCCTCGACGCCGCCCGCCGCGCCTGCACCCACCTCGGCCGCAGCGGTCGACACACCGCCCTGCCCCTCCGACATGGTGCACGTCCGGCACGAGTACTGCCCGACTCTGGAGCACCGCTGCATCAAGAGCGAGTACGACAAGCCGAACCACATCACCATCTGTCACAAGTTCGAAGAGGGCCAGAAAACTTGCCGCGGCGAGCGGCGCACGGTCGACGTTTGTGTCGATCGCTACGAGTACCCGAACAAAAAGGACGCGCACCCTCCGGTCATGGTCGACTTCTTCGGTGCGGAGCAGACCTGCCAAGCCGCGGGCAAGCGCTTGTGCCTCGAGAGCGAATGGGTCGCGGCGTGTGAGGGGCCCCAAGAAAAGCCGTTTCCCTACGGGTGGCAGCGTTCTGCCGACGCCTGCAACATCGACAACCGCTGGCTCGAACCGAACCTCGGGCGCGTGTATTCCGAGGACCCAGCGATCCAGCGAGAAGAACTCGCGCGCCTCGATCAGGGGGTCCCGAGCGGCTCGCGCCCGGGCTGCGTCAGCGACAACGGGGTGTACGACCTCACCGGCAACTTCGACGAATGGGTGCGGCTCGACACCCCCAAACCCGGCGCCAAATCCAAGATGGCGGGACTCAAAGGCGGCGCTTGGGGCCACGTGCGCAACGCCTGTCGTCCGGTCACCACCAGCCATGCCCCCGAGTTCACCTACTACTTCATCAGCTTTCGCTGCTGCAGCGATCCGGTCGGGGCTCCCCCCGCAGCGAAGTGACGTGCTACACCCACGTCGATGACTTGCAAACTTTCGCCGCTTCGAGCCCTGCTCACGCTCTCGATCGGTGTACTTGGGCTTGGTTGCGACAATGGCAAATCGACCTGCGGCGACGAAGAAGAGTGCCCCAGCCTCACCGCCGATGCCTTGGCCAGTGATGCGGTGCTCACCTGGGACACTGCCGACAGCTTCAGCGCCAAGCTCGGCGGCGAAACGACCAGCGCACGGGTCAGCGGTGGCCGAGCCGTATTCACACTGCTCGACCCCGACTGCAGCAGCGACTGCGAGTACACGCTGAAGAGCCTCTACTTCGAGCTCCAGCGCCTGATCTTCGTCACCGACGGCTCGATCAGCATCGACGAGCTGCGCCTCGGCATCGATCCAGAGTCGAGCGTCTCGCTCCCCGACAGCGCGGGGAACTACGTTCTCCCCGCCGGCACGCCGACGCTCGGGTGCGCGCGGGTCAACGACGGCCCGCTCTCCAGCAAGTCCCTGCTCGAGAAGGCCGCCACCCTCACGATCGATCCCACCGACGAAACATTCACGTTCCAAGGCGAGCTGCCCTTCGAGTTCGGCGCCATGCCGAACCGCGAATGCGCTGACTACGAGCTCACGCTGAGCGGGAGCGTAGGCGCCGCCACCCCTTGGGAACAGAACCCCGCGCATCCGGGCGCCGGGGGCGCAGGCGGTGCGCCAGGCGGCGACTGAGGCGCGGCGCCATGTCGGAGCTCGATCTCACGCTCGTCTGCCACTACGGCGTGAAACCGGAGCCGCTCGCGGACCTGTTGGGTAGGCTCGTCAGACTGCTACAGCACCGCTGGGGCAGCGCGTTCGAGCCATACTCGCTCCGGCAAATGCACGCGACGTTGATCGGCCTCGAACTGGATCTGGTCGATGGCGCTCGGGTCAACCGCTGGTTCTCGAGACATCGCGGTGAGCAGCGCGCGCCGGACGCGGAGCGACTGGCGGAGCTTCTCGAGACGACGCCGTGCCTGCCATTTCGCGCGCGCTTCGGAGGCTTCTCCGCCGATGCCAGCTACCCGTTCACGAGCCGCGGCCAGCATCCCTACCAGCGCATGTTTCAGCTGCAAGGCGATCAGGTCGTGCTGATGGGTTGGCCCGA
>Ga0315910_10004874_pt1 | contig 11106 bp, 10 predicted proteins | sample EdamamesoilMG_FD_204470 | JGI IMG/M metagenome (GOLD analysis project Ga0315910, IMG submission 204470) | Garden soil microbial communities collected in Santa Monica, California, United States - Edamame soil | ecosystem: Environmental > Terrestrial > Soil > Garden | place: USA: California...
AGGAGCGCATCGGCCTGCCACGCGAGGTGGGCGAGGTAGTGGCCTTCCTGCTCTCGGGTTCGGCCGCTTTCGTCAATGGCGCTGCCTGGGCCATGGATGGCGGCGCATTGTGTACCATCCGTCACTGATGTCCGGTTCGCCGGCCCGACAAGACCAACAAGCACAAAAGATCCGGGGGGACGCATGGCGAAGATGAACCGCTACCAGTGGACGCTGATCGCGCTGCTGAGTGCAAATTTCGGCGTGGTGTTTTTCGACCGCAACACCATCAGCTACCTGGGCTCGTTCATCCAGCAGGACCTGGGGCTGAATAACGCGCAGCTGGGTTACATCGCCTCGGCATTCTCCTTCGCCTGGGCCATTGCCGGGCTGTTCATGGGCGCGCTGGTCGATCGCATCGGGCGGCGCAAGCTGATCCTGGTGGTGGCGACGCTGGTGTTCTCGCTGGCCTCGGTGGTGTCGGGATTCGCGGCGAGCTTCATTGCCCTGCTCGGCGCGCGCCTGCTGATGGGCGTGGCCGAGGGCGGCATCATGCCCATCACCCAGACGCTGATCGCCTCCGACGTGCCGCATGAGCGCCGCGGTCTGGCGCAGGGCCTGACGCAGAATTTCGGCGCCAACCTGCTCGCCAACTGGCTCGGCCCCATCGTCATCGTGTGGATGGGCGTCACCTACGGCTGGCGCAATGCCTTCTTCCTGTCCGCCATTCCCGGCGTGATCATGGCCTGCCTGATCGCCTGGCTGGTGCGCGAACCGAAGATCGAGGCGGCGCGCGCGAAGCCCGAACCTGGCGCCGTGCGGCGCATGCTGGCTGATCGCAACATCATCCTGTGCATCCTGATCTCGACGCTGCTGGTGGCCTTCCTGCTCGTGTTCGTCACCTTCACGCCGCTGTACCTGCTGAATGTGCGCGGTTTCACGCAGGGACAGATGAGCGTGATCATGTCGTCCTTCGGTATTGCCTCGATGGCCGTGGCCTTCCTGGTGCCGGGCTCCTCGGACCGCTTCGGCCGCAAACCGGTCATCGTCATCGCCTCGCTGATCGGCCTGGGCCTGCCGCTCGGCATGCTGTTCGCGGGCGGAACCTCGGTGGCGGAGACCATCACCTGGATCATTCTGGGTTCCACCCTCAGCGGCGTGTTTCCCATGGTGATGGCTACCATCCCTTCCGAGGTGGTGGGCGCCGCGCGCACCACCACGGCGCTGTCGCTGACCATGGGCATCAGCGAGATCGTGGGTGGCGTTTTCGCGCCCAGCATCGCGGGCATCGTGGCCGACGCGCATGGCCTGGCGGCCACGCTGTGGATACTGGCGGGAATCACCGCGGCCATCATCCTGCTGGCGCTGTTCCTGCGCGAGACCGCACCGGCCGTGCTGGCGCGACGCAGGGCCGCTTGATATCGCCGCGCGCCAGGCTCGCATGAAGCCTGGCAGCTGGCCTTCGATCGCGCTGATCTATCTGTATGGGGTGCTGGCCTCGGCCGGCCTCAGCAAGATCATCCCGCTGCAGGGAGACTACGAGTCGCTGCTGGGCATCGGCCACGCGCAGTTCAGCCTGCTGCTGTCGCTGATCACCATTCCTCCCGCGCTGCTGGCCGCAGCCGCCGGTTCCATCATCGACCGCATTGGCGCCCGCACCGCGCTCATCACGGCGGCCGTCGTCGGCGTGTGCGTGAACTTCGCGTACCTGCAGGCCGATTCGCTGCGCAGCTTCCAGATCATCCGCGCGCTGGAGGGGTTCGTGATGGTGGGCGCGTATTCGGGTGCGCCGGCATTGATCATGGCCACGACGGCGCCGGAGCGCCGCAGCCGGGCCATGGCTTTCTGGTCCACCTACACGCCGGTGGGAATCGCCACGGGTCTTCTGATGTCCGCCAGCTTCGCCGGCACGTCGCAGTGGCGGGGCGGCTACCTGCTGCACCTGATGCTGTTCGGCCTGATGGCGCTGGCAGGCCTGCTGCTGCCGCGTGCGCCGCGTTCGGTGGCGGCGAGGCCGGCCGGGTTGCTGGCCGCATGGACACAGGCGGGCCCGCTGCGCCTGTCGCTGTCCTTCGGCATGCTGGTGATGATGGGTTTCGGCCTGAACACGGTGTTTCCTTCCTGGTATTCGCAGCAACACGAAGTGACGCTGGGCACCGCTTCCAGGCTGCTGGCGATGGCCAATCTCACGATGATTCCGGGCGGATTCATCGCCGGCTTCCTGCTTTCCCGTGGAATGCGCGATCGGCGCTTGCTGTGGCTGCTGATGGCGCTGTCGGTGCTGGTGAGCGTGCCGATGCTGATGGCGGGTGAGGCGCGCCCGCTGCGGCTGGGTGCCTTGCTCGCGTGGCAGCTGATGGCCGGCGCGGCGATTGCCGTGGTCACCTCCGGATTGCCGCGCGTCGTGACCGACCCCCGGCAGGGCGCGGCGGCCGCGGGACTGCTGAGCCAGATCGCCGCGCTGATCACCTTCGTCACGCCGCTGATCTGGTCGCCCATCCTGGCCAGTGGCTGGTGGCCGGGATTCGTCGTCGTGGTGCTGGCGGCGGCCGCATCCGCCTCGCTGCTGTTTCCTTCGACCCGGCCGGCGCGGCAGTAGCGCGTCAGGCCGCCTGCGCCAGCAATGGTGGCAGCGGGCACTCCATCACCGCGCACACGGTGCGCAGCAGTTCCGATTCTTCGGCAGTCAGCCACTCATCGTGCGCGATGGTGCGCACCAGGCCTTCCACCAGCAGCTGCTTGGCCGTGGGTTGCAGCGGACGCAGCGCATCCAGCGCCTGATCGAATACCGGCACCCAGTCACCGATGATGCTGAACGCAGGCCGGTGGCGGGGCAGCAGTGGCGCGATGCCCGCCTCATAGGCGCGACGCCCCTGCTCCTCATCGCGGGCGCCATGACGGGCCAGTACCGAGAACATCACACCCAGATCCGTGGCGCGATCCGCCAGGGTCTCGCCGCCATGCGGAGGTGCCGCCACAGTCCTGGCATCCAGCGCGCGCAGCACGAGCTTCTCCAGTGAATATTCGAACACCGAGATCTGCGCATCCGCGCGCACCATCTCGCGAAGCAGGTCCGTCAGCAGCAGCCGCTCCGCATCCGGTAGGCCGCGCAGCGAAGGGATCAGCTGCAGCACGGCTGGCAGCCGGTGCAGCGGCGTCAGGACTTCGGCCTTCATGGCGGCTGTGGCTACGGCCTCGGCGGTGGCAGTGCCCAGCTTGTCTGAAATCCGCTTCAGCTGCGCGGTTCGCGTTGGGCCGACAGTCTGCAGCAGCATGGCCAGCAGGACGATGCGGGCCTGATCGGGAGCTGCAGCCCTGGCACGCAGAGTCTCCGGCAGTGAATTGCGCAGCGCCACGGCGTAGGCCAGGTGCTGTGGTCCGGGATTTCCCGCACTGGCGGCGATGCGCTGGGCCGCGGCGGGCACGGGATCGGTTGCCAGCGCGGCAGCCAGCGTCAGGCCTGGTACGGGTGTCTCGGTCTCTTCCGGCTCGGAAGAGCCCGTCTCCCGCCACTGGGCCTGCGCGCGGCGGATCATGGATTCGAGCTGTGCCGCGTTCACATGTGGATCCAGCGCCTGCAGCCGCTCGAGCAGGGGCGGATGCGTGGCCAGCAGGCGCCTGCCGCCCGATACGAACAGCATGTGCGCCACCTGCTCCATCGAGGGCGCGGCGAAGCGGCCGGGTGCGCCGAGCGCCGCAGCCCGCACCAGCGCGTCGCGCAGGCCCTCGGGATTGCGCGTGAACTGCACCGCCGATGCATCCGCCAGGCATTCACGCTTTCGCGAGATCCAGGCCTGCAGGATGCGTCCCCCCCAGAACCCGATCTGGCCGATCGCGGCGATGGCCAGACCGATGATGAACAGCGGTGCCGCGGCGCGGTCCGCATGCCGTGCCAGCCGGAACAGCGTGCGGCCGGCGATGGACACCGCCATCAGGCCGAACACCATGCCCACCAGGCGGATGGAGATGCGGATGTCCCCGTTCAGGATGTGGCTGTATTCATGCGCGATGATGCCCTGCAGCTGGTCGCGGTCGAGCTTCACCAGCGCGCCGCGGGTCACCGCAATCGCGGCGTTGGCCGGCGTGTGCCCGGCGGCAAAGGCATTGATGCTGTCGTCCCGCTCGAGCACATAGACCTCGGGCGCGGGAATGCCCGCGGCGATGGCCATCTCGTCCACGACGTTGTGCAGCAGGCGCCGCCGTGGATCGGCCGTGCCCCGCTCCACGCGCACACCGCCCACGCTGCGCGCGACATACCCGCCGCCCTCCCGCAGTTGCAGCATGCGCGTGAGGCTGGCCACACCGATGAACCCCCCGGCCAGCAGCGAGACCAGCAGCACCGTGCCGGGATGGAGTGCAGACCATTCACCGAGCGAAGCGCGCATGGGCTCGGCGTTCTCGCCCGTGGCGTAACCGACGCGCAGCACGGCCAGCGTGATCACATTGAGCAGGAAGATGACCGCCGCGACGATGAGCGCGAAGCTCCAGCCCAGCAGCCTCGACTGGTGCCGGGCGCGGGCCTGCGAGCCGAAGAAATCCAACCCGGCGCCCGGCCCGGCTTCAGCGGAAGCTGACCTTCGGCGCCGCGCGCTGTTCGGCCGGCGGAGGATCCAGCATCTTCGCGGGCTCGAAACTGAACCAGCCGGCGATCAGCGAGTTCGGAAACACCTCGCGCGAATTGTTGTACGACATCACGGAGTCGTTGAACGCCTGACGCGCGAACGCCACGCGGTTCTCCGTGGAAGTGAGTTCCTCGGAGAGCTGCATCATGTTGGCGCTGGCCTTCAGGTCCGGATACGCCTCCATCACGGCGAACAGCCGGCCCAGTGCGCCGGAGAGCCCTGCCTCGGCGCTGGAGAGCTGTGCCACCGCGCCCACATTGCCGGGATCCGCCGCCACCGCCTTCAGGCCAGCCGCCGCGTTGTTGCGCGCCGCGATCACGGCCTCGAGTGTTTCACGCTCATGCGTGAGATAGCCGCGCGCGGTTTCGACCAGGTTCGGGATCAGGTCGTTGCGGCGCGTGAGCTGCACGTCGATCTGCGCGAAGGCATTGCGGAATCCGTTGCGGGCGGTCACCAGCCGGTTGTAGATGCCGATGGCATATACCACCAGGACGATGATCACGATCAGGATGATCACGATGGACATGTCGCAGACACTCCCTGGCCTCCGTGGCCGTTGCCAAGCTATGTACCACAAATCCGGCGACCGATAGGATCGCGTGATGCCACCGGATGCCTTGAATGCGCCTGAGTCATGGGACCCCGCCCCGGGCTGGCCGGGTTTCGTCCGCATCCTGTGCCGCCGGCATTTCAGCCCTTTCAAGACCTATGTGAATCGCGAACGGCGCACCGTGGTCGTGCTGAATCCGAAGGTCGGAACCAAGAGTTTTCGCCAGGCGCTGACGGATGGAATGCGCGAGGTGTTCGGCATCATCGATCCCTCACAGGGACGCTACCGTCTGTTCAGGAAGGCGCGGGAATTCCAGTTCGCACCCGTGCGCGACTACGCCCATGCGTTCCGGTTTCCCGGCGAGTACCAGTTCTTCTGCTTCGTGCGCAATCCCTATGCGAGGTTGCGCTCTGCCTGGCAGAACAAGTTCGCGTATGGGCACGCGCAGGGCTACTCGCGCAGCATCCGGCGCCGCGAACTGGGCCGGCTGCGTCGGTTCGCGAGCACTGGCGGTCTTGCCGGCGGCGCGGATGGAAGCGCCATTCCCTTCGAGACTTTTCTCGCCTACGTGGAGAGCCAGCCCGCCGGTACACGCGACCATCATTGGGATGACCAGTGTGAGGTTCTGCTGATGGACGATATCCGCTATGAACGCTGCTTCCGCATGGAAGGAGAGTTCACGTCGGGCCTCCGGCAGATCTTCCAGCGCATCGGGCTCATCGGGCCGGCCATGGAGGTCCTGCTGTCAACGCAGCGGAACGTGAGTCCGCGTGAGGAAGCTCCGGTGTACACGCCGCAACTGGCCGATCGGGTGAGGATCCTCTACGCCAGGGATTTCGAGCGATTCGGCTATGACACCGAGTCCTGGCGCGGCCTATGAACGGGCGGCGATGCCCCGCTGCAGCAGCGCCAGATGCAGCAGCGTGAGCTGCGTGGATGCGGTGGGTTCCGCGGAGAGCTCCAGCCCGCCGCCCAGCCGCGTTCCACAGTACTGTGGCAGCGAACCCAGCATGAGCAGCAGCAGGGCGATGTAGTCGGCCGGCAGGTCGGCGCGGACCGTGCCTTCCCGCTGCGCTTCGGCGACGACTTGCCGCAACAGTTTCGCCATCGAGTCGGTGGAGTCGGCATCCACGGGACGAAGCAGACAGCACGCAATCCAGGGCTGACGCGCGATCAGGCTGCTCCATTTCTGCAGGAAGCGGCTGAGTGCGGTCCCCGCTCCCGCGGCGTGCGCCTGCAGCTCCTCGCATATCGGCCGCAGCAGGGGCTCGCCGCGCTCCTGCATCAGCGTCGTCACCAGTCCTTCGAGGTTTCCGAAGTAGTAGTGCAGCAGCGCCGGGGTTGCATCAGCGGCGCGCGTGAGTTCCCGCAGGTTCAGCCGCACGGATCGCTGCGTGGCGATCTGCTCGGTGGCCACATCGAGCAGGCGCGTGCGCTTCGATGCGGTTCCCTTCGGACGTCCCCTGCCTCTCCGGACTGTTCTGGCCATCCAGATATAATAAATTAATCATAATTCAAATAAAGAGGTCACTCCGACTTCCGCGTGGCTAAAGAGATATAGCCTGCGTGCTATCGGACGAATAACGCGCTGACCTGTTGCTCGGACGTCAGTGATAGCCGATTGTCAGCCTGCGCCAGGCGGCCGTCACGTAATCGGTTCGCCAGCCGAAGCCAAAGGAGGGGGGTTATGGCACTTACTTTTCGCAAGCTGGAAGTATTCGTCGCGGTCGCCGAGGACGGCAATTTCAGGCGCGCCGCAGAGCGCCTGGGCATCAGCCAGCCGTCGGTGAGCTCGCAGATCAAGTCCATCGAACGCTACCTGGGATACCAGCTCTTCGAGCGCCGCCGCGGCGCCACTTCCGAACTGTCCGCCGAGGGCCGTGGTTTCCTGCAGCGAGCCCGGGAACTCGTCGCTGCGCAGAGCGCGCTGGCAGCGGAGCGGCGGCGCGTGGCGGCCGCTCCTCCCATCCACCTGCGCGTCTGCGTCGGGCCACTGCTGATGGATCGCCGCATCAAGCCGGGCCTGGCGCGCTTCCAGGAGGCGCACCCGAACATCGAACTGGAATTCGTGTCGTTTTCGCCCACGAATGAGGGTGCCAATGCCGTGCGCCGGGGCGAATCCGACGTCCTGCTGTTCACCGGCGGGTTGCCGGACTACGCGGACAGCGTCGACGCCGAGGTGATCTCCCGCATCAACTGCTCGCTGTACGGCGCCCCCAAGCTGGTGCGGCCTGTACTGCAGGGAATCCGGCCCCTGAACGAGCTGCCTTTCCTGCTGCTGCCAGACCACTTCCGCTTCACGCAGTGGACGATGGAGCAGTTCGCGCGAAAGGGAGTATCTCCCTCGCACATCGTTGGCAGGCCGCCATTCATGGACGTCCTGCTGCAGATGATCCTGGCCGGACGCGGCGTTGGCGTTTTCTTCGACATCGAGATCGCCTCCCACATGCGGGCCGGCCGGGTGCTGGCCTGCGGGCCGGTTTTCGACCCGGTGGCTCGCGTGATGATGGTCGGACAGAAGGCCCGGGCGCCCGAAGCCGCCCCCCTGTTGACTTTCCTACGCGAGGCTGTCAGGCGGGAAGACGAGGCTATCGCAATGCAGCATGCCCAATTGGGCAGGCCTGGATTGTTGGTTGTCGACGACAGTATTGCCCGCGCTTCTGCTTTGTGACGCGAAGCAATAAAAATGTCATTACGTTGAAGGCGCTGCTGCGGTAGTATTCTCTTCGAGGCGGACGGTGTTTTCACCGTTTGCGTCTCGATAGTCGTGGAACAAGACCCCCCGTTTCCACGTTATATTTTAGCCCCGTCTCTGACGGGGCTTTTTTTTTCTCCGCCATTCGGACACGTTGCGTCTCGAAATCTCATGACGCCAGTGGAGAACTCCCATGCGCATCGCAGTGCCGAAGGAAATCAAGAATCGCGAATACCGCGTGGCGCTCACTCCGGCTGGAGTGCGTGAACTCGCGAGTGCCGGTCATGACATCGAGGTCCAGGCGGGCGCCGGCGAGGGAGCCGGCTTCGAGGATGCGTCCTACATCGCTGCGGGCGCGAAGATCAATGGCGACGTGGCCGCCCTGTTTGCGAGCGCCGAGCTGATCGTCAAGGTCAAGGAGCCCCAGCCGGAGGAGTGCCGCCGCCTGCACCAGGGCCAGGCGCTGTTTACCTACCTGCACCTGGCGGCGGACCGCGCCCAGGCCGAGCTGCTGATGGCCAGTGGCGTCACCGCGATCGCCTACGAGACCATCACGGCGGCCGATGGCAGCCTGCCGCTGCTGGCGCCCATGAGCGAGATTGCCGGCCGCATGTCCATCGCCGTGGCCTCGCAATGCCTGATGAAGGCGCAGGGCGGCGCCGGCCTGCTGCTGGGCGGCGTTCCCGGAGTGCTGCCGGCGCGGGTCGTGGTGCTGGGAGGCGGCGTCGCCGGCAGCCACGCCACGCAGATGGCGCTTGGGATGGGCGCGGATGTCACGGTGGTGGACCGCTCGCTGCCAAGACTGCGTCAGCTCTCCGCCGAATCCGGGCTGGGGCTGAAAACGGAATACTCCACGCGTGATGCCGTCGAGCGGCTGGTGCGCGAGGCCGATGTGGTCGTGGGTTCGGTGCTGATTCGCGGCGAGGCCGCGCCGCGGCTGGTGACACGCGCCATGGTTGCGGGCATGCGCGCCGGCTCTGTACTGGTGGACATTGCCATCGACCAGGGCGGCTGCTTCGAAACCAGCCGGCCCACCAGTCACGACGCGCCGACATTCATCGAAGCAGGCGTAGTGCATTACTGCGTGACCAACATGCCAGGAGCAGTGCCCCGCACGTCGACGGCGGCGCTGACGCATGCGACACTGCCCTACATCAGGGCCCTCGCAGACAAGGGTATCGCCGGCGCGCTGAGCGCCGACCCCCATTTCAGGCGGGGCCTCAATGTGGCCGATGGCGAGATCCGCAGCGAGCCGGTGGCACGCGCGCTGAGGCTGCCATTGCGTCCCTGATTCTGATCACGGGGGAATGTGGATGTCGCGCACGGCGGATGAGCAACGCAGGCTGGATTTTGTCCTGGAGATGTACCGCGAGGTGCTGATCGCGCAGGATTCCTCCAAGGTGGACCGGTACATCTCGCCGGACTACATCCAGCACAGCTCGCTGGCGCCTCCCGGGCGCGATGCTCTGAAGGAATTCCTCGACATGATCCGCGTGCGCTCGCCGCAGGCCAGCAGCGTCATCCATCGGGCATTCGTCGACGGCGATTTCGTTGTCTGCCACGTGCACGTGAAGCGCCATCCGGGCGATCCGGGCCTGGCCGTGGTGGACATCTTCCGCACCGACGGCAGGCAGATCCTCGAGCACTGGGATGTGCTGATGGAAGTTCCGGCCAATCCAGTCAACACCAATCCTCTTTTCTGACGGCGGCGGTATCGATGAGCACGAGATTCAGGGACAAGGTGGCGCTGGTCATCGGCGGCAACAGCGGCATCGGCCGCGCGGCTGCGGTGGGCTACGCAGCCGAGGGCGCGCAGGTGGTCATCACCGGCCGGGATCCGAAGACACTGGGCGAGGTGGAGCGGGAGATCGGTGCGGCAGCGATGGGCATCCGCGCGGACATCGCCGATCCGGCAAGCAGCGACGCGGTAGTGGCGGCGGTAAAGGCGCGCCACGGACGGGTCGATGTGCTGTTCGTGAACGCCGGCATCGGCACCTTCGCGCCCATCCCGGAAGTGACTCCGGAGCGCTGGGACGAGGTGCATGACGTGAACCTTCGCGGCTGCTTCTTCGCCGCGCAGAAGGTGCTGCCGCTGATGGCGCGCGGCGGCGCCATCGTCTTCACCGGCTCCATCGGCAGCACGCTCGCCGTGCCGGGCAATGTGATCTATGCGGCCGCGAAGGCGGGCCTGCGCGCGGTGGCGCGCATCTTCGCCGTCGAGCTGGTGTCCCAGGGCATCCGCGTGAACATGGTCAGCCCCGGGCCCACCGAGACCCCCATCATCAACCGCAATGTGGGGATGAGCCCGGCGGCAGTGAACGCGCTGCGCGAGCGCATGATCGCCAACACGCCCATGCGGCGCATGGGCGAACCGGAGGAGATCGCCCGGGCGGTGCTCTTCCTTTCCTCCGACGAGGCCAGCTTCATCACGGGAGTCGACCTGTTTGTGGACGGCGGAGTGATGGAGCTCTAGGGCGGGCCGGACTGGAGTAGCTGGTGAGTTTCGATCGGGAGCAGCTGCTGGAGGAAAGGCTGGGGCAGTTGCGGGAGCGTGCGCCCGAAACCTGGGAGTTGCTGCAGCGAGAGCCCGCTTTGCTGCGCCAGGCAGGACAGGTACTGCTGGGCAGCGAATTCGCCTTGCAGTCGCTGCTCCAGGATCCTGCGGCATTGCAGGACCTCTGGGTCAGCGGTCGCCTGTCAGCGCCATGCACGGCGGCAGACTACGCGGTGCAGTCCGCAAGACTGCAGGCCTCCCCCCCGATCACTGAAGCCGATGCATCGCGCGTGCTGCGCCAGTGGCGGCGGCGCGAAATGCTGCGCATTGCCTGGCGTGACATCGCCGGCATGGCCTCGGTCGAGGCCACCCTGCGCGAGACTTCCGCCTTTGCCGAGCACGCCATCGCGGCCGCGGAGCGGCTGGCCGCGGCGTTGCTGGCGCCAAGACATGGCGGGCCCCCGCCCGGCGAGGGACTCATCGTGCTGGGCATGGGCAAGCTCGGCGGTGGCGAACTGAATTTCTCCTCGGACGTGGACCTGGTGTTCGTGTTCCCCCAGGGCGGGGAGAGCAGTGGTCCGGCCTCATTGCCACTCGAGGAGTACTACACCCGCCAGGGGCGGCTGCTGATCCGGCTGATTGACGCGGTCACCGAGGACCGCTTCGTGTTCCGGGTGGACATGCGGCTGCGTCCCTTCGGCGACAGTGGTCCGCTCGTGGTGAGCTTCGCCTTCTTCGAGGACTACCTGCAGTCACATGGACGGGA
>Ga0315910_10004875_pt1 | contig 11106 bp, 7 predicted proteins | sample EdamamesoilMG_FD_204470 | JGI IMG/M metagenome (GOLD analysis project Ga0315910, IMG submission 204470) | Garden soil microbial communities collected in Santa Monica, California, United States - Edamame soil | ecosystem: Environmental > Terrestrial > Soil > Garden | place: USA: California...
CAGCTCCTCCGGTTCAGGGACGACCCGACGCAGGGATGCGGCGAGGTCGACGCCCTGCTGGACGAACACATCGGCCACGTCTCGACCCGCATCCGGGAACTGCGCGCGCTCGAGCGCCAGCTGAAGGAACTGCGGCAACGCTGCAGCGCTGCGGCGGGCGGGGCCGACGCCTGCGGCATCCTCGCCGGCCTCGCCGAAGGCGCGCGCGAACCTGCACCGGCCGGGCGGGAGCGCACGCACCTGCGATCGGTCCACCGCCGCTAGGGCCTGTTGACGCTACAGTCCGGGGCGCGCAGTTCTGCGCCCCCTCCTCCATCACCGTCGTCATGAAGAGCGTCACTTCTAAAATACGCAGCGGCCTGCGCCGCTCCACGTCCGCACGCGCGCTCGCTGCGATCCTCGCCGTCACCGCCGCCGCCGCGCCCGCCCAGGCGCCGACACCCCCGCTGAAGGTCGGCTTCGTCTACGTCAGCCCGATCGGCGAAGCCGGCTGGACCTTCCAGCACGACCAGGCCCGCCTCGCGCTCGACAAGGCGCTCGGCGCGCGCGTGTCGACGAGCGTCGTCGAGGCGGTCAACGAAGGCGCCGACTCGGAACGCGTCATGCGCGACCTCGTCGCGCAGGGCCACACGCTGATCTTCGCGACCAGCTTCGGCTACCTCGAGCCCGCGCTGCGCGTCGCCGCCGACCACCCGGACGTGCGCTTCGAGCACGCCGGCGGCTACAAGACCGCGGCCAACCTGAGCACCTACAACGCACGCTTCTACGAGGCCCGCTACCTCGCCGGCATGCTCGCCGGCGCGACCAGCCGCAGCGGCATCGCAGGGTACGTCGCCGGCTTCCCGGTGCCCGAGGTCGTGCAGGGCATCAACGCGTTTGCGCTCGGCATGCGCGCGGTCAACCCGGCGGCGCAGGTGCGCGTGGTCTGGCTCAACACCTGGTTCGACCCGCCACGCGAGCGCGATGCGGCCCAGGCGCTCGTCAACCAGGGCGCCGACGTGCTCGCCAACCACAGCGGCTCGCCCGCGGTGCCGCAGGCGGCGCAGGCGAACTTCCGCAGCCGCGGCGTGCGCGCCTTCGGCTACCAGAGCGACATGCGTGCCTACGCGCCCGATGCCCAGCTCGCCGCGGTCGTGCCCGACTGGAGCGGCCACTACATCCGGGTCGCGCGCGACGTCATCGAAGGCCGCTGGCAGGCGCGTCCGGTCTGGGGCGGGATGAAGGACGGCATGGTGAAGCTGGTCGCGGTCGACCCGGCGCTGCCGGCCGAGCTGCGCCAGCGCGTCGAGGCGCGCCGGGCCGAAATCGCCGCCGGCCGCCTGGCCGTCTTCGCTGCACCGCTGCGCGACAACGCCGGCCGCGTGCGGCTCGCGAGCGGCACGCTCGACGACCGCGCGATCGCGACGATGAACTGGCTCGCCGAAGGCGTGGTCGGCAGCTTGCCCGGACAATAGCCCCGCCCGCGCCTTCCGGAGATGTCCGCATGCAACGTGCCCTCGCCATCGTCGCCCTCGTCCTCGCCGGCCTGATCGCCCCTGTCGCGTCGGCGGGCGCGAAGACGCTGCGCTACGCGAGCGCGTTCGACCCGCAGTCGCTCGACCCGCATGCGCTCGCGCTGCTCTACCAGACGCGCGTGGTGACGCAGATCTACGAGGGCCTGGTCAACCGCGGCCGCGACTTCCAGATCGAGCCCTCGCTCGCGGTGTCGTGGCAGATGGTCGCGCCGACCGTCTGGCGCTTCAAGCTGCGTGAAGGCGTGAGCTTCCACGATGGCGCACCCTTCACGGCCGACGACGCGGTGTTCTCGATCGAGCGTGCGCTCGCCAAGACCTCGCAGCGCGCCAACCAGATGCGCGGCGTGACCGGTGCGCGCAAGGTCGACGCGACGACGATCGAGGTGCTCACGAGTGCGCCCGACGCGGTGCTGCCCGAGAAGCTCTGGCTCGTCGCGATGATGAACAAGGCCTGGGCGGCGAAGCACAACGTGCTGCTGCCGCAGGACTACAACGGCAAGCAGGAGACGCACGCGGTGCGCAACACGAACGGCACCGGGCCGTTCCTGCTCGCACGCTACGAGACCGACGTGCGCCTGACGCTGAAGGCCAACCCGGCCTGGTGGGGCAAGGGCACGCCGATGGGCGGCGGCAACGTCGACGAGGTCGTCTACACCGTCATCACGTCCGACGCGACGCGGCTGGCCGCGCTCGCGTCGAACCAGGTCGACTTCGTCATCGACCCGCCGTTCCAGGACCTGCCGCGCCTGAAGGCCGACAAGGGCCTCAAGCTCGCCGAGGTCACCGACATCGGCACGCAGTACCTGCTGCTCGACCAGCACCGCGCCGAGCTGCCGGGCTCGGGGCTGACCGGCCGCAACCCGTTCAAGGACGTGCGCGTGCGGCGCGCGGTACAGCTCGCGATCGACACCGACCTGATCGTGCGCCAGGTGCTGCGCGGCGAGGGCACCTCGACCGGCTCGCATGTCTCGCCACTGATCGGCGGCTACCTCGCCGAGTTCGAGAAGCGTCCCGCGCACGATCCGGCCGCGGCGCGTGCACTGCTCAAGGAGGCCGGCTACGAAGGCGGCTTCGCGGTCACGCTCGACTGCGTCAACGTCGCGTTCCGCGCCGCGGTCTGCCAGGCGATCGCGGTGATGCTCGACAAGGTCGGCATCAAGGTCGCCTTCCAGCCATCGCCGACCGCGACCTTCTTCCCGAAGCTGACGCAGGCGACGACGAGCTTCGCCGAGGTCGGCTGGTCCCCCGGCACCGACGCCTGGAACATCTTCTTCTCGCTCGTGCGCAGCAACGACGGCCTCAGCGCCGGCGCCTTCAACGCCGGCCGCTACGCGAACCCGACGCTGGACGCGCTGATCGACGCGATCCGCGTCGAACCCGCGCTGGCGCGCCGCCAGCAGCTCGTCGGCGACGCGCTGCGGCTGCTGCAGGCCGACCTGCCGATCATTCCGCTCTACCGCCGCCACCACAACTGGGTGATGCGCCCGAACATCGACGTCGTGCAGTGGCCGAACGACGTGCTCGAGCTGCGCTGGATCGTGATGCGCTGATGGGCGCGCCCGGCCTGCGCGTGCGCATCGTCCTGCTGCTGGCGCTCGGCCTCGCGGCGCAGGCCGCGGCGCAATCGACGCCCTGGCCGGGTCACGGCGGTGCCGAAGGCGGCGGACGTCATACGCCGCTGCGCCAGATCGACGCGGGCAACCTCGACCGGCTGCAGGTCGCCTGGACCTACCGCACCGGCGACACCGGTGCCGGCCAGCGCAGCGAACGCCGCCTGACGTTCCAGGCCACGCCGGTGGTGCTCGACGACTGGCTCTACGTCAGCACCGCCTTCGGCCGGGTGATCGCGCTGGACGCCGCCAGCGGCACCGAACGCTGGCGCTTCGACGCCGGGATCGACGCCGACGTGCGGTATGCCGAGGTTGCCAACCGCGGCGTCGCGGTCTGGGTCGACCCGCAGGCGCCCGCGCAGGCGGCGTGTCGCCGGCGTGTCTTCGTCGGCACGCTCGACGCGCGCCTGATCGCGCTCGATGCCCGCACCGGTCGGCGCTGCGCCGACTTCAATGGCGGCGCCGACGTGGTCCTGCGCGATCCGGCCTGGCCGCGCGCCGGCGAACGCGGCGAGTACGGCGTGACGTCGCCGCCGGTCGTCGTCGGCGACCTCGTCGTCACCGGCTCGTTCATCGGCGACAACCGGGCGACGATGCTCGAGAGCGGCGTCGTGCGCGCGTTCGACGCCCGCAGCGGCCGCGAGCGCTGGGCCTGGCACCCGGTCGGGCAGGGGCAGAGCGCGGCCAACGCCTGGGCGCCGATGGCGGTCGATGCGGCGCGCGACCTGCTGTTCCTCGCCACCGGTTCGGCCGCGCCCGACTTCTTCGGCGGCATGCGCCGCGGCGAGAACCTCCACGCGAACTCGCTCGTCGCGCTGCGCGCCAGCACCGGCGCGGTCGTCTGGCACCGCCAGCTCGTGCACCACGACCTGTGGGACTACGACCTGCCGGCGCAGCCGACGCTGATCGATCTGCGGCGCGACGGCGCGAGCGTGCCCGCGGTCGTGCAGACCACCAAGATGGGCATGCTGTTCGTGTTCCATCGCGAGACCGGCGCGCCGCTGTTCGACATCCACGAGCGGCCCGTGCCCGCTTCCGACGTGCCCGGCGAGGCCGCGGCGCCGACCCAGCCGTTTTCCGCGCTGCCGGCGCTGTCGCGTCAGACTCCCGTCACGCCCGACGACGCCTGGGGCCTGACGTTCTGGGACCGCGGGCGCTGCCGTGATGAGATCGCGCGCTACCGCAGCGAGGGCATCTACACGCCGCCGTCGCTGCAGGGCACGATCCTGCTGCCGGGCTACGCCGGCGGCAGCAACTGGGGCGGCGTCGCGTTCGATCCGGTCACGCAGACGCTGATCGCCAACACGTCGAACCTGGCGTTCGTCGTCGCGCTGATCCCGCGCGAGCGCTTCGATGCCGAGCGGACCTCCGGGCGTCATGAAGGCTGGCAGTTCGGGCGCATGGAGGGCACGCCCTACGGCATGCGGCGGCGCCTGCTCGCATCGCCCTTCGGGCTGCCGTGCGTCGCGCCGCCGTGGGGGCAGCTCGCCGCGGTCGACCTCGGCCGCGGCACGCTGCGCTGGCAGGTGCCGCTCGGCAGCACGCGCGACAAGGCGCCGTGGCCGTTCTGGCTCGAGCTCGGCATGCCGAACCTGGGCGGGCCGCTGGTCACCGCGTCGGGGCTCGTCTTCGTCGCCGCCGCGACCGACGACCGGCTGCGTGCCTTCGAACTCGCGAGCGGCAGGCTGCTGTGGAGCACACGTCTGCCCGCGGGCGGGCAGGCCGGGCCGATGAGCTACGCGGTCAACGGGCGCCAGTTCGTCGTCATCGCGGCGGGCGGCCACGGCGGCATGGAAACCACGCGCGGCGACCATCTCGTCGCCTACGCGCTGCCGCCCTGAGGTGCGCTAGCGTCGCACCCGCGCCATCTCCTCGTCGGCCTGGCGCACCTGCTCGGGGCGGCACTCGTCGGTGTGGAAGGTCCGCGCGCCCTGGGCGTCGTAGGTGACCGAGCAGTTGTTGCTGACGTAGACGGCCAGGCCGATGCCGCCCTTGCCGATCGTGATGCTCGGCTCGCCGGTGCGGTTGGTGGGGGCGGCAACGGCGGCCTTGCCGCAGTCGGCGTCGGCCCTCGAGATGATCGACTGGTAGCGCCCGTCGACCGTCGCCACCGCGACGCACTGCCTGCGCTGGGCGCTCCACCAGTGCACCCACTTGCGGTCGGCGCCGACATCGGTGGCCGCGTAGCCGCGCGTCTGCAACTGGACCTCGCCGCCGGCCGCGCGCACGCCGACCAGGTCGCGCAGTTCGGCGGGGGTGACGGGGTTCGACGCGTTCGCGGACTCGACCTTGCGGCAGTCGTCGACCGGTGCCGAGATGATCGACGCGTATCGGTCATCGACGGTCGCGACCGCGATGCAGTTGCGGCGCGCGCTGTTCCACCAGTAGCTCCACTTCCGCTCCGTGGACGTCATCGCGCCGAGGTGCGCGTAGCCGCGCGAACGCAGCTGGGCCTCGCCGCCCGCGGCGCGGGTGCCGACGAGGTCGCGCAGCTCGGCGGGCGCCGAGGGCGTGGCGCTGTCGCCCGTCCTCCCGCAGTCGGCGGCCGGCGTGGCACTGATCGAGGCGTAGCGCCCGTCGACCGTCGCGACCGAGACGCACTGGCGGCGTTGCGCGTGCCACCAGTAGCTCCACTTGCGGTCGCCGCCGGTGTCGCTGCCGACGTGGGCATAGCCGCGCGCCTGCAACTGCGTCTCGCCGCCCGCGGCGCGCGCGCCGACGAGGTCGCGCAACTCCGCGGGCGTGGATTGGGCGCCGGCGGTCGCCAGCAGCACGAACGTCGTGGCGAACGTCGCCACCAGACGGGATACGAGCAGACTCACCATCGCAGGACCTCCAACCCATTCTAGGCCGGGGCACTATGCTGCTGCCCCGGACACCATGACCGACACCGCGCCGCTCCACAGCCCGGCCGCCGAACGCAACCGCGGCCCGATCCTGATCGAGCTCCAGCGCCTGCTGCCGCCGCACGGCCTCGCGCTCGAGATCGCCGCCGGCACCGGGCAGCACGCGGCGCACTTCGCGGCCGGACTGCCCGGCTGGGAGTGGCTGCCGACCGATGCGGATGCCCGCTGCCTGGAGTCGATCGCGGCGTGGTGCGCCGGACTTCCCAACGTGCGGCCCGCGCGGCGGGTTGACGTGCTGAGCCGGCCCTGGCCCGGCGTGCCGGCGCAGGTCGACGCGGTCTACTGCGCCAACATGCTGCACATCTCGCCGCGGCAGGCCGGCGCCGCGCTGCTGGAGGAAAGCGCCGCCCGGCTCGCGCCGCACGGCCTGCTGCTGCTCTACGGGCCGTACTTCGTGGCCGGCGAGCCTGCTGCGCCCGGCAACCTTGCGTTCGACGCCGACCTGCGCCGCCGCGACCCCGCCTGGGGCGTGCGGCAGCTGGCCGACGTGCAGGCGCTGGCCGACGCGGCGGGGCTGGCGCTGCGCGCGCGGATCGCGATGCCGGCGAACAACCTGCTGCTGGTGTTCGCGCGCGCTGCTCAGGCCGCGACGGCCGTGCCGGCGCCGAGCGCCGCCGCGAGCGCGCCGGCTTCCGGGCCGAACGCATAGGCGTCCATGCCGAGGCTGCCGCGGCTGACGCTCGCGTGGATGCGCCGGGCCGGTGCCTCGCGGCCGCCGGCGCCGGCGGCCACGTACCACGGCAGCAGGTGCTCGTCGGTCGGATGCATGTCGGCCGCGTGCGGGGCGCGCCTGCGGTAGTCGAACAGCGCGTCCCAGTCGCGCGCCGCGCTGCGTTCGGCCATCCAGGTGCGGAACGCCGCGCTCTCGGGGATCTCGGGCACGTCGTCCGGCCCGTGCAGGCCGCTCGCGAAGACACGGCGCAGGTTGTGCGTGATGCTGCCGCTGCCGAACACCAGCACGCCTTCGCCGCGCAGCGCGGCGAGCGCGGCGCCGAGCTCGAACTGCGCCGCCGGGCTCTGGCTCGGCACGAAGGCCAGCGGCAGGATCGGGATGCCGGCGTCGGGATACAGGTAGCGCAGCGCGGTCCAGTTGCCGTGGTCCAGCCCGCCCTCGTCGACGACGTGCACCGGCAGCCCGGCCCGGCCGAGCAGTCCGGCGACGCGCTGCGCGAGCGCGGGTGCGCCCGGCGCGTCGTAGCGCAGCGTGAACAGCGCCGGGTCGAAGTTGCCGAAGTCGTAGATCGCCTCGTGGCGCGGCGCGGCGAGCAGCACCGGCGCGCGCGTGGCGGTATGCGCGGAGATCGCGACGATCGCGTGCGGCCGGCCGAAGGTGGCGTCGATGGCGGGACCGAGCCGCTGCATGAACGCGCCGGCCACGCCGGGCTCGAGCGCGATCATCGGCGAGCCGTGGGAGACGAAGATCGAGGGCAGCGGGGTGTTCATGCGGTCATTGGAGCACCGCGCCGTCGCGCCGTCGTTCGGCGCACTTGCATGCAGCGTTCAGACCGCCGCGGCGGCGTCCACGTGGGCCGCCGACGGCAGCTCGAACCAGAAGCGGCAGCCGGCACCCGGCATGCTGTCCAGCCCGATTCGACCGCCCATCGCCTCGACCAGCCGGCGCGTGATGACCAGCCCGATGCCGACACCCTGCACGTGGCCGTGCTGCGCACCGAGCCGGTTGAAGGGCTCGAAGAGCTGACCCTGGAGTTCGGGCGCGATGCCGGGACCCGTGTCCACGACGGCGACGCGCCATCCGATGCCGGCGACCGGCGCGGCCTCGACGCGCACGCTGCCGCCGTCGCGGTTGTACTTGATCGCGTTCGACAGCAGGTTGATGAGGACCTGGCGCAGCCGCGTCGGGTCGGCCAGCACCTGGACCTCGAGCGGCACGTGGGTCGCCAGGGCGATCGAACGGGTCTGCGCGAGCGGACCCACCAGCGCGAGGCAGTCGTCGATCTGCGCGGCGAGCGGCACCGCGACCGGGCTCAGCTCGATGCGTCCGGCCTCGACGCGGGCGAGGTCGAGCACCTCGTCGATCAGCGCCAGCAGGTGGCGCCCGGCGCGCAGGATCTCGCGCACGTGGCCGAGGTGGCGCGACTCGAGGCTGCGGTCCATCTCGAGCAGCTGGCCGAAGCCGAGCACGGCGTTCATCGGCGTGCGCAGCTCGTGGCTCATGCGCGAAAGGAACTCGCTCTTCGCGCGGCTGGCGCGCTCGGCCAGGTCGCGCGCCGCGACGAGCGCCGCCTCGGCGCGCTTGCGGTCGCCGATGTCCATCGCGATCTGGCAGTAGCTCGGCGTGCCGCCCGGGAAACGCGGCGGCATGATGAAGTGCGTGACGAGCAGGTCGACCGGCGCGCCGGTCGTGCCATGGATCAGGTGGCGCTCGAAGGTGGTCGGCGCGCCGGCCGCGAGCGTGGTGCGCCGGCGCAGCGTGTCGGCGGCGCGTTCGGGCCCGATGATCTCGCCGAGCGAACGGCCGACGATCGCGGCCGGCGTGCGCCCCTGCAGCGCGGCGAAGTTGCGGTTCGCGTACTGGTAGATGCCGCGCTCGTCGGTCCACGCGACCATGCCGGGGAAGGCCTCCAGCACCGCGTGCAGCTCGGCCTCGCGCCAGGCCAGCGCCTGCTCGGCGCGCGACGCCTGGTCGTCGGCCGCGCGGGCGCGCTGGCGCTCGTCGTGCCGGTGCTGCACGAGTTCGTCGACGGTCAGCGGCGCCTGCGTGTCGGCCAGCCCGATCAGGCGCTGCAGCTGGCGCGCCATGCCGTACAGCACGACCGCGGTGAGGCACTGGGCGAAGCCGGTGTTGAGCAGCAGCGTGCCGATCTCGGCGCGCCAGGACGCCAGCGCCTCGTCCCCGCCGGACAGCAGCGGCAACGGGGCGAGCAGCGGGGCAGCCAGCGCGATGCCGAGCGCCGCTGCCGGCCGCCAGCTCGCGTACAGGAAGATCTGCACGCCGATCGCCCAGGGCGCGATCGTCGCGAGCGCGTAGTGGCTGCCCTGCGACGGATCGCTCAGCACCACCATCCAGGTCGAGAAGATCAGGTGGACGTGCACCGCGAGCACCGCGACCCGCTGCGCCAGCAGCACCCGGTCGGCGCGCCGCCAGGCGAGCAGCGCGGCGACGGCGAAGCAGCCGAGCAGCACCGGGTAGGCGTAACGGTCGCCGGGCGCGATCACGCCGAGCGCGGCCTCGCCGACCCAGACGGCCGCGATCGCGATCGCGGCGCAGCCGAACAGCCAGAGCGCGCCCTGGCGACCGATCCAGGTCAGGGCGGGGGAACGGCGGAGCGGGGCGACTACAGACACGACGACGGCGGCGCGGCATCGGGCCGGTGCAACCAGGCCCCGATTTTCGCTGCTCGCGGCGGCGCCCGGCGGCGCGCCGGCCCGCGATGCGGCGGCAGGCGTGAAGGATGACCCGCACTCGTGCGGGCGATCCCGCTTCGGGTAATGTCGCGGCCATGCAAGCCGACCCCTCCGTCCTCCGCCCACCAGGCCCCTGGCCGCTCGCCTGGCGCCAGCTGGCGCGCGACTTCCGCGCCGGCGAACTGCGCCTGCTCGTCGTCGCGGTGATGCTCGCGGTGGCGGCGCTGACCGCAGTCGGCTTCTTCGCCGACCGCATCCACAACGGCCTCGCCCGCGACGCCCGCCAGATGCTCGGCGGCGACGCGATCGTCGCGAGCGATCAACCCGCGCCGGCGCCGTTTGCCGCCAAGGCGGCCGAACTCGGCCTCGCGACCGCGCTGACGACGACCTTCCCGAGCATGGGCCGGGCGCCCGACGACAGGGGCGGCGCGACGCGTCTCGTCACCGTCAAGGCGGTCAGCGAGGCTTACCCGCTGCGCGGCAAGCTGCGCCTGGCCGACGCACCGGGCGGCGCCGAGGCCGACGTGACCAGCGCGCCCGAGCCCGGCACCGTCTGGGTCGACCCGCAGCTGCTCGCCGGGCTGGAACTGCAGGTCGGCGACGCGCTGCTGCTCGGCGACGCGAGCCTGCGCATCGCCCGGCTGATCGTGATCGAGCCCGACCGCGGCGCCGGCTTCCTCGGCTTCGCGCCGCGCGTGATGCTGAACCAGGCCGACCTCGCCGCGACCGCGCTGATCCAGCCCGCCAGCCGGGTCACCTACCGGCTCGCGGTGGCGGCCCGGGGCGCGAGCGACGCGCCGGTGCGTGCCTTCGTCGCCTGGGCCGAGGCCGAGGTGAAGGCGCGCGACCTGCGCGGCCTGCGCATCGAGTCGCTCGAGTCGGGCCGCCCCGAGATGCGCCAGACGCTCGACCGCGCCGAGAAGTTCCTCAACCTGGTCGCGCTGCTCGCGGCGCTGCTCGCCGCGGTCGCGGTCGGCATCGCGTCGCGCGACTTCGCGAGCCGCCACCTCGACGACTGCGCGATGCTGCGCGTGCTCGGCCAGCCGCAGCGCGGCATCGCGCTGCAGTACCTGATCGAGTTCGGCCTGGTCGGGCTGCTCGCCAGCGCCGCCGGCGTGGCGCTCGGCTTCGGCGTGCACCACGTGTTCGTCTGGCTGCTCGCCGGGCTGGTCGACAGCGCGCTGCCGGCGGCGAGCCTGTGGCCGGCGCTGTTCGGCATCGGCGTCGGCATGACGCTGCTGTTCGCGTTCGGGCTGCCGCCGGTGCTGCAGCTCGCGCGCGTGCCGCCGCTGCGCGTGATCCGGCGCGACGTCGGCGCGCTCAAGCCGGCGTCGATCGCGGTGCTCGCCGCCGGCACGGCCGGCTTCGTCGCGCTGCTGCTCGCGGTGTCGAGCGACCTGAAGCTCGGGCTGATCGCGGTCGGCGGCTTCGCCGCGGCGGTGGCGCTGTTCGCGCTGCTGTCCTGGCTCGCGGTCGGCCTGCTGCGCCGCGCCGTGCCGGAGGCGCGTGCGCCGCGCTGGCTCGTGCTCGCGACGCGCCAGATCGCCGCGCGCCCGGCGTTTGCGGTGCTGCAGGTCAGCGCCCTCAGCGTCGGCCTGCTCGCGCTCGTGCTGCTCGTGCTGCTGCGCACCGACCTGATCTCGAGCTGGCGCCAGGCGACGCCGCCGGACGCGCCGAACCGCTTCGTCATCAACGTGCAGCCCGAGCAGG
>Ga0315910_10004876_pt1 | contig 11106 bp, 8 predicted proteins | sample EdamamesoilMG_FD_204470 | JGI IMG/M metagenome (GOLD analysis project Ga0315910, IMG submission 204470) | Garden soil microbial communities collected in Santa Monica, California, United States - Edamame soil | ecosystem: Environmental > Terrestrial > Soil > Garden | place: USA: California...
AAGTGATTTTACAATGCCGGCATAATGATCCACGATAGCTGCGAGGCGGTTTGAAGCAATCGCTCCATCCGGATGACGATGCCTTAAGGTAGCCGGAGGCGCATCTTTGTGCGGATGTGCGGGAGCAATGGTTTTATAGCCTTTGCTTTCGAAATACTTTTTCCAGTCATCCCAGCCATGGTGACTGACGAATGCACCGGTAACGAAGACGATCGTCTTCGAGTTGATAGACTTCATAAGTTTAGGTTTAATGAGTTACCATTAAAGCTAGACTTTGTTTATCATAAAAGAAATCAGCAGTGCAGTAACGCGTGTTAATAATTTTCCGAAAACGATTTCAATTTGGCTGTAGTCCGAAATAAAATTGATCACTGAAAATCAGTGGCGGAGGTCTGACAGTCGAGGCTCATATCCAACCCCTGATCAGGTTGTCTGAATTGTCCTTTTGAAATTCCGATTTCCGGATGTCGATAAACACTGGTCATGAACCGGTTGAAAATCGGCAGCGCACTTTTTGTTGCAGCACCGGAACCCCACGCGGGGAAGTGAATACTTCGCTCATCGCCACCCACCCAGATACCGGTTACGAGATTATGAGTTATCCCCATGTACCAGCCATCGGACGCATTGTCTGTAGTACCGGTCTTTCCGCCTACCTGATTGTTAAGTGTCACGGCATCGCTCAACCCGTTGCGTGATGTGCCGTCCTCTTCTTCCACACCGCCCCGAAGCATATAGATCATTTTATATGCCGTCTCCTGGCTGATGGCTTGTTTGGTCTTTGGTTCGAACCGGGCAATCACATTTCCATATTTGTCTTCGATACGTGTGATATAGTAAGGTTGCGTGTGCGTCCCCAGGTTTACATAGGTGCAGTACGCGGAAACCATTTCATCCAATGAAACATCGCTGGTACCGAGGCCGAGCGAATAAACCGGATCGAGTTTGCTGGTTACGCCCAGTCGATGGGCAAATGCCGCGACATTGTCTGGTTTTAATTTTTCCATCAGCTGTGCCGTAATGGAGTTGAGTGATTTGGCCAGCGCCTGACGCAAGGTATAAGGTCTTCCATCGCCATACCCGCCATGAGAATTTGGTGGATGATACATAACACCATTGCCTGTATTGATATTCGGAGAGTCATCCAGAAATTGTTCGCACGGAGAGAAGCCGTCTTCCATAGCTTTGCCATACACGAATGGCTTGAATGTTGAGCCCGGCTGACGTTTGCCCTGGTGCACATGATCGTATTTAAAATAGCGATAGTTGATTCCACCCACCCATGCTTTTACTTCGCCTGTTTGAGGATTCATGGCCATCATCCCGGTGTGAAGAAAGCGGTTATAGTATCGTAAAGAATCCATGGAACTGAAAAGTGTATCGCGATCACCATTCCAGGTGAAAACCCGCATCCGTTTTTTTCGGGAGAGCACGATGTTGATCGAGTCCGGATGGTTTTTGTAATGCTCAGCCAGGCGTTCATAGAGCCGGGTTCTTTTGATTTTCTTTTGAAGAAAGTCTTTCATTTCGTTTCCGTGTTCATCCACCCAGGGGTTGCGGGTACCCCACGCAGCATTGAACTCACCTTGAAGTTTTCGCATGTGGCCGGTCACCGCTTCTTCAGCCAGGTATTGAAGGCGGCTGTCAAGGGTAGTATAGATTTTCAATCCGGATTCAAAAAGATCGTATCCATTTTCACGACACCAGGTTCTGAGTTCTGCGCGCACCACGCTGCGGAAGTACGTTGCCATACCTACATTTTCACTCTCCACGGAAAAACTGAGGTTGAGCGGAAGCACATGCAGGGAGTCATATGCTTTCTGCGTGATGTGGTTGTGTTCTTTAAGTTTGAACAATACATCATTTCGTTTGTTGAGTGCACGTTCCGGAAATTCAATCGGGTTGAAGCGTACCGTTCCCTGCAACATGCCGATAAGCAATGCTATTTCATTTTGATTGAGCTCATTCAGATTTTTTCCAAAGTAGGTTTGAGCCGCGATTTTAATTCCATAAGCATTGTTGTTGAACGGAACAGTGTTGAGGTATAATGCAATAATTTCTTCCTTCGTGAAGGTTCGCTCCAGGTTTACAGCGATGATCCACTCTTTGGTTTTGCTGATCAGTAAGTCCAGCGGACCACTCATCTTGCCGAGTGTTCCCTGTAATTCTTCTCCGCGCGTACTGAATAAATTTTTGGCAGTCTGTTGCGATAGCGTACTGCCACCTCCTTGTGAACTAAGGGTCACCACACCTTTAATAACCCGAACGAATGACCAAAGGTCCAGCCCGGAGTGCTCATAGAACCGGTGATCTTCCGAGGTCAGCAAGGTTTTAACGAGCATCGGTGGCAGCTGATCATAGGTAACCTGGCTTCGGTTGAAGCGAAAGTATCTTCCCAATGAAGCGCCATCTGCGGTGAGAAGCTCAGATGATAAATCGTTTTCAGGATTCTGCATAGCCGATACACTCGGCATTTCACCAAACAGATTAAAGGCATTGATCTTAACCAGGTATACAAAAAGGCACAGCCCTGCGATGGATAGAAAAAAAAGAATCCACACGGTTTTTACTATTCTGCGAAACCACGGTTTTTGAAGAAGGAGTATGGAACGCAACTTGGCCAGCGATTGTCCGGCAGAATTTGAAGAGCTCATCGGTCAGCGGTAAAACCATAAAGATACTGTTTTACGCGAGCTGAGTGAGCCTGGTGTATAACTCCTTTTGGATTACGCCTGTCGCCTTATCGGATAATAGGAAGGAATCAGTGTTTCTAACGCATCCCAATCACGATCCAATGCCCAACGAACGGCAAGTACTAAGTCATCGTGCCTGCTGGGTTTTGTCAGGAATGCAACGGCACCAAGTTGTTTTACCTCAGCAGCATACTTGTCGCGGCTGGATGTGCTAAAAATTACAATCGGAACATGTGCGAGGTGAGGGATTTCTTTCAGTTTTACCAGGCACTGCTTGCCGTTTAGCCGGGGCATATTGAGGTCCAGAAAAATGCAGGTTAGGTTATACTCCGGGTGTAAGCTTAGTGTTTCAAGGGCTTCTTCGGCACTCTGCGCAGTAATGCACGATGCCGAACAATCTGCGGCCTTAACGGCTTCGCAAAAAAGCTCAATGTCGTCATCGTCATCGTCAATTATCATGAGTACATCTGGCATGTTTTATTTGGTTTTACCCGTGTCTGATTTTATTTTTTTTCTGTTGCATAAATTTTATGCCATTCGGTGCTTAATTAAATAAATCGAATAGATGCTGTTCGCAGACGGTATTGTTCATTCGCACGGGGAGTGAGGAAACTATTTACCAGGCGAAATGGGATTGTAGTTATTTCTGGATAAACCCCTCAACGGTTTCTGGCAAGAATAGACGCGTGGCTGGTATGAAGAATGTCATTTGTTTCCCGGCAGCAGTGGATGAAGACGGCAATAACCCCGGAGAAGACCAGGTTGGGTCAATTCGACACCGAGCTCATCCGGAAAGCGGATTTTGTTTTTGCAGAAGGCAGGGAAAGGTTCCTTCTGGCCGGTGCCGATTCACCTGGCAGGAAATGAATTTCCGCATCGAACAAGCGCGTGTTCATTGACGAAACGGTCAACCAAAACCGTAGCGTTTTCCGAAAATTCCCTATGAAAAATACTATTCACGAAATTTTTTTTTGAGCACCCTTTCGGGGGTGATGATGTTGCTGCCGAAATAGAACTCACGTCACTTTTTCATAGGGGAAAATGGATTTTTTCATAGGAGAAATTCAAAATTCACCCGGGTTTTTTTCCGCTTAAGAACTTGTTGGTTCCCAGCTACAACCGCTTTGTATCTTCGTGATAACCGAGCATTTACACGGGTTTATCAAATCAATAGCTGAAGTACTAACCAAGGTCATGCAGCAAGCCATCTGCGCTGTGCAACGGCAAATGGTTGATTCAACATAGTAGTTATTTCCCCTATGAAAAACGACAGATAACAAGTGAGATGTTGAACCTGCTCGTGATGGATAATCGCTTCGTGCCGGGCACGTGAATTTGCAAGTGATCGAATTAGTTAATTACTTACACTCATAATTTAAAAAACGCTATGGCAAAAAAAGCGAAGAAGGCTGCTAAGAAAGCAGCTAAAAAACCGGCTAAGAAAGCCGCTAAGAAGACCGCTAAAAAAGCGGCAAAAAAAGCAGCTCCTAAAAAAGCGAAGAGAAAACCTAATGCAGCATTTATGGTTGCGTTAACTCCTAGCGCTTCACTAGCTGAAGTAATCGGCAGCAAAGCTGTACCAAGAACAGAGATCATCAAAAAGATCTGGGATTACATCAAGAAGAACAAACTTCAGGATCAGAAGAACAGACGTATGATCAATGCTGATGACAAGCTGAAAGTAGTATTTGGCGGAAAAGGCCAGATCTCTATGTTTGAACTTGCCAAAGTGGTAAGCAAGCATGTGAAGTAAGAGCTTCGGTTTTTACCGATCAAAAAACCTGGGCGGATTCGTTCAGGTTTTTTTTATGTTTGTACGTCAATACTATTTTTTAAACTGACCGATCATGAAAGTCCTGATTTGTGAAGATGACCTGGTTGTTCTCAAGGCCATACTGGTTGCCCTGGAAAATGAACAGGTCGAAGCCATTCCCGTGAAGGATGGTCTGCTCGCCCTTGAAAAATTACGGGAGGATACCTTTGACCTGATCATCACCGACATTCACATGCCCTTTCACAATGGGGATGACATAATCAAGCTTGTACGCGAAGAACAGCGAAAGAACACACCCATTGTCATGATCTCTTCCGATGCCCAGGATGAGGTCATCCAGTTTGCACTCAAGCAGGGTGTTAATGATTTTGTGAAAAAACCAATTGACCCGGTAAGTCTGCAGAAACGAATTCAGAAATTTCTCCGCTAAACAAAGAGCGAAAGTTGTTCCGGGGCGTTGAGCGTTTTGCGCTTCCAGGTACGGACCATACGATTCACGGTATTGCGGATATGATACACCGGAGTTTCCCGATGGCGCGAGGCTACGATGATCTGCGTTCCACCCGCTACAGGCGTAAACAGCTTTTGAACAATCGCTACCCGGTTATTGTCTTGCGAGAGGTGCGATAGAAAAAGGTGTGTCATAAACGAAGCCTTGTGAGTGAGAAATAACTCCATAGCCTGTTTGTTGGACAAGTGACCCTTATCGCCACGGATGCGTTCCTTCAGATGATACGGATAACGGCCGTTGTTCAGTAAATCTTCATCGTAGTTAGCTTCCAGAAACGCAGCATGACATTGTTGAAAATGCCCGATGACGTGCTCGCAAGGAAATCCGATATCGGTGAAGATGCCTACGGTTACTGTCGGGCTTGAGACAATGAAACTATGCGGATCGTTCGCATCGTGAAATTTTGGAAAGGCGGTGATGGTGAGGTTGCCGATTTTTACCGGCTCGTGCGCACGGAAGGCCTCTACACGTCCTTCCAAAACCAATCGGCCGCCCTGTAACGTGGGCTGTGTAATGAACACCGGGATCTTGTGTTTTCGGGCCAGTACCGGCACGCCATGAATATGATCGCCATGTTCGTGTGTGATGAAAATGCCTTTCACCTTTTTCAAAGAAAGGCCAACCCGCTTCATGCGCTTTTCGGTTTCACGGCATGAAATTCCGCCATCGATCAAAACAGCTTCTTCTTCATTGCCCACATAATAGCAATTGCCATTGCTGCCGGAGTTAAGCGAAGAAACGAACAGTGACATGACGGCAAGGTAGATTGATTTTTGATTTGTGGCGGAGGGATGTATGAAAAAAAATTTTACGGTTTCTTGCTGATTTTCCGTTCTCCGGAAAATTCAGGAACCTGCTATCTCTTCAGTACGTTAGGCAATTCATCGAGAAAATGATCTTTCAAAACTGATACGATCAAATTAGTAAAAATTGCTACGGTCGGAATGTCGGCAGACTTTGCAATTTTGTTTTTGACGCTGCTAACTAACCTGTATGACTGCCAATACTACAACCCTTTCGTCTCCCCTTACTGCTTCTTCATTCACAAGCCGTGTTCAGTCGATTGATCTGCTTCGCGGCCTGGTAATGATCATCATGGCGCTGGACCATGTTCGTGATTATTTTCACGCTGATGCTTTTTTATACAATCCGGTAGACCTGGAAAAAACCAGCGCTGCCCTGTTTGCCACGCGGTGGATAACACACTTTTGTGCACCGGTGTTTGTATTCTTGGCGGGAACTTCGGCATGGATGGTGGGCGGCCGAAAAGGTAAGGGCGAGTTATCGATGTTCTTATTAAAAAGAGGCTTGTGGCTCATTGTGCTGGAATTTACCATTATCAACTTTGCCTGGTTTGCCAATATTGAATTCCCGTTGATGGTGCTTACCGTAATCTGGGCACTGGGTTTGGGAATGATCCTTCTCGCTGCTGCCGTTCATCTGCCTTATAGATTTATTCTGGTGTTGGGAATTGCATTGGTGGCGGGGCACAACCTTCTGGACCCAATACACGCACAACCCGGAACAATGGGTGCTGCAGGATGGGCATTACTCCATGAGCAATATGTATTTCAACTCGGGTATTTCGTAGTGTTTATCGGTTATCCCATTCTGCCGTGGGCCGGAGTTATGTTTCTTGGATATTGCTTTGGTGCATTATACAAACCCGGTGTCGATGCAAACCAGCGCAGAAAAAAATTGCTTACAATGGGCATTGTGCTGACCGCTTCCTTTATACTGATCCGGTTTATCAATGTATACGGAGATCCTTTTCGCTGGACAGTTCAAAACGATGGCGTGTTTACATTGTTGTCATTTATGAATGTGGCCAAGTATCCTCCGTCATTATTGTACCTGCTCGCCACCCTCGGGCCGGCCCTTATTTTTCTGGCACTGACGGAAAATATCAACGGGAAAATTTCGCGATACATCACTGCGCTGGGAAGGGTGCCAATGTTTTACTACATCATTCATATTTACCTGATTCACTTCATTGCGCTATTCGCAGCGCTCGCTACAGGCTTTGATCTTTCGGATATGGTTTTTAACACCTGGGTAACGGATTCTCCCAATCTCCGTGGTTATGGATTTTCCCTTTGGGTAGTTTACCTCGTGTGGATTGTGATAGTCCTGGTTTTGTTTCCCCTTTGTCTCTGGTACGATCGTTACAAAACAAACCACCGCGAAAAGTGGTGGTTAAGCTATCTATGAATTGTGAAATATGCAGGGCCTTGGTCATGAAGGGTTCACAATGTTTCCCCCGCACTTGCCTTTGGGCCATTTGGGTCGTTGTGTCTTTGTGGCGACAGCCTACTTAGCCACAGAAGTCAGGAACACCACAAAGTGCTTCTTTGGTGTAACCATTTGTCCATGTACGAGTACTTCCGGCATTAGCGCGCAAGAAATGCAGATAACACGTCCAATAGCGGACACTTTATTTTGCGAACGGAAAATGAAACTTAATTTGACGTACCCGCATCGAAGTATCGATTCAGCTCATTAACCCTAAATGCCATGTTTAAAAATTTCCTGACCCTCGCTGTTCGAAATCTGATGAAACGAAAACTGTATTCGTTCATTAATATTTTTGGTCTTGCATTAGGCGTGGCCGTGTGTCTCGTCATCCTGAAGTATGTTGATTTTGAACTTAGCTATGACCGCTACCATGAACAGGCGGCCAATATCTATCGCACAAATTCAACGTACTACCGCAACGGGGAGAATCGCGGTACATCCATTGTTTCTTCATACGCACAGGGGCCTTCGCTTCTTGCCGATATTCCCGAAGTGAAAACTTACGTGCGAACGCACCCGATGTACGGGGGAGCAGTAATAACCTATAAGCGGGAGAACGGTGATCCGACCGTATTTCATGAAGACAACAACATCCAATTTGCAGACTCCACATTTCTGGACGTCTTTACCTACAAAACACTTCAGGGCGATCTGAACACTGCCCTGGATAAACCGGCTTCGATGGTCATCACCCGGAAAACTGCAGACCGCTATTTCAAGAAGGACGAAGATCCCCTTGGAAAAATTATGACCGTTTCCGGAGGTTGGGCTGATGGCGACTACGAGGTAACCGCTGTGCTTGAAAACATTCCGGAGAATTCACATTTCCTGTTTGATTTTCTTATCCCTACACACAACCTGCTTCAGAACGGGCAGTATCGCGAAGACGATGGCTGGGGCTGGAATAATTTCGTGACGTATATACAACTCCACCCGAATACCGACCCCACGAAAGTAGAAGCCAAGCTTCCCGCATTTATTGAGAAGTACCGTGGAAAAGATCTCGCAGAATCCAACAGCAAACAAATTCTGAATCTTCAGCCGGTATTGGATATACACCTCAGCCCCGGACTAAACCATGAATCGAGTTCAACCATTAGTGTGAATACAATCTATTTCTTCCTGATCATTTCCATTTTCATTCTTGCCATCGCCTGGATCAACTACATTAATCTGTCAACAGCTCGCGCGATGGAACGGGCCCGCGAAGTAGGTATCAAAAAAGCAATTGGTGCTATCCGCACCCAGCTCATCGCGCAGTTTGCCTTTGAATCGGTGTTGGTGAATTTTCTGGGCGTTGCCATTGCTGTAGTTATTGCTATGACGTTACTGCCTGTGCTGGGTGAAATTGTGGGGAAGGACTTTGCATTTGATTTTGCCGACTATCGTTTCTGGGTAGTTGTTTCAAGCTTGTTCGTTATCGGTTCTGTGATTTCGGGAGCTTATCCCGCCTTAGTGCTTTCATCATTTAACACTATTCAGGTACTGAAAGGAAAATCTGAAAAAATGGCGGGTGGATTCTCACTGCGCAAAGTGTTGGTGATATTCCAATTTGCATCCTCGTTGATTCTGATTGCCGGAACGTTTGCCATCTACCGGCAGATGGTATTTATGAAGGGTCAGGATAAAGGTCTCACGATGGAGCAGATGCTGATTGTGAATGGGCCCAGTGTAATAGAAAGAAAGGAAGCGCGCCAGCGATTGATCTCAGCGAAGAATGAGTTCAAGCAGATTCCGGGTATTCTGAATGTCACCACGTCAGGTGCCATACCGGGTGGCGGTTACAATTGGGGAACCATCATCCGCAAGGATGGCACCGAAGAAAAGGAAGGCAAGAATGGAAGTATTGTTTGGGTTGATCCAGACTTTATCGATACGTATGGAATAACTATAGTTGCCGGCAGAAAATTCAACCCGGAAAGTAAGTCTGACATGGAGTCGGTGTTGGTAAACGAGGCAGCGCTGAAAGCTTTTGGATTGGGCACACCGGAAAACGCTCTGAATGAAAGACTCATCCTGGGGGGCGATACCACAGCAATTGTGGGTGTCTTAAAAAATTATCACTGGAACTCCCTTAAAACAGAACATACCCCGTGGCTTTTGAAAGCCGATACGGTATCCTCGCGGGCATTCTCCATTCACCTGGCGGGTGGCGATATACCCAAAACCATAGAAAAAATTGAAGCAAAATATAAGGAAGCATTCCCGGGAAATCCCTTTGATTACTACTTCCTGGATGATTTCTTCAATAACCAATACAGGGAGGATCAGCAGTTTGCAAGAATATTCGGGTTGTTCGCCATTTTGGCGATTGTCATTGCCTGCCTGGGATTGTGGGGTCTGGCTTCGTTCACTACGGATCAAAAACTGAAAGAAATCGGTATCCGCAAAGTCCTTGGTGCTACGGTAGGTAGTATTATGACATTATTGTCATGGCAATTCTTCAAGCTGGTACTGATTGCCAGCGTGATTGCCTTGCCACTCACGTGGTATGGTATTGACTCATGGCTGGGGAATTTTGCCTTCCGGATCGGCCTGCAATGGGATTTATTTGTTGTGCCGGTAGTTGTACTTATCATTATAGCATTGGGTACGGTAAGCCTTCAGATTTTGCGGGGCGCCAATATTAACCCTGCTAAAATCCTGCGTTCCGAATAAGCTATTCAACTAATTATAACAGGGCCGTTGACGGTGCATTGGCAGCGTCAGCGGCTTTGCTTTTTATCCCATCCCGTAATCGTTGTCGCTACCTGGAATATCCCGGTCCTTAAATGTTGTTTTTTTTGAAAGGAATTCAGCAAATTTGTATTTCGAAAAAAGACTCATGGCAAAATCACAACAGAACTCCAACAAGGACGAGTTCGAGAAGAGAAAGCTTAAGAAAAAGAAGGAAAAGGAACAGCGCAAAGAAGAGCGCAAGGCAGCATCCAAGGACGGAAAGTCACTCGAGGACATGCTAGCCTATGTTGACGAGGATGGCAACATTACCTCTACTCCCCCGGATCCTAACAAAAAGAAGGTGATCAAAGAAGAGGATATCGTTATCAGTGTGCGCAGGAAGGAGCCGGGTGAGGATGCTGAAGTGGCACGCAAGGGCAAGGTAACATTCTTCAATACATCAAAAGGGTATGGATTTATCCGCGATACCCAAACCGGAGAAAGTATATTTGTTCACATTAATGCCGTGAGCGGACCTATTCAGGAGAACTCCACGGTAACCTTTGAAACAGAACAAGGACCTAAGGGTCTGAGTGCTGTCCGTGTAAAGGTACTCTGATCTAAAGCAACATTATCCCGGCCGCAAACCTTCCTGCATCGCCTTTACGTGCCGAGAAAAAATGATTGTTGTTTTTCACGGTACAGAGATTGGAAATTTCAATGTGCGATTCAGGAACTCCAAATTCAATAAGTTGCTGATGATTTGCTTTCCAAAGATCCAGCTTCGCCTTGTTATCGGGTTGAGGGATCATTAATCCGCTCGCCTTTCCAAAAGCCTGGGTTACTTCCTTTACTACTTCTTCACCGACTTCATACGCCTCCTGCGAAACGGACGGTCCGATTCCGGCAATAAGGTGCTTGCCTTGTGTTCCAAATTCATCCCGCATCGTGTGAAGTGTCTTGGTAAGAATCTTTGCAACCGTACCACGCCATCCGGAATGAACGGCCGCTACCGCATGGTTTTGTGAATCGTATAGAAGTATCGGAACGCAATCCGCAGACATCACCGCGATACAAATTCCAGTGGACGAAGTAATCAGTGCATCCGTTTCCTGTAATGATTCCTTTTCGGTTTGTGAGGTTACGTTTACAATGCGTGTTTTGTGCACCTGCGA
>Ga0315910_10004878_pt1 | contig 11102 bp, 9 predicted proteins | sample EdamamesoilMG_FD_204470 | JGI IMG/M metagenome (GOLD analysis project Ga0315910, IMG submission 204470) | Garden soil microbial communities collected in Santa Monica, California, United States - Edamame soil | ecosystem: Environmental > Terrestrial > Soil > Garden | place: USA: California...
TACGACCAGCTCCGCGCCTGTCAACTGACATAGACGTTGCGGCCCCAGCGGAATCATGGTCGGCCTGCCCAAGAAGTCGTGCCTCACGGAAACAACACGGCTCTCGATGTCGACCAGAAAACCCACTGGTTTTCCCTGCCGGAGCGCACGCAAGATGCGCGCGGCCGCGCCGGGTTTCCCACGGTGGATGACAGTGAGACCTCGCAGCGTCCGGTGCGCGTCCACACTCGCATCGAGACGCGGATCGTAGCTCTCCCGCACCACCACCGCAGGACCTACACCGAGCTCCGCCACGCGCGCCGCGAGTAGTTCGAAGGGACCGAGGTGCGCACTCACGAAGACCACGCCACGACCCGCGGCCACTGCTTCGCACAATGTGCTCTCCGCCGCTGCATCCAGGCTCACGAACTGACTCGCCGCGACGCCGGGCCTGCGCAGCAGTAGGCAGAGGGCGAGGTTTTCGCCCATGCGCGCGAACGACGCGCGCACGAGTGGGCCCACGCGGGAGGTGTCGAAACAAAGTTCCGCGCGCGCGCGGGCGCGAGCGCGCAGGCGGGAGGCCAGCCAATACACACAGCCTCCGAGGCAGCGACCGGCGAGGAGCAGCGCGCGCGGCGGCGTGTGATCGGCGACCCAGAGCGCGCTCCGCACGCCGCGCAGGATCAGCGCGTTCTTCACGCGTTGTCCGAAGCTCCAGCGGCCGCCCTCGCGCAGGTCGCCGCGCGGGGCCCGGCTTTGCGGGAGCGCAAGCGCCATCAGCGCTCGCCTGCGTCGGGGAGCACCTCGTCGATCACCTGCTGCTGCACGCGCATCGAGGCCTCGAACGCTTCGAGGGCGGCCTCCTCCGCGACCTTCGCGGCACCGAGATCTCCCTGCGTGCGCAGTTGCTTGGCGTGACGTTCATGCACGAGCCCACGCATCTCGAGCAGGTGCCCGCGGTAGTAGGTGGTGCCCTTGACCAGCGCCAGGCCCGAATCGACTTCCCGCGCTGCTTCGTCGAATCGCCCGAGCTCGCTCTTCAGATCTGCGAGGCGCGCCCGCGTATCGGCGACGACCTCTTGTGCCTCGGGTCGTTCGGGAATGCGCTTCGCGGTCAGGAGCCCCTCGAGCACCCTGACGGCGCCTGCTCGGTCCTGCTTGTCTTCGAGCAGGTCGGCGGAGTGGTGGGCGGCTCTGGCCTTGCCGAGGAACGCCACCAGCACCTTGTCGACCGGTGTGCCCGTCGCCACTTCGGGGCAGGGCGTGAGCGCCGACGGCGCGGGCTCGGGGAGCGCCGCGCGCTCGTGGCAAGCGAGCGCCAAGCACGCGCTTGCCGCGACCACGAAGCACTGCCTGCAGGCTCGAGCCGAGTTCATGGACCGGGCACCCCCCATTGCTGAAACCGGTTCTGCCGGAGCTCGCGCGCACGCACGCTCGCGATTCGGTCGACCCGCTCGGTGGTGTGGTCTCGCTCGAACTTGGCGTCGAACAGCGCCTCGCTGGAACGGGATTGGGTCAAGCGCGGCGCCGGCGCCCGAGCGGCGGCGGGCACGCCGGCGGGTACGGCAGCGGTCGGGCCACGCTCCGCGGAGGGGAAGAACACCACGAGGAGCACCGCCGCCGCCGCCGCCAGCGCCGTCAGCACTCCGAAGCTGACGAAGACGACGTTTCCTTGCCCGCGCTTCGACGGGGTAGCTGCTGTTTGGCTGGCTGCCCCGAGGGCCCGCTCGAGCGCGCGCTCGTTCGCTCCCGCCAGGCTGCCCGACTCGGCGCGGCCCGGGCCATGCGCCTCGAGCAGCCCGCGCACCAGATCGAGATCGGGATGCTGGCCATGCCCCTCGAGCGCGCGGCGGAAGCGTTCGCTTTCGACGCGCTCTTCCTCGGTTGCAGCGCGCAGCGGATCCTCGAGGCACGACTCGATCAGGGCTTCGTTGACGTCCGGATCGAGCTCTGCCGGCCGAAAAGCGCATACGATTGCCTCGGTCAGGGCTGCCTCTTCTGCGGAGGTTAGCGACGGGGCGTCGTCGCTCGGTTCGATGGGATCGGTCGGCTCGGTCACGGTTCAGCTCTATCTACAGGTCGTCCTGTTTAGCCAGGTCGCCCTGGGATCTGGCGAGTGCCTTCTTTAGCGCACCCATGGCTCTGTGCAGTACCACGTCGAAGGTAGCCACGCTGACGCCGAGCGCCAGCGCTGCCTCGTCGCGCGTTTTCTCCCCCAAGATCCGCAGGCGAATGGCCTCGGCGTAGCGGGGGTTCAGCTGATCGAGCAGCTCTTCGACGCGGCGTCGCGCGCTCTGCAGATCGGCTTGCTCGAGCTCGGCCGCGCTGCGCGCGTCACGTTCGGCCGCGTCGACCTCGCGTTCCAGATCTCGCTCCTCGAACAGCACCTCGCGTTTGCGCTTCCGGAGCATGTCGAGGGCGACCCTCAGCGCGATCACGCGCAGCCATGGGTAAACCCCGACGTCTTGCCACGTGAACTGGCCGAAGCGCTCGACCACCTTCATGTACGTCGCGCTCAGGGCCTCCTCGGCCTGGGCTTGGTTGCCGAGTCGCGGCAAGAGCACACTCTTGTAAAGGCGTGGCCCGTGCGTCCGGAGCAGGTTGCCGAGGGCTTCCCGATCGCCCGCGCGTGCGCGCTCGCACAGGGCACGCTCGTGCTCGAGATCGGGAGCCAGGTTCACCCGTGGCACTGTACACAAAGCGAGCACCCGACCGCCACGCCCGAGAGGGGGCGGCCCCCCAAACGGGGGCAGGGGCAGCGGCAGGGCCAACTCGAGGTTCACTCGAAAGACAACGCCCGAGGGGCGCGGAGCTTACGCCCAGCGAGTCTGGGCCGGTTCTTGCGCCGGTCTCGATTTTCCCCCGCTTCCGCGCGGCAGACTTGCCTCGCGGTTTCACTTTGACGATACCAGGGCGAGAAATGGCGAGTGGTTCCCGGATTTGCCCTAGCTGTCGCCGCATGAACAGCGTCGGCGAGACCCGGTGCCACTACTGTGGTCGGAAGTTCGGGGGCCCCGTGCGCGAACAGCTGCTCGGCGTCGCGCACGAACTCGCGGGTGCCCGTTCCCCGGTCACACGCGTGATCATCGGGACCTGCATCGCCGTCTTCGCTTTCTGCGTCCTCGACCACGGGAGCATGCCGCTCGGCCTACCGATCTTGGGTCGCTCGGAGAGCTTCTGGCCGTCGGAGCTGCTGCGCTGGGGCGGGCTCTACCGAGACTACGGCGACCAGGAACCTTTCCGGCGGCTGGCATCGGTGTTCGTGCACGCTGGCTGGCTCCACCTCGCCATGAACCTGCTCAGCGTCGTCGATCTCGGGGCGCACGCCGAGCGCAGCTTCGGGAGCGCTCGCACCATGGTCTTGTTCGTGATCGCCGGCTATGCCGGGTTCTGGCTGAGCGACGTTTGGTATGGTTGGCGCTTCGGTATGTCGCCGCCCACCGTGGGCGCGAGCGGAGCCATCTTCGGCCTGGTGGGCGGCGAGCTCGGCGCGATGGCGATTCGCCGCGATCCAGAGCTGAAAGCTCGCTTCGTGCGCGTGGTCGTCTACGCCGTGATCTTCGCCTGGCTCATGCCGGTGAACAACGCGGCTCACATCGGGGGCTTTCTCGCGGGGGGCGTGGTCGGGGCGTTGCTCGAACGCCAGCAGCGGCCCCAGCGCCTCGATAAGCTGTTCGTGGGCCTCGGGGCGCTCGGGGCGCTTGCGGCGGCGGGCTCGTTGGTGCTCAGCCTGCGGTCGCCGATCTGGAAAGAAGAGCGGCTCCGCGAGCTCGCAGCCCAGGGCTTGGGAGAAATCCGCGACGAACCCTGAAATGTAGCGGCCGCTCGACCAGCGGGCCGTTTCTCCGGCTTGGAACGAGCGGTGTGTGCTTTGGTAGGAGAGTTCAGGTTCGCCGGGCCTGCCGGAGGCACGGGCGCACCAGCCGGGCCTGCGCGGGAAACGTCAAGCCGCGTGACGCTACTTGGTCTATCTTTGACGGGCCTATGCCCGTGGTCAATCCGCTCGCGCGGGAGCTCGTGTTCAAGATCGTCTACTACGGCCCCGGCCTCGGCGGGAAAACCACGACGCTGCAGCACATCCACGCCACCAGCAAGGCCGAGCACAGGGGCAAAATGGTGAGCCTGGCCACACCTGTCGATCGCACGCTCTACTTCGATTTCTTGCCGATCCGGCTGCCCACCGCGCGTGGCATGGGCGTCCGCCTGCAACTGTTCACGGTGCCGGGCCAAGTGTACTACAACGCGACGCGGCGTCTCGTATTGACGGGGGCGGACGGCGTCGTGTTCGTGGCGGATTCACAGCGGGCGCGTCTGGACGCGAACCTCGAGAGCCTGGCGAACTTGAGCGAAAACCTGCGCGAACACGCGCGCAAGCTGAGCGATGTACCGCACGTGATCGCCTACAACAAGCGCGACTTGTACGACGTCGTCAGTATCGAAGAGCTCGAACGGCAGCTCGACCAGTTCGGCGCGCCGTCGTTCGCGACCTGCGCCACGCAAGGTGACGGCGTCTACGAAACACTCGACGCGATCGCGCGCGCGGTGCTCGACGACTTCGAACGCAGAAACCCCGAGGGCAGGGAGCTCATCACGGGCGAGCTCCAAGTGCCCGAAGGCGGGCTCACCGAGGCGCTGCGAGGCGTCGAGAGTCATCGCGCGCCTTTGCAGCAGCCGCCGCCGAGCCCTCGGCTCTCGCCGCAGGCGGCGGCCTCGGCTCGCAAACCGAGCGGGCTGCTGAGTCTGGCGGACATGCCGGCACGCGCGAGCGAACCCATTCGAGATCCGAGCGGGCTGCCGAAACCCATGCTAGCTGCGCGCGTGGCCGCCGCCGCGCCCGAGCCAGCACCGGCCCCGCCTTCGTCGATCCCGCCGAGCGCCGAGCCCTTTGGGGTTCCCGACAGCGAGCCGGGGCTCGAACCCGTGCTGCGCGAGCGTCCGGTACCGCGCACCGGCGCCAGCTTCCAGGTGCTCTGGCCCGAGCACGAGCGGAGCCAGGTCGTCGAAGTGGAGACGGCGATTCGCGAGGGACGCTTCGCCGATGCAGTGCGGGCTGCGGATGAACTCCTGTCGCGCACGCTCGCGGGCGTCGCCGGCACGTTGGGTGGCGCGAGCGACGCTCCCCGCGATCCGGCGCTCGTGGTCAGCCTGCTCGGCCTCGAGGGACGGCGCTACCTCGGGTTTCGGATGCTGGTGAAAGAAGCGCGCAACGGGGGCGATCTGAACGAGCTCGAAGCGTTGACCGCGTTTGGTTTTGCGATCGAGGCGCGCCTCGCGCGCACCCGCGCGACTTGAAGCGCGGTCGAGCTCCTTGGGGCAACGGCCTTAGAGCCACTGCGACAGGCGCCCGAGTGGCCCGTGCCGCGTGAACAGTAGCTTGAGCCCGCGCAGCGCGCGCGGGATGTCGCGGCTGTCGTACGGGAACCAGAACGGGCTCTTGGCGGGCAGCGGCGTCCGATTGAGGCTGATGTGTTTGGTATAGCACATCGAACGCAGGCCCTCGCGGCCGTGCACCTTACCGTAGCCGCTCTGCTTGATGCCGCCGAACGGGACCTCCGGGCTCGCAATGTCCGAGTGCACGTCGTTGATCACGACGCTGCCGGCTTCGATGCGGCGGGCGATGGCCTCGGCGTGTTCGGTGTCGCGGCTGAAGACGTACGACGAGAGCCCGAGCGGCAGACTGTTGGCGATGCGGAGTGCTTCGTCGTCGTCTGCGACCCGCATCACGGGTACCAGGGGCCCGAAGATCTCTTCCTGCATCACGCGCATGTCGGTGGAGCAATTGGCGAGCAGGGTGGGGGCGTAAAAGTTCCCACGGCGTTCGAGCCGGTGTCCTCCGGCGACGACCACGGCGCCCTTGGCGACGGCGTCCCCGACGAGCGCATCGAGGTGCGCGATGCTTCGCTCGAGCACGATCGCGCCGAGGTCGATGTCGAAGTCTTCGGGAGGGCCCTGGCGCAGTTCGCGCACGAGCTCGGCGGTGCGCTTCACCAAAGGGTCGTAGATGTCGGCGTTTGCCAGTACGCGTTCCACCGAAACGCAGGCTTGCCCCATGTTGGCGAAGCCCCCCCAAGTGATGGCGCGCGCGGCCCGCTCGAGGTCGGCGTCGGCGCAAACGATGAGCGGCGCCTTGCCGCCGAGCTCGAGGGCGCACTCGACCAAGTTTCTACCGCACTGCTCCGCTACCTTGCGGCCGACGGCGACGCTGCCCGTGAACGAGACCTTCTGCACGCCGGCATCGAGCAATACCCGTGCGGTGTCGGCCCCTCCCGTCACCAGCTGGAGCAGCTCGGACGGCAGATCGCTCGCGTCCCACAGTTGCTTGGCTTTCAAGGCGACGAGGGACGCGTGTTCGCTCGGCTTCAGCACCACTCCGTTGCCCGCGAGCGCGGCCAGGGCCACCTCCGAAAAAGGCAGCATCAAAGGGTAGTTCCAAGGAGAAATCACCGCGACCACGCCCCGCGGGACGTAGCTCACCGTGCTTTTCCTGTGTTTCAAGAGGTGCAGCGGCTCTTCGCGCGGCTGCAAGATCTCCGCAGCGTGCTTCGCGTGCCAGTGCAGCAAGTCCACCAGCACCAAGATCTCGCTGACGATGGCCTCGACCCGCGGCTTGCTGGTTTCGAGCACGAGCAGGTCGACCAGATCTTCCGCACCCTCGAGCAAGCGATCGCAGAACCCCAGCACACGTTCGGCGCGTGCCTTCACCGCGAGCTCACCCCAGCTCTGCTGGGCGCGTCGCGCCGTCTCCACGGCTCGCTGCACCGCCGCCGCGTCCATGACTTCGATCTGCCCGATGCGCTCGCCGCTGGCTGGGCTCCGGCACTCCCAGAACTCGGCCCGCGGGGTGAGGCCGTCGCCGTTCACTCCGCAGGGTCCTCGGTTTCGGCACCTGAGATCGCGCCACCAACGGCTGAACTTTCGCCCATCGCGAAGGTCCCCCGCCATGTCCCGGCGAACGAGAGCACGCGCGCTTCGTCGTCTACCAGCGCGGCGCCGGTGGCGCTGAGCTGCAGCTCCTCCTCCTCGTCCGATGCGCTCCAGAGGCGCTTCTCGAGCTCATCGAGCGCGTCCTGGCACAGCGCCTCGGCACAGGCGCGGTCACACTCGCCGAAGACGTATGCGGCATCGCCGTCCGCCGCCAACGCGTCGGCCAACACTTGGCAGTCGATCAACGCTGCGAAGGCTTGTGAAAGGTCGTCGGCTTCCGGGTGCTCGGCGGTGGCTTGTGCTTCGGCCAAGGCGCTCACGAGTGCGCTCGGGGACCAGCGCAGGGTCGTGCCGAGCGCCACGGTGTCGTCCGGATCGGCACTCCACGTCGTGCTCACGCTGGGCTCGAAGCCGGCCCGTTCGGCGTCGACCCCAGCTACCTCGTCGAGCGTGAGCTCGGCGGTGCCATCGGCCGTCGCCGGCGAACGCAGAGTTCCCGAGAAAGCCGCTTCGGTGCTGAGCGCGGTTGCCCCCATGCTGAGCCAGCTGGCGAGTCCGTTGCGGAGCGCGTGGTTGTCCATGCCCGCGAGGCTCGGCAGCGCGCGCGCCTCGAAGTCTTCCGCCTCCGACGCTGTTTGGAAGAAATCGCGATCTCCGGGATCGAGCAGCGAAGCCATCGCCTCGAGCACCAGATCGAGATCGTTGTCGGAGCCGCCCGTGAAGGCAATCACCGCGTCATCAGCCGCGGTCTGCAAGCGCGCGAGCCATTCGTCAGTGGTTTCTTGCACGCCCAGGTGGACGTCGAGGCTCACGTCGTTCAGCTGAGTCGGCACGTTGGCGAGGATCACCTGAACCGTGGTGAGGTCTTGAGTCCTCGGCTGATCGATGTTGGTGCAGCCGAACAGATAGTGCCCTGCGCGCATGGTGATGGCCATGTTGGGTTGCACGGGAACCTCGAGGCGGGGTGGTATGCCGAACACGGCTTTTGCGGCGTATTGCGTGTCTGCTGGCAGGCCGCGGTCGAGATCCGTCACCAGCGCGACTTCTTCGCAGCGCACCTTGAGGTAAGCGTTGGCAACCCACTCCGTGACTTCACGATTTCCGTCGTACTGGGGGATGACCTGCAACTCTGCCCAGCCTTGAGACTGGACGTTGAGCCTGAGTTCGGCCGTGCTCATGCTCCCGATCGACGCCTGCAGGTTGAATTGCGTGACGACGCTGGGCGCTCGCAAGGTCACGTGCGCAATGCCCGTGCTGGGGTCGGTGGCTGCATCGGTTCGATCGAGGGACCCGTCGTGAGCTGGTGCGCCGTCGAGCGAAACCAGCGAGAAGCGCACGCGGTACGCGTCGGGCGGGACGGCTTGGACGCCGATGTCCAGGATCTGTTCGGGGAACAAGGCTTGCTCTTCGATCGACACATCTAGATCTTCGTCGAGGAAGAAGCGAAGGGTGGGGGCTTCGACGGGCGCTCCCGCGGAGCCCCCGTTGCCGCCCGTGGGGGTACCGCCTACGGTCGGAGCATTGGCTGCGTCGTTCGAATCCGAGCTGCAGCTGGCGAGCAGCGTCGGCCCACTCAGCGCCAGAATGCCGAGGGCCTGCGAAAGTAGTAAATGGCGTAACATCAAGCTAGGCTGTATGGCTCAATCGTAGAACGAACGGGCTCCAGAGCAACTCTTCATCCCCGCCGCCCTCGCTTTCGCGGCCTCTCGATCCAATGGTATTCGCAGGTTGGACCCCGAGCCAGCCCCTCCGGCCCGCTGCCGCCCTGGTCTGGCAGCTGCTCCTCGAGCCGGTTTCACACGCTCCTCGCCCCTGCGTAACCTAAGGTCCAATGCCCTCCCTCGTACCGCCCACTTCGCGCCTGCTCATCGTCGATGACGAGCCCGGACTGCGGCAGATGATGGCCATCATGTTCCGGCGCGAGGGGTACTCGGTCACGGCCGCCGCGGGCCGCAGGGCAGCCCTGGAATCGATTCAGGGCAGCCCGCAGCCCTTTCCGTTGGTCCTGACGGACTTGGCCATGCCCGACGGGTCGGGGCTGGACGTGCTCACCGCTGCCAAGTCTCGCAGCGCGTCGACCGAGGTGATCCTGATTACGGCCCACTCGACCGTCGAAAACGCCATCGATGCCATGCGCCTAGGTGCTTATGACTTCGTGACCAAACCCTTCGAGCAGGGCGAGCTCGTGGCGCTGGTGCGCAAGGCGCTCGAGAAGCAAGCGATCGTACTCGAAAATCAGCGCTTGCGGGCGCAAGTCACGGGCCTCGGCGAAAGCTCGCTCGTGTGCCGCAGTCCGCGCATGCGCACCATCACCAACCTGATAGAACGCGTGGCCGGCACCAAGACGACGGTGTTCATCACGGGCGAAAGCGGCACAGGCAAGGAGCGCATCGCGCGCTACGTCCACGACCGCTCCGATCGCAAAGACCAGCCATTTTTGGTGGTGAACTGCGGCGCCCTGCCGGAAGCGCTGATGGAGAGCGAACTGTTCGGACACGAGAAGGGTGCGTTCACGGGAGCTTCGACGAGCCACGCGGGCTTGTTTCGAAGTGCCGACGGCGGCACGCTATTTCTCGACGAAGTCGGCGAACTTCCGCTGAACCTTCAGGTCAAGCTGCTGCGAGCGCTGCAAGAGAAGGCCGTGCGTCCCGTGGGCGGCGCGCGCGAGATTTCGGTCGATGTGCGGGTGCTCGCGGCGACCAACCGCGACGTCGAAGCCGCCATCGCCGACGGTCGCTTCCGCCAGGACCTCTACTACCGCCTGAACGTGATTCGTGTGGAATTGCCCTCGCTGCGCGAACGTGTGGAAGACTTGGCACCACTCATCGAGCGCTTCTTGCAGCAGTACTCGATCGAAATGGGAAAGGAGGTCGTCGGTCTCACCCCCGATGCGCTGCGCGCACTGCAGAGCTACGACTTCCCGGGCAACGTCCGCGAACTCGAGAACATCATCGAACGCGCGGTGGCCCTCAGCGGGTCACGCATACTCGGTTTGGGCGAACTGCCGCCCTCCGTGAGCGGGATCGCGGGCGGCACGGGGGCGAGTCTGATCGAGCTGCCCGAAGCGGGGTGCCGCCTCGACGATGTGATGAACGAAGTCGAGCGCCGCTTCTTGCTCGAAGCGCTCGAACGGTCTGGCGGTGTGAGAAAAGCGGCCGCCAGGCTCCTGGGTATTACCTTTCGCTCGCTGCGTTATCGGCTGGAAAAGCACGGGCTCGATGGGCCGGGGGACGAACCCAGCTCGTCCAGTGACGATCTGCCCGACCTCTGAAGTACGCTAGCCAACAGCGGCGCGGCGCAACTGCGAGGAGCTCGGATGCCGGAGCCGATGTGGGGGCGCAGGCTCTCGCCAGCGCGCTGCTCGTGCCTTGCTGCGCGAAAACTGCACTTCTGCTGCGCCCGGAGTATACTACTGGGCGATGCATGCACGCGCCAAAGTTCGGCACTCCCGACGGTTCTACCGGCGCAGTGCGCGTGCCTTCACGCTGGTAGAACTCTTGGTGGTGATCGCGATCGTGGGCGTGCTGTCGACGATCGGGATCACGCTGTTTCGTGAGCACGTGCACGCGGGCCGTGCCATCGAAGCCCTCGGCATGATCCAGTCGATCGCAGCGGCGCAAGAACGCTGGCGCGCCGAGTCGCAACGCTACCTAGACGTTTCGACGTCGCTCACCGCGTACTACCCGCAGGCCACGCCGAACCGAGAGATGAACCCGTGGGAAAACACGGCGCACGCTGACGCAGTCCGCTGGCGCAAGCTGAACGTCACCAATCCCGGCACGGTCCAGTGCGTGTACACGACCGTAGCGGGGAATGCGGGGACGAATCCGAACGACGAGGACTTCTCGGTGATCACGTTGCCGACGTTCGGAGTGCAGAACGAGCCTTGGTACTTGATCCACGCGAAGTCGGATCTGGATGGGGATTCGAACTTCGGTTACTTCATGGCGAGCAGCATGACCAGTGAGGTTTATGTCAAAGATCAAGGGGAGTAGTTTGCGTCTCCCCGCAAAGGGCGATTCGTTCCAGTGTCGGTCGGTTCACTCGGGCTGGCAGCGTCTCGTCAAAACCAGGGCGCGCGGGGTGACGCTCATCGAGCTGGTGATCGTGGTGGCCATGGTGGGCATCCTCGCGACCCTCGCGACAGTCGGGTACCGGCGCTACATTTTGTCCGCGAAAACGGGCGAGGCGACGGCGAT
>Ga0315910_10004879_pt1 | contig 11101 bp, 6 predicted proteins | sample EdamamesoilMG_FD_204470 | JGI IMG/M metagenome (GOLD analysis project Ga0315910, IMG submission 204470) | Garden soil microbial communities collected in Santa Monica, California, United States - Edamame soil | ecosystem: Environmental > Terrestrial > Soil > Garden | place: USA: California...
CGATGGCAAGAAATCCCGCTTCGCTGTCGTGCAGGACCAGACCGAGCGCATGCGCGCGGAGGCGGCGCGCCTCGAGGTCGAGGCGCGCCTGCAGCGCACGCTCGACATGATGATGGAGGGCTACACGATCCTGGGGCACGACCTCACGTACCTGTACGTGAACGAGGTCGGCGCCCGCCAGGCGCGCCTGCCGAAGGAGAAGCTGCTCGGCCACACCCCCATGCAGCTCTACCCGGACTTCGAGAAGAGCGGCATGTATGCCCTGCTGCAGCGCTGCCTGGCAGAGCGCGTCCCGGTGCGGATGGAGGAGGCGCTCACTCTGGCGGACGGCGCCGACGCCTACTTCGAGGTCAACATACGGCCCATCCCCGAGGGCCTCGTCATCCTCTCCATCGACGCCACCGATCGGCGCCGCACGGAAGAGGCCCGCGAGGTCCTCGAAGAGCAGCTGCGCCAGTCCCAGCGCATGGACGCCGTCGGCCGCCTCGCGGGCGGCATCGCCCACGACTTCAACAACCTGCTCGCCATCATCCTGGGCTACGGCGAGACGCTGCTCGACGACCTCGCTCCCGACGACGCGCGGCGCCCCGACATCCATGAGATGCACAAGGCCGCCACGCGCGCCGCCGAGCTCACCAAGCAGCTGCTCATGTTCAGCCGCCAGCAGCTCGTGGAGCCCAAGGCGCTCGACCTCAACGACGTGCTCGCCGGCATGGAAAAGATGCTGCGCCGCATCCTCGGCGAGCACATCGAGCTCAGCATGTCGTGTTCGGCGCAGCTCGGGCGTGTGCTGGCAGACCGTGGCAACATCGAGCAGGTCATCATGAACCTGCTGGTGAACGCGCGCGACGCCATGCCCCGCGGCGGCCAGCTGACGATCGAGACCAGCAACGTCAGCGTGGACGAGAGCTTCGCGCGCACACACCTCGGGGCGGAGCCGGGGCGTTATGTGTTGATGACCGTGACCGACACCGGTATCGGGATGGACCGGGCGACACGGCAGCGGATCTTCGAGCCGTTTTTCACGACCAAGGAGCAGGGCAAGGGCACGGGCCTGGGGCTCTCGACCGTGTTCGGCATCGTCAAGCAATGCCGCGGGGGTGTCTGGGTGTATAGCGAGCCCGGCTATGGGACGACCTTCAAGATCTACCTGCCGGAGACGGACACCGAGCTGTCCGAGCTGCCCGCGCCGCAGCCCGCCGACCTGAGCGGGGGCGAGACCATCCTGCTGTGCGAAGACGAGGAGGCCGTCCGCCTCGTCGCGCGGCGCATCCTGGAGCGCTACGGGTACCGGGTGCTGGTGGCGACCGATCCGCTGGACGCGGTGCGCATCGCCGAGGCAGAGGGGCAGGTCATCGACCTGCTGTTGACGGACGTGGTCATGCCGCAGATGAGCGGCGTCGCGCTCGCCGAGCGCATCACCTCACGCTGGCCGCACATCGAGGTGCTGTATGTGTCGGGATATACCGATGGCACGGTGCTCGCGCACGGCGTGCCCGAGCACGGCGTCTCGTTCCTGCAGAAGCCGTTCACGTCGGAGCAGCTGACGCGCAAGCTGCGGTCGGTGTTCTCGCAGAGGCCGGAGGGACCGGGGTCGGAGCGATGACGCGGAGCGCCGACGCGGGGCGCTGACGCGGATGCGCCGCCGGGGGCCGTAATGCGAGCCGCCCTCACGACCGTTGGTGTGTCTGTCTGCTCGAAGCGAGAGGCCGGCATGCGTCGACGATCCGAGGTCGCTCTAGGTGTAGCTCTGGCAGTCGCGGCGGCCGCGTGCTCGGCCCCTCCCGCCCGCACCCCCGCTCCGCCCGCTTCCCCCGAGCCCGCGCCGGAGCTCGCCGTCGAGCCGACGCCGTCGCTCGAAGCGAGCGTCGAGCGAGGCTTGTTGCCCGCCGTACGGGTGCAGGGGGAGCCGATCGAGCTGGCAGGACTGAGCGAGCGCATGGCGGCGCTGAAGGTGACGGGGCTCTCGATCGCCGTCTTCGACGAAGCCGGCGTGCTGTGGGCGAAGGGCTACGGGCTCGCCGACGTCGAGAGCCGAGCCGCGGTCGGCACGGGCACGCTGTTTCAGGCGGGATCCATCAGCAAGAGTGTCAACGCGCTCGCGGTGCTACGCGCTGCCGCCGAGGGTCGCTTCAGCCTGGACCAGCCCGTCAACGAGCTGCTCCGGACGTGGCAGCTGCCCGAGAACGAGCTCACGGCGACCTCGCCCGTCACGCTGCGGCGCCTGCTCAGCCACACCGCCGGCACGACCGTGCACGGCTTTGCGGGTTATCCCTCCGGCGCCGCGCTGCCCAGCCTGCTCGAGGTGCTGGATGGTCGCGCGCCCGCCAACAGCCCGCCGGTGCGGGTCGAGCTGCTGCCCGGAAGCCAGTTCCGCTACTCCGGGGGTGGCACGAGCGTCAGCCAGCTCGTGCTGATGGACACCGATGCGCGACCGTATCCCGAGCTCATGCAGGCGCGAGTGCTCGGCCCGCTCGGGTTATCGAACAGCAGCTACCAGCAGCCGCTGCCGCCCGAGCGGCTCGCGCTGGCCGCCGCGGGCCACCAGGAAGATGGCTCGCTCGTGCCCAGCCGCCGCCACGTGTATCCGGAGATGGCCGCCGCCGGCCTGTGGACGACCGCCAGCGATCTGGCGCTGTTTTTTCGCGAGATCGCGCTGGCGCGCGCCGGTCGCTCCGACAAGATCGCACAGAGCGTCGCCACGGCGATGACGACCGAGGTCACGACCGGGAGCGCCGAAGGCCCGCGTCCCGGACTGGGGGTCTTTCTGCACAGACTCGACGGCGCCGGCCTGTTCGGGCACGACGGAGTCGACGAAGGTTTCCACGCTCGCGCGCTCGCGAGCCTCGACGCTGCCCACGGCCTGGCGCTGATGGCGAACTCCGCCAACGGCATGCGCTTGTTCCCCGAGATCGAGCGGACCGTGTTCGCGGCGCTCGGCTGGCCCGGAGCGGATGTGCCCGTCGAGCGTGTGCGATTGAGCGAGGCGCAGCGCGCCGCGTGGGTCGGAGAGTACGTGGCGCCCGATGGCGTGCCGCTCTCGATTCGCGTCGCGGGCGAGCGATTGACGAGCCTGCGACCGTTCCGGCAAGCGGACGCGCTGGTGTCGGTGGCGCCGACCCGAGCCGTCGAGTCGGTCCACGGTCTGCGCTACTCCCTGGGCCCGGCGGGGCTCGAGCTCTCCACGGCGCGGGGCCGCGTGGGAACGGCGCGGCGGATCGCGGCGGGCGAGCAGGTCATCCTGGCCGAGCTCGCTGCGGGGCGCGAAGACGAGGCCGTCCGCGCGTGGCAGGCGCAGGTCGGCCCCGGTGGCAACCCCGCCCCCGAGACGTTCGGGCTCTACTTCCGCTACGGGCACGAGCTGCTCCACGACGGCATCCCAGAGGGGGCCGTGGTGATCTTCCGCGCCGCCTCGAGGGTGTTTCCGGCGTTGCCCAGAGTGCACGCGAGCCTCGGCGCCGCGCTGGCGACCGCCGGGCGTCATGCCGAAGCGATCCCGGCGTACGAGGCGGCGCTCGAGCGGCTCGCGCACGCGACCTGGCTTCCGCCGCAGGAGCGGGCGGAGCTGGGCCGGCATTTCGAGGCGGAGCTGCTCGATGCACGGGGGAAGCTGCAGCGCTGACCGATGACGTGGCGGCGACGCCCGCGGCACCGAGCCGAGGGGTCAGCCCGCGAAGGCGGCGAGGGCCGCCACGGTTCGCTCGCGCATGGCGGCGCTGCCCTTGTGCCCGGCGTCAGGGATGAGGCTCAATCGAGCGTCGGACCAAGCGCGAGCGAGCTGCCAGGCCGTGACGGGCGGGCTGGCCATGTCGTGCTTGCCGTGCAGTAGCACGCCCGGGATCCCTGCGAGCCGGTGCGCGTCGCGCAGCAGCGCCCCCTCGTCGAGCCACGCCCCGTGGGCGAAGTAGTGGGCCGCGATGCGGACGAATGCGATACGCGCCAGCGGCGGTCGGTCCGCGTATGGGGTGGCGGGCCCCTGCGACTCGGCGGAGAGGACGGCGTCCTCCCAGGCGCACCAGTCGGCTGCGGCCCGCGCGGTCACGCTCGGATCGTGGCTGTCCATCGCGCGCGCGTAGGCGGCCACCGGGCTCTCGTCGGGCGCCGCGGCGCGTGCCCCCGCGACAAAGCGCTCCCAGGCCTCGGGGAAAAAGCGGGCGACGCCGCCATACAGCCAGTCGATCTCGAAGCGCCGAGTGGTGGTGACGCCGCTCAGGACGATCTCCGTGACGTGCTCGGGATGACGCTCGGCGTACGCGAGGATCAGCGTCGAGCCCCACGAGCCGCCGAAGAGCAGCCAGCGCTCGATACCCAGGTGCTCACGCAAGCGCCGCATGTCCTCGATCAAGTGCGCGGTGGTGTTGTGGCGCATCTCTGTCGTCGGGTCGCTCGCGTGCGGGGTGCTGCCGCCGCAGCCGCGCTGATCGAACAGCACGACGCGGTACTGGGTCAGATCGAAGAGCCCGACCGAGCCGGGATTGGACCCGGACCCGGGCCCCCCATGCACGACGGCCGCAGGCTTGCCGGAGGGGTTGCCATAAACGGCCCAGCGCATGCGGTTGCCATCGCTCACGTCGAGTAGACCCTCGGCGTACGGCAGCGGTCGTGACGGTTCTGGGTGCCGGATTTCGGTCATGGCGCGTCTGGCCAAGATACCACGCCGCCCGGCGCGCGGTGTTTGACTTAGAACACGAGGCAGGCGACGCCGGTCACGCGCTCGCCGTCGCTCAGCGGGATGCCCAGGGCCAGCGTGGGGACCGCGTCGCCTTCGATGGGCGCGTCCTCCAGCATCTTCACGCGCATCACCTTCGGCACGCCGGTCGCCAGCACCTCGGCGGCGAGGTGCTCGCCGGGCGCCTCGCGGCTGGCGGGTTCGGCGACGGCTTCGGACGAGGCGCGCAGCGCCAGGCGCGGCTCCTCGGAGCCCTGCCCTGCCTCCCAGTGCTCGACCGTCTGCAGGAACGGGCGCTCTTCTCCGGCCACCAGCGTCAAGACGTACTGCACGCTGCGGCCATGGCGGAAGGGCAAGCCCAGCCCGAACCTGAGCCCGCAGCGCGCCGCGAGCCCCGCGCGGATGAACGTGGTGGCCTTTCGCACGTCGTGCATGACGACGGGCTTGCCCGCGGCATAGGTGCCGCCCGGCAGCCCCGTGCCAAAGGGAAACTGGATCAGCTGGCTGAATTTTTCGAAGTCGGCGCAGCCACAATAGTGCCCTCCGCCGTGCCCGAGCACGCGCAGATCGGCGTTGGCGTCCCAGATCTCGAGGCACCCGGGGCTGCCATACGCCTTGCTCATCAGGAACACGATCACCGCCGTCAGCGCGTTGCCGTTGAAGACCGGCAAGGCCAGCGCGACGTCCACGCCGGCAGCCCGCGCTTGCTCGGCGCGCACGAAGAACACGCCCAGATCGTGCCAGACCAGCGGGCGCTCGGTGCTCCAGGCGGCGCCCGGCAAGCCCTCGCCGCGCCGAAACGTCGAGCGTGCGCTGACGCGCGCCAGCTCGCGGTCGCCGTAGACGCCGGAGCTCTGGACCAGCACGTGGCCACGCGGCACCCACACCTCGATCGCGCGAATCAAGCTTCGGGCAGCATCCATGTCGAGGACGAGCCTGCGCCCGGAAAGGAGCGGGCCGGTTTCGGGGGGTTCTCCGGAAGGGATCGCCGGGCGTGCGTCAGGGACACGTCGCCGGACGATTCCGCCCGTGCAGCACGCAGAGCGCGTCCGCGAAGGCGTCTCCGAACGCGGCGCGCTCGATGCTGACCGGACCGGTCGCGAACGGCGCAAACGCGGGCGGCAAGGCGGCGAGGTTGTCCCAGAGCAGCGTCGCCGGAACGCCGAGCTCGGCGGCGGCGCGCTCGAGGTCGAGGGGTGCGCCAAAGTCGAGGTAGACGCGCGATACGGGATCGGGAGCGCCCGGCTCGATGCCGAGCTCGGCCAGCGCAGCGAGATAGCGAGCGCCGTCGTCGGAGACGAGCTGATCCATGTCGGCGGCGGCGATGTACGTGGCGCCGAGGACCTGGAGCTCGTCGGCGCTCAAACCGCTCTGCAATCCGTCTTCCAGGACATCGTCGCCGACCTCATCCCTGACCGGCAGCGGGCCGCCGGTGTGACACGCCATACACGCCATGGCGTGCAAGTCTTGCGGCCTGTAGCACGCATCGACACAGCCCCGCGGCACCTGCGTCACGGGCGTACCGTCGTTCAGGTTCATCGAATAGCCATGCAGCCCGTTCGGCAGCTCCCAGATCGTCTGGGTCCAGCGTCCTCGATACAGGTCCATCGGCTCATCGTAGACGCTCGTGGCATGGGCCACGTCGTCCACGTCCAGCCACCAGTAGGCACGTGTGCCCGCCTCGCCGAGCGGCAGGCGATTGATCAAGACGTCGCCGAGATCTCGCCTGAAGAACGCCGCCCGCCGCAGCTCGCCATCGAAGAGGGACTGCTGCGGATCCAGGCCGAGCTCCAGCTCCGTGTCGAAGCGGTTCGCGCGCACACCGAGCAGCGCGCGGTAGACATCGCCCGAGCTCGCCGCCTGGACGAAGGCGTTCACCGTCAGAAAGGGCACGGGGGTGCCTGTCTCGGCTGCGAGCGCGCTCGCCTCGGGCCCCACGAGCTCCAGGGCGTAAGGTTGCGCGCTCGGAAGCACGGCCGCCCAGCCATCGGCCGCATCGACGCTGCCGTCGTCCGCGAGATCGATCGGGTGCGCCCAGCCGTAGTCGCGAATGTCGATGCGGAACAGCAGCCTCGCTTCGTCGATGGCGGTCGGCAAGCGGATGACCTCGCTCGACGAGACGCTGTTGACGAGCTTGAAGAGGGCCTGGCGCTGCTGCTCCAGCGCGGGCCCACACCGGCGCGCATTGCTGGCGTCGATGAGGCCCAGATAGCGCACGAACGGGCGAGCCTCGGCCGGCTGTTGCAACACGTCTGCCAGCAGGGCGGCGTACGCCGCGCCCGGCTCGACGAACGGCAGCGGCTCACACGCTGGCGGCGGCTCCGCGGGCAGCTGATCGATGAAGCTCGCGAGCACGGCGAGGTCTCCCACGAAGAAGCGCCGACGCGGGAGAAACCCTGTCGGAGGCATGCTTCCGTCCTGGATGCGTGCGAGCAACGGAGACGCCGCGCTCGAGCCCGGCACGATGAGCCCGCTCTCGATCAGGCTCGCCAGCTCGAGTCCCCCGGCAAAGCTCTCGGGCTCGCCCTCTGCGTGGCAGATGCCGCAGTCCGCTGCGAGCCACTCCGCCACGACCGTCGCCAGCACGTCGCGGCTCGCCGCGCCCCCGGAGGTGACGTCCGGCAGCGCGGGGATGCCGTCCGTCGGGAGCTCCGGTTCGAAAGGCTGCGCGGGGGAGCCCGCGTCGGCGGGAGCGGCGGGTGGCTCGGGTTGCTCCGGAGACGCCGGGGATGACGATGGCCCACCGCCGGCGGGCATCGCGATTTCCTCCGGCACCAGCACGTGCGCGTCGTCGCCGCAGGCCGCTGGCAGACAGACTAGCGACGCGAGCGCGGCGGCTCGCGTCGCCGCGCGCGCGGTGCGGCGCCAGCATTGGCGCGGTGTTCCCCGCGCGTCGTCATCCATGGGCATGTTTTTCGAGTATGGCCCGCGGCGCCGAGCCCGCCAGACCGACGTCAGGCATTCTTTGCGCAATCACCGTGCAACAGTCTAGCGAGGACGCAAATACACGCACCGTCCAGACGCCGCCGCGTTCGGCCCAGGCGACTTTGACGCTCACTCGAGCGACGGCCGGCCGCGACACTCGATGGTCGCGCACACGTACGGCTCGATGACGCGCAACGAGTGCTCGAAGAGCAGCGCGTGACCGGCGTCGTTCGGGTGCCCGTCGCCCGAGTCGTATTCCGGGGCGAGCCCCAGCGTCGTGTCCGCCAGCACGTCGAAGACGCCGATGAAGCACTGCTCGTGAGCTCCGCTGTCGCCCGGGATCCAGCACGTGCCAAACTGAGTGGCCATCGCCGCGTCCCACGCCTTGAGGAGCTCGCGATCCCACGGCGTCAGGTTCTTGGGCAGCGTGCCCATGAAGAACGTCGGGACGCCGGCGGCCTCGGCGGCGTCCCGCACCTGCGCGAGCTCCGCGACGAAGCGCTCCGTCGTCATCTCGCCCGACAGGTCGTTGCTGCCCCCGAGGCTCACGACCAACAGCTGCGGCCCGAGCGCGATGGCGTCGTCCACGTTCCCGCGCACGCCCGAGGCCGGCAACAGATCGGCCGTGGTGTGTCCGCCCACGGCGAGGTTCGTGAGCGTGAACGCGGCCAGGTCCGCCATCGTCTCATCAAGCCGATCCGCCCAGGCCGTGCCGTCGCGGCTGGCGCCGAAACCCGCCGCCGTGGACGAGCCGATCACCACCATGTGGAACGGCGTGGTGTCATCGGGCTCGCCGGCAGCGGGGCCGCCGCAGCCCACCGCCAGCAGGCACGCCGCCGCACCCGTCGCACAGACCCCGAGCCCACGAACACGCTGCATTCCTCTCTCAAACATCACTGCTCCAATTTGAACGAGTCCGCCAGCGCACCCAAACGCCAGCTTAATGACTCCTGAAGGTGATGTCGGAGACCCGGCGCGTCAAGCGACGTCCGCTCACCCCGCAGCGCCTCGCGCACGAGGGCGCGAGTTTGTTGCACGGTGATACTAGCGCGAGCCGCGGGGGCGCACCGGAACGCTCGCGCGCTGGGTCAGAATGACTAGGGCTGGGTCTCCAGCAAGAAGTCTCGGATCGCCTGGGCGGCCTCCGGCGCGCGAGCGCGCGCCACCCAGTGATCGTCGGAGTCGAAGGTCACCAGGCGCGCGCGCGGTAGGCGCGCCGCGAGCTCCTCGGCCACGCCGAGCGGACTGATCGGATCCCGGGTTGCCCAGATCAGCAGCACCGGCACCTCGATGCGGTGCAGCTCTGCCGCCAGATCGGCAGACGGCGCGAGCGTCCACTCCGCGCGCTCCGGATCCTCGCTGCGCGCCTGCGGCCGCCAGTCGAGCGTTCCATGCCGCGCCATGTCGACGCCGCCGGAGGCCACCGTGAGCACCAGATGGCTGACGAGATGCGGGTAGCGCAGCGTCAGATCGAGCGAGACATAGCCGCCCATGGAGTGCCCGACGAGCACGCCGCGGCGCTCGATCTGTCCCGCCACGTGATCGGCGAGCTGAGCGTAGCTCTGCACGTCGGCGCGCGCCGGCACCGGGCCCAACCCCGGGAGGTCCAGCGCGCGCGTGCGCCAGTCGCTCGGCAGCTCGCGCCGGACCGGATCCCAGAAGGCGCCGAGACCGGCGGCGCCGGGCACGAAAGTGAGCTCGAAGGTGGGCATGGCTAGTGCTCGTTGCAACTGTGGCGGGATTGGGTCAAGCGGATTTCACACAGGCGGCGGCCCTGGCTATCGCGTCCATGTCGCAGCACGTGCCGCGACAACCCCGGAGGCTCGGCGTCTCCGTAGGACACGCGAGCCTCTCGCGCCCATACCCAGCACCAGCCCCACCGAGGTTTGAACGAATGGCGGAATACGTCAACGGCGTCATCATGCAGGCGTTTCATTGGTTCATGCGCGACCCACCCCACGGCGGCATGTCCCACTGGCAGTTCATCGCAGGCGAGGCGAACTACTGGCGCTGGCTCGGGATCACGGCTGCCTGGTTCCCCCCACCGTCCAAGGGCGGGAGCGGTTACGACGTCGGGTACGGCGTGCACGACCACTTCGACCTGGGCGAGTTCAACGCCAAGGGCACCACCGCCACCAAATACGGGACGCGCGTCGAGCTGCACGCAGCCATCAACGCTCTACACGGGTTCACCCCGGCCCTCGCCCCCATCCCCGGCGCCACTTATATTCAGGTCTACGCGGACGCCGTGCTCAATCACAAGAGCGGAGGCGACAACGACCAGACGTACTGGGACGCCGTCCGCGTCGAGCCGGAGAACCGCAAAGACGATCGCCATGAACCGGGCTACGAGAGCGGCCCGATCGAGATCCAATCCTATACCCACTTCCCGCACGCGGCGCGCGGCGGCGTTCACTCGAGCTTCGTGTGGCACGCGCGGCATTTCGACAGCGTCGACACCGCCGCCTGGATCCGGCAAGGCGGGGTCGGTTTCAACGACGCGCCCGGACCCAAGAACAGCTCGCGTTACATCTACCGCTTCACCGGCAACGAGCAGAACTACGAACCCCAGAACAAGCGAGGGTTTGAGGAATGGGTCTCCCTCGAGAAGGGAAACTACGACTACCTGACGGGCGCCGACCTCGACTACAACCGCCACGACGTCCGAGAGGAGATGAAGTACTGGGGCCGCTGGATACAATCGACAGCCGGCTTCGACGGCTTCCGCCTCGACGCCGTCAAACACATCGACGCCGACTACCTGCGCGAATGGATCGGTGATGTCCGCGCCAGCGCGGGCAGGCCCCTCTTCTGCTTCGGCGAGTGGCTCTCGGACGACGTCTCCCAGCTGCACGGCTTCGTGAGCCGCATCTCCACCACCCACCCCTATCCCCAAGACATCTCTCTGCTCGATTTCCCCCTGCGCTTCCAGTTCAGGAACGCGAGCTACGCCGGCGACGCCTACGACCTCGCCCGCTGGAACCGCCAGACACTCGCCGCCGAGCAACCCGCCAAGGCCGTCACCTTCGTCGAGTGCCACGACTACGAATACGGCCGCGACTACGACTCACACGTGCGCGAGTGGCTCAAACCCCTCGCCTACGCCTTCATCCTGCTGCGCGCCCAAGGCTACCCCGTCGTCTTCTACCCCGACCTCTACGGTTCGCCCCCGAAAGACGAACACGCAGGGCAACCGTCGGGCAGGGAGTATCTGGAGTTGCTGTTGCGCCTGCGCCAGCAGTTTGCTCTCGGCGAAGAGCGGTTCTATGGGGGTGGCCAGCAGATCGGCTGGGTGCGCATGGGCGGCGTGCCCGGTGCGCGCGGGGCCATGGCCGTGGTGATGAGCAATGGGCTTGGAGGTGTGCGGAGCGTGCGGATGGATACGGGTCGGGTGAACCGGCGGTTTTATCATCTGGCGACGATCAAGCACACCGGCGGGGGGTTTCTGGTGGTGCGCAATCGGTATGAGCTTTTTGGGGATCGGGCGGAGGGGGTTTTTACCGGTGG
>Ga0315910_10004880_pt1 | contig 11100 bp, 8 predicted proteins | sample EdamamesoilMG_FD_204470 | JGI IMG/M metagenome (GOLD analysis project Ga0315910, IMG submission 204470) | Garden soil microbial communities collected in Santa Monica, California, United States - Edamame soil | ecosystem: Environmental > Terrestrial > Soil > Garden | place: USA: California...
TCGGCACCGCGACCTACGTGGCGGCGCCTGCGCCGGACGGCGCGACGGTCGCCGAGGTGGCCTTCACGATCGAGGAGGACTTCCAGCGCCAGGGGCTGGCCGGCCAGCTGCTGGCGGCGCTCGCCGAGATCGCGCGCGACCACGGCATCGCCCGCCTGACGGCCGAAGTGCTGGCCGACAACTCGGCGATGCTGGCGGTCTTCCGGCGCAGCGGCCTGCCGATGCAGCAGCGGCGCGAGGACGGCGTGATCCGCATCGAACTGGACCTCGGGCGCGAGTCGATGGAAGATGGATCCGGATCAACCTCGCATCACGCGAGCTGACGTACAAGGGAAGCCGTTTTCAAGGGGAACACCATGGCTGACGACTACCGAACCCAACGCTGGGGCCGCCACATCGACGGGCTGATGACCGAGATCGCACGCGAAGCGGTGATCTGCAAGGTGCGCCTGCTCGACCCGGGCATCATCGACGCGGTGCTGCGCAACAACGAGAGCGTCGCCGGCAGCCAGAACCCGCGGGCGTTCCAGAAGCTCCGGCAGCTGCTGCAGATGGGCTTCATCGTGCAGGGCAAGGCCTACGAGGCACTCGGCCCCGCCGACGCGGACGCGCTGGTGTCGGCCGTGCGCGAGACGCTCAGGGAACGGATGGGCGACCGGCTCGGCGGTTCCTCCCCCACCTGAGCGGCACGCAGCCCCATCCGTCCACCACCGGAGTCACACCATGACAGCCAAGAAGAGCAAGGCGACGCCCGAAGACACCGCCGCGCCCTCCACCCCGCCCGAACCGCTCTCGACCAAGAAGTACGACGAGGCGCTGAAGAAGCTGCACGTCGAACTCGTCAAGCTGCAGCAATGGGTGGTCCACAAGGGCCTGAAGGTCTGCATCGTGTTCGAGGGCCGCGACGGCGCCGGCAAGGGCGGCACGATCAAGGCGATCACCGAGCGGGTCAGCCCGCGCGTGTTCCGCGTCGTCGCGCTGCCCGCGCCGACCGAGCGCGAGAAGTCGCAGATGTACATCCAGCGCTACCTGCCGCACCTGCCCGCGGCGGGCGAGGTCGTGATCTTCGACCGCAGCTGGTACAACCGCGCCGGCGTCGAGCGCGTGATGGGCTTCTGCACGCCCGAGCAGACCGACAACTTCCTGAAGGTCGTTCCGCCGGTCGAGAAGATGATGGTGTCGTCCGGCATCATCCTGCTCAAGTACTGGCTCGAGGTCAGCCCGGAGGAGCAGACGCGCCGGCTCAAGGCGCGCTTCAACGACGGCCGCAAGACCTGGAAGCTGACGCCGATGGACCTGCGCTCCTACAGCCGCTGGTACGACTACTCGCGTGCGCGCGACGCGATGTTCGCCGCCACCGACACCGCCCATGCCCCCTGGGTCGTGGCGCCGTCGGACGACAAGAAGCGCGTTCGCCTGAACATCATCAGCCACCTGCTCGAGCACGTTCCGTACGAGGAGCTGAAGCGCCCGAAGCTGAAGCTGCCGAAGCGCCAGGACCGCGGCGACTACCGCGAATCCGACCATCCGTTCAAGGTCGTCCCGGCACGCTACTGACGACGCGCTCGGGCGCCTCAGCGCGCAGCCGCGGCAGCGCTGCCGGATGCTCGCGCCGGATGAAGTCGATCAGCGCCTCGCGCAGTTCGCAGCGCAGATCGAAGTTCGGTCCCGATGCGGCCGAGCTGACGAGGATGCGCAGCTGCACCGCGCGTTCGGTCGCCTCGGTCACCTGCACGGCGCAGACCCGCCGGTCCCAGTTCGGCGAGGCCTCGCACAGGCGGCGCGCCTCGGCGCGGATCGCGTCGACCGGCAGCGTGTAGTCGAGCCACAGGAACACGGTGCCGAGGATCTGGGCGCTGCGGCGCGTCCAGTTCTGGAACGGGTTCTCGATGAACCAGCCGAGCGGCACGATCAGGCGCCGCTCGTCCCACAGGCGCAGCACGACGTAGGTCGCGGTGATCTCCTCGACGCGGCCCCACTCGCCCTGAACGATCAGCACGTCGTCGATGCGGATCGGCTGCGCGAGCGCGATCTGCAGGCCGGCGAGCAGGTTGCCGAACACCGACCGTGCCGCAAGGCCGACGACCAGCCCGGCCACGCCCGCCGAGGCGAGCAGGCTCGCGCCGACCTGGCGCGCCCGCGGGAACGTCATCAGCACCAGCGCCAGCCCCGCGATCAGCGCGGTGCCGCTGGCGATGCGGGCGAGCACGCGCGTCTGCGTCTGGATTCGGCGCGCGGCGAGGTTGTCGGCCATGTCGGCCGGGTGGCGCGCGATCACGCCGTCGGCGACGCCGCGGATCGCCGCGGTCACCATCCAGGTCGCCGCGACGATGGTCAGCACCCCGGCCCAGTGCATCACGGTCGGCAGGCCGCGCTGGTCCTCGGACAGGCCTTGCAGCAGGATCTGCACGATCGCCAGCGGCACGAGCCACTGCACCGGCCGGTCGCCGCGCCGCACGATCGCCGCCAGCACCGCCGAGTGCCCGGCGACGCGACGCACGACGGGCCGCAGCAGGCGGTGCACGGTCTGCGTGACGAGCACGACCCCGAGGACGACGAGGGCGAACTGGCCCCAGGGCTCGAGCGCCCGCAGATCGACCGTCACGTTGTTGCGCCGCCAGCCACCACCATTCCCTGGGCCGGCAAGCCGCGTACCCGTGCCCGACGGCCGTTCCGGGCCCGGCGACTTCGGCAATGGGACCAACGTCCCATTGCAGAACCCGGCAGCGCGGGAATCATTCGCTGGCGCGGACCGGCCCGTCGGCGCGAACACCCCCGCGGCCGGCGAGGACGCCTCGTGACCCTGACGATGAGCAACGGATGACCACCGCCCAGCTGATCCTGCTCGCGATCCAGCTCAGCATGGCGCTGATCGTGTTCGGCGTGGGTCTCGACGGCCGTTTCAGCGACATGCTCCACGTGCTGCGCCGCCCGCTGCAGCTGCTGCGCACGCTCGCGGCGATGTACCTCGTGACGGTGCCGCTGGCGTTCTTGCTGGCGGTCCAGTTCGACCTGAACGTCGCCGTCGAGATCGCGCTGGTCGCCAGCGCGCTGTCGCCCGTGCCGCCGATCGTCCCGAAGAAGGAGATGAAGGCCGGCGGCGACCGGGCCTACGTGGTCGGCGTGCTCGTTGCCACCGCCGTCTTCTCGATCGTGTTCGTGCCCTGGGCCGTGGCGCTCATCGCGCCCGTCTTCGGCCGCACGGCGCAGATCTCGTCCGCGACGGTCGCCACGGTGGTCGGCACCTCGGTGCTGCTGCCGCTGTTCGCCGGCGTGATCGTGCGCGCGGTCGCACCGCGCGCCGCCGAGAGGCTGCAGAGGCCGCTGTCCGTGTTCGGCATGGTCCTGCTGGTGGCCGCCTGCATTCCCGTGCTGATCGCACAGTGGCCGGCGTTCGTCGCGCTGGTCGGCAACTTCAGCCTCGCCGTGATGGTGCTGTTCTCGCTCGCCGGACTGGCCGCGGGACATCTCCTGGGCGGCCCCGAGGAAGATCACCGCACCGTGCTGGCGATCTCGGCGGCGAGCCGCCATCCGGCGGTGGCGATCGCGGTGGCGCAGGGCGCGCCGGAGAAAGCGGAAGTCCTGGCCGCGGTGCTGCTGCTGCTCCTTGTCGGCACCTTGATCAGCACACCCTACGCCCTGTGGCGCGGGCGCACGGCGGCCGCGCACACCCCCACGGAGGCACCACGATGACCGAAGAGCACGAAGCCCACCCGCGGCCGGCACGCCTGCCCGAGACACCGGTCCCGCCGATCCCCGACATCGACCTGAAGTCGGAGCTGGCGTCGAACCAGTTCTCGCACTTCCGGACGCAGCTGTCGACCCACCGCACGGCGCTGTCGGAGCACCGCACGTCGCTGTCGGAGTACCGCACCGACCTGTCCGGCGACCGCACCGAGCTGTCGATGCGCCGCACCGGCATGTCGTTCCAGCGCACGCGCCTGAGCGCCGACCGCACGCTGATGTCGGTGCTGCGCACCTCGCTGTCGCTGATCGGCTTCGGTTTCACGATCTTCCAGTTCTTCGGCAAGATGTTCGAGGCCAACGTGATCGCCAACTCGCACTCGGCACGCAACCTGGGCGTGTCGCTGGTCGTGCTCGGCATCGCGATGCTGGTCCTCGGCATCGTCTACCACCTTCAGTTCATGGCCGGCCTGCGCCACATCCGCAAGGAGCTGGTCGACCAGGGACTGCTGCACGGCGAGAGCCGCTTTCCGCCCTCGCTCACCCTGTTCACCGCGATCGCCCTGCTCGGCATCGGCGTCGTGGCGATCATCCACATGCTCACCTAGGAGGCGACGACCATGCCCAGCAAGAAGTCCGGCAAGACCAAGCAGCCCAACATCCTCGTCTTCTGGGGCGACGACATCGGCATCTCGAACCTGAGCTGCTACTCGCACGGGATCATGGGCTACCAGACGCCGAACATCGACCGCCTCGCCCGCGAGGGCATGATGTTCACCGACAGCTACGGCGAGCAGAGCTGCACCGCCGGCCGCTCGTCGTTCATCACCGGGCAGAGCGTCTACCGCACCGGCCTGTCCAAGGTCGGCCTGCCGGGCGCGCCGGTGGGCATGTCCGACAAGCTCGTGACGATCGCCGCGCTGCTGAAGGAACAGGGCTACGCGACGGGGCAGTTCGGCAAGAACCACCTCGGCGACCTGAACCACATGCTGCCGACCAACCACGGCTTCGACGAGTTCTTCGGCAACCTGTACCACCTGAACGCCGAGGAAGAGCCGGAGATGGAGGACTACCCGCCCGAGAAGGACTTCCCCAACTTCCGCAAGAACTTCGGCCCGCGCGGCGTGCTGCACTGCTGGGCGACCGACAAGGACGACAAGACGGTGCATCCACGCTGGGGCAAGGTCGGCAAGCAGAAGATCGAGGACACCGGGCCGCTGAACAAGAAGCGCATGGAGACCTGCGACGACGAGTTCGTCGCGGCGGCGCAGAAGTTCATCCGCGCGCAGGAGAAGGCCGGCAAGCCGTGGTTCGTGTGGCTGAACACGACCCACATGCACGCCTTCACGCACACGAAGAAGGGCAGCATCGGCCAGGCGGGCCTGTGGCAATCGCGCTACCACGACACGATGATCGACCACGACAAGAACGTCGGCCAGATGCTCGACTTCCTCGACGAGCTCGGCATCGCCGACGACACCTTCGTGCAGTACTCGACCGACAACGGCCCGCACCGCAACACCTGGCCGGATGCCGGCACGACGCCGTTCCGCAGCGAGAAGAACACCAACTGGGAAGGTGCGTTCCGCGTGCCGATGATCGTGCGCTGGCCGAGCCGGATCAAGGCGGGCTCGATCAGCAACGAGATCGTGCAGCACCACGACTGGCTGCCGACCTTCCTCGAGATGGCCGGCGCGCCCGACGTGGTCGACAAGCTGAAGAAGGGCTACAAGGCGATCGGGCGCACCTACAAGAACCACATCGACGGCGTCAGCCTGTACAGCTACCTGACCGGCAAGGAGAAGAAGAGCCCGCGCAACTTCTTCTTCTACTTCAGCGACGACGGCGACATGCTCGGCATCCGCATGCACAACTGGAAGGTCGCCTTCATGGAGCAGCGCACCCCCGGCACGCTGGACGTCTGGAAGGAACCGTTCGTGCGCCTGCGTGCGCCCAACATCTACAACCTGCGCACCGATCCCTTCGAGTTCGCGAAGATCACGTCGAACACCTACGGCCAGTGGATGTTCGAACACGCGTACCTGATCTACGCGGTGCAGGCGGTGGCGGGCAAGTTCGCCGAGACCTTCAAGGAGTTCCCGGCGATCCAGAAGCCGAACTCGTTCACCGTCGACGACGCGCTCGCGAAGATGAGCGAAGGCGGGGGGGGCTGAGCCGGGCCAGGGCGCCGCGTTTCTCCACCACGCGAGGAGTCCGCATGAACAGCACGCTGCCATCGGTCGCCGCCTCGCCGTTGTGGGCGCGCGCCCTGCCGCCCGGCCCCGACCCGCGGGCGCAGCTCGGCGCGATGTACGCCACCCGCCCCGGCTTCTACCTGCTGGCCGGACCCGACTGGAACGGACAGACGCTCCAGGGCATCACGCAGGTGTTCCAGTGCCCGACGCGCACCGGTTTCGTGGCGCCGCGCGTGTTCCAGGACGACACGCCGCAGGACAAGCGCGCGATCCAGGAGGTGCTGCGAGGCATCAACATGTACCCGCTGGCGCAGTTCGACGGCCGCATGCAGACCACCGACTGGTCGAAGCTGCCGCATGTGCCGGCGCCGCAAGAGGGCGACACCGAGACACGCTGGGTGCTGCCCGAGAAGTTCGTCGACGAACTGGGGGCCGTGCTCGCCGCCGCCCAGGCAGACCCCGCGATCAAGCAGGCGATGACCGAGGGTGCGCAGGAATCCGACAAGGACCTCGTCGAGCCGCTGTTCCAGTTCCGCAACCAGGCAAAGTTCCACGCCGGCATCAACTACTGAACCCATCAGGAGACGCTCGATATGGCGACCAGGACAACCAAGAAGAAGGCCGCGGCGACGACGGGTACCTCGACGGGCACACCGACGGTGCTGCCGCGCCCCGACTTCCGCTTTCCCGGCGCCGTCGGCCGGACCTATCCGGAGTCCGACCCCGCGCAGTTCCCGCAGCCAGTGGCGGCGCCCGCCGGCGCGCCCAACATCGTGCTGCTGCTGATCGACGACTGCGGCTTCGGCCAGTACGGCACCTTCGGCGGCGGCATTCCGTCGCCGACGATGGACAAGCTGGCCGCCGAGGGCCTGCGCTTCAACCGTTTCCACACCACGGCGCTGTGTTCGCCGACACGCGCGGCTCTGATCACCGGGCGCAACCACCACTCGGCCTCGTTCGCCGGCATCACCGAGGTCGCGACCGGCTACGACGGCTACACCTGCATCCTGCCCAAGAGCTGCGGCACGATCGGCGAGGTGCTGCGCCAGAACGGCTACATGACCGCGTGGATCGGCAAGAACCACAACACGCCGCCGTGGGACACGAGCCAGGCCGGGCCGTTCGACCGCTGGGCGAACGGCCTGGGCTTCGACTACTTCTACGGGTTCAACGCGGGCGACATGAACCACTGGAACCCGATCCTGTACGAGAACCGCAACCTCGTGCCCGCGTCGGAGAACCCGGACTACCATCTCACCACCGACCTCGCCGACAAGGCGATCGCCTGGGTGCGCCAGACGACGAGCATCGCGCCGGGCAAGCCCTACTTCCTCTACGTGGCCACCGGCGCCACGCATGCGCCGCACCACGCTTCCAAGGCGTGGATCGACCAATTCAAGGGCCAGTTCGACTCCGGCTGGGACGCCTACCGCGAGCAGACGCTCAAGCGGCAGAAGAAGCTCGGCGTGGTGCCGAAGAACACCCAGCTGACCGAACGCTCCAAGGGCCTGCCGGCGTGGGACTCGCTCAACAAGGACCAGAAGCGCCTGTACGCCCGCATGATGGAGGTGTTCGCGGGCTATGCCGCGCAGTGCGACCACGAACTCGGCCGCGTCGTCGAGGCCTGCAAGAGGCTGCCCGGCGCCGACAACACGATCTTCATCCACATCGCCGGCGACAACGGCGCGAGCGCCGAGGGCGGGCTCGAAGGCTCGCTGTGCGAGAACATGTTCTTCAACGGCTTTCCCGAGAAGTGGCAGGACAACCTCAAGGCGATCGACGATCTCGGCGGACCGAAGCACTTCAACCACTTCCCGTCGGCGTGGGCGCATGCGATGAACGCGCCGTTCCAGTGGACCAAGCAGGTGGCGAGCCATTTCGGCGGCACGCGCAACCCGATGATCATCTCGTGGCCGGCGCGCATCCAGGACAAGGGCGGCCTGCGCGAGCAGTTCGTCCACACGATCGACCTCGTGCCCACGCTGTACGAGGTCTGCGGCATCACGCCGCCGCGCGAACTGAACGGCGTGTTGCAGAAGCCGATCGAGGGCACGAGCTTCGCCGCCGCGCTCGCCGATGCCAAGGCGCCCGAACACCGCAAGACGCAGTACTTCGAGCTCGGCTGCAACCGCGGCATCTACCACGACGGCTGGATGGCCTCGGCGCCGTCCTTCGTGCCGTGGGACCCGAACCGGCAGGAGTGGGACCCCGACAAGGCCGTGTGGGAGCTCTACAAGGTCGACGATGACTTCTCGCAGGCCAAGGACCTGGCCGCCAAGTTTCCGCAGAAGCTGCGCCAGTTGCAGGACCTCTGGTGGGTGGAGGCGGCCAAGTACAGCGTGCTGCCGCTCGACTGGCGCGCGTCGGAGCGACTCAACTCGGAGCTGATGGGACGGCCCAGCCTCGTGCGCGGCCACGACGAGATGACGTACTACCCCGGGACGATCGGCGTGCCCGACGGGGCGTCACCGCCGATGATCAACAAGTCGTGGACGATCACGGCCGACATCGAGGTCCGCGACGCCAAGGCCGAGGGCATGATCGTCACGCACGGCGGGCTTGAGGGCGGCTACGGCCTGTACCTGCGCGACGGCAGGCCGACCTTCGTCTACAACTTCCTCTCCGTCGAGCGCACGACCTTCGCCGCCAAGGACGCGCTGGCGAAGGGCAAAGTGAAGCTGGTCGTCGACTTCAAGTACGACGGCGGCGGCATGGGCAAGGGTGGCGCGGTCACGCTGAGCGCGAACGGCAAGACGCTGGCCAAAGGGCGGCTGCAGCGCACGATTCCGGTCCAGTTCTCGCTCGGCGAGGGTCTCGACATCGGCATGGACGTGGGCTCGCCGGTCGACTTCAGCTACAAGCTGCCGTTCAAGTTCACCGGGACGATCGAGAAGGTGCACATCAAGCTCGGCAAGACCGACACCGGCCAGCCGGCCAAGAAGGCGGTCCGGCGACCCTGACGTCCGGCGGCGCCGCTCCCGGGCTCAGGGGCCCGGAGCGCGCGGCAGCTCCAGGCGCAGGCGCGCGCCCTCGCCCTCGCGGTCGGCCACCGCGAGCGAGCCGCCGTGCGCATCGACGATCAGCCGGCAGATCGACAGCCCCAGGCCGAGGCCGCCCGGCCGCGAGGTGTAGAACGGCTTGAAGATCGCCTCGCGACGGTCAGGGGGAATGCCGGCACCGGTGTCGTCGACCAGCACCTGCGTGCCGCCGCTGCGCGACGCCAGCGTGGTGATGCTCACGACACGCGGCCCGTGCTTCTCGGCCATGGCGTCGCAGGCGTTGGAGACGAGGTTGAGCAGCAGTTGCTGCAACTGGACCCGGTCGCCGCGCACGGCCGGCAAGCCGGTCGCCAGGCGCATCCTCAGCTCGACGTTGTGCATCGCCAGTGAACGCTCGGCGAGCTGCGCGACCTGTTCGACCAGGGTGTTCGGATCGAGCCGCTCGAAGTGCTCGTCCGTGTTCTTCATCATCAGGCGCAGGTGCTGGATCAGTTCGTCGGCCCGCTTGTCGGCGGCAGCGATCTCGGCGAGGATGGTGCGCAGCTCCGCGAGGTCGGGCGGCTGGCGGTCGAGCAGATACATCCCCGCCTGCGCGTTGCTCAGGATCGTGGTCAGCGGCTGGTTGAGTTCATGCGCCAGCGCGCCGGCCAGGCCGGAGACGAGTCCGACGCGGTTCAGGTGCATCAGCTGAAGGCGATGTTCGTGCCGTTCGCGTTCGGCGCGCCGCAGCGCGGTGACGTCGTGCACCGCGCAGACGGCCCACTGACCGCCGCCGCGTTCGACGCTGCGGATCGAGACCTGCACGCGGCGCGGCGCGTCGGGCACGTTGACCAGCGTGAGTTCGCGATCGCGCACGTCCTGGCGCGAATCGAGCAGCTCGACGAGCGACTCCGGCAGCGTCGGGAACAGCTCGCGCCAGCGCTCGTTGGCCTGGATGACCTGCCCGTCACCGCGGCGCACGAGCGCGATCGCCTCGACCGCCGAGTCGAACGCCGCCTCGGACAGGCTCTGGTTCGCGCGCAGCCGCCGTTCGCCGGCCCGTCGCTCCTGCATCAGCCCGGCGAGCAGCAGCATCGGGACGGCCAGCGAGATGAGGTACCACTGCGTCGGCTGCGCGTCGCCCGCCGCGGCGGTGTCGAAGAACGGGCCGCGACCGTGCTGCACCCCCCACAGCACGACGAACGCGACGATCGAGAACGAGATGCCGCTGAGCAGCGGGCCGAAGCGCAGCGCGGCCCAGATCAGGAACGGCAGCGGCAGGTAGACGAAGCCCGGCCAGGGCGACGCAGCCGGACTGAGCAGGTGCGTGTCGAACGCGACCAGGCTCACGGCCAGCAAGGTCACCTGGAAGGCCGCAACCTCGAACACCTGCATCGGCCGGGGGGGCTCGCGCCGCAGGCTCGGCACCTGCCTCAAGGCCAGGCACGCCGGCACGAAGATCAGGATCGCCAGGATGTTCGACGGCAGCCGGCTGCGCCACAGGGTCCAGAAGCCGGTGTCCTTCCAGCCGATGAGGGTCACCAGGGCCGCGTCGGCGAACGACGCGAGCACGACCGCCACCGACGTGGCGGCGAGGAACGCCAGCACCGCGCGGCCGCTGTCGAAACGGGTCGCGCTGCCGTCGTGCCGGGTGAGCAGAACGGCGCCGATGAGCGCCTCGCCGACGTTGCTCGCGAACCAGGCCAGCGCCATCGGCGGCGGAATGCCTTCGAGCAGCTGGACCGGCATGTGGGCCAGGAAGGTGCCCACCAGCGCGAGCCACCACCGGCGGCGCGGCAGCAGCAGCAGAGCCCCCAGCAGCAGCGCGTTGGGGGGCCACAGCAGCGACAGCGGACCGACCGCCGAGTTGAACGCGAAGCCGACCTTGGCGCCCGCGTAGTAGGCGAGACCGACGAGCAGCACCACTGCCCACGCCGCACCGAGACCCGCGTCCACGCGCGAGTCCCCGGTGCGTAGTTCGTTGCGCAGCGCAACGCCGTCTCTGCCGCTCATGCGGATGGCCCTTCCCTTGGCGCCGTCGTTGTTGTTGTCGCGATGGCTGGGGCGATTGAACCGCGTCGGGGCGATCCACGCAACCGGACGGTGGGTGCGTACTTCGGGATTGCCCCTCTCGATCACATGGTGAATCGCTCTCACCGAAGAATGCGACCACTGCACTCGGCGTCGAGGAGCTTCGATGGGATGGTCCGGCAATCCGAACGTGGGCGGCACTCGCAGCGCCC
>Ga0315910_10004881_pt1 | contig 11099 bp, 4 predicted proteins | sample EdamamesoilMG_FD_204470 | JGI IMG/M metagenome (GOLD analysis project Ga0315910, IMG submission 204470) | Garden soil microbial communities collected in Santa Monica, California, United States - Edamame soil | ecosystem: Environmental > Terrestrial > Soil > Garden | place: USA: California...
GGGCGTTCACGACCTTCCACGCGGCCAACTGGCACCCGCTCACGTGGCTCAGCCACATGCTCGACGTCGAGCTGTTCCAGATGGACGCGGGCGCGCACCACCTGGTCAACGCCGGCCTGCACGCGCTCGATGCGGCGCTGCTCCTGCTCGCCCTCTCGGCGCTCACGCGCCGCCTGGGGCCGAGCCTGGTCGTGGCGGCGCTCTTCGCCGCGCACCCCCTGCGCGTGCAGTCCGTCGCCTGGGTGTCGGAGCGCAAGGACCTCCTGGCGAGCGCGTTCTTCTTCGCGATGCTGCTCGCCTACGCGCGCCACGCGCGGCGTCCGAGCGCGCGCACGCTGGCGGCCGTGGCCGTGCTCTTCGCCCTGGGCTCGCTCGCCAAGCCCATGCTCGTCACGGCGCCCTTCGTGCTGCTCCTGCTCGACGTCTGGCCCCTCGGGCGGGCGATGGGCGACGCCCGGGCGCGGCGCGCGCTCGTGCTCGAGAAGGTGCCGCTCTTCGTGCTGGCCGCGGCCTCGGCCGCGGTCACGGTCGTGGCGCAGCGCGCGGGCGGCGCGGTGGGGTCGCTCGCGAGCCTGCCCCTCATGGAACGCGTGCTCGCGGCCGGCGCGGGCGTGCTCGCCTACCTCGGCGCCACCGTCTGGCCGAGCGGCCTGGCGGTCTTCTATCCGCACCCGGCCCTGGTCGGGCGCGACGTGAGCTTGCTCGGCCTGGCGGGGATCGCGCTCGTGCTCGCGGGCCTGAGCGTGGCCTGGCGCACGCGCCGCCACGCGCCGGCGCTGTTCGTGGGCGTGTGCTGGTTCCTGGGCATGCTCGTGCCCGTGCTCGGCCTGGTCCAGGTCGGAGATCAAGCCTGGGCCGATCGCTACGCGTACCTTCCGACGATCGGGCTGTACGTCGCGCTGGCCTTCCCCCTGGCCGACGCGCTGCGCACGCGCCGCGCCCTGCTCGCGCCCGCGGCGGCGGCGGCGGGCCTCTCCGTGCTGGCGCTCGCCTGGCGCACGACGCAGGAGCTCCCCCCCTGGCGCGACAGCCGCGCCCTGTTCGAGCGCGCCCTGGCGGTCACGAGCGACAACTGGGTGGCGCACAACAACCTGGGCCTCGTCTACCTCGAGCGCCGCGACCTCGCGCGCGCCGAGGAGCACTTCGCCGCGGCCACACGCCTGCGCCCGACCTTCGTCGAGGCCCACTACAACCTCGGCCTGACGCACGAGGCCAGCAGCGACTTCGAGCACGCCGTGCAGGACTACGACGCCGCCCTGGCCGTGCGCGACGGGCACGCGCCCTCGCTGCTGCGGCTGGCGAGCCTCGCGCGCGCCAGCAACCTCAAGGAGGAGGCGAACAACATCTACGACCACGCCCTCGAGACCAATCCGCGCGACGCCAGCGTGTTCCTGGCCTTCGCGCAGGCGCTGCTCGAGGACGGCCAGGTCGACCGGGCCGAGAACTGCGCCACCAGCGCGCTCGCCCTCGAGCCCGACCTGCCCGCCGCGCGCTTCCTCTGCGCCGAGATCGCGCTCAAGCGCGGCGAGCTCGATGCGGCGGGCGAGGCCCTGCGCGCCGGCCTGGCGCGCGCGCCCGACGATCCCCAGGGCCAGGCCCTGCTCGGGCGCTGGCGCGTGCAGACCGGCGACCTCGCCGGCGCGCGCGCAGCGCTCGAGCGCGCCATCGCGCTCGAGCCCGGCCTGGCGCGCGCGCGCTACGACCTCGGCACCGTGCTCCTGAACCAGCGCGAGCGCGAGGCGGCGCGCGCCCAGTTCCAGAACGTGCTCGACCTGCACCCGGGCGACCCCCAGGCCCTGACCGCGCTGGCGGTGATGCAGATCGAGGAGCAGCACGTCGACGAGGCCATCGCGCTGCTCGAGAAGGCCCTGGTCAGCCTGCCCGGCTTCCCCCAGGCGCTGGTCAACCTGGGCGTCGCCCGCGAGCAGAAGGGACAGTGGAAGGAGGCCATCGAAGCCTACCAGCAGTCCTTCGCCGGCGGAGCACCCACGGCTGACGTGGCGCGCGCGCTCGCCTGGATCCTCGCCACCTGTCCGGACGAGTCGCTGTGCGACGGCAAGCGCGCGCGCGAGCTCGCCGATTTCGCCGTCCAGCGCGGCGACGCGCGCGCCATCGAGGTCCTGGCCGCGGCCTGCGCGCGCGCGGGCGATTTCACGACGGCGGTGAAGCTCCAGCAGCAGCTGGCGGAGCGCGCCGCGCCCGAGCAGAAGACCGAGGCCCAGGCCCGGCTGGCGCTGTACCAGGCCCAGCGCCCCTACACGCGTCCGCGATGAATTCGCCCGGGGAGCGCGAGCGTTCCGGACGAGGGCCCGCGCTCGTGCTGCTCGCGCTCGTCGCGGTGGTGTTCGCGCTCTACGGCCAGACCGCGCGCCACGCCTTCCTGAGCTACGACGACGGCTCGTACATCACCGAGAACCCGCACGTCGCCGGCGGGCTCACCCTGGCCAACGCGCGCTGGGCCTTCGCCGAGTTCCACTCGGCCAACTGGCACCCGCTGACCTGGCTCTCGCACCAGCTCGACGTGAGCCTGTTCCAGCTCGAAGCCGGCCGACACCACCTGGTCAACGCCGCGCTGCACGCGCTCAACGCCTGCCTGTGCTTCCTCTTCCTGCGGCGCGCCACGGGCGCCCTCTGGCCGAGCGCGCTGTGTGCGCTGCTCTTCGCCGTGCACCCGCAGCGCGTCGAGTCCGTGGCCTGGGCGGCCGAGCGCAAGGACGTGCTCTCGGGCGCGTTCTTCTTCCTGACGCTGCTCGCCTACGAGCGCTACGCGCGCGCGCCCTCGCCCGCGCGCTACGCCGGCGTGGCCCTGGCGCTGGCGCTCGGGCTGCTGGCGAAGCCCATGCTGGTCACGCTGCCGGCCGTGCTGCTCCTGCTCGACGCCTGGCCGCTCGCGCGCGCTCCGGGGCGGCCGTGGCGCGCGCTCGTGCTCGAGAAGCTGCCGCTCGGCGCGCTATGCCTGGGCTCGGCGGCGCTCACCTGGCTCGCCCAGAGCGCGGGCGACGCCGTGCGCTCGACCGCCGTCCTCGGCCTCGCGGCGCGCCTGGCCACGGCCGTGCTGGGGACGCTCGCCTACCTGCGCCAGGCCGTCTGGCCCGCGGGCTTGTGCTTCTTCTATCCGCACCCGGCCTTCGTCGCGCCCGAGACGTTCGCGCCCCTCGGCCCGCGCGTGCTGCTCGGCTTCCTCGGCCTCGGCGCCGCCACGGTCGGCGCGTTCCTCCTGCGCCGGCGCGCGCCGGCGGTGCTCACGGGCTGGCTGTGGATGCTCTTGATGCTCCTGCCCGTGATCGGGATCGTCCAGGTGGGCGCGCAGTTCCACGCCGACCGCTACGCCTATCTGCCCTTGCTGGGCGCCACCCTCGCGCTCGTGTTCGGGCTCGACGCGCTCGTGCCCGCCGCCGCGGACGCGAGCCGGGCTCGGCGCGCTCTCTTCGGGCTCGGGCTGGCGGCCGCCGCGGCCCTGGCGGCCGTTACCGCTCGCCAGGTCGCGACATGGCACGACATGCACACCCTGTGCGAGCGCGCCCTGGCCGTCACGGAGCGGAACTACGTCGCGCACGAGCACCTGGCGCTGCTCCTGCAGAAGGAGGGCGACCTCGCCGGCGCCGAGTCCCACTACCTCTCCACCCTCGCCATCGCGCCGCGCCTCTACGACGCCCACAGCAACCTGGGCGCGGTGTACATGCAGCTCGGCCGGCGCGCCGAGGCGCGCGCACAGTACGAGGAGGCGCTGCGCCTCCAGCCGGACTTCCTCGACGCGCGCCTGAACTGGGGCATGCTGTGCGAGCTCGAGGACGACCTCGTCGGGGCCGAGGCGCACTACGAGCGCGCCACGCGCGAGCATCCCGAGTCGGCCGCAGCCTGGCTCAAGCTCGGCGACGTGGCCCTGCGCACCCTCGATCCCGCGCGCGCGGGCGAGGCCTACGCCACGGCCCTGGCGCGCGCGCCCGGGACCGCGCTCGCGGCCGAGGCCGAGGCCGGCCTGGGACAGGCGCTGGCCGAGCGCGGCCGGGCCGAGGAGGCGCGCGAGCACCTCGAGCGCGCCCTGGGCCTCGCGCCCGACGCCCCGCGCGCGCTGCACGCCCTGGCTTGGCTGCTCGCGACCAGCGAGCGCGAGGAGCTGCGCGATCCGAAGCGCGCGGCGGAGCTCCTCGACCGCTGCCGCGCGCGCGGCGAGGCGCCGAACTGGATGCACCTCCACGTCCTGGCGGCCGTGCTCGCCGCCCAAGGGCGCTACCCCGACGCCGTGCGCGCCGCGGCCGAGGCCGAGGCGCACGCGCCCGCGGCCGAGTGGCCGCGCCTGCGTGCCGAGCGCCACGAGTACGAGGCCGGGCGCGCGCTCGTGCGCTGAATCATGAGGCCCCGCCTCCTGCGCTCGCCCTGGTTCCTGGGCGCGCTGCTCTTCGCGGCGACGGCGCTGCTGTACGCGCGCACCCGCACCTTCGAGTTCCTGAACTACGACGACGACGTGTACGTCGTCGAGAACGAGCACGTTCGCGCCGGGCTGACGGCCGCGAGCGTGCGCTGGGCCTTCACGAGCGGCGAGGCGGCCAACTGGCACCCGCTGACGTGGCTCTCGCACGAGCTCGACGTCGAGCTCTTCCAGCTCGATGCCGGCGCGCACCACCTCGTCAACGCCGGTCTGCACGCGCTGGCGGCGCTGCTCGCCTTCGGGGCCCTGCGCGCCCTCACGGGCGCGACCGAGAAGAGCGCCCTCGCCGCCGCGCTCTTCGCGCTGCACCCGCTGCGCGTCGAGTCCGTGGCCTGGGTAGCCGAGCGCAAGGACGTGCTCGCTGGGGCGCTCGCCCTGGCGACGCTGTGGACCTGGGCCGGCTACGCGCGCCGGGGCGGAGCTGGGCGCTACCTCGCGAGCCTGGCGCTCTTCGCGACCGGCCTGCTGGCGAAGCCCACGCTGGTGACGCTGCCGTGCGTGCTGCTGCTGCTCGATCTCTGGCCCCTGGGACGGTGGCGCGGGCGCGCCGAGCTCGCGCGCCTCGTGCGCGAGAAGCTGCCCTTCTTCGCGCTGGCGGGCCTCTCCTGCTACGTCACGTGGCGCGTGCAGCGCGCGGGCGGCGCCTTCGGGCCGCTCGATGTCATCGGGCCCCAGGCGCGCCTAGCCAATGCCGGCGCGGCCTACGCGACCTACGTCGGGAAGACGCTGTGGCCGAGCGGGCTGTGCGCGTTCTACCCGCACCCGGCGGCGACGCCGGGGAGCGCGCCCTGGAGTGCGGGCGCGGTGCTCGGCCTGGCCTTCCTCGTCGCGGCCAGCGCGCTCGCCCTGCGGCTGCGCCGGCGCGCGCCGGCCGTGATCGTGGGCTGGCTGTGGTTCCTGGGCATGCTCGTGCCCGTGATCGGCATCGTGCAGGTCGGCCTGCAGGCCTGGGCCGACCGCTACAGCTACCTGCCGGGCCTCGGGCTCGTCGTCGCGCTGGTGTGGGGCGTCGATGCGCTCGTCACGGAGCGGCGCCTGCGCGCCGCCCTCGCCGCCGTGGCCCTCCTCGCGCTCGTGCCGCTGACGCTCGCGAGCGTGCGCCAGATCGACACCTGGCGCGACAGCCGCACGCTCTTCACGCGCGCGCTGGCCGTGACCGAGCAGAACTTCCTGGCGCACGCGAACCTCGGGCAAGCGCTCCTGGAGCAGGGCGAGGACGAGGTCGCGGAGGCCCAGTTCGCCGCCGTCCTCGCGCTGCGCCCGCAGCTCGTGCCCGCGCGCCTGAACCACGCGCGCGCCCTGCGCGGCCTCGGGCGCACGAACGAGGCGCGCGCGGAGCTCGAGCTCGTCCTGCGGACGGAACCCGAGTCGGTCGAGGCCGAGAGCGAGCTCGGCTGGCTCCTCTCCGAGCTCGGACAGGACGCCGAGGCCCTGCCGCACCTGCGCGCGGCCGTGGCGCGCGCGCCCGACGATCTCAAGCTCGTGAACAACCTGGCCTGGGTCCTGGCGACGAGTCGCACGCGCGCCGCGCCCGAGGAGGCGCTGGCGCTGGCCGAGGAGCTGTGTCGGCGCACCCGCGACCGCCAGCTCGGCTTCCTCGAGGTGCGCGCCGCCGCCCTGGCGCGCCTGGGGCGCTTCGAGGAGGCCGTGCAATGGCAGGCGCGCGTCGCGGCTGGCGTGCCGGCCGCGTTCCGGGAGCCGCAGCGCCAGCGCCTGGAGCTCTACCGCGCGGGACAGCCCTTCCTGAAGAGCCCGTGATGCGCGCGCCGCGGCCAACGCGCGTCGTCCGCGCGCCGTAGGAGAGTAGAGCTCGCCGCCCTGCGGCCCCGTCCCGTAGGATCCCGCCCACCATGTCCCCCTCCTCGCGCGCGCCGCTCCTCCTGGCGCTCCTGGCCGCCGCCGGCTGCTCGCGCCGTCCGGAAGGCCCGAACATCCTTCTGATCACGCTGGACACGACGCGCCGGGATCACCTGGGGTTCTACGGCTACGACCGGCCCACCTCGCCCAACCTCGACCGCCTGGCGGCCGAGTCGGTCGTGTACACGAACGCCTACGCGACCTCGAGCTGGACCATGCCCACCCACGCCTCGATGTTCACGGGCAAGTTCCCCTCGGCCCACGGCGCCACCTACGACCCCGACGGGCCGCTGCACCTCGATTCGGCCATCGGCGGGCCCTTCGGCCACTACCGCGCGCGCCCGATCGCCGAGAACGAGACCACGCTGGCGATGCTGCTCACGGAGCACGGCTACGCCACCGGTGGCGTGGCCGGCGGCCCGTGGATGAAGAGGGTCTTCCGCCTCGACAAGGGCTTCGAGTTCTACGACGACGAGAACGTCACCGAGCTCAACGGCCGGCCGGCCGAGGACGTCACGCGCGTGGCCATCGACTTCGTCGACCGCCACGCCGACGCGCCCTTCTTCCTGTTCCTGAACTACTACGACCCGCACTCGCCCTGGGCCGACGAGGCCGCGCGCCGGCCGTACCACGACGTCGCGCCCGTGATCCCGCCCGGCCTGGATCCGTCGAAGCTCACGAACGCGCAGTCGGCCACGCTGCTCTACGACTCCGAGATCCGCTACATGGACGAGCACATCGGCCGCCTGCTCGACCACCTGCGCCAGACCGGCCGGTACGAGGACACCTGGATCTTCGTGCTGGCCGACCACGGCGAGCTCATCGACGATCCGGTGCTGGGCGAGCCCGGCCTGTGGGGCCACACGAACTCGCTCACGCAGGCCGAGATCCACATCCCCTTCCTCGTGAAGGAGCCGGGCGGGCGGCCCGGCACGGCCGACGCCTTCGTGCAGCAGGTCGACATCCTGCCCACCATCGTCGCGCGCCTCGGGCTCACGCTGCCCCCCAACGTGCAGGGCGTGCCCCTGGGCCGGAGCGGAGGGCATCCGATCGTGGCCGAGCTCGACAAGCTGCCGATGATGGACAAGGAGGGCGGGCCCAAGGCCCGCGACTGGCGCCACAAGGGAGACTGGCGCGTGCTCGTCGAGGGCGCGAACAAGTTCGGCTGGAGCAGCAACGGCACGAACTTCCTCGTCGACCTCGCGCAGGATCCGCTCGAGCGCGTGAACCGCATCGAGGACGACCGCGCCCTGGCCGCGGAGCTCGACCGGCGCCTCGCGACCTACATCGCCCACCTGCCCAAGCCGGGCGAGCTCGGCGAGGTGAAGCCGATCGACGACGAGACCCTGCGCGCCATCCAGGGGCTCGGCTACGCCGCCGAGGGCGAGAAGCCGCCACCCGGGGCGAGCGATCCCGGCGCACCCCCGGAGTCGGACGAGAGCGCGGCTCCCAAGCACTAGCCCGTGAGCGAGGGACGCGCGCGCACGGTCGGCCTCGGACTGTTCCTCCTCGCGCTCGCGCTCTACGCGCGCACGGCCGCCTTCCCGTTCGTCGAGTACGACGACCCGGGCTACGTGCGCGACAACCCGCACCTCGCGCACGGGCTCACCGCCGAGGCGATCGGCTGGGCCTTCACGAGCACGGCCTACCAGTACAACTGGCACCCCCTGACCTGGCTCGCGCACGGGCTCGACGTCCAGCTCTTCGCGCTCGAGGCCGGGCGCCACCACCTGGTCAACGCCCTGCTGCACGCGCTGAACGCGCTGCTGTGCTTCGCGGCGCTGCGCGCGCTGACGCGGCGCCCGTGGCCCGCCGCCGCCGTGGCGCTGCTCTTCGCCGTGCACCCGTTGCGGGTCGAGTCCGTGGCCTGGATCGCGCAGAGGAAGGACCTGCTCGCGGGCACGTGCTTCTTCTGGGCGCTGCTCGAGTACGCGCGCTGGGTCCGCGCCCCGGCGCGCGCCGGCTACGCGCGCGTGCTGCTGGCGCACGCGGCGGGCCTGATGTGCAAGCCGACCCTGGTGACGCTGCCCTTCCTCCTGCTCGTGCTCGACGCCTGGCCGCTCGCGCGCGCCGGGGCCTGGCGCGCGCGCGTGCTCGAGAAGCTGCCGCTGCTCGCCCTCAGCGCCGGCGCGATCCTCCTGACCTGGACGGCGCAGCGCGCGGGCGGAGCGATGGACGCGCCCATCGCCCTCGGCGCGCGCCTCGTGCACGCCCCCATCGCCTACGCGACCTACCTCGGCCAGCACCTCTGGCCGGTCAGCCTCTCCGTCTTCTACCCGCACCCGGCCCTGCTCGCCCCGGGCGCCCCGGGTGCCGAGGGCATCGGCCATGGCGCGCTGGCGACGCTGCTCCTCTTCCTCCTCGCCGGTGCCGCCTGGAGCCTGCGCCGCCCCGTGCCCGCGCTCGCCGTCGGCCTGGCCTGGTTCCTCGGGACCCTCGTGCCGATGATCGGCCTCGTGCAGGTCGGAGAGCAGGGCCACGCCGATCGCTACGCCTACCTGGCGACGATCGGGCTCGACCTCGCCGCCGTCTTCGGCGTGGCCGAGCTCGTGCGCGCACGCCCGAGCCTGCGCCCGGCGGCCACCGGTGCGCTGGCGCTGGTCGCGCTGGCCTGGACGGGTCTCGCCTGGCGTCAGGTCGGGACGTGGTCGAGCTCCGAGGCGCTCTTCCGGCACGCGCTCGCGGTCACCGAGGCGAACTACGTCGCGCGCAACAACCTTGGCCTGTGCCTGGCCCAGGAGGACGACCTCGACGGCGCCCTGGCCGAGTTCGAGGCCGCGCGCGCGCTCCGGCCGGGCTTCTTCCACGCCGAGCTCAACGTGGGCAAGGCGCGCTACCGGCGCGGCGAGATGGAGGCCGCGCGCGCGGCCTTCGAGCGCGCCGTCGCGGCCCGGCCGGACAGCGCCGAGGCGCACCTCTACTACGGCATCACGCTCGCGGCCGGCGCGGACTTCGCCCGCGCCGACGCCGAGCTCGCCTCCGCCCTGGCCCTCGATCCGGCGACGGCCGACGTCCCCACCTTCCGCCAGGCGCGGGCGCTCCTGGACGCGCGCCTGCGCGGAGACTAGGCCTGTGCCGATGGCGGACCCGCGATCGGCCTGGCCCTGGGCGTGCGCGCTGGTCGCGGCGGTGTTCGCCGCGTACTGGCCGGTGCGCGCCCACGGCTTCGTCAGCTACGACGATCCCGTGTACCTGACCGAGAACGCGCACGTCGCGGCCGGCCTGGACGCGCGCGAGATCGCCTGGGTGTTCACCCACGACCATGCGGCCAACTACCACCCACTGACCTGGCTCTCGCACATGCTCGACGTCGAGCTGTTCGGCCTCGAGCGCCCGGGAGCGCACCACCTGGTCAGCGTCGGCCTGCACGCGCTGAACGCGTTGCTCGCCTTGGCCCTGGCGCGGCGCCTCTTCGACGGACGCCTCGCTCCGGCCGCCTTCGCCGCGGCCGCCTTCGCCCTGCACCCGCTGCGGGTCGAGTCCGTGGCCTGGGCCAGCGAGCGCAAGGACGTCCTGTGCGCGTTCTTCTACCTCGGCGCGTGCCTGCTGCACCTGCGCTACGCCGAGCGCCCCTCGCCCGCGCGCTTCGCGGCCGTGCTGGCCACCTCGACCCTGGCGCTCCTCGCCAAGCCGATGGCCGTCACCCTGCCCGGCGCGCTGCTCCTGCTCGACGCCTGGCCCCTCCGGCGCCTGGTACCCGGGCGCCGCCATCTCGTGGTGCTCGAGAAGCTGCCGCTGTGCGCGCTCGTCGCGGCCGCCTGCGCCGCCACCTGGATCGCGCAGGAGCGCGGCGGCTCGACCAGCGGGCTCTCGGAGCTGGCGCTCTCGGTGCGCGCTCTCAATGCGCTGGGGACGCTGGCGGTCTACGTCGGCCAGACGCTCGTGCCGTGGCGCCTCTCCGTTTTCTATCCCCACGCGGCCATCGTGAGCGCGACACCCGTGCGCGCGCTCCTGGCACCGGCGCTGGCGGGCGCGTCGTTGCTGCTCGCCTTCGCGCTGGCGACGCGGCGCGGTCGCCGGCCGGCGCTCCTCCTCGGCGGCGCCTGGTTCTTCGGCACGCTCCTGCCCGTGCTCGGCCTGGTGCAGGTGGGCACCCAGGCCCACGCCGACCGTTACACGTATCTCCCCGCGCTCGGCCTGACGCTGGCCCTGACCAGCCTCGCGCTGGCGCTCGTGCCGGCGCGGGTGTCACCGCGCTGGGCCGCGCTGCTCGGCGGCGTGGCGCTGGCGCTGCTCGCCTGGCGCACGCGCGAGCAGGTGGCGGTGTGGAGCTCTTCGCGCGCGCTCTTCGAGCACGCCCTGGCCCTCGACGGCCGGAACTACCTCGCGCACGAGAAGCTGGGCGAGGAGGCGCTCGAGGCGGGCCGCGTCGACGAGGCCGAGCGCTCGTTCCGCGCCACCCTGGAGCTCCATCCGGCCGATCTGGACGCGCTCAACAACCTGGCCCTGCTCCTGCTCGCGCGCGGCGAGCTCGGGGAGGCGCGCGCGCTGCTCGAGCGCGCCGAGCGGCGCGCGCCGCACGATCACGACACGCAGCTCAACCTGGGGGCGCTGGCGCTCGAGGCCGACGACCTCGATGGCGCCGAGCGGCGCTTCCGGGCCTGCCTGGCGCGCGACCCGCGCGACGCCGATGCGCTCTACAACCTGGGGGCGCTGGAGCAGCGCGCCGGCCGCATGGGCGCCGCCGAGGCGCGCTTCGAGGAGCTGCTCGCCTTCGCGCCCGCCCACGCCGACGCCTGGAGCAACCTCGGTCAGGTGCGCCTCGGCGCCGGGAACACCGCGGGGGCGGTGGCCGCCTTCGAGCGCGTGGTCG
>Ga0315910_10004883_pt1 | contig 11099 bp, 9 predicted proteins | sample EdamamesoilMG_FD_204470 | JGI IMG/M metagenome (GOLD analysis project Ga0315910, IMG submission 204470) | Garden soil microbial communities collected in Santa Monica, California, United States - Edamame soil | ecosystem: Environmental > Terrestrial > Soil > Garden | place: USA: California...
AGCGTTTGAGTTATACCAGCAAAAGATGAATCATGTTATTAATGGAGATTCATCAGGAAAATGGACAGTGAATGAAACTGCACCGTTAGCTGGTGCAATACTTCCTTATAAGCGAGTGATTGCATTTTATGGAAATCTCTACTCAAAGCAAATGGGCATATTAGGCGAACTACCCAAAACAGAAGTATTACAAAAATTACAAGAAGAAGTGGAGGCTTGGAAGCAAGCAGATACAACTATGGATGTTCAGCCTGCATTACATTATATAGCAGTAACAGCACAAAACTTACCCGGTAAAGGTGGTAAATACAGGTTGAGAATGCCTTTCTCACAAATTGATTCTGTACTGGAAATGGCTGAGAAAATTGATGCAATTGTTTTTATAGATATACAAGTTGGATTAAGTGATCTGCAATCGGAAATTCCAGAGTTCAAAGAATATTTAAAAATGCCGAATGTCCATTTAGGTATCGATCCTGAATTCTCCATGAAAGGTGGACAAAGACCGGGTAAAGTAATTGGCGAGTTTAACGCAGCGGATATTAATTATGCTACAGAGTATATGGCTTCAATTGTAAAGGAAAATAATCTGCCACCTAAGATGTTAATCGTACATCGCTTTACACAAGGGATGGTGAAGCAGTATAAAGAAATTAAAATAAGACCAGAGGTTCAAATTGTAATGCACATGGATGGCTGGGGTATTCCTGCAAAAAAGATTAATACTTATAAGCAATTTATTTATAAAGAACCGGTCGAGTACACAGGGTTTAAAATATTTTACAAGAATGATACAAAGAACAATGGCCGACTGCTTACACCCGCAGAGTTAATAAAGCTGCAACCACAGCCGATGTATATACAGTATCAATAGCGACGATTACTTTCTTGAAATAGCTTTCAGTTTTGCAAAATCATCCTGCATTATTACAACCCAGTTAAAGAAATTCTGAGTAGAATCATTGTTTTCTTCCTCAGTTGGAATTTCATCCGGTAATGATTCTTCAAAATCCTTCACTGCTTGTAAGTGTTTTTCTCTTTCTGTTTTAGTAAGTGTTACAAGACTACCTTTTTCTTCATAGTAATAATGAGTAGCAATAAATTTCTTTACATGCATCCTGGTTTCTTTTGGCAAAAAATATTGCAACTTCCAGAAATCACGACTGCCTGATCTTTTAATTGCTTTATTTACATAACCAGGGCCACTATTATAAGCAGCAATTACCAACAGCCAATCATCATACATTTCAAATAGATCATCTAAATATTTTGCTGCAGCAACTGAGCTTTTATAAGTATATCTTCTTTCATCAACTTTACCTGCAACTCTAAGACCCAGCAAACGGGCTGTTGTTGGCATCAGTTGCCAAATACCTGCAGCACCTACGCCGGATGTTGCAGTATTTTTCAATTTCGATTCTATAACTGCGAGATATTTTAATTCAAGAGGCAACCCTTGTTTTTCAAATACTTTTTCAATAGTTGAAAAGCTTGATGTATGCCTGGTTTTAATTCCATCAAGCATTTCATCATTATGCTTAGCGTAGTCTTTTACGAATTTTTCAATTGAAGAATTCAATTTTATTTCTGGAGCAGCAGAAATTGTTTTGCTTTCAGCAACAGCAAGTGTATCATTAAATGAAACCTTTTTTGCAGGTGAATTATTACCGGCAAGCTTTGGGTCAGCCGGGCTTGCATACGAAGCCGCGACAGCAAGAAATAATACAGGGTACGTTGTAAACGCTTTCCACAGATGCTTTTTCATCATATTGATTTTTATTACACAATGCTGACGGGATCTGGATTTCGAAGGAAAAGTTTACATAGGGATATCGGCGCTTATGCAGGAACCATGCCGGAGTCAGTGTATTTGTTTTTCAATCCGGGATTCAACTGCATTTATTTTCATAGCTGATGATGTAAAAGTAGAGTACAGTTCCCAGCGATCCTACTAACTAGTATTAGTAAAAGCATCATGACACTCTTAACGTTATGATGCTCATTAAACTTTTTTTAAAACAGGAATAATTGTCAGTGAAAAACTACTAACGCAAGTATTTTTTCTATTGTGATTAGGATGAAAAAATAAACAAAAACTGCAGTTTTCATAAAACACAAAAGGGACGATCCTTTTATGGATGTCCCTTTCACACAGGATAAGGCTTTTAATTGTTATCCTATTTTACTTCAGTTACAGCTATGTTTTTAACAGTAGAAACCGTGCTGCTTATTTCATACACCACTGATTTCTTTGTTTTCCTGTTTAATACTTCAAAATGTAATGAAGCGCTGCTGAGTTCATCAGAATCAAACAGGAATTTCTTGGTAAAGTTTTCAGATTTGATATTCTCTTTATAAATCTGGTTACCAAATTCATCTTTGATAAGAATGGTAAACTCATTGTTGATTTCATCGCCTGTTACATTCAATTGAAACATTTGGTGGTTGTTAATAGTACCCACATAGTTCAACTGAGTTGCTGTTTCTTTACCACCGCCATTTGCAAATACAGGTGCTGTAGCTAAAGAGAACACTGTTAAAAGCGCAATAGCGATTAAACGATTGTTACGGAAGATCTGTTTCATAGTTTTAAGTTTTAAAGGTTACTCGAAAATTTTTACTAAACTTTTTACGGGGCAATCGGGGAGCAAACAACGTAGAAGGCAAACAAGATTTGTAATTAGTAATTCCGGTTTATTGTGTTGTACCGGATGGAAGCATTGTTGATTTGATGATGTAAAAGTAGTGGCGCTTTGTTTCCCTTGCAAATCAAATAACATCGTCTTTATGGATGCCAAGCATATTTAATTCAATATCAAACAGATGAAAATCAATCTCTTATGGGTTAAATTTTGATTGATGCCCAACCTCATTTGTTAAATAAACTTTATCAGCAAGTATGCTTAGGATAAGTAAAAGCAACCGTTGAAATTATTGCGACTGAATACAGCAAATGCCAATAAAAGTATTTATATGTATTAACCAAAAAGGGTCTTGCAATTGCAAGACCCTTTTATTGTTATAGTAAATTTTATTTTGGTACTGTCAACTTTACCAGTTCTTGCCCATTAAATATCCGGCTCAGGTTAAAATCATGTGTTTTTTTATAATCCTTAATTCTTGCTTCGGGTACAATACGCCAGAAGTTTTTTGCTTTTAACTCATCATAGTCCCTGAATTTGATAAACAGGCCGATAATTGCTTGACGGGTTTTGAATTCTATTTTTAATGGTTCTTGCTCCAGGAATTTTTTCTCAACAATATTTGTTATTTCCGCGCTGTGCATAACAGTGATTTAGGTTTAAAGATAATAGTTAATTGATTTTGGCAATCATTGATTTCATTTGATTACTTGACCAATCGAATATAACCATCTTTAACAAATGTTGGTAATTGGCATTAAAAATCCTGATCCTGTTCTAAAAAAGATATCGGGTGATCCGGATAAGAACTGCAATCGGTTTAAATTTGCGACTCTTACACTAACCGATTTTACCGGGCATGAATGATAAGCTAAAGCAACTGGAAGGCTCACTTAAAGGCGATTTGTACTTTGATAAAACCATGCGTACCCTTTATGCTACGGATGCATCGGCTTACCGTGAAATGCCATTGGCGGTGGCTATTCCTCGAACGATTAATGATATCAAACAGCTTATTGCTTTTGCAAAAGCCAATAAGACTTCATTGATACCACGAACTGCGGGCACCTCATTAGCCGGTCAGGTAGTTGGAGATGGAATTGTGGTGGATGTTTCAAAACATTTTACAAAAATCATAGAACTGAATAAGGATGACGGATGGGTAAGGGTAGAGCCCGGCGTAATCCGTGATGAGCTGAATCTTTTTTTAAAACCTCATGGCCTATTTTTTGGTCCCGAAACATCCACTGCCAACCGCGCCATGATTGGCGGGATGGTTGGTAACAATAGTTGCGGCTCAAATTCGATTATTTATCGAAGCACAAGAGAACACCTGCTTGAAGTAAAAGTGTTATTGAGTGATGGAAGCGAAGCTGAGTTTAAAACAGTAAGTCTTGATGAGTTTCATGAGAAATGCGAAGGCGATTCGTTGGAGGCAAACATTTACAAAACTGTTCGTGGAGAGCTTAGTAATTATGATAACCAGGTTGAGATAAGAAAAGAGTTTCCCAAAAAATCAGTGGAAAGAAGAAACACTGGATATGCAGTTGATTCGTTATTAGCGACAGCACCCTTCACAGCTGGAACAAGGGATTTTAATTTTTGCAAGCTTATTGCTGGTTCCGAAGGTACCCTCGCTTTTATTACCGAAATAAAATTGAATGTGGTTCCATTACCGCCAAAAGAAACAGGTTTGTTGTGTGTACATTTTAATTCAATTGATGAATCACTCAGGGCTAATTTGATTGCAGTAAAATATAATATCAGTGCAAGTGAGTTGATAGACCATTATATTCTTGAATGTACTAAGAACAATATAGAGCAGCAAAAGAACCGTTTTTTTGTTCAAGGTGATCCCGGTGCAATACTCGTTATTGAATTTGCAAGAAATACAAAAGAAGAAGTAATAGCTGACGCCAAAAAATGTGAAGAAGAAATGCGTGCAGCAGGATTAGGTTTTCATTTCCCATTGTTATTTGGGGCTGATACTAAAAAGATTTGGACATTGCGTAAAGCAGGCCTCGGGTTACTCGGCAACTTGCCTGGTGACGAAAAAGCAGTTCCTGTAATTGAGGATACTGCTGTTGATGTAAATGATTTGCCTGCTTATATCCGTGAGTTTAATGAAATACTAAAGAAGCATAATCTGTACTCCGTGCATTATGCACATGCGGGTTCGGGGGAGTTGCATTTGCGGCCAATCATAAATTTAAAAACAGTAGAAGGAAACAGGCTGTTCCGCATAATTGCTGAAGAGATAGCGACATTGGTAAAGAAATATGATGGTTCCTTAAGTGGTGAGCATGGCGATGGAAGATTGCGGGGTGAATTTATCCGGCAAATGGTTGGAGAAAAAAATTATCGCTTGCTGAAAGAAATTAAGAAAGCATGGGACCCGGATAATATTTTCAATCCCGGTAAAATTGTAGATACACCATCTATGAATACTATGCTCCGCTATACACCGGGCCAGCAAACACCTGCTTTTAAAACCGTATTCCGTTTCCACAACCAGGATATTTTACAACATGCAGAGCAATGTAATGGTAGCGGTGATTGCCGTAAGACACATTTAAGCGGTGGTACGATGTGCCCATCCTACATGGCATCTAAAAATGAAAAGGAAACAACAAGAGCAAGAGCAAATATTCTTCGTGAGTTTTTAACCAACTCCGACAAGCTGAACCGTTTTGATCATAAAGAAATTTATGATGTGATGGATTTATGCCTGAGCTGTAAAGGTTGTAAATCTGAATGTCCGAGTAACGTTGATGTTGCAAAACTGAAAGCAGAATTTTTGCAACACTATTATGATGCCAATGGAACCCCTTTCCGTTCAAAGCTGATTGCATGGTTTAATAAATCTGCTTCATTAGGTAGTTTATGGCCGGGGGCCTATAACTTTTTTATGACTAATAAAGTTGTAGGTAAATGGATAAAGTCTTTATCGGGATTTGCAGTTGACAGGAGCATGCCGAAAATGCACAACATTACATTAAGGAGATGGTTTCAGAAAAGTCAAAAATCAAAAGTCAAAAATCAAAAGTCAAAATCGGTTTATTTCTTTTGTGATGAGTTTACCAACTATCTCGATACGGAAATTGGAATAAAGGCAATTCAGTTGTTAGAAAGATTAGGTTATGAGGTGCTGATGCCTGCACATGAAGAAAGTGGTAGGGCATGGCTATCAAAGGGATTGATAAGGGCTGCTCAAAAAATTGCAAATAAGAATATTCAGATTTTCGCCACATTGATTTCTGCTGATACACCATTGGTAGGAGTAGAGCCTTCAGCAATATTGACGTTCCGTGATGAGTATATTGATTTAGCCAGCGATGAAAACCTTGAGGCAGCAAAAACATTATCCAAAAATGTTTTTATGATTGATGAGTTTATTGCTGATGAAATAAAGAAGGGGAATATCAGCAAGGATTTATTTACAAAAGAAAAAAGAAATATAAAGCTGCATGGCCATTGCCAGCAAAAAGCATTGGCATCAGTTGATCCTTCAGTAACCTTATTGTCCTTTCCTGAAAACTATAATGTAGAAACAATCCCATCTGGTTGTTGTGGTATGGCCGGTAGTTTTGGTTACGAGAAAGAACATTTTGATTTGTCAATGAAAATAGGAGAGCTGGTTTTATTTCCTTCAGTAAGAAATGCGGATGAACAAACTATTATTGCTGCACCGGGAACCAGTTGCCGTCACCAGGTAAAAGATGGAACAGGCCGTATTGCAAAACACCCGGTTGAAGTTTTATACGAAGCGATGATCTGATTATTTAAATATCTGCAGGCTTTGTAAAATCTTTTTAAAATCATCTTTGCTTACTGGCTTGTAGTGGTATTTATTTTCTTCTTCATCTTCATCGCCTACAGCTTCAAACTCACCACCCGGCATTGTAACAATGCTGAAAACATGGAAAGCTGTTTTGTTCACATTAAACCATTCGGTTGATACTACATCTTCCAGTTTTTCTTTTTTATCACCATCAGTTTCTTCATAAGGCTGGTAATACATCTCAATTTTACCAACTACTGAACTAACTGACTCACTTTTATAATCCATACTACCGAGGCCATCAAATCCTGCTTCAACCATAATAGATTGCCAGGTACTATCATTGATTTTCTTAGTGTACTGCACATATAAAATTTTATCCTGCACGGGAATGGCTTTGTTGATTTTTATTTCAAGTGTATCTAAAGTAAAACCATCAGGCAACCAGGTAGGCAAAGGAATTTTCATTCCACTTGCAAGCAATATTTTTTTATGCTGCGGCTTTAAGGCCGGAAAATTTTGAGTAAAAGAAACTGAGCAGTAACTGATAAATAAAAAGAGTAGCAGTAGTTTTTTCATGCCTTGGTGTTTAGCATAAAGCTATTGCATAAAAAAAAATTAACCTACCCTTTTCGTGGTATTTTAATAATAACCCCATGTACAACTGCCCCAGTAGCTTTGCCAGGGCACATAGAGTTTGGTCGGGCCTCTATCAAGATGTTCCATTTTTACACAGCTAACCATCCAGCGACCTTTAGTTTGTACAGGAAATTTTACAAAACCATTTTCATCAGTTTTCAAATTCATTTTAATGGTTTCACCTTTGTTATGATGCCATACTTTAACCAATGCATTGGTAAATGGATCGCCTTTATAAAGAATTTTAAAACTCATTTCATCTCCATCTGTATGTTTATAGGGATGGCTTTGGGGAATTATATCAACTGGTAATGATGTAGCCCGTTTGTAGGTTTCATCTTTTATAGCACCAACCTGGAAAATAGTTTTCACACTGCGCATATAGAGTTCTTTTCCCGCGCTGTCTGTTTCATTATGTTCCTTACGATATTCAATCGCATTGGTTAATCCATCCTCTTCAAGATATTTATTAAACTCCGTAGCCTCAAGATTGATAAAGGAACTATAACTGTTATAGGTAAGCATGTTGGTTCCTTCATCATACTGCCGCAAGTGCAGTGTATCGCCTTTGCCCGGAAAAAGTTTTCGGGGAATTTCATCTTTCACGCCGCCATAATAATAAACAAGGCTATAAATTTTCGAACTATCGCCGGTCCAGTTTTCTCCTTCAAAATTTTCACCGACTAAAAAGCTAACGTTGATTTCGTCACCACGGTCATAAATGAATTTATCCGGCTCCAGCCAAAACTCGTGGGAGCTGAGTAGGGTTAATAACGATAGGAGTGAACAGGCAAAGAAAATTTTTTTCATTATGAATTTTTAATCTGCACATCTTCCAATCCGCTAATCTGCAAATTACTTCAGCATATCATCGATATTCCTGTCATTCGGAATTTTTCCTTTTTCTTCCAGCATTCTCATTTCTTTGGCGTCTTTCAAGAACTCGGAAGCAAAAATAAAATCATTCAGCCGCTGGCTCTTGCTAAAAATAATTTCCCTATTAGTGCCTTCCCATTCTTTATCGCCTTTGTACATATAGAGAATATAATCGCCAATTTCCATAACACTGTTCATGTCATGTGTATTTACAACCGTGGTAATATTAAACTCTTTGGTAATTTCCTGGATTAGCTTATCAATTACCAGCGAGGTTTGAGGATCTAAACCGCTATTGGGTTCATCGCAGAAAAGATATTTGGGATTTAATACAATGGCACGGGCAATGCCTACTCTTTTTTTCATACCACCACTTAATTCGGCCGGAAATTTCCGGTTGGTATCTACCAGGTTTACCCTGTCAAGCACTTCATTTACCCGGCTTAATTTTTTCTTAAATGACCAGGTTGTAAACATGCTTAAAGGAAACATTACATTCTCTTCTACTGTCAAACTATCAAACAAGGCAGAACCCTGGAATAACATCCCGATTTGTTTGCGTATCTCAGTTCGTTGCTTGTTTTTCATGGCGGTAAAATTTTCGCCACCAAAAAAGATGTTGCCAGCATCAGGTTCAAACAAACCCACCATGCATTTCATCAAAACCGTTTTACCACTACCGCTTGCACCAATAATGAGATTGCACTGACCTGCCTTCATCACTGAACTTACGTCATTGATTACAGTCTTATCTGCAAAAGATTTTTTTATGTTTTTTATTTCAATCAAGAAAACTAATTAAGTTCCAAGTAATAGGGCAGCCAGTACATAATCTGCCAGCAACACCAGTATACAACTTATCACAACAGCACGGGTGCTTGCACGGCCTATTTCCAACGCACCGCCTTTTACATAATAACCAAAATAAGCTGGTACGCTTGAAATAATAAATGCAAATGTGTAAGCTTTGGCTAATGCAAAAATCACATTGAAGGGTACAAAGAATTCAAGCAGGCCTTTATCATAAGTGCTTGGTGAAATGATATTGCCCATGCTACCTGCTAATCTTCCCCCCCAAATTCCTAATGTTCCTGAAACAACAACAAGCATTGGCACTACAACCAATGCTGCAAGTATTTTTGGCATCACGAGATAGGTTTTTGAATTTACTCCCATTATCTCCAGCGCATCTATTTGCTCGCTGATACGCATATTGCCGAGTTCACTCGCTATTTTACTACCCACCACACCGGCGAGTACAATACAAATAAGTGTTGGAGAAAATTCAAGAATCATCGTATCACGAACAATCTGTGCAATGGTGCTAGGAGGAATAAGCGGTGAAACCAATTGATAGGCTGTTTGTACGGTAGACACTGCACCCATAAAAACAGAAATGATACACACGATAGGTAACGAACCGATACCGATATCCGAGCATTGATGCATAAATTCCTTCCAATACATCTTCATGTTCTCGGGCTTATGGAACATGCCTCTCAACATCAAAAGGTACTGGCCTATGTCTTTAAAGATGGTCATTGGTTATCATGCAAGATACACGATGAAGGGGAAAGGAACAAAGTGAAAGGGCAAGTAACAAGGTATAAGGAACAAGACTGAAGCCTGATTCAATCTCAAATATTAAATGTCAAATCTTAAATCTTACATATCCCTGCTCACTCTTCTAAACCTTTTCCACCACGATGATTTTTTTACAATCTCATCCGTTGGTATTTTACTTTTTATTTGTGCATCCACCACAGCTACAAGCGCCATATTTACAATGCTGCGAACGGAGCTGCCTAATTGAAGAATATGAACTGGTTTATTTAAACCCAACAAGATTGGACCAACAGCATCGGCGGTTTCCAATTCTTTCATCAGGTTATAGGCAATATTACCTGCCGCAAGATTAGGAAATATTAATGTGTTCACATCTTTATCTACCAGCTCGCTGAAAGGATAGTTTTCTTTCATCAACTCTTTATTGAAAGCAACACTTGCCTGCATCTCACCATCTACCAGCAAGTTTGGCATTTTTGTTTTTACTATTTCTCTTGCCCTCGCTACTAATTGGGCTTCTGGCGAATTGCTGCTGCCGAAGTTTGAATAGCTTAGCATTGCAATACGGGGTATAATGTTGAAATGTCTTACTTCTTTTGCGGCTAACAATGTTATTTCAGCCAGTTCTTCAGCAGTTGGATTAAAGTTTACAGTAGTGTCAGCCAAAAACAACGGGCCTTTTTTTGCCAGCATCATATACATACCGGCAATTTTCCGAACTCCCGGTTCTGTACCGATACAATGAATTGCAGGCCGGATAGTATCAGGATAATTTTTTGTTAGCCCCGAAATCATTGCATCTGCATCACCACACTCCACCATCATGCAACCAAAATAGTTACGGTCACGCATTACTTTTTTTGCTTCATAGGCATTAAAACCCCTGCGTCCACGCTTGGCTAAAAATATTTCTGAGTACTGATTTCTTTTTTCTTCTGTTGCTTCGCTTCTCGGATCAAGTATGGGTAATGATTCAATATCAATTCCATTAGCTGCAGCAATCGTTCTAATCTTTCTTTCTTCACCTAATAAGATTGGATAACCAATACCTTCATCAAAAACAATTTGTGCTGCCTTCAGCACTTTTACATTATCTGCCTCCGCAAATACAATACGTTTTGGATCACGACGGGCTTTGTTACCCAATACACGCATTACCTGGTTATCCAATCCAAGCCGTTTGTTTAATGTATTGATATAGCTATCCCAGTTTTCAATCGGGTGACGAGCCACACCACTTTCCATTGCTGCTTTTGCAACAGCAGGTGCAACGGTTGAAAGCAAACGAGGATCCAAAGGTTTTGGAATAATATAATTTGGTCCGAAACTAATAGTCTGCTCGTTGTAGGCGAGATTGACAATATCAGGAACGGGAGTTTTAGTTAATTCAGCCAATGCTTTTACTGCTGCCAGCTTCATTGCTTCATTAATGGCCGTAGCACGAACATCCAATGCGCCACGGAAAATGTATGGGAAACCTAAGACATTATTAACCTGGTTAGGATAATCACTGCGGCCTGTTGCCATAATTACATCTTTGCGGGCACCTGTTGCATCTTCCCAGCTTATTTCAGGCGTTGGATTAGCCATTGCAA
>Ga0315910_10004884_pt1 | contig 11098 bp, 10 predicted proteins | sample EdamamesoilMG_FD_204470 | JGI IMG/M metagenome (GOLD analysis project Ga0315910, IMG submission 204470) | Garden soil microbial communities collected in Santa Monica, California, United States - Edamame soil | ecosystem: Environmental > Terrestrial > Soil > Garden | place: USA: California...
CGCGGGCCGCAGCCGGCGTGACCTGCTCGAACTTCACCAGCGCATGATCCCCGTCAGTATGCACACCCGGCGCCCCGATCTGCATTTGCCCCGGGAACTCGACGAGGCCGTCATGATGTGCCTGAAAAAGCGAGCCGCCGAACGCCCGACCAGCGCACAGGCCCTCGAGAAGGCGCTCTCCAGCATTCCAGCGCAACTTCTGGTCAACGAGTATCCCGAGGGCACGCCCCGCCGCGCGCCCACGGCGCAACCCTCGCACGGCCAGGTTTGAGCGATGACGACGCGAACCCGAATCAAGCACCAGCCCGTGTCACTGATCCTGATCCTCGGCGTCGCGCTCACGCTGAGCTTGGTCGGCGATGCGCACGCGTTCACGCACATCGTGCAGCCGAACGACACCTTGGCGTCGATCGCCGAGCGTTACTACGGACGCATCCAGCACGAGAAGGTGCTGGTCGCCGCCAACGGCTTGGATGACGAAGGCGGCTCTCCGATCGTACCCGGCATGCGGCTCGAGGTCCCCGCGCTCGAACATCGCCGCGTCAAACACGGCGACACCTGGCCTGCGCTCGCGGCCACGTTGCTCGGCGCCGAGCACCGCGCGGACGTGTTGGCGCAGGCCAACCGTTCGAAACCCTGGTTGCCCCCGCAAGAAGGCGCGCTGATCCAGGTCCCCTACAACCTGAAGCTGCTCACCTCGAGCACCGACAACATCATCAACATTGCCTACAAGTTCCTCGGTAACAGCACCAAGGCCTGGCAGCTCGACTACTACAACAAGCTCAACGGTCGCGCGCTCACGCGCGGCGACGTGCTCTTGGTCCCGCTCGTCGATCTACCTTTGACGGACGCGGGTAAGCGGGCGGCCGAGGCATCCGCGCAAGCTCTCATGAGCGAATCTGAAGGCGCGGTGCGCGATGCCCAGCTCAAAGTCGACGCCGAGTTGCCGGCGTTGATCGCCGACATTCGCGGCGGCCGCTACGTGGATGCGATCACTCGGGGCAATCGCTTCCTCTCCGTGGCCGAACTTTCGCATCCGACACTCGCAGTCGTGCACCGGCAGCTGCTCGAGGCCTACGTGGCCATGCAGGCGACCGGCCTCGCCACCGCCGCCTGCGACGCTTGGCGCAAGTACGACCCGATGGCGTCCCTGAATCCCGTCATGCTGAGCCCGAAGATCATCGACGCGTGCAAGCGCGGAGCCGACGCGCGATGAAACACTCGAAAGAGGGCGCTCAGGTTTCGCCGCTCTTGGTCGGGCTCGGAATCGTTGCGCTTTTGCTAGGGCTCGCTGCCGGCTTGTACATGAGCCTGATCGGGGCGAGCCCTTGACCAAGGCTCTGAAGAGCCAGCTCGACTGGGGCAGTCTGGTGCCCTTGCGCCTCAAGGCACAGACGATCGCCGAGGGCATCTGGGCAGGTAGTCATCGCAGCCCGCGCAAGGGTTCCGGCATCGAGTTCGGCGGACATCGCGACTACGTGCCGGGCGACGACCTGCGCTGGCTCGATCGGCACGCACTCATGCGCCACGGCAAGCTCATGGTGCGCCAGTTCGAGACCGAAACCGATCGCACGCTGGTGCTGTTGCTCGATGCCAGCCGTTCGATGGCTTACTCGAGCAAGCGCGCGCCCGGTGCGAAGTTCGCCTTTGCGGCCTTGCTGGCGGCTGCGCTGTCCAAGCTCGCGCTCGCCGGTGGCGACCCCGTCGGCATCGATTGGCTGGGTGGCGACGACCTGAGACCGCTGAAGCCGAGCGCCGGGCGCGAAACCTTCGATCGCCTCGTCGACATCCTCGAAGCTTCCACGCCCGGGCAAGGTCCCGACGAGGCCATGCTGGGGCGCGCCCTCGCCCGGGTCGCCCGCAGCGCGGCGCGCGGCTCGGTCGTCGTGCTCTTGAGCGATCTGCTCGACCTGCCGGGCACCACCGCAGAGGCCTTCGCCGCGCTGGCCGCGCACAATCGCACGCTGGTCGCCGTGCGCGTGCTCGATCCGGTCGAAGCCGAGTTCCCCTTCGACGAACCCGTGCGCCTCAGGGCTGCGGAAAGCGACGCCATCGTCGAAACCGACGGCCAGACGGCTCGCCAGGGCTACCTCGAGGCACTCGAGGGGCTGGCGCGGCACTGGGACGAACAGCTGGTGCCGCGGGGCGGGCGCCTCGTGCGCGCGACGACGACCGCCGACCCCATCGCCGTCGTGCGTGACGTCTTGCTCGCGCTGGAGTCTAGGTCGACGTGAGCTTTCTGGTAGCCGCGGCCTTGGCGCTGGGCGCGTTCGTGATTGCCCCGGTCGCGGCGCACCTGCTTCGCCGCGGCCGCGCCGAAGAACAAGAGTTCCCTCCCGCTCACCTGGTCCCCGTGGCCTATCGATCGGCGCGCAAGAAGAGCCGCCTCGAGGATCGCTGGCTGCTCTTGGTGCGCGCGCTCTTGGTGTTCGGCTTGGCGATCGTGGGCGCCGTGCCCTTCGTGCGCTGCTCGCGCCTGGCGCTCGATCGCGACGCTGGCGCTTCGGTCGCGCTGGCCCTCGTGATCGACGACTCCCTCAGCATGCGGACACGCGTCGCCGATGCCGACACGCGCTGGGAGGTTGCCTTGAAGGGTGCCCGCGATCTCTTGAAGTCGACGCGGGAAGGCGATGCGGTCGGCATCGTGCTCGCAGGCGCGCCAGCGCGGCTCGCGCTCGCGGCGACCACCGATCTCGGCGTGGTGCGCGAGACGCTCGACAAACTGAAGCCTGCCGATCGCAGCACGGACCTGCGTTCTGCCATTCGCCTCGCCGAATCTTCGTTGAAGGCGCTGCCGCACGTCGACAAACGCATCGCCGTGCTGAGCGACTTCGCGGACGACAGCGGCAAGCTGCCCGATCACGCTTTGTGGATCCCGCTGCCCGAACTGCGCCAACCCTCGCAAAACTGCGGCATCGCGCAGGCTCGCAAGGAGGGGCTGCGTGTCGTGGTCAACGTCGCATGCACCAGCAGCCAAGCCGGCAAAGACCGGACGCTACGGCTCGTGGCAGCCAAAGGTCCGAAGCCCAATCCGGGCGGCGCCGAGCTCGCCAAGCTGGTGCTGAAGCCGCAGGCGGGCCCGCAGCGCCTCGAGCTCGAGCTGGGCGAAGCGGCCGAGAGCGTCGACGCGTTTCTGAGTGCGGGCGACGCGCTCCCAGAGGACGACTACGCACCCGTGGCGGAGGTAGAGCGGGCGATCCTGATCGGCGTCGTCGCCGACCCCGCCACCGCCGCTGCTCAAGAAGGCACCGCCACCGTGCTCGAACAAGCGCTGAACGCGTTGACGGCAACCAGTGCGGACGGTCCTTCGGGCGAAGTCCGACCGCTGCCGCTGATCCCCGAGGACGAGAAAGAGCTCGCCGCGTACTCCGCGTTCATCGTCGACGATCCGCCGGGCCTATCGCCCGAATCGCGCACCGCACTGGAGGCCTGGATGAACGCCGAAGCTGGCTTCGCTGCCGCGTTCCTCGGCCCCAACGTCGAGGCAGCTCAGCTTGGCGGCAGCTTCGAACCGTTCGCGCGCGGTGCGCTCACCTGGGAAGCCACGACCGCGACCAGTATCGCCGACCCCACGGGCTTTCTGGGCGACGCGGGAGCGAGCCTGAAGGAACTTGCGCCGCGCGGACGCTTGCAACTGGCCGGCGCCCTCATCCCCAATTCGGAGACGATCCTCAGTTGGGACGACCAGTCGCCCTGGATGTTGAAGCGACGGGTCGGACGGGGCCAAGCGTGGACGTTCGGCCTGCCGGTGTCGGTGGCTCAAAGCGACTTGGCGCTGAGACCTGGATTCTTGGCTCTGCTCGAGCGGTTCCTGCACGACGCGGCCCAAGCAAAAGGCGAGCGAGTCAGCGACGCAGGCACCACCTGGCGGCTTTCGGAATCCGATCAAACGGTGGAAGGTCCTGTGGGCAGGCTCGAAGCAACGGCAGTCCGCAACGAAGAGAAAACCGGCTCTGACCGTCACGTCACCCCCGACCTCCGGGGCCGCTACCGCATCGCCGCGGGCAACGGCGACTTTCACGAGCGCATCGTCACGCTCGACGAAGCCGAAATTCTGTCCCAACCGACCAGCATCGCCGAAACGCCGCTCCGGAAAACCACGTCCCGAGGGCCGCCCAGCGTGGAGGTCTCGCGTGAGTTCGGCCTACTGCTCGTGGCGCTGCTCGTCGGCGAGCTCTCCCTGCGCCTGGTGTCCCGACTCCGCCTCCGGAACCAAAATCCCGCATGAGCGGCGTGATTTCGCGGCGAATCCCGGGGCGAGGCCCTGGGGCGAGACCCTAGTGACCCAGGGCGCGACCCGTGATAACCAGGGCTCATGCGACGCTCAGCGCTGATGATATCGTTGGTCCTGTGCGCGGCCTGTAGCTCGGCAGGTCCGTACGGATACGCGCCCACGTACACGCCGCTCGACGAAGAAGAAACCGCCGCGGAAGGCGCCAAAGAGTTCGATCCGGTGATGGCCAAGCGCTTCCCGGAAGAGTGGCGGGACAAGCCGGTCAGTGTCTTCGGCATCGTCACGAGCCGTGGTGAAGCTTCGGGCGGTGGCACGCGCCTCACCCTCAGCGTGCGCAATCTGGCGACGCGCAACCTGTGCGACGAAGGCGGCGACGACACCTGCCGCGTGACCGTGAGCGACCGCGAGCACACCGTCGTGCACACGGTGGTCAAGCTCCAATCCGGTGACGACATTGGCGAAACCAGCGTCCAAGTCGGGTCGCTCGTGCGCATCATCGGTAAGTTCACCGACGTGGTGGACAACGACGATGGCAACCCGATCATCAACGCCTCGTACTACCGTCACTGGCCCGGCCACCACTACGTGACGAGCGCCGCGTCGAGCTACATGCGCCGCTAAGCGCATGTGCAGTGGTCTGGGCCCGCTGCCCGTGATAGTAGGCCTCTGGCCCTGAACCTCTCCCCCATGCTCCAGACCTTCAGAAACCTGCTCCGGCGCCGATCGCGGCTCATTCTCACGGGACTCGGGCTGAGCTTGCTAGTGGCTCATGCGGCCCAGGCGACCATCGTCGAGCGTGTCGTCGCGGTCGTGGGCGAACGTGCGATCTTGCTCACCGATCTCAAGCAGCGCGCCACCCCCTTCTTGCTCAAGGTATACGAGCAACCGCTGCCCGACGCGCAACGCAACGCGGCCATCTCTCAAGTCTACAAGGCCACGCTCGAGCGCATGGTTGAAGAAGAGCTCGAGCAACGCGCCGCGGCGCAAGCCCACATCACGGTGACTTCGGAAGAGATCGACCAGGCGCTGCGCGTGATCGCGTCGCAGAACGGCATCCAACCCGAGACTCTGATCGAAGAAGCCGGTCGCCAGGGCATGAACGAGACCCAGTACCGTGCCGAGCTGCGCCGCCAGGTCATGCAACAGAAGATGGCGAACCTCCGCCTTCAGGGGCGGGTGCGCGTCACCGATGACGACATTCGCGCGAGCTACCAACGCTTGTTGATGCAAGAGCGATCGCAGCTCGATTTTCGGGCAGCGCAGATCGTGATCGAGATCCCGCCCGGCGCGGACAAGGCGACCATTCAAGAGAAGCAAGAGCTCGCGAACTCGCTGCGCCGCCGAGCCAATAGCGGCGAAGACTTCGCCGCGCTCGTGGCCCAGTATTCCGACGACCAGGCCTCCAAGAAGTTCGGCGGCCTGCTGCCCACGCAAAAGCCCATCGAGCAGCCCGAGAACATCGCGCGCGCCGTCATGAACCTCGATCTCGGACAAACCTCCCGACCGATTCGCCACGGTCACGCATTCATCCTGCTGAAGCTGATCGAGCGTGCCCCGTCGTCGCTCCCTCCCTACGAAGACGCGAAAGCGCAGCTGCGCGAGCGGGTCTACATGGAAAAAATGGGCACCGCGCGGCGCACCTGGCTCGACAGCCTCAAGCGCCGCACCCACGTCGAAGTGCGTCTGTAAGCGCTCGCCTCAGAACTCGAACGCTAGCCCGAGCGTCCAGGTGTCGGTACCGACCTGCATGCCGTCGCCGAAGCTGTCGACGTTGCTCGAGTACCACTCGCCAAAGAAGTAGGAGTTGTTCACGCCGACGGAGTTGTCCATCTCGCGCGCGGACTCCTCGTCCATCCAGTCGAGCAGCAGCATCAAGCCGGCGGCCCACATGGTGCCGAGCTCACTGCCGCGCCCGAGTTTGCCGTCGGCGCTGCGACAGCGCTCGTCGCCCGAGCTGCAACCCCAAAGCGCGTACACCATCCCAGCCTTGGCATAGGGCACGAACGGGATCTGCCAGTTCTTGGCGAACACATCGACCCGGAGCACGCCGACGCCCCAGAACGGCATGATCCAAAGGCGCGTGTTCTGGTCGGAGCTACCGGTACCGTCCGAAAATGGTGCCGCTGCGCTGTAGCGGACCCAACTCCAGCCGACGCCAGGCCCGAGCGTGCCGAGCATGGGGATACGCAGCATCTGCCAGTCCACCTGCAGGCCGAACGCGTAGTGGCGTTTGCCGAAGGTGTCGTCGAAAGGTGCGCCGTTGACCTCTTCGTCGATCTTGGGCCAGTAGGGGCCAAAGCGGGCTTCGATCGCGGCGTACTGTTCAGAGTCGTAGTCGTGCCCACGATCGTAGCCGCCGAGCTCGTCGTACTCTTGTTGTGCGAACGCCGACGTCGCGACCGCGGAACCAGCAACTAGCGTCAGTGCGAAAGCGTTCAGCTTCACGGGCGTCGTTTCCTCCTGCGTGCCCAACCCATGCCGAGTCCGAGTAGCATGAATCCGGCCCAAGGTGTTGAGCCGCGACCGTAGCCCATGCTGCAAAACCCGCCGCCGCCTTTGCCGCCCGCGTTGGTGTACGCCTCGTAGAAGTCCGTCACCTCTTTGGGGTACTGGCAAAGTACGTTCGAGATCGTCCCCTCGTTGCCGACGATGTCTTGGGCGACCACACCCACCGTATACACGCGGTCGTTCGTGACGCCCGTGACCGTGCCACGTCCGGCGCTTTTGCCGGCCTGTTCGCCACAGAATTTCGCCTCAGGCGGTGGCCGCTCGCCGGCCACCATGCTGGTTTGGCAGCCACCACCATTGCCGGCGCCACCTTGGCCCCCAGCCCCCGCCTGATCGAGGTCTCCGTCGTCCACCTCTTCCTGCGTCGTGGTGCTCTCTTGACAATAAAAGCGGTAGCCCGTGACGTCCGAACCCTCGAGCGGGTCCCACTGGGGGCTCAGCTGCCCGTCTCCCTGACCGATTGAGGTCACGTGCGGCGGGTCGGGAGCCACCACGTCGTACTTCATGACCAGCGTGTCGCTGCCCTCGGACGCCGGCTCGCCGTTGTCTCCTTCGAAGGCGAAGAGCAACGTGGCACTTCGAGCGGTGCTGCTGGAGGAGTCGGTCGCGCAGTCTTGGCTCTCACTCACGATCAACGAGGACTCTATCTCGATGTTCGGATTGTTAGGACCGACCTCGTCGCCCCAGACCCGGTGACACTGCTCCGTGCGAACCTCGAGGTCGAGGCAGGACTCGGGCCCGACCCACACCTCCATGGTGCGAAGCTCCGTCGCCGTCACGTTCAGGGGAAACGAGACGATCGCATCCTCTTCGCAGTCTTTCAGGCTGATGGTCTGCGGCTCTTCGTCGCTGTCGCGTTCTTCGGCGCGGTCGATGGTGTAGTTGTCGAGAACGCTCACCGAATCTGCCTGGGCGACCGTAGTCCAACTCGCTGCGGCACCCGCCGCGAGCGCCCAAGCACCGACCTTATTCCGAAGCATCGAAAGCCTCTTTGAGCATAACGTGTGCCAGCGCGCAAAGCTCTATCCGCGGGGGTTTGTTGCTTCTGCTTGCCGGCCGGCTGCGTCAGCTTGTCCGGCTTCCCGCAGGAAATGCCATTCTGTCACCGCTCGGCGCCTGATCCCGCCCCGAGTGGGAGCCCCCGCCAGCGCGCCACCGGTATGACACAGGCGCCCTGCTGACCCCCCGAGCGCCTGCTAACCCCTGAGTACCCAGCGCGCAAGCTCTCCGAGGCGAGGGAGCTTGCCTTGAGCCAGCATCCCGATGCGGAAGACTCGGCCGGCTGCGAACAGCGTCAGCACGGTCGCGGCCCCGGTCAGCACGAAGCAGGCAACCACTTGCCAAGCGGGCACGCTCTGGACCACCCCCATGCGGACCGGCATCGCCAGCGGCGCCGTGAACGGGAACAGCGACAACCCCACCGACCACCAGCTGTTCGGGGACTCGGTGAGCAGTGGCAACGCCGCGAGCGGTGACAAGAACAAAAGCATCACCGGCATCAAGAGTCCCTGAGCGTCTTTGAGCTCGCTCGACGCCGCGCCGAGCGCCAAAAATACGCTGCCGTACAAGAGCATCGCGACGACGGAGGTCGCCATCGCCACGAGTAGCATCGCTACGCTCACGTGATGGAACAGGTCGAGCCGCGCCATCAGCAGCGTCCCTACCCCCAGGTTCACTCCGAGCACCGTCGTGCCCGCCGCTGTCGTGCCGAGCAGCTTGCCGAACATCAGTTGCGCCGCAGGTATGGCTCCGAGCAGCACCTCGGAGATGCGCTGCTGTTTCTCTTCGACCACGGCTTGCAGCAGCGGGACGGCGCCCGACATCACGCCCATCATGATCAACAGCAACGTCAGAAATGGCACGATCACGCCCGTGTCGCTCGTGACCACCGCCTCTTTCTCACCAGCGCTGACGAGGCGCTGGGTCTCGACGGCCACGGGCCGCATCAGCTCGCTCACTCGGTCCGCGCTGAGCCCGGCGCGTTGCAGGCGTTCGTGGTGCACGGCTTGTTCGATGGCCCCGCCGAGCCAGCGCGCTGTCGAGCCCGCCACATTGTCGACGTAGACTTTCACGGGGGCGTCGGCCCGCGCGAGCGGCGGCACCTCGACGACCGCGGCAAGCTCACCGGCGACGAGGCGCGCCGCCCAGCGCGCTCGCCGCTCGTCGCCGGGCGCGGCCGCGGCCTCAGCGTGCACTTCGAAGCCGCGGGCCCGCGCCGCCGTTTCGAAGCCGCTGACGAGCCCATCCGGATCCACGAGCACCAAGCGGCGTGTCTCTACCCGCTCGACGCTGGTTCCGAGCGCGGCGAGCAGCAAGGTCAACGCCGCCAGAGCAGGCGGCAACACGATCCCTAGCCAGAAAGACTTGGTGCTGACCAGCGCCACGTATTCACGCCGCGCGATGACCCAAACCTTATACACGGCTCGCGCCCTCGACCTTGCCCTGTGCGATGTCCAGGAAGATCTCGTGCAAGCTCGGCGGCGCGACCGAGAACGAGATCACGGTGCCTTTTTGCATCAGCCTCGCCAAGAGGGCCTGAGCGTCCGCGCCTGGTTCGAGGTCGAGCAGCTGCTCGCGCCCGTAGTTGCGCACACGCATCACGGCCGGATCGTCCAGCGCCCCGACGTCGCGTTCGAAGCGCACGTGCACGCAATTATGGCCGCGATCGCGCTTCAGCTGGTCGACCTCACCATCCAGGACCTTCGAACCGAGGTGCAGCATCAGGACGCGGTCGCACATGCGTTCGGCCACGGCCATGTCGTGGGTCGAGAGCACCACCGTCGTGCCGCGCTTGCACAGCTCCAGGATCACTTCGCGGAGCGCTTCGGTTCCGACCGGATCGAGTCCCGAAAACGGCTCGTCGAGCACCAACAGCTGGGGGTCGTGGATCACGGCCGCCGCGAACTGAACCCGCTGCGCCAAGCCTTTCGAGAGCGCGGAGACGCGCAGGCGCGCGTGGTCAGCCACTCCCAGCCGTTCGAGCCAGTTTTCGATGCGGCGCTCGGGCCGCTTCACGTTCTTGAGCTGAGCATGAAAGCGCAGCACGTCGACCACGCGCATGCGCCGGTACAGGCCGCGTTCTTCGGGAAGGTAGCCGGTGCTGTCGTCCACCACGCCGAGCCCTTCGTTTCCGAAAATCGATACCCGGCCCGCGTCGGGATACAAAATGCGCAGCTTCATGCGCAGCGACGTGGTCTTACCCGAACCGTTCGGTCCAATGAACCCGTACAGGCTACCCCGCGGGATCTGAAAAGACAGGGACTCCACGGCGGTTCGCCCGGGAAACACCTTTCTCACCCTGTCGAACTCGACCGCGAGGGACATCCTAGCGAGAGTAGTGCTGGCGCCGAGCGCTCGCAATCACGGCGGTTGCGACGCAAAACCTGGGGCGCCCCGGGGGCGGCAGCGCCCCTCGGCGGACGAAGTGGCTGACCTGCTCCCCTACTAGCAACCGGACGTGAAAGCTTCTACGTTCTGCGTCATCTTCCCCTGCGCACTCGCGCCGCCATGCCCGTCCCGGAACGACTCTCACGCATCGTAGACGTCCTGCATCGTTACGCCTCGACCATCGTGCTCGGACTGGTCGTCGTCTTGATCTGGTTTGCGACGCGCGAGCGGTCGGTGCAGGCGTGCGGAGACCTGAAGATCTGTAAGGAGCAAGGGCTCTGCGCGGGATCGCCCCCTAATTGCGAAGCTGTCAGCGCCGCAGACTGCCAGAGCTCCGAGGACTGCAAGCTCCGCGGTCGCTGTATCCTGAACGGCAAGCGCTGCGTTGCCGACGACAGCTACTGTGAGAAAGAGGCGGCCTGCAAGTCGACCGGCCGATGCAGCATGGCACTTGGTCCCCCGGATCGCTGCATCGCCAAAGGCGACGACTGCTCCGCGAGCGATGTGTGTCGCGACAAGGGTCTCTGCGAAGCCCACAACGGCGAGTGCGTGGCTTCCACGCCAGGCTGCGCGAAGACCGAACCGTGCAAAGAGCAGGGGTTGTGTGCCGCGCGCGACGGAAAATGCGTGGCGAGCATCGACGGCTGCAAAGCCTCCACGATGTGCCTGAGGCAAGGCTACTGCACGCTGATGGACGACTGGTGCGGCATCGGTCCGACCGATTGCGAGCACTCCGAGCGCTGCTCGAAGTTCGGACTCTGCCAGGTAAACAAGGGCGTATGCGAAGCGCGCAGCGCCGCCGAATGTGCCGCGTCGCTGCAGTGCCGACAATCCGGGCGCTGCGGCATCGAAAAGAACCACTGCCGCCCCGTCACCGAAGAGCATTGCTTGAAGTCCGAGCGCTGCAAGACCCACGGCGAGTGCGGCATCTACCTCGGCATGTGTCGGCCCACCAAAGCAGCGCACTGC
>Ga0315910_10004885_pt1 | contig 11098 bp, 6 predicted proteins | sample EdamamesoilMG_FD_204470 | JGI IMG/M metagenome (GOLD analysis project Ga0315910, IMG submission 204470) | Garden soil microbial communities collected in Santa Monica, California, United States - Edamame soil | ecosystem: Environmental > Terrestrial > Soil > Garden | place: USA: California...
CCGACGCCGTTGCCAGCTTTGAGCGTGCGATCGCCTTGGATCGCACCTGTGTCTTGGCGTACAGCAATCTCGCCGACACCTTAGTAAAACAAGGCAATGTCGGCGAAACGATAACTGCTCTTCGGCAGGCTGTTTCTCTGGATCCAAAAAATCCGCGCCTGCTGACGAACCTCAGCAAGGTGTATCGCGATGCGGCGCGACTTACCGATGCCATCGACTGCGCTCGACGAGCGATCGAGTCAGATCCGGACTTCGTCGTCGGTCACAACTCATATCTGTCATTGTCACAGTATTTTCCGGACTACCCGCGCGAACAGTGTCTTGCAGACCATCAGGCTTTTGGTAAACGCTTTGCGGACCCTATGGGACAAGGCTGGCAACAATATTTAAACGTAATTGATACGAAGAAACGGCTGCGCGTAGGATTTGTATCGGGCGATTTGTGCAGGCATCCCGTTGGCTTCTTCTTGGAAGGGGTATTACGCGAGTTACACAAGTTGGACGGATTCGATAGCGTCGTATACGCAACGACCCAGATTGTGGACTCGCTAACAGACCGTCTCCGTGCGACGGCACACGCCTGGTCGGTGGTGGCCGATTTGTCCGATGACGACCTTGCGCAGCGCATTCGCAACGACAAGATCGACATTCTGGTCGATCTTTCCGGCCATACCGCGTTCAATCGTCTATTAGTATTTGCGCGCAAACCTGCACCGATACAAGTGACCTGGCTGGGGTACTGGGAAACCACCGGAGTGCGTGCTATCGATTATATTTTGTGCGACCGTCATGGTGTGCACGAGCACGAGGCGAAATTCTTCGTCGAGAAGCCGTGGTTTCTTCCGCATACCAGGCTGTGCTTCACTCCTCCCAAGGAATTCATTGCGTGCGCTTCGTTGCCCGCGCTGCGCACCCGCTATGTCACATTCGGCAGCTTCAACGATCTCGTAAAAATGACCGATCGCGTAGTGGCGGTTTGGGCACGAATATTAAAGCGCGTCCCCAACGCGAAGTTGCTGCTCAAATCAAAATCCCTTGCCGAGCCAAGCGTTCGGGAAAGCATCGAGGCACGCTATGCCGCCGAAGGCATCGCCGCGGACCGCTTGTTGCTGGAGCAGGCTTCGCCACACCCGGATTATCTTCTTGCGTATAACCGGGTAGATATTGCGCTCGATCCGTTTCCGTTTCCCGGCGGCACCACCAGCGCCCAAGGAATTTGGATGGGCGTACCGATGATCACCCTGCGCGGCGACCGGATCATTGCGCGCCAGGGAGAAGCCATCCTGCACAACATCGGGCTGCCGGAGTGGATTGCCGATAACGAAGAAGCCTACGTGGAGCTGGCAGAACAACGTGCTCAAGATCTAGCGAGTCTGGCAACTCTTCGTGGACAGCTACGCGCAAAATTGGAAGCATCGCCTCTGTGCGATGCGCGACTATTCGCACAAAATCTGGAAGCCGCCTTCAAACAGATGTGGGCGATATTTTGCGAGCGCTCTTCTCCCGCCGATCCCGACGAGTTCGTCGATGTGGTCGCCGGCGCCGCAGTCGCTCAGGGGCTGCCGATTCGATCCATCAAATTCGCCGCGCGACGCTCCAAGCCAATGGTAGCCATCGCGGCGGCGCCGAAATCTGGATCGACCTTCCTGGCTAATGTAATCAGCCGCACAACAGGGCTGCCGTATTCACGGCTTACAAGCGGCTATGGGACTAACGAGCACGACTTGTACTTGCCGGCGCTTCATATGATGAACAATGGCGGCTGCGTTTCCCAATTACACATGAAAGGCACATTTCACAATGCCGCGTTGTTAAGAACATTCGAAATCAAGCCGGTCATTTTGGTACGCAACATCGAAGATACCGTCGTCAGTCTTGCGGACGATTTGCGCGAGAAGGAGCAAGAGGATACTTTCGGGAGCGGTCAAAACGGCTTCTCGTTTCTCTGGCAAGACCAGGCGATAGCGAATCTCGACCAGACTTCATTGCTCGATTGCATTATCGATCTGGCGCTGCCTTGGTACGTCAATTTCTACGTGTCCTGGCACCGCTTATGCGCACGAAAGGACATTCGCGCCATGTGGGTGACCTACGAAGAAATGATGGCAGACAAGCGAACAACGATAGCCAACGTACTTGACTTCACAGGGTGCGGCAAAGACGTTTACATTGACGATTCGATACTTGGCCGACGCTTTGGCAAATTCAACAAAGGCGAAAGTGGACGCGGTCATATGACCTTAACGGATGAACAAAGAGCCAGAATTAAGCGATTGTTTGCCTATTATCCCGACGTCGACTTTTCCAAATACGGCCTTGGCTAGGTTTACGGATCGATTCCGGCTCAACAGCGGAAGGATCCCTTACGCCGCCAGCGCAGTTGCCGCTGCCCAGCTATATGGCACGACAGGAAACTACATAGCCCAGCACCGAACTGCCGCCTTCGTTACGAAATGGCGTCGTTTCTATGCCGGTAACTAAGAAGCCTGCTTTACTCAACGTGCGGCGCAAATAAGATTCACTGTGACTGTATCGCCCGTGCGGATTGATACGGTAATCGAGCTCTGACTCGCCTAACGCGTCGGTGGCCACCAGCGCCTCAACCGTAAAAAACAGATGGCCGTCGTTTCTTATCGCGTTGCGCCCTGCCGTAAACACGGCCTCCAATGAACCGAAATAGTTGAGCGTATCGGCCGAGAGAATGATATCGAAGGCGCCGATTTTCGCTTGTAGGTACCCAGTCAGCTCGGCCTTGATCAATTCGTCATATACATTGCGCAGTTTGGCTTTGGCCAGCATGCCGGACGACAAGTCAACGCCGCTAAGGTGCGCCGCATACCCCGCAAGCGCAGCGCCGAACAATCCCGTGCCGCACCCGGCATCCAATACCGAAAACTGTTTGCGTGGCTCGCCACACTCGCGCCGCAATGCCTCCGCAAATAACTCGGGTCCACGATAACCGAGCTTCCCGAGATGCTCATCGAAGGTCTCGGCTAAGTCGTCGAACGTAGATTCGACGTACGCATCTCCTGCTCGCACCGGCACCGCCTCGCGCGTGCAAGCGGCGAGATGGTGAAGAGCTATCGGGTTGCCCGGCTCAAGCTTTAACCATTGCCGATACGCTTTGGCCGCTTTATCTATTTCACCGGTCATGTAGTACACAGAGCTCAGCCGCTTCAACACTTCCGTAAAGGCAGGTCGCAGTTCTAACGCTTTGCGATAGTGAGTGATGCACTCCGTAGTTCGGCCCTGGAGCATCAACGCATAACCAAGGTTGTTGTGGGCGTCGGCGTGCCGGGGATTAATCGCAATCGCTTTTTCAAAAGCCGCCAGAGCTCGGTCGAAGCGTTTGAGACCCGCCAGTGCACTTCCAAGGTTGTTGTATGCCTCCGCATAGTCGGGTTTGAGCGCAATCGCTCTGTTGTAACTGTCCAGCGCGGCTTCCAGTCGGCCAAGATCGGTCAATACGACGCCACGACCAAAGTGCGCTGCCGCGAAGTTGGGGTTAAAGGCGATTGCCGCCTCATAGCTGGCAAGCGCCTCACCGACCCGCTTTAGGTCCTTAAGCACGTTGCCGCGGTTGAGGTGCGCCTCGGCGTAATCAGCTTTGAGTGCAATCGCCTTGTCGTAACTGTCCAATGCTTCGTCACACCGCTTTAGAGCGTGCAACGCGAGGCCCAAATTCGAATAAGGCGCCGCGAAATTAGGATTAACAGCGATGGCTTTGCTTAGCAACTCGACCGCCATCTGATGCCGGTTCGTTTGATAAGCCAAATAGCCAAGTAGCTGCAGAGCGTCAAAATGCCACGGTTCAGCCTTAAGAACTTTCTCGTACAGCGCCTGTGCTTGCGCCATATGGCCCTTTTGGTGATGAACGAACGCCTGGCTAAGCGCTGTTTGCGCTGGAGTCGTCGTGCTCGCTGCCGCCTTTTGACTAGACATCGCTTGAAAACTCTTCGACATAGAGGCCACCCCTGTAGTGCCGACGGATATTAATTGTTATTTCGTGTCGGGTTCACAGTGTACCGATCATTGGACGAATCGCGCACACGCGATGACATCAGTCATTAACTTGTTAGGGCGCCACTTGGTGTCGCTCAATATCGATCTGTATGTTTACGACTGATAACTTACGAGCTTCAACGAGACCGCAACGTGCGCAACTCGATTGCCTTCCCTATGTTTACAGCTGGCAACTTAGCGCTTCAGCCCGTGATCGCTACGACAATCTCATTGCTCGCCGATGCTCTACAGACCTGATGCTGCGATGAACCAATCAGCGTTATTCGCCACCACGATGCGCAGCGCGCGGTTTTAATGCGCGCGAATCAATTGTAAACATCATGTTTACGACTGGAAACATACAACTCCAATCCGTCGTCTCTTCAACAAGTCAGTGCTCGTTGATATTTTTATTTCCGCATTATTAACTTTAAACGACCGCATGCTGCGAAAATGCTTGCACGGTAATCATGACTACATGCGAAGAAAACGCTTTTTTTATAGGCTCAAACTAAGCGTCGCGAAATAATAGCCGTCTCGTGTTGTCGCAAATTTTCTACAATTATTTTTTTGCGAGCGGGAACAAAAAATCACGCGATGAAAAATCAAAAACGAAAATTTCGGAGTGTTGCTTTATTCTTTTACTTCGGGTATTTCTAACAGCCGCTGTTGAGCGCTCCCAGTGCTGAACAGTGTCGATTAAGTAAAGTTCTAATTCATAAACGATCGAATCGTTAGGGGAAGCTGAAAAAGCCAAACCCAGTGTGAACTGGGGACGGAAAGCTACGAGTCTTGTTGCTACATCAAAATACAAAAGCCTTGGCATTGCGTTGAAGCGCTTTTGCATGAAGCTGTCGACAAGATAGTCGGGTTACCACCTTTCTCGAGCAACCAACCTCGAGGAATTTTCATGAAAGCTTTAAGTAAGTCTGTCAAAGCCGTTTTGGCGGCGTCTGCTTTGGCCGCGAGCGGCGCGTCCCAAGCAACGGTGTGGAATGTTGATATGAGCGCGAACGTCTTCTTTGCGGCCGCAAACGGCCCATTGCAGATGATCGGCTTCACCGGTACGTGGGACGATGTGGCTGGCACAGGAACCTGGACCGGCACGACCACGATTGCGAACTTCAAAACGACGATGCACTACACCCAAACGTTCTCCATGGACGAAACAACGGGTCAAGGCACGCTCAATTCACTCGACCTCGGAACGTGCACCGACAACACCGGCTCTGCCTGCACCGGTCTTGCTGGCCCGCTCGCTGGCGCTTTCAGAAACACCGTTGTCAATCCGCCAACCCCATCTTCATACAAGAAGGCGTTGCCGTTTACTCCGGCAGACGGCTGGACCGGCCAATGGACTCTGCAAGTCAACAAAGCCATCACCAACCCAGACGGCAGCACCGCCGTTGTGTATCTACCTATGCCTATGGACGTGACGTTGCATGCACAAGCCCCGGCCGTACCGGTGCCCGCAGCTGTGTGGTTGTTCGGTTCGGGTTTGCTGGGCCTCGCCGGCACCGCCCGTCGTCGCCGCTCTTCGGCGACCTAATAGCCGCTTAACGGAGATACGAACAAGGACGTTTACAAAAACGCGGAGCATTTGCTCCGCGTTTTTTTATGGCCGTGCCAATTTTCACTGAGCAAGCGCTACTCAGCTAATTGACTCGTTCTAGAAAGCCCGCGATGCGGAAAAACGCGTCGAGAATGGACTGCCTATTTCTATTTTAAGGTGCGCGGCACGATACGACAAAGCCGCGTACCGGCCTGCCGCCCTCGTTGCGAACTACCACGCCTTCTATCGCGAGACTCGTAAAACCCGCAGCGGCGAGCGCGCCTCGCAAATAGGACTCATTGTGGGTATATCGCCCTTCTGGGCTGATGTGATAACCGACACCGGAACGTCCGGCGTTCTCGTCGATGGCCATCTCGACCGTAAAAAACAAGTAGCCGCCACTGCGCATGGCGGTACGCGCTGCAGAAAATACGCTCTCCAACGCCCCGAAATAAACCAGCGTGTCAGCCGACAGAATGATGTCGAATGCATTCTTTGCGGATTGCAGATACGCAGTCAGTTCGGCCTTGATGAGTTCGTCGTAAATACCGCGTATCTCGGCCTTTGCCAGCATGCCGGCCGACAAATCAACGCCGATCAACTGCGCGGCGTACTCCGCAAGAAACGGCCCGCACAACCCAGTGCCGCAACCGGCATCCAACACCGCAAATTGCCGACGCGCAGCGCCGCAGTCGCGCCGCAATGCTTCTGCGAGCAGTTGCGGCGCTTGATAACCAAGCCTTGCAAGATGCTCGTCGAAGTTACCCGCGAAAGCGTCAAACGTCTGTTCGACATAAGCGTCGCCGGCTCGATCCGGAACCGCTTCGCTGGTCGATGCAGCCAGGTAGTGGCGAGCGATCGGATTTTCCGGGTCCAGCGCCAGCCACTGTCGATATACGGTGGCGGCCTTCTCGAGTTCACCGAGCGTACCGTACGCCGAGGCCAATCGCTTCATCGCTTCGGTGTTAGTGGGCTGTAGCTCAATCGCTTTGGAGTAGCACGCTAAACTCTCACGACTGCGTCCTTGCATCACCAGTAGATCACCCATGTTGTTGTAGGCGCCGACATGGCGGGGATTCATCGCGATCGTCTTGTCGAACGCTGCCGCGGCCTCGTCAAAACGCCGTAATGCCTTCAGCACCACGCCATAGTTGTTATAGGTATCGACGCTCGCAGGCTCTAGGTCAAGGGCGCGTTTGAGCGCCTGGGCGGCTTCCTCGAAACGCTCCACGTCCAACAGCGCTTTGCCGAAGTTGATGTACCGACTAAACTGCGGATCGATTGCGATCGAACGCTCCATCAAGTCGATGCCGGCCGCGCTATCGCCACTTTGATGCATCGCAATGCCGAGAAAATGCATCGCATTCGCTTCATTGGGGACTTCTTTAAGAACGCTTCTATAAATGATCTGCGCCCGCTCCAGATCGCCGCTCTGGTGCGCCTGAATGGCAGCTTCAATGGCCTGATCGATCGATAGCAGGTGCGTTCCCCCGCTCGTATCCGCACTCGTATTCATTTTATTTGACATCGCAGTAGCTTTCGATAATCAATCATATGCTTCGCCGCGCCGCTTTTGCAAAGTGTTCCCACTTGCTTTCACGATGCATCGAAACGAGCGTTAACAGCTAAAGATGGATCGGACAAATGGCGCCGACACCGCACAGCTCTCGAACGCACTGTTAAGCGGCATAAATCCAGACGCAGGATTGTCGACGCGCGCGGCAGCTAACAAGCCGTAAAAATTGCGCGCCGATATTGCGTTACGTTTACCGTTCGGGTATCTATTATTTGCTGCATCGGAAAGCGTATACGTTGGTCGATAAGCGGCAATAACTAAACATAAGAATCACGGAAACTGCGAAAGCTAAAACCGATGGATATATCGGGGATGGAAATCCACAAGTCTTGCTCATAGCAAGAAGCCAAGGCAGGGAGGGAAACCTCTCTATTGCCGCGACTGGATTCGGGCTGCCAGTTTCCTCGAGCACCGAGGAACGCTTGATGAAAGCTAGTAAATCTGTTTTGGCCTTATCCATTCTGGCCGCCAGCGGTTCGGCCAACGCGACAATTTGGACTATACACATGAGCGGCAATTCATTTGTCGGTAGCTCTGGTGTTCAGCTGAATTTCACGGGCTTTGTCGGCACGTGGGACGATGTCAGCAACACCGGTCAGTGGACCGGTGAAACGACGATCCCTCAGTTCGTCACGACCATGCATTACACCCAAACGTTTACTATGGACGAAAACACCGGTTTGGGCAGGCTCAATATATTCAGCGCCTGCACGGACAACACCGGCTCCGCATGCCAGGGTCTTCTGAACCCTCTCTCCGGCGTCCTCTTAAACACCGTTGTCGAACCGACAGATCCAAACGAATACAAAAAGAAACTGCCGTTTTCCCCAACGGACGGCTGGGCAGGCCAATGGACGTTGCAAGCCCACAGAGCTGTAATCGATCCAGTAGGCAACACGTCCATCGAATACGTTCCAATAGCATTCGATGTGACGATACCGGCAGTTCCGGTGCCCGCAGCCGCATGGCTGTTCGGCTCTGGCTTGGCGGGCTTGTTCGCTTCGACGCGTCGTCGTCGAGCTGCATAAACGCAGTGCTGCGTCCATAACGAAAAGGTCTGTACTGAGCGCGGGAACGATACCGCGCTAATTTAGATTGCGAATCGTATCCTGCCACGCCGCTAATTCGCAGCGACGGAAACGCTTTACGCCTTCACTTCGAAGCCTTCCGGAGTCAAGCCAGCGTGATATCGCTCGTACATCGCTTCGTACGCCGACTCGATGTGCTTTGCGAACAACTTAACGTCGAACAACGGTGCGGTGAGCCGGTTCCGATCGAGCTTGAGTTTGATCGCCGATAGCTTTCCCGGATCGGTGGCCAATTCGATGGCCCTGGCTTCGTACTCGACTTCGGTGCTCGCAATCAGCTCGGGCAATTCGATCGCATTCAGCACACTGGCAGCAACTCGACTGGCAAACGACTGCCCGACACACGTCAGCACCGGAAGCCCCGCCCACAAAGCGTCACTAGCAGTCGTATGTGCATTACAAGGTAGAGTATCGAGGAATAGGTCGGCGAATCGATGTCGTGCAAGATGCTCGTCAAGCGGCATCCGTTTGGCAAATATAAGGCGATGACCTTCTACCGCACGCGACTCGGCTTCCTGGCGCAAGTTCTTCGCCGCAGCGGGATTGTCTTCCAGCAACCACAAGACACTGCCCTCCACCGCTTTAAGAATTCGCATCCATGCATCGAAGGTCGACGGCAGTATTTTGTAGCTGTTGTTGAAGCAGCAAAACACGAAACCCGATTCGGGCAGCTCGAGTTCCTGCCGGGTGAACACTCGCTCGGAGATTCTTCGTGTCGAGTCGTTTACTTGATAGCTGTGCGGCAGGTACGCAACCTTCTCGGTGAAATCCGACTGCCTGTCTTTGGGTATAACGATTGTGTCCGCGATGATGTAGTCAATGTATTCCGCACCCGTCGTGCCTGGGTATCCCAAGTAGCTCACTTGAACCGGCGCACATCGCTCGGCAAAAATACCCATTCGTGAATCCGCGGTGAGCCCTTTCAGATCGACAGCGATATCAATGCCCAGCTCCCGCGATTGCCGAGCAATCTCCCGATCGCTCTTATCGCCGACCGCAAGAAAATGCTCGAACGCCGACGACACTCGCTTACTCATCTCGTCTTGCTTGTTAGGGCCGAAGGAAAATCCAAATAATTCGAACTTTTCGGCATCGTGCGCTTCGAACAGCCCCGCCACTAAAGATGCAGTTGCGTGGTTATAAAAATCCGCAGAGTAATAGCCAACACGAATCTTACCGCTCTTAGGGTTTTTCTTGATTGTTCCAAGGGCGTCCATTCGCGGATACAGAGCATCGACGTAGATGCGCGTCGCTTGCTTGTGAATGTCAGGGGAGTCCAGCAGTGCCAAGAGCGGAAACGGCGGCGCAGCTTTCTTCGCGGAACGGATATCCGCCTCGCACTTTCTCAGAATCGCATCAAAATTCCGCCAATCGCAAAGCATCGTCTTTGTGTGCAGCAGCGAACCCGGCACGAACTCATAATCCGCATTAAGCGCGAGAGCCTTTTCGTAGCTCACCGCAGCCTCATCAAATCGCTTGAGATCATGCAGCGTGTTTGCGCGGTGGTTGTGCGCCTCCGCGTAGTCGGGTTTGAGTGCAATCGCTTTGTCATAGCAGGCGAGCGCTTGATCCGTTCGCTTGAGTTCCGTCAGAGCCGTGCCAAAATTGTTATACGCGTCTGCATAGTCGGGCCTGAGTGCAACCGCCCTGTCATAGCTGATCAGCGCCTCATTCAATCGCTTGAGGCTCTTGAGCGCACTACCACGATTGTTGTGCGCCTCCGCGTATTCCGTCTTGCACGCGATCGCCTTATCGAAGCTAAGCAGCGCTTCATCGGGGCGCTTGAGCTCCATTAGCGCATTACCGCGATTATTAAATGCATCGGCATAGTTCGGCTTCAGCGCAATCGCCTTCTCATAGCTGACCAGGGCTTCATCCAGCCGCTTGAGTTCTTTTAGCGTATTGCCGCGATTGTTGTACGCGTCGGCATAGTCCGGCTTAAGTGCAATAGCCTTGTCGTAGCTGAGCAGCGCCCCATCGAGGCGCTTGAGCTTCTGGAGCGTATTACCACGATTGTTGTACGCTCCTGCATTGTCCGGTTTGAGCGCAATCGCCTTGTCGTAGCTCAGCAGCGCCTCCTCGAGTCGCATGAGTTCATTGAGCGTATTGCCGCGATTGTTGTGCGCATCGGCGAAGTTGGCATTAAGCGCAATAGCCTTGTCGTAGCTGGCCAACGCTTCCAAGAATCGCCTGAGATGCGTCAGCACGTTGCCTCGAGCGTTGTGCCCAGCCGCAAAACCAGGGTTGCGCGCAATCGCGGCATCGTAACTGTCCAGCGCCGCATCCGGCTGCTGGAGTTCCTTCAGCGTATGACCACGGTTGTAGTGGGCCTCAGCGAAGTCCGGTTTGAGCGCAATGGCCTGGTCATAGCTGGCTAACGCTTTGTCCAATTGTCCTAAGGCGTGCAACGCCAAGCCGAGATTCGAATAAGGTCCCGCGATGCTGGGTTTGATCTGTATGGCCTTGGAAATCAATTCGACGGCCATTATGTGTCTATTGGTTTGATAGGCCAAATATCCCAATAGCTGCAGAGCGTCAAAATGATCAGGTTGATCTGCAAGAAGACGCTCATATAGCGCCTCGGCTTGCGCCAGCTGGCCTTTCCGGTGATGTGCCAGCGCTTGATCAAGCATCGTGCCTTGAGAGTCGTTCGACATAGGTATAACCAGAGACGAGACGCGCAGTCGGCTGAAAAACAAACAACTGAAATTCAGAGGAAACGGCGGCGCAATAATTCCCGCCGCCGAACCCGCCTGCGTATGGAGGTCGGCCTTAAGGCCGACCTACTATTTGCATGCCACGTCGGCGCACAAAGCCGGCGGACACGCTTATCGATGCAGCGCTTACTTCGACTTGAACGCTCGCAACTCGATGTTGAAC
>Ga0315910_10004886_pt1 | contig 11095 bp, 10 predicted proteins | sample EdamamesoilMG_FD_204470 | JGI IMG/M metagenome (GOLD analysis project Ga0315910, IMG submission 204470) | Garden soil microbial communities collected in Santa Monica, California, United States - Edamame soil | ecosystem: Environmental > Terrestrial > Soil > Garden | place: USA: California...
CTTGGCTCTTGGGTTAACGTCGGTGCATCACGCTGGCGACGGCCTACGGGGATGCAGGCGCGAGCGTCGACTTGATGGAGGCGCACACCTATCATGTGCGCCGAAGGAACTCATTCATGCCTACACCACTTGAGCAGAACTGCCTCATCGCGCTTTCCCTCCTGACGTTCGGCGCGTGTGCTGACAAGCCCGGCGAGCCTGCGCCCGCGCCCGCAGCCACGGCCGAGACCGCACCCGCACAACCGGCCGCTCCCGCGGCTCCGGCTGCTCCGTCCAGCCTCGAATTGCCTGCCATCCCCGAAGGCGCGCGCGTGTGGTTCATAGAGCCGGCCGACGGCGCCAAAGTGCAGGGCGCAGCCGTCGACGGCAAGGTGACGGTCGACGTCAAGATGGGTGCCGAAGGCATCGCCGTGAAACCTGCCGGGCAGATCGAAGCCGGCAGCGGTCACCATCACATCCTCATCGACACCGCGGCCGAGCCGCAGGGGGCGGTCGTGCCTCAGGATGAAAAGCACCTGCACTTCGGCAAGGGGCAGACCGAAGCCAAGGTCACGCTGGAGCCCGGCGAGCATACGCTGCAGCTACAGTTCGCTGACGGCATCCACCGTTCGTACGGCCCGCGGCTGTCCGCGGCGATCAAGGTCACGGTCGCTGGCGAGGCGGCGCCCGTCGCAGCGTCCCCTGTTGCGCCGGCGGGCAAGGTCAAAGCCGAGGCCCCGCACACCGCAGTTCACGCGCCTGCTGCGCACGAGGCGTCGCACCAGCATTGAGCCGAGCGCGGCTCGCAGGCGCGCGCGGGCGAACGGACACGCCGCGTGACGCCTGCGAACGCAGCGCGCTCGGAAGTCGTGAGCACGGCCCGCGGCGCTCGGGGGAACGAGCGCTGCGGCACGTGATCTCACGCACCTCACAGCTGCAGCTTGGCGTGAGTCTTCACGTCGCCGCCCGCGTCGCGCAGCTCTTCACCCGTGACGTAGGCCTTGGCGAAGCGCAGCGCGAAGCGCAGGCCCTGTAGGCCCGAGCTATCCCAGTACTCCGCTGCGGTCGGGCGCAGCCGGATGAGCACGATGTGGGGGTCCTCCTTACCGGTGAACCACACGCGGAACGACTCGCGCCACACGCGCCGGATGTGCTCGCGGTCATGCGAGATCTCCGCGGTACCCATCACGGACAGGTACTTCGATGGGCTCTGCATGACGGCCACGATGTTCGGTCGCTGCGCGACTTCGATCGCTTTGGCTGTGTCGTCGCCGCTCAGAAACCACACGCTGCCGTCCTCGCCCGTCTCCGCCACGGCCATGGGACGTGCATGCAGGTCTTCGCTGTCGCCGTGCGTGACCAGCATGGCGAAGTCGAAGCTCCTGAGCAGTTCGATGAATCGTCGCTCGGCCTGTTCGGCCGGGCTGCTTGGATGTTGTTTCGTGAGGGTTGCCATGCCGCTCGTCGAATGCATCGCATGTGCCGTCTGCACGCGGGGTTCCAACATTCGACTCTGTGTCATCTGTGCAACGGACAATTCTGCGGAGCGCGTGACGGATCTCGAGGACACCTCTGCATCCGTTAGGTACGTTGATGTTCTCACGCCTCGGGGACCGCTCTCACGCTGCCGTTGCACGACGGACGACGATGGACTCTGACAAGCTCAAACCGCCCGGTCATGAGCAGGCCCGCCTGGCTGCGCTGCACTCTTACGGCATTCTAGATACGCCGCACGAGCCCGCATTCGATGAACTCGCGCGTCTCGCGGCCGACGTGTGCGACGCACCCGCAGCGCTGATCGCGTTCGCCGACGCTGAGCGCGTGTGGCTGAAATCACAGCACGGCATCGAGCCGCATCAGCTCGAGTCCGTGCTGCAGCGTTTCACGCGTGCGCTCCGCGAGAGTCACTGGGTTGTGGTGCCGAATGCCACATGTGACCCGCGCTGCCGCGAGCCGTTTAGCGATCCGGCGCGCTCGAGCGACCGCAGCTTCATGTTTTTCACCGGGGCGCCGCTGCTCGACCCGGAGGGGTTTGCGCTCGGCAGCCTGTGCGTGCTCGACCACGCTGCGCGCGAGTTGAGCGCACGCCAAGCGGAGGCGCTGCGCGTCTTGAGTCGTCAGGTGATGACACAACTCGAGCTGCGCCGGCAGGCGGCCTTGGCGCGCGTCGAGCGCCTCGAGCACGAGCGCAACAAAGAGCGCCTGCGCCATGAGCGCAACCTTTCAGATTTCGCGGTCAACGCCGTGCCGGGCGTGTTTTATGTGTTCGACGCTCAGGGGCGCTTTTTGCGCTGGAACGACAGCGTCGAGAAGGTGACGGGCTATTCGCATGCGGAGATCGCACACCTGCACCCGCTCGACCTGTTCGAGGGCGCGGACAAAGAGCTGATCGCGGCGCGCATCGGCGAGGCATTCGTCAGTGGTGCCTCGGACGCCGAAGCTGTGCTCGTCGCCAAGGATGGCCGCAAGATCGACTTCTATTTCACCGGCCGCTCTGCGGAGATCGACGGTCAGCCGTGCATCATCGGCATGGGCGTAGACATCACCGAGCGCAAGCGGCTCGAGGCGCACCTGCGCGAGATTCAGCGCTCCGAGAGCATCGGGCAGCTCGCGGCAGGGTTGGCGCACGACTTCAACAACATCCTGCTGATCATCCAGGGCCAGACCAGCCGTTTGCTGGTCGATCGCTCGCTGTCCGCGCGCAGCGGCGACGCGGTCGAGCAGATCGGCCTCGCGGCGGATCGCGCCGCGCGCTTGACGGGGCAGCTGCTGATGCTCAGCCGCAAGCAAGTCATGCAGGTGCGCGCGGTCGACGTCAATGATGTGCTGCTGCGCGTGGTGCCGCTGCTCGAGCGGCTCGTCGGTGAGGCCATCGAGCTCGACTTGCAGCTGGAGCAGACGCTGCCCTCGATCCGGGCGGACGTCGGTATGCTCGAACAAGTGCTGATGAACCTGATCATCAACGCGCGCGATGCCATGCCGAGCAGCGGGCGAGTGGTCGTGCGCACGCAAGCGATCGCGATCGATGCCGCCTACGTCGCGCAGCATCCGGGTAGCCACGCCGGCAACTTCGTGCGCCTGTCGGTGAGCGACACGGGTCGGGGCATCGCGCCCGCCGATCTGCCGCGCATCTTCGAGCCGTTCTACACCACCAAAGACATCGGCAAAGGCACGGGCCTCGGCCTCGCCGCGGTCGACAGCATCCTCAAGCAACATCAGGGCTTCATCGACGTCGAGAGCCAGCTCGGCCAGGGCTCGTCGTTTCACCTGTACCTGCCGGCTACGCCGCAGCCGGCGAACCCGCTGTTCAACGACAGCCTCGCGGATGGCGACGTGAGCAAGGGCAGCGAGACCATCCTGGTCGTCGAGGATGAACCGTCGGTCGCCACGATGGTCGAGATGATCCTCCAGGACTACGGGTACCGCACATTGCTCGCGAAAGACGGCCGCAGCGCGCTCGACGTCTGGTCCGCGAATCGGCCGCGCATCGATCTGCTGCTCACGGACCTGGTGATGCCGGGAGGCATCAGCGGCCGCGAGTTGACGCATCGACTCTGGGTCGAGCGCCCGGAGCTGTGCGTCATCTACATGAGCGGCTACACCGCCGACGCCATCCGCGCGGACCTCGCGACGCACAGTCAGCTCCGCTACCTGCAGAAGCCGTACCGGCCCCAGGCGTTGGTACGCTTGGTGCGCGAGTGTTTGGACAGCCGCGTCTGAGCGCCGGCGCCTGTGCCTCGGATGGGTACGCGTCGGGTCGGCTCGGGGGTGGCGGGGGCCAGAAAAATTCCGGCGCGCTCCATGAACGCTCGGCCGCGCTGCGGGCACAGACGCGTGCAAGGGAGCCAAGTCTGTGGATACGCTGTGCCAAATGCCCGCCGCCCCGTTCGACCGGGCCTCGCTGACTGAGGCTGCTCCCGACGCGCTCCTGCGCGAAGCCGGCGACGTGGCCGCACTTGGACGCATCTACGACGAGCACCACCACGCGGTGCGCACCTTCGCGCGCCGGCTCCTGGGTGAGGAAGCCGCCGAAGATCTGGTACACGATACGTTTTTGACGCTGCCCAAGGCGCTGCGGCGCTGGAACGGCTCGGGCTCGCTGCGCACGTTCATCATCGGCGTGGCGATCAATCACGCGCGGCATTACGTGCGCGCCCGTACGCGGCGGCGCTTGGCGATGGCGCGCTTCGCCCAGGAGCCGGAGCCATCGGCCCGTTCCCAGGAAGACGCCTCCGAGCAGAAGCGCTTGGCCGCGCTGCTCGCGCGCGCGCTCGAGACCTTGTCGTTCGATCACCGCGCGACGTTCGTGCTGTGCGAAGTGGAAGAGCGCTCCTCTCCCGAGGTGGCGCAGATCCTCGGCATCCCCGAGGCCACCGTCCGCACGCGCTTGCATCACGCGCGACAGAAGCTGCGCGCTGCGCTGGAACGCGAGGGGGTGCGATGAGCGACGATCTGCTCGCACGCGCCACGCGCGCCTTGCGTGAAACCACCGACGAACCGGAGCCGCGTTCGGGCCTGACCCGCGCGCGCGTGCTCGATGGTGCGGAGCGCCGCTATGCGCCGCGCCGGACGCGAGCGCTGCGCTGGGCGATCATCTTGGCGGGCGGCCTGTTCGCCAGCAGCGCGCTCGCGCGCGTCGCCCACTACTGGCCCGAGATCAAGCGCGCGTTGTCGCTCGAGAGCGCGGTGGCCGTGCCCGACGCGGGCGCGAAGCCCCGGCGCCCTGGCGCGCCGTCCAAGCCGAAGCCGCGAGCCGAGCCGCAGCCGAACGTGCTCGCCCGAGAAGAGGGCGTGCACCCCGCGACAGCCGGGGAGCCTGCGCCGTCCCCGATCCAGAACGATGACGCCGTCGCTCCACCGAACGCGGCGCCGGTGCAACCCCTGGCACCCAGCGCGGGAGCGGCCTCGGCGGCCCCGCGTGCGCGCGACAAGCGCGGGCTGAAACGCGAACCCGCGAGCCCTTCGGAATCCTCCGCGCCCGCCGCGCAGCTCGAAGACAAGAGCGCGCTGGAACCTGCCGGTACAAAGGGTTCGGGCGAGGCAGCTCCGAATCAGGCCAAGAGCCCCGCGCCTGCGGTGGAGTCGGCCGAGCTCGCGTTGTTTCGTCGCGCGCAGCGCTTGCACGTGGCGCGTGATCCGGCAGCGCTGGGCGCTTGGGACGACTACCTGCGCGTGGCCCCGCGTGGACCGCTCGCGCCCGAGGCGCGCTACAACCGTGCGCTCTCGTTGGTGTGGCTCGGTCGCACGGCCGCCGCGCGCGCAGCGCTCGAGCCGTTCGCGCGCGGTGCATTCGGTGACTACCGCCGGCGCGACGCGCAGCGTTTACTCGAGGCTCTGTCGGCTCAAGGTCACGCCGGTGCGTCTGCACGTGAACGCTGAGCGGGCCTCTGGGCACCAACGCACATGATGACCAAGTCTCTTCGCTTCTCACTGGCGGCGCTCGCGTGCGTCGTTTTTAGCTCCACACTGCCATGCGCCGCACAAGCCGGCGCGACCTCGGAAGACGCGCTCACGCTGACCACGGAGTTCGCGCCCGATACGTTCGACGCCGAGGAGCTGCGCGCAGCGCTCGAGCGCGAACTGTCGATCCCCGTTCAACATCGGGAACAGACCTCGCGCGCTCGGCTCGAGGTCACTGCGAGCTCGAAAGAAGTCGTGCGCGTAGCGTTCGTGCGCGCGGACGGTCAGCGCGTCGAGCGCAGCGTCGATGTCTCGAGCAGCGGCGTGCACGCCATCGAGACGCTGGCGCTCTTGGCCGCCAACCTGATGCGCGACGAAGCCGCGGACCTGCTCGCGAGCTTGCGGCCCCCCAGCGAGCCCGCGCCTGCTGCACCTCCGGCGCCTGCGGTCGTCGCTCCGCCGCCGCCTCCGTTGCCGACGGGTTGTGCCGCGAATCAGCTGCGGCTCACGCGCGTGGGCGTCGACTTCGTGCCGTACCTCGGCACGTCGGCTGCCCAGGGCACGGCGCACGAACGGCGCTTCTCGTTCAACGTCCTGGGCGGCGTGGCCGGCGGCGTGCGCGGGGTGGAGTTCGGCGGCATCTGGAACTTCGACGCGCACTCGGTGTGCGGCGCGCAGTTCGCCGGTGTCTTGAACCTCGTGGGTGGGCCCGTGCAGGGCGCACAATTCGGTCTGCTGAACTTCGCGGGCAGCCGCGTCGACGGCGCGCAGTTCGGGTTGATCGCGGCGGGCGGTCCACTGACCGGTGCACAGTTCGGCTTGATCGCGATCGCAGGTGGGGCCGTGACGGGCGCGCAATTTTCGCTGCTCAACCTCGCAGGCTCGGAGCTCACCGGCGCGCAATATGGCCTCGTGAACATCGCAGGCGGCGGCGTGCTCGGCGTGCAGGGCGGCCTGGTGAACGTGCACGGCGGCGACACGCGCGGTCTGCAGCTCGGGCTCGCCAGCGTCAGTCCGCAGGGCGTGCATGGCGCGCAGCTCGGCTTGGTAAACCTCAGCGGCCAAGGCGTGCGCGGTCTGCAGCTCGGTCTCGTCAACGTCAGCGCCGATCGCGTCTCCGGCGCAGCCATCGGCCTCGTGAACGTCGCTCCTGACGCAGACTTCGCGCTGGGCCTCGTGAACGTGCTCTGGCGCGGGCGCACTCATCTCGACGTGTGGGGCACGGATTTCGGCACGTTCCACATCGGCATCGAGCACGGCAGCCGCGTGATGCACAACATCTACAGCATCGGCTTGGGATCACGCGACGGGCGCGTGGTGTTCGCGCCGACCTACGGCGTCGGCGCGCGCGTGTTTCAGTCGCGCTGGTTGTTCCTGGACATCGACGCGCTGGCCCACGGGCTCATGGCCTACGACAGCGGAGACAACCGCTTGCTGCACACGCTCGTGGCGCAGCTGCGCGTCCCCGTGTCGCTGCGCATCCTGCCGGAGGTGGCCGTGTTCGTGAGTCCGGCCTTGAACGTGTCGGTGTCCGATACCGACAACGAGCTGCTGCCGTCGCCCTCGCTCTACGGCAGCTCTCGGCTCACGAACCGGGATTCCAACGTGACCGTGCGGCTGAGGACGGGGTTCACGCTGGGCGCGCGCTTCTTCTGAGTGCGACGGAGGCCGTATGCAGAGCTCTGCGCGCCGATCACTTGATCAGCGGCTTCACCAGCGCACCCGACGCGGTGAGCGCGCTGCCGCTCCAAGGCCCGGTCGTGCCGGCGCTCGGGGTGAGCGCGGAGCATGCCTCGGCCTTGTCGTTCAACGCCCAGTTCGCCCAACTGATGCCGTTGTTCGCGAGGAAGTCGAGCCAGGTCTTGGTCTCGGCTTGGTCCACCGTGCCGTTGCCGTTCGCTTCGCAGGTGCCCCATTCCGTGACGAACAACGCGAGGCCCGCGTCGAGCGCCGCCTTGGCCTTGTCTCGCAGCGGCTGTTTGTGGGTCGCGGCGTAGAAGTGGAGCGTGTACGCCACGTCGCTGAAGCCGGTGACGGGGGTCTGTGCGGCCACGTCTACGTCTTGCGACCAGTTCGGCGTGCCGACGATCACCAAGTTGTTCGCGCCGGCACCGCGGATCGCGGCGATCACTGCCTGTGCATACGCCTTCACCGCGGGCCAGCCGACGTCCATCGGCTCGTTGTAGATCTCGAAGATGACGCCGGGCGCCGAGCGATACTTGGTGGCCATGCGCGTAAAGAATTCGATCGCGGCGGCTTGGTGATCCTGGGCGTGGTGGTCGTGCCAGTCGATGATCACGTACAAGCCGCGCTCGATGGCGCGGTCTACGACCGCGACGATCTTGGCCTCGTTGGCGGCGGGGCTTTCGAGGAAGCCATCGGTCTCGATGCCGAGCGCCGCGCGGACCAAGGTCGCGTGCCAGTCGTCTGCGAGCTGATCGACGGTCCGCGCCGCGTAGAAGTTCGTCCACTGGCTCCAGAACAGGCTCATGCCGCGCAGCTGAAACGGCTGGCCTGCCGCGTCGACGACGCGGTTGCCTTTGACGTGGAGCGCTCCGTGTTGGCCCACGGGGCCTGGCCCGCTCGGTGGGGACACCGAGCCTCCGGCGCCGGCGCTGCTCGATCCGCCGCTGCCGCTGGTGGACGCGTCGCTACCCGCAGCGCTGCTCGCTCCCGCGAAACCACCGGTGCCCGCAGCAGCGAGCGCTCCGCCGGCAGCACCCGCGACGGGGAGGCTGCCCGCAGCACCTGCGACAGGCAGGCTGCTGCCCGCAGCGCCGCCCGCGCCGCTGCTGCTCGGTGCGCCGCCGACCGCGGCGACGCCGCCGACCCCGGCCGTGCGCGTGCCAGCCGTGCCAGCGGTCGTCGCGATCGGAGTCGTGCCGCCGCTGCCGCTCGCCGCCGCACGCGAGCCCGCGACGGCAGGCGCAGGCGTCGCTCCGACGCCCGCACTGCTCGGTGCTGTTGGAATTTCCGAACCGCTGGTTTGGGTCCCTTCGGTGGCGCAGCCCGTGGCGCCAGCGCCGAGGAGTCCGAGAAGCACGAGTGCAGAAGAGGTGACAGGTGAGCGCAACGTTGTCTGCATGGGGACCACGGCGAGCGCGTCGAGCGCTGGCGCTGAAATGCGTGAAATAGGCAGCGCGCGCCTGCGGGCGAGCGCGTCTTTCGCTTGTCTGGGCAGTGGAGCCCGTGCGCGCCTTCGGGTCATCGCGGCGCCGAGGTTCGACTGCGGGAGCGAGTGCGGTCATCCCACGGCCCAGGAAAGGGGGGCCGTTCGCCTTGGTTCCCAAATCACGAAGCGTGAGCGCGGGCGGCTCGCCGAAGTGCCGTGGCGAGTCTTGTCTCCTGCCCAGGGCCATTACAGTGCAGCGTTTGCGTACCTGTCGGGGTCGCCGTGCCAAGGCAGACGCGCTCCCGGTGTTTCAGCGTGTCCATGCGCGGACCAGAATGCGTATGTAATCCATGCGTATTTTGAGCGCTGTGCCGCCAAAGACTTCGCGAACACGCCGCTGCTGTACTGAAAGCGCAGCTCGCCGCGCCGGAACTGCGCGCGCTGCGCGTTGATTCGGATGTGGCGCTGCCGAACAGCGGCGGCGCTGGGCTTAGTTTGCGCGCTCCGAGCGAGCGCATGGGAGGTGGGGGGTGGAGAGTCAGGTCCAGCAACATGCGTTCTTGGTCGGGTTCGTGATGGGCAGCGTGATGATCGTGTCGGTGTGCATCGGCCACCTGCGCAATCACACGTTCGGCCTGGGCGGTTCGGCGCTGACTGTCGGCGGCGTGCTCCTGATCGCGCTCAGCGTCTGGACCAACGCGACGATCTCGGTCGACGCGGCGGGCGGCTTCAAAGCGCAGTTTGCTTCGTTGGAGCGGCAGGTCGAGTCTGTGAAACAAGTCACAGAGGCCAACTCCCAACAGCTGCATCGCGTCGATCAGAGTGTGAAGCAGGTCTCGGAGGTCAGTGAGACGGTGACGCAAGAGCTGAAGAAGGTCGGGCAGGCGCAGAACGTGAACCGCGAGCAGGTGAGTCAGCTGAGCGTGGCGCTCGAGAGAGGGCACCTCGTCACGCCGAGCGCGGCCGAGCGGCTACGCAACGATCTGCGCAAGGCGCCTTCGCTCGACTTCCAGCGGCTCGAGAGCTTGCAGCAACTGCGCCTGCAGTGACGGCAGGGCCGGCAGGCTCACCATTCGTCTTCGTCGACTTCTGCCCCGGCTCCGGTTTTGATCTGACTGGTCGCGATCAGGAAGGCCCAGACGACGAAACTCGCGACGATCGCGACCGCGCCCAAGCGGCCGATGATCGTGAAGAGCGCTGCATGCAGGAGCGATCCGATCGCGCCGGTGGCGAGGTTGGTGCGTCGGACGTTCCACAGGCAGAAGCAGACTGCGATGAGTCCGCCGACGCCCATCAACGCCAAGCCGTTCAGGTCGTCGCTGGCTTTGGCTTTGGCCTCGAGCCAGTAGCTGTGACCGACCAACAGCAGGCTGAATGCGAGCAGCGAGCAGGTGAACGTGGCTGCCGTGAAAAAGCGCTGTTCGTAGCGCCTCCAGATGTAGCTTTCCAGCGCGTACACGCCCCAGACGATGCCCCCTAGACAGCACAGCGCCAAAGCGATCTTGACCACGACCATGCTACGCCTCCATAGCGGTCCAGGTATGTGAGAGCCTAGCTGATCTGTCGACAAGTAAAAGCCGCAATGCGTGCGCTGCAGAGCGCTCGAACGCTGAGGAATCTGTCGCGTTCCGTCAGCGGGAGGCGAAGTGTCGCCACAGCGGAAACAGCAGGCTCGAATGGTCGTCGGTCATGATCGGCGCCATGCTCTGCGACGCGAGGATCCAGCCGCGTCTGCCCAGCGCATCGATGAACGCGGCGTCGCGGCTTACCACGAGGTATTGGCTCGACCACGCGAGCGGACCGAACGCGCGTTCTTCTCGACGTGTGCGCTGTGCGCTGTGCAGCCCGAGCGTGCGCGCGGTGCTGGCGATGCTCGGCCACAGGTCGTAGAAGCGGCTCGAGACGTGGAAGATCAGCTGCCCGTGCGGCGCGAGCTTGCGCAGATACAGCGTCTGGGCCTCGCGCGTCAGCAGGTGGAATGGGATCGAGTCGCCGCTGAAAGCGTCGACGATGAGGACGTCGAGGCTGTGGTCGGGCAGCGCCCGGTCGCGCGCCAGCTGCACGCGCGCATCGCCGAGCACGATGCGCGGTCGCGCCGGGCAGCCGTCGAGGAAGCTGAAGTAGCGACGAGCGAGCTGGACGGTGTCGGCGTCGAGCTCGTAGAACGTGAGTCGATCGCGCTCGCTGAAATACGTCGCCAAGGTGCCGGCTCCGAGCCCGATCACCGCGGCTCGGCGCGCAGTGGCTGATGGCGCGAGCAGCTCGCCGACAGGCGAGAGGCGGTGAAAATAGCCGGTCGGGATGCAGCGCTCGTCGGGCCGACGCGATTGAAAGCCGTGGTTGGTGCCGTTGTGGCTCATGATCCGCACCGAGCGCGTGATGCCGTCGCGATCGCGGCCGCGGTCGTAATCCCAGATCGCATAGAGCCCGTAGAAGTTGCGCAAGGCCGCGCTGGGGCGCTGGTCGCGCATGATCAGGCTGCCGATCCAGAGCGCGAGTAGAGCGCTGCCGAGCGCGCGAGCGATGCGCAGGCCGTGCAGGCGCTCGCCTTGCGCCCAGTGCGTGCGTTCGAGCAGCCAGCCGCGCAGCTCGCGGCGCCGCCCG
>Ga0315910_10004887_pt1 | contig 11094 bp, 4 predicted proteins | sample EdamamesoilMG_FD_204470 | JGI IMG/M metagenome (GOLD analysis project Ga0315910, IMG submission 204470) | Garden soil microbial communities collected in Santa Monica, California, United States - Edamame soil | ecosystem: Environmental > Terrestrial > Soil > Garden | place: USA: California...
GAACGACGACAGCGTTCCGGTCTACCAGCTGCGCGGCATCACCAAAAGCGACAGCAACTACTACGATCAGCGCGAGCTGGTATTTGGCAAGATTGCCCCCGGCGAGACAAAAACGGCCACCATTCCTTTGGGTTGGTGCGAGACCGAGGGACGCAAACCCGGGTCGACCGCCCCGCTTCCGCTCACCAACAAGCGCGTGTGTCATTTGCCCAAAGACGCCGTGGACCGCCAGGACTCGGTGGTGGTGAAGTTCGCGAGTGAAGGCAGCGATCCGCCTGCGCCCGTTTCTCTGCTGCCCACCATCGTGAGCCTGCCGCGGCCCATCTTTGCGTACACCTTTCAAGTGGCGGATGATCGCGGAGGCAATCAAAATGGCCAAATCGAGCGCGGCGAGAGCGCGAGCATCTATCTGCACGTCAAGAACGTGGGCACGGGCCCCAGCTACGAGACGCAGGCCAACTTGCAGAACCTGACGGGCGACGGCATCCTGCTCAAGGCGGGTCGGTTTGACGTGTCCAACATGGCGCCGGGGGAGTCACGCGACGTGACCTTTTCGCTGGACGTTCTCAAGAGCATTTCGGACGAGGAGCTGAAGCTGAGCTTGAGCGTCACTGATCGCGATATCGGGATATTTGCCGCCGAAAAGCTGGTGATCCCGCTTTTTTCCGACAAGACCGCGACGGCGGTCAAGGCCATTTCCTCGTCATTTCAGCTCAAGACGGAGGCCCCCGTTTTGCCCGCGCCCAGCGACAAGGGTGAAGCCGTGGCCAGCTTGAAGCCCGGGAGCTTGGTGCACGGCACGGGCCAAGTGGGACAGTACGTGCGCGTGGACTTGGGGGGAACACGTTTTGGGTTCGTCGCGAGCTCGGCGCTCAGCCCCAGCCCCACGCCTGCGACCAAACCGCCCGTCCTCGAGCCGGTCTTCTCGCGCTCGCCACCGCGGCTCGAGGTGAAGGCCGCTGCCCTGTCTACCCGTGGGGACACCATGCGTTTGGATGTCATTGCCGGCGACGACAACGGTGGCGTGCAAGACGCCTTTGTCTTCGTGGGCAACGCCAAGGTCTTTTACAAACCCAACACGCAGGCCAAGGGCAAGGACATGACCTTCTCTCTGGATGCCCCACTCAAGCCCGGCGTCAATGTCATTACGGTGGTCGCACGGGAGAGTGAAGACACCTCGACGCGGCGCCGGCTCATCGTCAGAAAAGATGGCCCGGGCGGTGAGATCCTGCCGACTCCGACGGGTGAGCTGTTTGGTGAAGATTGGGAGTTTGGAGCCACGGAGTGACAGCAGCAGACATGCGCCCCTTGCGTTTGCACATCAACATCGATCACGTAGCGACGCTGCGCAACCAGCGCGACGTCGACTATCCTGATCCATTTGCCGCGGCAGAGCTGTGTCTGGCCGCCGGGGCCGACGGTATCACTGTGCATTTGCGCGAAGATCGTCGCCACATCCGCGATACGGATGTGGAGCGACTGTGCGCGGCTCAGCTCGGGCTCATCAATTTGGAGATGGCCGCGACCGAGGCCATGCAGGACATCGCTGAGCGCGTGCGGCCCCAAGTGATCACCTTGGTGCCGGAGAAACGGCAGGAGCGCACGACAGAAGGTGGTCTCGATGTGATCGCCGCGGCTCCGGCAGTAGCAGCTGTAGCAGCCATGTGCGTGCGCACGGGGATCAAACTCAGCTTGTTCATCGAGGCCAACGAACAGCACGTGCGCGCGGCGCGTGAATTGGGCGCTGCCCAGGTTGAGTTTCATACCGGACATTATTGTGATGTGTCGGTCGAGCAGCGTCCGGCTTTGCTCAGTCGCATTCAAGCGAGCAGCACCTTGGCCCACAGTTTGGGGCTGGAGGTGGCAGCTGGTCACGGCCTCAATTGCGACAACGTGGGGCCCATTGCCGCCATCCCGGAGATGCAAGAACTCAACATCGGTCACTCGGTCGTGGCCGATGCGGTGCTCTTGGGCATGCACAAGGCCGTGACGAATCTACGCGCGGCTCTTGTTCGAGCTCGGCGACCATAAAATCAGGAGAGCAAGCATGCGACCTGTCCTCAGCGCCGAGCAAATGCGTGCCTTTGACCAACACCACATCGAGGCCGGCGTGAATGGCTCCATCTTGATGGAAAATGCCGGTCGCGGCGCCGCACACCTCATCGGTCTCAAGTTGCGGCCGCGAGAGCCTTCGTCCGCTCCGCGCATCGGGTCGAACGTGGTGGGCAGCTGCGTGCGCTGCGCTGATGAGCGGTCGCTTTTTGGGGCGCGGGTACTGGTCCTGGCCGGGGCCGGCAACAACGGCGGAGACGGTTTAGTGGTGGCCCGTCATTTGGCCGCGCGCGCCGCAGACGTGCGCGTTCTCTTGAGCGTCGCCCCGGAGCAGGTCAGCGGCACGGCGCGCGTCGCCTTGGACGCGCTGTGCGCGGTCGGGGTTCATCCACAGCACCTGCTGCGTGCCGACTATGAAGCGGCCATTTCTGAGGCGGACGTGGTCGTCGATGCACTGCTTGGCACCGGAGCGGAGCGCGCCATCACTGGTGCCCTGCGCGAGGTGATCGACACACTCAACGCGGCGCACAAGTACGTCATCGCGCTCGACATACCGAGCGGCCTTCACGCCACCCGGGGGGGCGAGCTGGGGGTCACTGTACGCGCCAATCACACGGTGACGTTTGCCCATTTGAAAACAGGCCTGCTCACCAATCTTGGCCACAAATACGCCGGTAATATCACGCTCAGTCACATCGGCGTGCCCAGCGCGCTGCCCGCTCACATCGAGCCCAGCGCGTGGCTCATCGAGGAGAGCGACGTGCGCGCGCGCCTCAAGCCTCGCCTTTCAAGTGGCCACAAAGGGCAAGCTGGGCACGTGGTGGTGGCGGCCGGCAGCGTGGGCACGCTCGGTGCCGCGCGCCTTGCGTCGCGGGCCGCGCTGCGTGGTGGCGCGGGCTTGGTCACGATCGTCAACGACGCACAGGCCATCGCCCTGCTACAGAGCGAAGTGGCTGAGGTCATGACGCAGGTCTTTGATGTCGATGCACCCGCCCCTTTGCAGCCACAAGTCCTTGAGCGCGCCGATGCCTGCATCGTGGGGCCGGGCCTGGGCCAATCGCCGCTCGCACACGCCCTCTTCGAGCGCGTCCTTTCTGCGCGTCGGCCCACCGTCGTCGACGCGGACGCCCTGCGTTACTTGGCCGCCGACGGTCGACAGGTGTGGCAACGTCTTTCACCGGGAGCATTCTGTGTGCTCACGCCCCATCCCGGAGAGGCCGCGGCGCTTTTGGGTGTGAGCAGCGCGGAGGTAGAACAGGATCGGTTCTTGGCCGTGGAGCGTTTGGCGTCTGAGTTTGGCGCGTGTGTGTTGCTCAAGGGGTCGCGCCCACTGCTCAAGGCGCCTGGGCGCGCGCCCGTGGTGTCCGCGTTTGGGTCGCCGGCGCTTTCCACCGCGGGCTCAGGCGACGTATTGTGTGGGATCTTGGCGGCACAGTTGGTCGGTCAGCGCGATCAAACAGCGATCTTCGACCAGCTCATGGTTTCCGTAGTGGTTCAAGGCCAGGCCGCGGAGTTGTGGGAAAAGCAGCACGGCGATCGCGGACTGCTCGCCTCTGAGATTGGCGACCTGGTCCCGCAAATTTTTGCGCAATGGGGAGGCTAAAGTGGGGTGGGGGGCCTGCCTTAGCTTGCGCCAAGGCACAGCACAGGTCGGTGCAGCCCCCCGCTGTCGGCCTCACAGTCACCTTGCTCACATAGCGCTCATATTGGATGCCGGTGGGCTGGCCTTGCGCTAGTTGCAGAGCTCAGCTCTACTTTCCCGGACGCTCAATCCACCGCATGGACCTGCCAGTCATGACTCAGCCTGCACCCCACAAGCCCAGGACCAACATCTGCCTGAACATGATCGTGAAGAACGAGACCAAAGTCTTGCCGCGACTGTTTGCTTCGCTCAAAGATTACATCGACTACTACGTGATCGTGGATACCGGCTCCACGGACGACACCATCGCTCTCATCAAGCGCGAGATGGACGCCTACGGTATCCCTGGTGAAGTGCACGAGCGCCCGTGGGTGAACTTTGGGGTCAACCGCCAACAAGCCCTTGAATTGGCCTTGGCCGCGGACAAAGCCGACTGGCTCCTGTTCATTGATGCAGATGAAGAATTGGGCGTCTCCGATCCTCGGTTTTTCGACAAGCTTGTGCCCGGCACCAGCTACATGCTCGAGAAACACCACTCCGGCCTGCGCTACGGTGTCCCGCACTTGCTCAACGTGCGCAGCACGAAGGTGCGCTGGGAGGGCCCGGTGCACAACCACATGGTCGTGACCGAGGGGAGCAAACGTCGCGAGCTGCGCAAGGACGTATGGATCGTGTATCACGCCTTCCAGGGGGCTAAATCACACGGCGTCACGCCAGAACAAAAGTACTTGCGCGACGCTTCTGTGCTTGAAGAATATCTCAAGGAGCACCCGGGTGATCCGCGTAGCCTGTTTTACGTGGGGCAGTCGTACCGCGACGCGGGACACCTAGAAAAGGCGCTCGAGGGCTACAAGCAACGCGCGCTCGTGGAGGGTTGGGCGGAGGAACGCTTCATGGCTCAGCTGGAGGCAGGGCGGCTCTGCATTCGCTTGGACAAGCCTGAGCACATCGTCTTGCAGGAGTTGTTGTCTGCCTACAATCTCCGGCCCACCCGCGCGGAACCACTGTATGAGCTGGCGCGCTTCTTTCGGCTCAAACACAATTACCCCACCGCGCACTTGTTCGCCAAAGCTGGCACTCAAACTCCACGGCCCGATGATCGCCTGTTCATGGCGGACAGCGTCTACAGCTGGCGACTGCTTGATGAGTTGGCTGTGAGTTCGGCGCAAGTGAAGGATTTCGTGCTCGCCAAGTGGGCGGGGGAGCAACTCATGGAGCGCGTGGCTCAGGGTACGGAGGTGCCCCAGGACGACCTGGACCGCATCCAGAAGAACCTGGCTGAGGTGCAGGCGCACTTGCTCAAGCTGCCGACCACGGAGTCCCGTGAGTTCTCTCAAAAACAAAAATTTCCATTTTAAACAAATTAATTCGGGCTGGGCCGGCTTGCCTGAAGGGCGCGGGCAAGAAATAAGAAGACGAAACCGGCCCCAGAAGGGGGATTCGGTGGTATATCGGTGCAGCAACACTTAAATGAAGGTGCTTGGCTCCCCCGAACCTTCCATCGGACGTCCGACGGTTTCAATCGTACGCCGATAGATCGATTCGCGAGGGCACAGGCGCTACACTTCCGCCCGTCTGATGTCAGGCGCTTCCCGGGCATATCCCATGTTCAGCTCCTCGCGGGCGCAGGGGTCCCCATCACAACCTTCTCTTCCCTGAGAAATTGGCATTGAGGTAGATTAGATGAATAAGACAGCAATTTCCGTTTCCGCGATCGTACTTGGCTTCTTGGGCGCTGGTTGTTTTGGCGGAAGCGATGACGGCGACGACACCGGAACAGGCGGCGCAACGGCGAGCGGTGGAGCTGCAGGTAGCGGCGGTGCGGCCCAGGGATCTGGCGGAGCTACAGGTGGTGCTACCGGTGCCACGGGCGCAACAGGCGCTACTGGTGCCACGGGTGCGACAGGTGCAACCGGTGCCACAGGCGCAACCGGTGCCACGGGCGCAACCGGTGCCACGGGCGCAACCGGTGCCACGGGTGCTACCGGCGCCACGGGTGCTACCGGCGCCACGGCGACCTGAGACAAGTTTTCAGTTGGGGGGCAGCTCAAGCCCAGCTTCGGTTGTCCCCCATCTCGAATCTCATCAACTTATCATATTCTCACCAACTTATCATCTTTCACTCAAACCGTCGGCTGCGGTGTTGGGCTAAGTGCCCGTTTTTTCCGACTTCCGACATTTCGTCAGGGTGCGCCATCGCACTTTGAGGCGCCTTGCTGCAGCGAGATCTTCCACTATGCGCATCATCAATACGACCATTCTCACCGTTCTTGGCCTTGGGTTTTTGGGTGTGGCTTGCGCCAGCGGCCCGGATGACCCGGGAACGACCACGAGCACGACTGAAAATCCAACTGGTGCTGGCGGCGACGGTGTCGTTGCGGGTGCAGGCGGCAGCAACTCGGGAGGAGGTCCTGGCGCAGGTGGCAACGGCGTAGTCGGTGCGGGTGGCGATGGTGTCCTTCCGGGTAGCGGTGGCGGTAGCAACGACGGCGCGGGTGGCGGAGCTGTAGGCACAGGCGGCGCACCGGCTGAGCCAGAACCAGACCTCGTCGTTTCCGGTCCCGACACGGACGCACGCAGCGTGGCTAACTTTTGGAAGGAGCAGGCGCTCACCGCTGGTGGCACCACGGCGACCATCACCGTCAACTCCAGCCAAGCCAAGCAGGATTGGCACGGCTTTGGCGGTACCTTCAATGAAGCCGGCTGGTCAGCCTTGATGAAACTGAGCGCGGAGAACAGGGCAGCTGTGATGGAGCTGCTGTTCAGCATGGACAAGGGCATTGGCTTCGATTGGGGTCGCATTCCAATCGGTCCCAGCGACTACGCCATCGCGCGTTATCACCTGAGCAGCGCAGCTGGTCAGTTTGATATCGCTCCCGACAAGGACCCAAACAAAGGCTTGATTCCGTACATCAAGGCCGCACAGGCCGTCAAAGGTGACGTAAAATTCTGGGCTAGCCCGTGGACGCCCCCGCCCTGGGCCAAGAAGAGCAGCGCTGAAAATGTGATGGAGAGCAACGGCTACGACAAAGGCGTGTTCGATACCACCAAGCAGGCCGACTACGTGAACTTCTTTGTGTCGTGGGTCGCCGCCTACGAGGCCGAGAGCATCCCGATCGACTTCGTCGTGCCTCAGAACGAGCCGGGCTACGCGCAGAGCTACCCCACCTGCTCGTTTGGTCCCGCCTCCGACACCGCGTCCAACACCGAGGAAGGTGTGAACGACACCGTCACCTTCGGCACATTTGCCAAGGCCCTATATGATGGCCTCCAGGCCACCGAGTACAAGACCGGCGTTTGGCTCGGCACGCTGTCGAACGACAAGTACTCGGCGAAGTACTGGGCTTCGGTCGACAAGACGATTGTGGGCGGCGCTGGTCTGCAGTGGAACACTAAAAACCACATCGCCGACGCCAAGAGCGCAGGCATCTTGGCCATGGCCAGCGAGCACAAGTGCGGGAACTATCCTTGGTTGGCTGATCAAAACAAGATCGCGTCAAGTTATCAGGACGCCAACCGTGACAACTTCCTCGCAGCAGAAGCTCCCAACAACTTCGCTTACGGCGAAGAATCTTGGGATGAGTTCAAGTCTTGGATCAACGACGGCGTCAACATCTACAGCGCCTGGAACATGGTGCTCAACACTGGCGGCTTCAACCTGGATATGAACCGTAAATGGCCGCAAAATGCCATGATCGTCGTCAATGAATCGGCGGGCACTTACGCGCTCACGGCTTACTACTACGTCTTCCGCCACATGTCACAGTTCGTGGACTTGGGCGCCAAGGTGGTGACCGTTTCGGGTGACGCGCTCGCGTGGAAGAACCCCGACGGTACCGTGGTGGTTGTGGTTCACAACGGCAATGCAGCGGCTGCTGACACCGTCGTGTCGGTTGATGGAACCAACTACCAGGTCAACATCCCTGGTAAGGGTTGGGCCACCATCAACAAGAAGCCTGGCTGAGCTTAGAACGCACGCAGTCGGTGACGGCATCGGAAGACAACTTCCGGTGCCGTTTTCGTTTTGTGCAAACGGCGGGAGCACTTCGCTCTCACGTCTCACTCATGAGTGTGCTGTCCGGTGGTCTCGTCTGCAGCGGCGCATTGCTGCAGAGAAGATGAACTATTCGCATCTAGACGTAGTGTTGCTTTCTCGAAAGTCGCGGCGTTGCTCTCAAAAAGCGAGCAGCCTAGAGCGTGCAATCGTGATAGCGGATCGCCATGAAACTTCGGTCTTTCAGCTTAGTTGGGGTCGTTGCCTGCGCGCTCATGGTTGCCTGTTCGGCAGAACAGGGACCATCTGCGGACGGTTCGACCGTTCCACAGCATCGACAGAGGACTTCACCGCTCAAGGCCGGGGAAAAGTTTCTTTCTGGGTCTCCAGCGACGGGTTCGTTTGAGCTGTTTGCCGGCGGAGCGGCCGCCCCGCTCTTCGTCTCGCCCGGGGACCACGTGGGGGTCATTCGCGCAGCGACCGATCTGCAGACTGACGTGGAGCGAGTGAGTGGCGTCAAGCCAACCCTGACCGAGGCCGACAGCGCGACGGGCACGAAGGCCATCATCATCGGAACACTGGGCGAAAGCGCGCTCATCGACGCACTGGCCGCTGCGGGCAAGATTGATGGCTCGGCCCTTGAGGGTAAATGGGAAAGTTACGTGATAGAGGTCGTCGATCAGCCGGCCGCTGGCGTAGATCAAGCTCTGGTCATCGCGGGCAGCGACAAGCGTGGCACCATATTTGGCATCTATGAGTTGTCGGAAGAGATGGGTGTCTCGCCCTGGCATTATTGGGCAGACGTCCCTGCCCAGCAGCACAGTGAACTCTATGTGAAGGCAGGCGCTCACACGCGCGGCGAGCCCGCCGTCAAATACCGTGGTTTGTTCATCAATGATGAAAACCCGGCGCTGTACGACTGGTACCGCGAAGCCTACCAGGCGCCAGACAACGGCTTCAATTCAGCGTTTTACAAGCAAGTCTTTGAGCTCATCCTGCGACTCAAAGGTAACTACCTGTGGCCGGCGATGTGGGGCAAGTCATTCAACGTGGACGACGCCATGAACCCGCAGCTGGCCGACGAGTATGGCGTCGTGATGGGAACATCGCATCATGAACCGCTCACACGTTCAGAGCAAGAGTGGTACGACAACGGCCACACCGAGGAGGACTGGTCCTACAGCAGCAATGCGGCGGCGCTTCAGTCCTTTTGGCAGGGCGGCGTTGAGCGCATGGGTGACCGTGAAACCCTGGTGACGGTGGGCATGCGTGGGAGCGGCGACAAGCCCAACCCCGACCAAGGCATCCCGCTCATGGAGAGCATCGTGAGTGCTCAACGACAGATCATTGGAGACGTCACCGGCAAAGACCCCGCCACGGTGCCGCAGGTGTGGACCCTCTATAAGGAGGTGCAATCCTACTACGACGGCGGCATGGAGGTGCCGGACGACATCACGCTGATGTTTGCCGATGACAATTGGGGCAACATTCGCCGGCTTCCGCCGCAGCAAGAGCTGACGCGGGCCGGCGGATACGGCGTTTATTACCACTACGACTATGTCGGTGGTCCGCGCAGCTACCGATGGCTCAACACCAATCCTGTCCCACGCGTGTGGGAACAAATGCGCAGAGCGTACGCCTTGGGCGCCAAACAAATTTGGATCGTCAATGTCGGTGACATCAAGCCCATGGAATACCCGCTGCACTTTTTCATGGACTTAGCTTGGGATCCGGAAGGCTGGACTCCGGGACGCCTTATGGATTATCCGCGGCGTTGGGCAGCTGCGCAATTTGGGAGCGAACACGCCGAGGAGATTGGTCAGCTTGTCTCGGAGTACTCCAAATTCAATGGGCGTCGTAAGCCAGAGTTGATGAGTGCAAGCACCTACAACTTGGAGAACTACCGCGAAGCAGACACGGTGGTCGATTCCTACAATGCACTCGTGACCAAGGCGGAGGAGCTCGAGGCTCAGTTGCCCGAGAACATGAAGGACGCGTACTACCAGTTGGTGCTGCATCCCATCTTGGCCTGTGCCAACTTGAATGAAATGTACGTTTCCCAGGCCAAAAACCAGCGCTTTGCTGGGCAGGGCCGGGCGTCCACGAACACCATGGCGGACCGGGTGGGTGATCTGTACGAAAACGATACGACCATCACCAATCGCTATCACAGCATCGCAGGTGGCAAGTGGAATCACATGATGAAGCAGACCCACATCGGCTACACCAGTTGGGACAACCCCGAGGTGCAGGTGCGTCCCAGTACACAGACCATTCAGGCGAGCGGCGCGGCCAGCATCGGTGCGAGCATCGAGGGCTCGACGCAAGGGCTGACGCCGGCCAGTGGGGCAGCAACGCTGCCGGAGCTCAGCGTCTACTATCCGCAAGAGGTGCGGCATGTAGAGATCTACAATCGCGGCGCAGGGAGCTTCGATTTTACTGCAGCCAGCGACCAGGCTTACGTCACCGTTGAGCCCAACACCGGCACAGTGGGTGACGACGTCACGCTCAAGGTCAGCGTGGATTGGGCCCAAGTGCCCGAGGGCGACTCGGACGCGCTCATCACTGTTTCTGGTGAAGGCGGCGACATCGACGTGGTCCTTCCGCTGCGCAAACCCAGTACACCCACTCCCACGGAGGTCGTTGGTTTCGTTGAAAATGCGGGCTACGTCTCAGTGGACGCTTCACACTACACGGACAAGGTCGAACAGGCAGGGGTCGCTTGGTCCACCATTCCTGACTTGGGGCGCACTGGTTCGGCCGTGCACATTCAGCCCGATACCGCGGCTGCGGTGACTGCGGGGGGAGATACGCCCCAGCTTCATTACAAGATGTACTTCTTCGAGCCTGGCCAAGTCGAAGTCAGGGTCTACCTTTCTCCGTCATTGCCGGTCCTGGGGCAGCACTACCGCTATGCCGTTTCGTTCGACGATCAGGCGCCGCAGACGGTCGATATCCATCAAGGGCTACCGTCTGACTTCAACGATACTGCGCCCATTTGGGAGGGTTGGGTCAGCGACAACATCATCGTCAAGAGCACGAATCTCACGCTGAGTGGGGCCGGTGAGCATACCCTCAAGCTGTGGATGGTGGACGCGGGTGTTGTCGTGCAGAAGATTGTCGTCGCTCGGTCGGGCCTGCCCGCCTCCTATTTGGGACCGCCAGCACGCTTGCCCCTGAACGTCGAGATCGAAGAGGTCGTGCCGGATCGCGGCGAGTCGGATGGGCCATCCAACGGTTCGGGCGGTGGTGCAACCGATGGGGGTGGTGGCTCAAGTGGCAGCACTGGTGGGAGCGGCGGCGGTGCGGGCAATGGTACAAGCACGGGAGGCGGGTCCAGCAACGAGACGTCGGGCGATGGTGATGGGGAGCCGGACCCAGGCAGTAGCAGCGGGACGCCCGGGGC
>Ga0315910_10004888_pt1 | contig 11093 bp, 5 predicted proteins | sample EdamamesoilMG_FD_204470 | JGI IMG/M metagenome (GOLD analysis project Ga0315910, IMG submission 204470) | Garden soil microbial communities collected in Santa Monica, California, United States - Edamame soil | ecosystem: Environmental > Terrestrial > Soil > Garden | place: USA: California...
AAGCGCGGGGCCGACCGAAGCGCGTCAGTCGGGCATCGATCTCGCCGGCAGCAATCGCGCGGGCGGGCTCAGCCATGGTGAAGGCGCGCTGCCCGAGCTGGCAGGGTCCGAGCCCTCGAGTCGGGCACCGGTGCCCGACGCCGAATTTGGTGTGGATGAGGTGACCCCCGTGTTGCCTCGAGTGAAGACGTCGCCCCCGGGTGCGGCCGAAGCTGGAACCGACGTCGCAGGCGCCAACCTCCAAGGGGCGGATCTCGCGGGCGCGCACTTGCCGCGGGCGGAGCTGGAGCGCGCCAATCTGGGTTCCGCGCACGCCGCGGGCGCGAACCTGTCCAGCTCCGAGCTGGGTCAGGCAACGCTCACGAACGCTGACCTGACGCGCGCCGACCTGCAGGCCGCGAGCCTGCGCGAGGCGACTCTGCGCGGCGCCGATCTCTCCGGCAGCCCGATGGCGGACGCCGACTTGACGGGCGCCTGCCTCGATCACGCGGACCTGAAGAATGCCGTGCTCGATGGCTCGATCTTGTTCCGGGTCTCGATGCAGGGAGCGCGGGCCGACGGCGCTCGCTTGCGCAGCGCCGACCTAAGCGAGGCCGATGCGCGACGTGCGAGTTTCGTGAGCGCGGATCTCACGCGCGCCGATCTGGACGAATCGGACCTGAGAGACGCCAATTTCGAAAATGCCATCTTGTGGGGCGCCAGCCTGCGCGGAGCCGATTTTCGCGGCGCCAAGCTGCTGCAAACCGACCTGCGCGGCGCGCGCTACGATCGCCACACGCGTTGGCCCGAGAATTTCGACATCGACCGCACCGGCCTCGTCTACAGCGGCGAAGAGCAACTCGCGATCGAGCTCACCGCGATGCGCCCCGGTCACCCCTACCCGCTCGGCGCCACCTGGGACGGGCAAGGCGTCAACTTTGCGGTGTTCGCCCAGCACGCCACCCACGTCGAGCTGTGCCTGTTCGATTCGGCGGACGCCCTCGAAGCCACCGCCCGCATTCGTTTGCCCGAGCAGACCGACGGCATCTGGCATTTGTACGTCCCGCATCTGGCTCCGGGACAACTCTATGGCTATCGCGTCTACGGACCGTACAAGCCCGAGCGCGGGCTTCGCTTCAACGCCAACAAACTCTTGATCGATCCGTACGCCAAGGCGCTCACGGGCTCGCTCACGTGGGACGACTCGCTGTTCGGCTACAGCGTGGGCTCCGAAGCCGCCGACCTGAGCTTCGACGAGCGCAACAGCGCAGGCTTCATTGCCAAAAGTGTCGTGATCGACAGCTCGTTCCCCTGGGGCGACGACCGCCACCCGCGCACGCCTTGGCACAAGTCGATCGTCTACGAGCTCCACGTCAAAGGGTTCACCAAGCTGCATCCCGGCATCCCCGAGGGCATGCGCGGCACGTACCTCGGGCTCGGCTCGCACGTCGTGATCGACTACTTGAAGACGCTCGGTGTGACGGCGGTCGAGCTGATGCCGGTGCACCAGCATGTCGACGATCGCTTCCTGCTCGAACGCGGCTTGCGCAACTACTGGGGCTACAACACGCTCAACTACTTTTCGCCGAACACGCGCTACAAGTACGACCCTGCTCCTGGCTCCGAGGTGCGTGAGTTCAAGGCGATGGTCAAGGCTTTGCACGCCGCGAACATCGAAGTCATTCTCGACGTGGTCTACAACCACACCGCCGAAGGCAGCCAGCTCGGGCCTACTCTGTCCTATCGCGGCTTCGACAACTCCGTCTACTACCGCACCGTGCCCAACGACCCGCGCTTTTACATGGACTACACGGGGTGCGGCAACACCATCAACGTGCTCGAGCCGCGCTCGCTCCAGCTGATGATGGACAGCCTGCGCTATTGGGTCACCGAAATGCGCGTCGACGGCTTCCGCTTCGACCTGGCCGCAGCCCTCATGCGCGGCCTGCACGAGGCCGATCGGTTGTCGTCGTTCTTCGACGTCATCACGCAAGATCCAATCATTTCTCAGGTAAAGCTGATTGCAGAGCCCTGGGACGTCGGCCCCGGCGGCTATCAGGTCGGGAAGTTTCCGCACTTGTGGTCCGAATGGAACGGCAAGTACCGCGACGTGGTGCGCCGCTTCTGGAGGGGCGACGAGTCGCAGGTCGGCGAGCTCGCGTATCGCCTGTCGGGCTCGAGCGATTTGTACGAACACAACGGCCGGCGCCCTTACGCGAGCATCAACTTCGTCACCGCGCACGACGGTTTCACGCTGGCAGACTTGGTGAGCTACAGCAACAAGCACAACGACGCGAACCTGGAAAGCAACCGCGACGGCGACAACAACAACAACAGCTGGAACTGCGGCGAAGAAGGCCCCACGGACGAGCCCGAGGTGAGCGAGCTCCGGGCGCGCCAAATGCGCAACTTCATGGCCACCCTGCTCTTGTCGCAAGGGGTACCGATGATCCTGGCGGGCGACGAACGTTGCCGCACCCAAGAAGGCAACAACAACGCCTACTGCCAGGACAATGAGCTCAGCTGGCTCGACTGGTCGCTCGACGACGACCGCAGCCAGATGCTCGAGTTCACGCGGCTCTTGGTCAAGCTCCGCCAGGAACACCCTTCGCTCTGCCGCCGCCGCTTTTTCTTCGGCCGCCGTGTGCACGGCGCCGATATCCGCGACATCGTCTGGCTACAGCCCACGGGCGAAGAAATGAGCGATCACCGCTGGACGGTTGGCTACGTGCGCTGTCTCGGCATGCTGCTCAACGGCGAGGCCATGCGAGAGTGGGGCGAAGACGGCGCCCTCATCCGCGACGTGCCGCTCTTGATCATCTTCAACGCGCATCACGAGACCATCGCCTTCACAGTCCCGCCCTGTGGCAGCCACCAGCGCTGGAAGGTTTTGGTCGACACCAACTCCGCGGTCCCGCAACCAAGCCGCGAGTACGCCGTCGGCGACGAATACGCCCTCGGAGGCCGCTCGCTCGCGGTATTGTGCACAGTGTAGCGTGAGGCGTCCGCACTAGCGGCGGGGCTGCCAGGCATGGCCCACGCTGGAATATTGCACCGCCCGCCCGCCAGCGAGGTTCCCGCCCTGCGATTTCCCGAAAAGGTTTCTTGCGGCGGGCGCCTTCGTTCGTGGGTAGCGCTAGCGTTCGCTGAGGCGCACCCTTGAACGAGTCCATGTCCTCCGCACGCGCGTTCTCCCTCTCGCTTCCTCTGTTGCTCGCACTCGGCTGCTCGAGTTCGAATGCTTCGACGGGTGAGAACCAAACAAGCGCGGGCAGCAACAGCGCCGATAACGCGAACGCCACGACCACCAGCAGCACCACGAGCCCAAACTCCTTGCCCCCCCCGGTGACCACGGGCCCTGCGGGCGCCACGACGAGCGGGAGCACCGGCGCGACCACGACTGGAGCTGGAAGCAGCGGAGGCACCAGCGGGTCGACGACCGACGCCGGGGGTAACGGGGGCGGCGCTGGCGGCGTCTCGAGCAGCAGCGACAGCGGTGGTGCTGCGACCACTGGCACGGCCAGCGGCGGCACCGGGCCGGCTAGCGGCGGCACGTGGGGGGACACGGTCGTCGATCCCAACTGCGGCAGCCACAAGTGGGCGTGCTGGCCCATGCCGAACCAGGTGGGCAGCGGATTGTCCAATGAAGCGAGCTACACCAAGAACGGCGATGGAACCGTCGTGGACAACATCACGCTCTTGATGTGGGAGGACAGAATTACCGCTCAGGCTTTCACCTGGGAAGAGGGCATCCAGGCTTGCGAAGAGCTCGAGCTAGCGGGTTTCGACGACTGGCGCTTACCGACGCGCATCGAGATCACCTCGGTGCTCGATCATTCGGACGATCACACGGGCTGGGCCATCGAAGCCTTCGAGGCTGGCAACAGCGGCTTTCACTTCTCGGCGTCCGACTGGATCTTGACCATCACGCAAACCGGCGCCGGCGCGGGCAACGACTACGCCTGGGCCTTCAACATGTCGGATGGCATCGTCAGTAACGCCTACTCGAAATCGAACCACTCGGCGATCAAGTGCGTGCGCGGCGGGGGCTCCGGCGAAGCCCCGAGCGACCCTGCGGTGGCGCCCCCCGATCAGTACAGCCTCGTTTCCGACGACGAAGTGCGGGACAACTACACTGGCCTCATCTGGCAGCGCGGCGGCAGCGACGACCAGCTGAGCTGGCAAGAAGCCGTCGACTACTGCAACGACCTCAACCTCGGTGGGACCGCCTGGCGTCTGCCGTCGATCCGCGAGCTTGCCACCTTGGTGGACGAAGCCCAAGTCGCGCCCGCCATCAACCGCGAGATGTTCCCGGACACCAAGTATGGCGCGCGCAGCAATGACTGGTACTGGGCCACGCCCGAGCGGGGCTCCGCCGCCTGGGGTCTCAACTTCGACGATGGCTTCACGGGGACGAACACGGGCTCCGCAGCGTGGAATACGTTCGGGCCGTCGTGGGCACGCTGCGTACGCTGACGCCTGGCGTGGCGCCTGGGGTGACATCAGGCGTCAGGCGTCAGGCGCAGAGGTCAGCAGCTGCCGTAGGAGCTGCGCCAGACGCGTCGCTTCGAACGGTTTCTTGACGAAGGCCAGGCGCTCCTTGGGCAGCGCCTGCCACGCGCTGTCGTGCGGCGCATCCGGATAGCCCGAAACGAGCAGGATTGGTACGCCAGGCCGCAGCTCGCGCGCCTCTCGAACCAGGCCGAAGCCGTCGAGACGCCCGGGCATCATCACGTCGCTCACCACCAGGTCGATAGGTTGATTCTCGTCGGCGAGCAGCGCGAGCGCGCGATCCGCATCAGCAGCGTGGTGGACCTGGTAACGGAGGCGCGTGAGCAAGCGACCCACCACGCGACGCAGCTCTGGCTCGTCTTCGACCAACAGGATGTGCTCGCCGTGGCCTTGCGGCGCCGGCCCTGGAGGCTCGGTGGAGGCCACCCCCATGCCGCGCTCGCGAGCGCGCGGCAACAACATCCGCACGCGCGTCCCCGCACCGGGACGCGACTCGAGCTGAACATCACCTTGCGACTGTCGCGCGAAGCCATACACCATGCTCAGCCCGAGGCCGCTGCCCTCGCCCACGGCTTTCGTGGTGTAGAACGGTTCGAAGGCGCGCTCGAGCACTTCTGCGCGCATGCCGACGCCGTCGTCCGCGATCAGCATTTCGACGTAGTCACCCGCAGGCACCACCGGATGCTCGGTCAGCCTCCGATTGGCGGCAGAAACCGTCAGCGTGCCCCCGCTCGGCATGGCGTCACGCGCATTGGCAACCAAGTTCAACAGCGCCGCGCACAGTTGGTCGACATCTGCCAAGATGGGCCAAACGTCCTCGGCAATGTCCACCGCGAGCTGAACGCGCGTGCCGGCAGCAGGCCTGAGCAAGCCGTCTTGCATGTCGGCGAGCGCTGCCGCCAGGTCGACACTGACTGGTTTCAGACGCTGTGTGCGCGAAAACGCCAACAAGCTTTCGGTGAGTCGCGCCCCTCGCCGAGCGGCTCGTTCGGCGTCGCGGATCAGCGCTGCGGCCTCGGGGTTTTCTCGTGACAGCGCGCCAATCTGTGGCAGCGCGTTCAACACCACCGCGAGCAGGTTGTTGAAGTCGTGCGCCACTCCCCCCGTGAGCCTGCCCATCGCCTCGAGTTTCTGACCGTGATGGCGGGCACCTTCGGCGTCTCGCTGCGCGCGTTCTGCCCGAGCCAGTTCGCGGGTGCGTGCGCGCACGCGGGTGTCGAGCTCGGCGTTGGCCCGCCGGAGCTCGACCCGCGCCGCAAGCAAGGTGTCGATCAGCTCTTGCTTGTCGAAACGCAGCGCCAGATTGTAACGGAACGCGCGCTCCGTCCCGCGTGCCACGAGCCCCATCGCCACGATGAACAGAGCCAGCGTACCGGCCATCGTCAGGTGAATCGGATCGCCCAAGGCTGCCAGCCTGATCGTGAGCGGCAGCGCCGCTGGGGCCACCCACGACACGTAGATCCAGAGCGAGCATCCGAGGCTGGCGGCGGCGCCCGACGAGAGTCCACCGAGCAGAAACGCAAGCAAGAGCTGGTGCACCTCGGAATCGGGCACGAAAAACACCCAAGCCGATGCCCCCCACAGCACGCCGCTCACACCGACGCCAACGCCGAAGCGCCAGAGCCAGCGGGAGGGCAAGCTGCTGTGCGGAGCCCAGTACCAGCGAAACAACGCCAGGCGTGTCGCCGTCAACGCCAGCACCACTGCCCACCACACGAGCCCCATGGCTGGTTCGACCCGCCCGCGAGTCGCCCACACCAAGAGCGAGGCTGCGACTACCGTCGCCAGAGTCACCGGGGTCAGGTGCTCGGCGAGCGTCTCGACACGCGCGGCGGCGAGCGCAGCTCGGCGCTCCGTGATGCCACGGCTCGCGCTGGCGTTAGGGATGCCCGGGGAAGCAGCCTCAGTCGCCAGATCGTGCGCAGACCCAAGCCCTGTCAACGACCGGACTTTACCATGCCGCGCGCTTCAGCGCGGGCGGCCACCCGAGATTCCGGTCACTTCGCGGCGAGCGAGAACTCGATCGCCGTGGCCGGGAGCCCTACACCCCATGTCTTCGCGTCGCCACCCTCGAGCCAACCGATGGGCTCGATACGGGTTGTCGCGATACCACAGTTTTCTTCCAGTTGATTGGCGACCACCGCCGCTCGCGCGGCGCTGAGTTCACGACGGCTCCCGAACTTGGCGGCGAGAACCGACGGCGCCTCTTCCGCACTGGTGACCGACACCACACGGAGCTGAGCAGTCTTGGGTATCGCCCCGGCCACGTCACACAGGACCGAGCCCGCCTGCTTCGTGAGCGTCACCGAGTTGGGCGAAAACACCACCCGATTCGCGAGCGAAATGCGAACTCGTTCCCCAGCAAGCGACGAGGCCCCGAGCCGCTTCGCTTCGAACGCGGCGATCTTTGACGAAACGGCCACCCGCAGCTTGTCGAGCTCGGCCTGCTTGGCCTCATCGGCCTGAGCGCGCTCATCCACCTTGGCCTGCAGGGCCGTCTTGTCGGACTCGAGCTTCTTGAGTTCGCGTTCTTTGTTCGCGAGATTATCGTCGAGCACGCGGCGCCGCTCACTCAGCTGTTGGAACTCGCCACGCAGCTTGTCATGCGCGCGAAACAGCGGGACCACCCAGCCAGCGACGAAGGTCGCACCGCCCACGATGAGCAATCCGACAACGATGCGCCCCCAGCGTGTCGGGCTCTGTGCACGCATGCTGGCTCTGAGAGCAGCTACGTCTGGATCGGGATCTTCCCAGGGATTTTTCCCCATCGCCCGTCTAGGAATAGTCCGGCGCTTTTCAGTTTTCCAGCATTGATTGATGCGCTGTCATGAAAATCTGTGTGCAGCGCAACGTTCCAGCCTGTCCATACCGAAGCGCGATGGAGCGTGTCAGAAAACGGCCCGGATGCTAGTTTTGGCGTTCTCGTCTCACCTGATCCCACGTGGAGGCCTCATGAGTGAAGAGATGTGGCACGTACAGATCGAGCCCGGCGAAGTCAAACACCTCACCCTCGAGCAATTGGATGACATGTTCCGGCTCGACCTCATTTCAGCCGATACCTTGGTTTGGCAGCCGGGCATGGCCAAGGCACTTCCGCTTTCTGTCGTCGCAGGCATCGACGAAGACGAAGAGAGCGATGTGATGGAGATCGAGCCCGAGCTCCTACCCGAGCCCGCTTACTCGACGCGCTCGGTCGCACCGGCATCCCCCGGATATCGGGCTTCTCCTTCAGTCTCCGCTTGGCCTGCCGCTCCCGCGTCAGCGTCCGCCTACCCTTCCGTGGTGCCCGCGCCCCCGCCCGCGTCTGTCAGACCGTCAACGGCTCCGGCGTTGGCGAGCACCTACCCTTCGGCCGCGCCCAGCTACGCTTCGGCGTATCCCCCCGTGGTCCAAGCGCCAGCGTCGGTGCGAAACCCCACGATGCCCCCCCCGGCGCTCGCCGCTACCGCGCTCGCTCCGGTCGCGAAAGCCCCTATCGCCCCGCTCATGCCGAGCCCGGACTTTCTCTCCCCCGAGAGCCTGCGCCCGATCACGATGAGCGACATCCCAGCGCTCCGCGGCCAGCGCGGCGGCAACCTGGGCAAGGTGCTGATAGGCGTGGCGATCGCCGCCGGTTTGCTCGTCACGCTGTATCGTAACGACCTGCTCCGGCCGATGGCTGAGTCCGCAGGCCAGAAGTCGGCGTACGAAAAGCTCGAGTCCGCCCTCGGCGCGCCAGGGTTCGGAACCCCGCAAGCCGTGACCCAAATGAGCACGACGCTGAACCCGCAAACCGCGGCGGCCGCGCTCACCGACACCACAACACCGAGCACACCGAGCACAACGCCGAGCACAACCACGACCACCACCACCGACTCGAGCGACAGCAGCGAGTCGTCGGACAACGTTCCCGCTTCCGAGCGCGGCATGGCAGCTCCACCGCAAGCCAAGCAGTCCCCGACCACCAGCAACGTGCACAGGGCTTCCGGCTCTGCCCCCGCTCCGCGCGCCAAGCCCAAAGCGCCTCCCGGCAAAGGCATGAAGGCGTACAAGGGGAGCGAGTACGACCCCATGAACGCCAAGCTCTAGTCCGCGCGAAGCTCAGTCAGCCCCGCACCACGAGGTGGCCACACGGCCACCTCGTCGCATTTTGTGCTGCCGCGGGCCGATCGAGCTGCAAGTGCTTTATGATGGCGATCCATGGAGAAGCGGGCCGTCGTGGCAGTTCCGAGAATCCAGAGCGTGCATGAGTGGGCTGAGATCCTCTCGGTGCGAGACCGCCTCGATCCGCTGGCTCGAAAGATCCCAGCGCACGTCACGTTGGTGTTTCCATTCGAGTCCGCGATGTCGAATTCCGAACTCGAGGCTCATCTGCGGGAACTCGTCGCGCAGTCGCGGCGATTTAGCGTGGTATTTCAGGGAATCACGGCGTACGAAAATGAGTACCTGTTCTTGAATGTCAGACGGGGCAATGACGAGCTGATAGAGCTACATGATGTTTTGTATTCGGGGGCGTTGGCGATGCATCATGTTCGGCAACATACGTTCGTTCCGCACGTAACGGTCGGTCGAGTTCGCCCGGAAGAGGTCCCAGAAGCCCTCGAGGCTACAGCGGGAGTGAATAGTCCGATCAAGGCGAACATCGAAGCCCTCGCGGTCTACGCAGTTCGAGATGATAGTGTGCTCCCCGTGCTCTTCGAGCTCGAGCTTCCATAGCGGAGGAACTCACGCCTGCATTCATCGCGATGGAACAGCACTCTGCCCCGCTGGTGCTCATGTGGCTTCGCTTCCCACTGACTTCGCAGGGGATTCCGCAAGACTTCGCAGGAACTGCCAGCCGGCGATGCTCGACCGCACGCCGCGAAATCGCGAGGCCAGGCTCGGGATCTGTGGCGCCGCGGCACGCACAGCTTCCGACAGTCGGTCCCCCTGCGCGAAAATAACCTTTGGGGCTGTTTCGAGGACCTCTTTGAGTGCGGCCTGCCCGAGCGGGAGGGCCAAAGCCGAAGCGACTTGATTCGCATGCGTCTTCACCGCATCGACATAATCCTCGTGGTTGTCTGCGTGAGCCGCCTGCCGAATGCGCCTGAGGTTCTGATCGAACTTGATGTAGTTGTCGCCGGTGCGGACACGCAGGATATCGATAAACCGCATGCGCTCCAACGGAAAGACCCCGACGGTTCCCTCGAAAGCCATATCACTTATGACCCGGTCAAGCTCGCCCTCCAGTCGCAGTCGCGCCTGAGCTGGTAAGGTTGGAATCGTGCGCGTCGCAACGCCTGCGAGTGAGTAGGAGCCTGCGAATGCCAAGTGATGATAGTGCGCGAAGATATCCGCCACACTCTCGTATTGTGAGCGGTCAAGCGCAGGGGCACCGAGTTCCTGGCAACGCTCAGGATTGTTCATGAGCGAACGCGACAGTCGTTGGTCGGCACGCGCCGCCGCCGCTGCAATTGCGTGAACCTTTTGTGCGATCTCCGTGGTGAATGCGGCAAAGTGCTCCCTGTCGCTGCTATCGCCGAGGAGGTGCTTCCGAACTAGCCCCTCAAAATCAAACGGCCTCTCGCCTCGAGATCGAAATTCGATCTTCTCACAGAAACGCAGAAACATCGGGTAGTTGATGCTGCGAGGTTGACTCAGCATCGCTGCTTCAACCTTCTTTATCGGGTCGACGGCCTCACGCTGAAGCTCGATCGCCACATCGTGAGGCAGTGCGTTCATATAGACCAGTTGCTTCCTGTCTGTGGTCTTTCCGAGGGCCCAATCCTGAAATCGGTCTCGCCAGTCGGACACGATGGTATCGCCCGATGCCGCGCCATGCGCGATACGCACTGCGTCCCGCATCAATACCCGAAATGCGTCGGATTCTTCGCCTGTCTGGCTGTATCTCAGAAAAATTGATTGAAGATATGGGCTGTCGAAGAGATAGCCGATTGGAAGCACGATTTCGTGCTGTGTTAGTAGCGCGATCTTGAGTGCGTCCAGTTGCGCACGCTCATAGAGCTCGTCGACTTGGTTCGCGGGCAGAGCAATCTGCTTCTTCCACGCGTCCCACGGGCGCCCATCGGAGTCGAAGACCCCCTGGAAGAACTCACCAAGTCGCTGTTCGAGTGCTTCTGTTGTCATGTTGCACTTTCTGGTCCTGCAAGTTCGCTGACCAGGCCATTCTCGGTCCGCCCCCCCTGAGCGCTACAACAGATATGTTGCGCGTGGATCGAATCGTCCCAACGTCGGGACACGAATCCGCGAGCGCCACAATCCGTTATCGGATCAGTATGCAGGCCCGAGCCCGACGACCGAGTCCGAGCCCGAGCCCGACGACCGAGTCCGAGCCCGAGCCCGAGCCCGAGCCCGAGACGACTGACCCTGACGCGAACCCGAGGTAGCCCCGTGGCCTGTGCGGACCCACTGTGGGTCGCTCGCCGCGCTGTTCCCCCGGGCACCTCCCCCGTTTGGCGCGCAGCGCCAGACTTGGGGGAGGTCGCCGCGCGTGAGCGCGCGGCGGGTGGGGGCATCCTTACGATTGATCACATCTCGGATCCCTCACGAGCTAGACGCCATCCAAGCGTTAGCATGTGAAGAGTTTCCATGCCTCTGCCGATCGTAATCCATCCAGGCGGACC
>Ga0315910_10004889_pt1 | contig 11092 bp, 9 predicted proteins | sample EdamamesoilMG_FD_204470 | JGI IMG/M metagenome (GOLD analysis project Ga0315910, IMG submission 204470) | Garden soil microbial communities collected in Santa Monica, California, United States - Edamame soil | ecosystem: Environmental > Terrestrial > Soil > Garden | place: USA: California...
GGCCAGCCCCGAAAATTTGCCGTGATGGCGGTGGGTTAGGGCTCAGCCGCGGGCGAGCTTCGAGGCCGCGGCGAAGGAGCGCTGGTCGGCGACCGTGGCCGGACGCAAGTAGGCGTGGTTCTCGTTGCCGAGCAGGCTGACGCGATCCCCGAGCCAGGCGTCGACCGACAGCGGGCCGGCCCCGACGAACAGGTAGACGACGAGCAGCATCAGCACGAGCGCCGAGAACTCGAGCGATTGACCCGCCGTGAGCAACGTCTCGGTCGAATGGACCATGAACACGGCGCCGCACAGCACTGGCAGTTGCACCACTGCTGCGAGGCGGGTCGCCAGCCCAGCCGCGAGCAGGACGCCGCCGCCGAGGTGGGCGATCGCCACGTAGTGGGCGATCGCGTACGGCACGAACCAGCTCTCGGTGGAGCTCATGTAACCGAGCACCAGCTCGGGACGAGAAACGAAGAGCACGCCACGCACAAACAAGCCGACGCCCAGATAGACGCGGACGAGATCGAAACCCAGCGTGGGACCCGGGCGCACGAGTTGTGGGAGGCGGCTCGCCCAGGCTTTAAACTGCGTCATGTTCTGGCTCCTTTATCGTCTGACGGTCGTCTGTCGAGGCGTCCGCGAGATCGGCTTCGGGCATCGGGGGGTCGATTGGCAAAAGCGATGGGCTCTGAAAGCCCGTGCTCAGGACGATGGCGATGACGTTCTGCCCCGCTCATGGTGAGCCCGGGCACGGGCCTCGGCAATCGCCGGCGTGCCGCCAGTGGCGAAATCCATGAGGCTGCACCGGATCCGAGGAAACTTTCCGTATAATCCGACGCTTTGGCGCCGCGTACGCACAGCATGTGCCGCCTCAGGGCGCCGCGACGACGCAGCTAAGTCGAAGTTTTCTGACGACGCTCGACACGCTTGCGGCGCCGTGGAGCGCGCAACAGGCCGTCGTTTCCGCGTCGGTAGCCGAGCTCGGCAGCGAGCTCGCCGAGCTCGGCGCGCGAGCACCCGAGCCACTGGGCGACCGCGCTGGGCGGCTCGAACGGTCCAGCGCGGCCCAGCTGTTCGAGCTCGCGCCGCGCCCGATCCGCGACGTCGATGCGGATCGCCCGACGCCCGAGCACAACGAAGCCGACGCGACCCAGCCAGTCGGCGTCGAGGCCCGGTGGAAGGGGTAGCGACACGCGTCGCAGCAGCAAGAGACACGGCTCGGCGGGACGCGGCCAGAACGCGCGCGCGAGCGCCAAGCGCACCAGGCGCTGGCGTGGCTCGAGGGTGCTGGCGGCATAAACCAGAGGAGCCGCGAGCCGCACGCCGACCTCGCGCAGGTGTTCGCGATCGCGCGGGGTGAGCTGCGCGAGCTGCTCTCTCGCGGCGCGCGCTGGCAGCGAGCCGAGGTTCTGCTCGAGCTGGTACAGGAGACCGCGGGCAGCGGCGGACCAGGCAAAAGCCGGGCCCTCGCTGGAGAAGCCGACGACCTCTTGCACGAGATCGCGCGACCAGGCCAGCAGCCGTCGCGAAAGCCGCAGGCGCTGCCCGCTGCTCAGACCGTCCAGGGTCAGCTTCAACTCGGGCCGGAGCAGGCTGGTCCCGTGCACCAGGTGACCGAGCTCGTGCTCGGCGTCATATACCTTGCCCTCGGCGTCGAGCCGGAAGCGCTCGTGAGGTGCAGCTACGAGGTCTTCGACCCAGCGCTCGAGGGACGGCGCTCCGTTCGCCTCCGAGAGCTGCTCGCGCAGCGCTCGCAGCGCCGAAAACGGGTGCTCCGCGGGGGGCGACTCGCTGCGCCCAGCCGGCTCGACACGCGCGCTGGGCGCGAGCGCGACCGTGTGCCGGCGGCGCTCCACGAAGCGCTCCAGCAGACGATCGTGGAGCGCGTCGCTCAAGCGGTCCTCGAGCTCTCGCGTATGCTCCACCCAGTGGGTCACGTTCGGGACCCACGCGCTGTGATTGCTCAGGTAGGTCCAGGTGCGAACGCTCGCTATGCGAGCCGTCAGCGCGTCGATGTCGCCCGACGTGTCGTCCAAGGGACGCACGCTCGCCGCCAGCCAGCTCTCGTCGATGCTAGCGGAAGGCCCGGTCAGCTGCAGGTAGATCTCCTTGACCAGCTCGGCGTGGAGCTCGGGCAACCACTGCCGATAGTCGGGGATCTGGCACGCCTTCCACAGCAGGGCGACGTTGTCCTCGCCGCGCGCGCGGCGCCGGATCTCCGGATCGTTCGCCAGGCGGGTGAGCGCCTCGAGGTCCGAGGCAGCGCTGTGTCGGCTGAAGTATTTGTGCCTCGGCAAGACCAGGAGCGAGGCGAGCAGCTCGTCCACGCTCGTCAGCGACAGGTCGCTGTTGCGCCAGCTCAGGTGCTCCAAGCGCCCGAAACGGTGCTCTTCGATGGCGCGCCGCAAGCCGTCGCCAAACGCCGGCAGCGGCGCCAGCGTGCCGAAGGTGCCGTTTTGCAGGTGGCGCCCGGCACGGCCCGCGATCTGTCCGAGCTCGGCAGGCGCCAGCTGGCGCTCCTCGCGCCCGTCGAACTTGCGGGCGCTGGCGAACGCGACATGGTGAATGTTGAGGTTGAGGCCCATTCCGATCGCGTCGGTCGCGACCAGGTACTCGACCTCCTTGGCCTCGTAGAGCGCGACCTGGGCGTTGCGCGCGCGCGGCGACAGACCGCCGTGCACGACGGCCGCTCCGCCTCGCCGGTGGCGGAGCTGCTCCGCCAGGCGATACACGTCCGCGACGTTGAAGGCGACGACGGCGCTGCGGCTGGGGAGCGCAGCGAGGCGACCTTGCCCGCGCGAGCGCAGGCTCGAGAAGCGCGCGTGGCTCTCGACGCTGGCGGTCGGCACCACGAGCGCGAGCAGCGGACGGATGGTGTCCGCCCCGAGGAACCAGGTCTCGGCTCGGCCGCGAGCGTGCAGCAAACGGTCGGTGAACACGTGGCCGCGCTGCGGATGTGCCGCGAGCTGGACCTCGTCGATGGCCAGAAAGTCGACCTCGCGTTCGAGCGGCATCGCCTCGACGGTGCAGACCCAGTAGCGCGCGCGACGCCCGATGCGCTTCTCCTCGCCCGTGCTCAGCGCGACGCTCTGCTCACCGACCTCGCGCGTGATGCGATCGTAGACTTCGCGCGCCAGCAGGCGCAGCGGCAACCCGAGCATGCCGGTGGGGTGCTCGAGCATGCGGGTGATGGCCCGATGCGTCTTGCCGGTGTTCGTCGGGCCGAGCACCGCGACGAGCTTCGAGCCTGGCTTGGCGGCCTCGGTCCGCACGCCTGGAGCATAGATCAACCGCCCCGCGGCGCCGGGCAAACCTCCAAAATATTCGCGCGCTACGCCGCGAGCCGTGTCGTTTCAGCGCGGCTGCTGCGAGGTGGCGGCGGCGGACGGACCTCCTGCGCTCTCATTCGGGCTTCATTCGGCCTCAGCTCCGCCTTTGCACAATCCGCCTTTTGCCCGTTGCCGAGCGCCCGAGGCCCCCGTGTGTCTCGGCCGTGTCTCTCGGGCGGCCGTCGTGCCGCTAGCCCGCCTCGACGCCGTGCGGCGGCCCTGGAGCGGCGGCTCGAGCTCACCAGCGCTGATGGACGCCGGGCTTGATCCGATCGTGGTAGATCTGAGCGACCTTCTTCAGCACGTCCGCCGGGATCTCGCCGAGCTCCGCGGCGGCCAGGTTGTCTTCGACCTGCGAGGCGCGCCGCACGCCAGGGATCGCGCAGGTCACTGCCTGATCCATCAGGATCCAGCGCAGCGCCCACTGGGCGAGCGTGACCCCAGGCGGCACCAGCGGACGCAGCGCATCCACGGCGTCGAGCGCCAGGTTGTAGTCGACGCCCGAGAACGTCTCGCCCCGATCGAACGCCTCGCCGTGCCGGTTGAACGTGCGGTGATCGTCCGCCTCGAACTTTTGGTTCCGGGCGAGCTTGCCAGTGAGCAGCCCGGAGGCGAGCGGGACACGGGCCAGGATGCCGACCTTCTTGCGCGCGCTCTCCTTGAACAGGTGCTCGGCGGGGCGCTGCCGGAAGATGTTGTAGATGACCTGGATGCTCTGCACGTTGGGGTACTCGAGCGCCTTGAGCCCTTCTTCCACCCGCTCGACGCTGACGCCGTAGTGCCGGAGCTTGCCAGCGCGGACCAGGTCGTCGAGCACACCGAAGGTCTCGGGCTGGTAGTAGACGTCCGTGGGCGGGCAGTGCAGCTGCAGCAGATCCAGCGCTTCGACGCGCAAGTTGACCAGGCTGCGCTCCACGAACGCGGTCAAGTTCTCGCGGTTATAGCCCCCCGCCACGTGCGGGCTCAGGCGGCGGCCGGCCTTCGTGGCGATGTAGAAAGGCTCGCTGCGCTCCTTGCGCAGGCGGGCGAGCAGCCGCTCGCTGTGGCCGTCGCCGTAGACGTCCGCCGTGTCGAAGAAATTGACGCCCAGGTCCAGCGCGCGATGCAGTGCCGCAACGCTCTCTTCGTCGTTGATTTTGCCCCATGAGCCGCCGATGGCCCAGCAGCCCACGCTGATTGTGGAAACATTGAACCCGGTGCGTCCCAGAAGTCGGTACTGCATGTCGGCACCCTACAGCGTCGCCTGCCGAACACAAGCGGCGCCGCGCGCCGTCCAAGGCGGCCTCGGGGGCTGCCGCGAGCGGCGTCAATGACGTGCCGGGCGCTTGCACCGCGCCTCCTGGGACGGTACTTAGCCGGGCGACGTGGCCTACTTCCCGAGCGATCGACTCGAGCCTTCGCGCGGCGCGCGCGGCCGCTCCGTGAGCAGCGCGTCGAGGCGCTCGTTCATCGGCGCGGCGGGCTCGCGTGGCTGCTGCGCGCGGGCTTTTCGCGTGCCGCTGCCGTCCTCGAATGTCCCGGGCCCGTCCACGGGCGGTGTCCGGAGGGAGCCAGGAACATGACCGAGACACTGGCGGTGACCCCGCTGATCGGCGAGCACGAAGCGCTGGGTGCGCGTTTCGTGCCCTACGCGGGCTGGCGCATGCCCGTCCAATACCGGGGCGTCAGCGAGGAGCACCACGCGGTGCGGCGCGCCGTTGGCCTGTTCGACGTGTCACACATGGGGCGACTGGTGTTCTCGGGCCCGCGTGCGCTCGAGGTCGTGTCCGGCGCCATCACGAACGATCTGTCCCGCCTCCAGCCGGGCCAAGCGCTCTACACCTGCTGTTGTAACGAGCGCGGCGGCATCCTCGATGACCTCATCGTGTATCGCCTGCAGGCAGGCGGTGGGCCCGAGCGCGTGCTGGTCGTCTGCAACGCCGCGAACCGCTCCAAGATAGTCGCGCACCTCTCAGCGCTCGCGGCAGGGCGCGCCGACTTCGAAGATCAGAGCGCCGACACGAGCTTGATCGCGGTGCAGGGGCCGCGCGCCCTGGAGCTGCTCGGCTCGCTCGGCGCCGAGCTGGCGCTGCCGGCTGCGTTACCGCCGTTTCATGTGCGCGAGACCCGTGTCGCGGGTCTTGCTTGCACTCTGGCGCGCACCGGCTACACCGGCGAAGACGGCGTCGAGATCGTGATCGCCAACGCGGCGGCAGCCAGCCTTTGGCGCGGTCTGCTCGAGCGAGGCCAGGCGCTCGGCGTCGAACCTATCGGGCTCGCCGCGCGCGACACGCTGCGTCTGGAGGCGCGCCTCTCGCTGTACGGCAACGAGCTCGACGAGACCACGAACCCCTTCGAAGCGGGGCTCGGTTGGACCGTGAAGCTCGGCAGCCACGACTTCATCGGCAAGGCGGCGCTCGTCGAGCTCGAACGCCGGCCGCGGGAGCGCGTGATCGTGGGGTTCGAGATGGTCGGTCGCGGCATCGCGCGTCACGGCTACCCCATCCTGGACGCGCAGGGGAAAGCGATCGGCGTTTGCACCTCGGGTGCCCCATCACCCACGCTGAGCAAGAGCATCGGCCTGGCCTACGTGCCGCCGGCATACGCGGCGCTGGGCAGCGAGTTCTCTGTCGACTGTCGCGGCCGCGCCATCGCGGCCCGCGTGGTCAAGACCCCGTTTTACCGGCGCGCCGCCTGAGGCGGCGCCGCTTTTTGATTTCGAACCTTGCCAGAAAGGTCGACGCATGAGCCAAGCGAGTGACATCAAGGACGACCGCCGCTACACGAAGGACCACGAGTGGGCGCAGGAGAGCGGCGGAAGCATCGTCGTGGGCATCACGGCGTTCGCCGTCGATCAGCTCGGGGACGTGACGCTCATCAACTGGGATGTGACCCCCGGCGACCGGGTGGATCACGGTCAAGTGTTCGGCACCATCGAGAGCGTGAAGACGCTGAGCGACCTGTTCGCCCCGCTGGCGGGCACCGTCGAGGCGGTCAACGCCCAGCTCGAGTCTGCCCCGGAGAGCGTCAACGAAGACTGCTGGGGCAAGGGCTGGATGATCCGCATCAAGCCGGACGATCCGAAGGCGCTCGCCGCGCTGATGGACGCCAAGAGCTACGGCGAGCACATCGCGAGCCTCGACCACTGAACGTCGCCGGGGCCCGTCTGCGCGCGGGGCAGGTCCCCGCGCGAGCCCGCTGGCTCGCCATGGAGCGCGGGCGCTGCCTGGTGGGCGCGAGGCGGGCGCTCAGTCGCCCGGCGAGCGCATCGGGTTCTCGAACCAGTCGAGCCCGGTGTGCCGATGTACCGTCAAGCGCGCCAGATCGATGCCGAGCGAGACGTAGTAGATGCGGTGCTCGTCGGGGCCCAGGCTGGCCCCGCCCAGCAGCGTGACACCCCACGGAGCGCCCAGGATGACGTTGCCAGCGAACCCCTGTCCGCGGTCACCCCACAGGCGTTGATACACGCCCGCGTCGATGCCGCCGCCGAAGCCGCCGAGCGCGAAGCCGCGGGTGACCAGGCGAGCCGCGCCGCCGAGGTCCAGCCCGGCGCCGAAGTAGCCTTGCGCCCGGAAAATGCCGCCGACCACGAGCGCATGGCGAGCGCTCGTGCCCAGGCCGGTGTCGACCTGCAGCGCGGCGTGAGACTCGCGCTCTTCGGCGTCGACGACGCCGGCGCCGCCGCCGACGTACAGCCACGACGTCGCTTGCGCGTGGGCGGGTGCCGACCAACCGAGCACACCAGCCGCGATGGCCAGCACAGGTGCCCAGCGTCCGATCCAACGGGCGATATGAGCTCGAGACATCGCCGCGGGGCTACCACGGTTGGCCGCGCCCGGTCGACGCCAATGCACCCACGGGCTGTTTCGCTCCCACACCCAGGGCGCCCAGGCTCGCTCTGGCAGGGTCACCCGCCCGGACGGCGGTCGCCTGCGCGCCGGAGCGCGTCCTCGATCTCGTCGGGCTCGAGCGGCCCTTGGTGGCGAAACGTCTCGCGCCCCTCGCGATCGAGCACGACCAGCGTGGGCACGTGGCCGATGTCGCCGAACGGCCCCGTGCCGCTCTGCGTCGCGTAGTCGGCCATGACGACGGGGTAGGGCAAGGACAACGAGTCGCGGTAGGTCGGCAACAGCTCGACATACAGCGGCGGCTCGATCACCACGGCTGCCGCGTTGGCGCGCGGCGTGAGCGCGACCAGGACCTCGCCCAAGCGGCGCGCCGTGACCTGCGAGGCGATATCGAACATGGTGATGAAGAGCAGCGCCGTCACACGGCCACGGGTCGACTCGCTCGAAACATCGCTGTCGGCGCCGGCTGGAGGAAAAGCAAAGAGCACGGGCTCGCCGCGGCTCTGCACCCTTGCCGGTGCCTCGGGGGGCAGCGACGACGACTGGCACGCGCACAGCGGCGCGATCAGAAACAGGGCAGCGCCGAGCCCTGCCGCTGGCCTCGGGCTCATGCGCGCGAGCTCATGCTCCAAACGCAGGTCCGAAGACGTGCGCGAAAGCCTTCAGCGTCGGCGGCAAGGGGCGCAGAGCGCGGTTGTGCGCGACGATCGTCAACGCCAGCTCGTCGATCACGCATTTGAGCGGTGAGGCCTCGACGACGACGCCGCCGACCTGATCTCCCGAGCGCAGCGCGGAGCGCCTGGAGACGATCGGGTCATGGCGCACCCAATCGAAGCAATCACCGACGCGGTACCCGCACGCCATGACCTGCACGAAGTCCATGTACAAGGGCGCGATCAACACCGCGACCTTCAGGTCGCTCGGGCCTCTGCCCACCAGCGCGCGCGTGGGCTCGCGCGGTGCCGCGTTCACTTCATCGGGGCCGAGCGCCGACTCGATACGCCGACGGCGGCTCTTGTCGAGCTCGACCGCGAGCAGCGGCGCGTACACCGCGATGCGCGGCACTCCGAGCTCCTGCGCATCCTGCGCGAGGCTCTCAATCCATGCGTCACGACCGCTCTCATCGAGCTGTTCGTACGCGAGCGCCGCGGCTTGTGCGGCCTCTGCGTCGTTCGCGAGCGCTCCGAGCCACGCTCGCCATGCCCGCACGCTGCGTGGGCATGGTGCCTTGACCGTCGCGCTTTCAAGGGATCGCTTTTTGGGCAACTCGTCCGCCACAAGGTGCATGAAGGTCATGCCTGATAAAGCATCGCGTGCTCCCCCGCAATCGGAGAAGCGCTCGACCCCAGCAGTCGTGCCACGGGCTATCGTGCCGGCCGGCGTGCCTCGATGTCTCACGCTGAAAACGGCGCAAAAACGGGCTGTCTTCTTTTTCGCACCAGCTCTTATCTGCGTAGTGTTTTGACCGTGGGGCAGCGCGCCATGCCCGCGTCGGGGGTAGGTGGGCGTGGCGCGGCGAGAGCCCGCCACATAGCCACGCGTCGCGTCGACTCGTGGTAGGCTGTGCACAAGTCGTGGCCAACTTTGGGAAGAGCTCGGGAATGCGTGTAGAGAACGAAGCGATCGGGCGCGCGCGGCGCGCGGGACATGCCGTGCTCGGTCGGATTCCGTGCGGCGCGGTTCCGGCCGCTCGCGGCGCCGTCGTGCAAGGCCCTGGCCTGTGCAGCCCTGAGGAGGACGAAGAGGCGATCGCGGATCTCGACGTCGATGACATACAGATCGACGAGGCCAACTTGCCTCGGCTGGACATCGAGGATCCGGAGACGCTGGCGCTCGAGCAGGAACACGACGACCTGCTCGATCGGCGCTGGCTGGAGCGGCCCGAGACCGATGACGACAGCGAGGAACGTTCCGCGCTGGACGATCTCGGCGTCACCATCGAGTTGAACGCGTCGGGGGCCGAGGACGAGGCCGAGGAGGTCGACCTCGATATCGGTGATCTGCTCGAGCCCTTGCCGGGTGACGGAAGCGACGGCGACCCGTCGCTCGGGCACGAACGCGACAGCGCGTTCGGCGTGGCTGCGCTGCACGACATGCTGCTGCCCGAGAGCGAAGAAGAGCAGGACGGGCGCGACGTGGGCGACGACGAGCGCTTCCCCGTCTTCGACGACGGCGCGCCCGCGTGGCGTCCCGTGCAGGGGGACGACGATAGCCCCGAGGGCGAGCCCTCCTGAGCGTGAGGGGCGCCGCGGCTCAGGGCTGGCGCTTGGCGAGGTGGGTCGCCGTCTGGCGGTAGAGCCTGCGTACGGCGGCGTCCTTGGGCGCGAGCCGCAGAGCGACCGCCAGGTGGCGCTCCGCTGACGCGAGGTCGCCCAGGCTGTGGTTCTCGAACTGAGCCGCCTCCGTCAGCCAGGCGGCGACATCGCCAGGGTTACCCCGCCCGGACAGCTCACAGGCTTCGCGCAGGCGGGCGAACGCGGCCGAGGCCCCGCGCAGGTCGCCGAGAGCCGCTCGCCAGCGCCCCTCGAGCGCCAGGGCCTCGAGCTGCTGGGGGCTCGTGGCGGGCACGCGGGCGAGCCGTGCGATGGCCTGCGGGTGATCGCCGCAGCGCTCGACCAGCAGCCGCGCGAGCTCGACCAGCACCTCCGGGTGGGGGCTCTCGCCCTTGGCCTCGGACAGCTCCAGCGAGCGCTCGAGCAGCGCCATCGCGCGCTCGCCGCGCCCCGCTCCGAGCAGCGCGCGGCCCAGTCCGTACGTGGCCAGCGCGTCGTCGGGAACGTAGCGCAGCGCGCGCTCGAACAGCTGCCCCGCCGGGCGTACGCGCCCGGCCTCGACCAGGCGCTGGGCGGCGCGCACCAGCGCCTCGTGGCGAGCCAGCGTGCCCGAGGCCGAGGCCTCCAGGCTCTCGGCGTCCGCCAGCGCCCCGCGCTCGTCCCCGTGCTCGACGCGAGCCTCGAACCGAGCCCAGCGCACACTCGGCAAATTCGGGGCGCTCGCGACCGCCCGATCGAGCGCTTCGAGCTTGTCGGCGGCGCTGCTCGAGAGCGCCGCGAGCCGTTGCCACAAGCCCGCGGCGACCGGCGCGTACGGCTCGGCGGTGGCGCTGGTGAGGATCGCATGCCGGGCGCCCCGGCCGTCGCCGACGCGCGACAGCAGCTCGGCTCCGATCGGCCCAAACTCGGTGGCAGGCATGCAGTCGACGAGCATGCCCAGGGCTGCCTCGGCGCGGCCGTCATGCGTGAGGTCGATCTGCGCGATGACGCGCGCGAGCTCGGGGTGGCGCGGCGCTCGCTCCAGGGCGTCCAGGTAAGCGGCGCGCGCGCGCTCGGTGTCCCCGCGTACCAGCGCGTCGTCTGCGTCCGTGCAGAGCTGAGCGAGCTCGAGCTGGCGCACGGCGCTGGGCCCGAGCACGGGGACTTCGGCGTCCGCGCCGAGGCGCAGGCGTAGCCCGTCGGCGTCGATGTCGAGCCGTTCGATGCCCACGCCGAGGCTGCCCGGAGCCCGCGCGCCCAGCATGGGCGCGAGCTGGCGCGCCAGGCGGCGCCCGAGCTCCGTGCCGACGAGCATGCGGCCGCGCCGCTCTGCCGCGGCTCCGAACGCCGTCTCGGCGATGCGCAGGGCTAACGCGAGCGGTACGCCGACCGAGCCGGAGCCGCGCACGTTGGCGACGACCCAGCGTGCCGCCGCTGGCCCCGGCGCCCACACCAGGTCGAACGCGATCGCTCCGAGCTCGCCGCTGACGCCGATGCCGACGCCGCTGTCCAGCGGCCAGAGCTGCGGCGGCAACGCCGCGCGCCCGAGCGCCTCGCGTAGACGCGGGCGCAAGTAGCTCGCGAGGCTGCCGAAGCTGGCGCGCAGGGCGAGGCGGGTCAAGCGCCCGCGGCGGTGCCGAAACACGTCGACGCCGCCGGAGAGATCTACCGGAAAGCGCAGATCGGGCAGGATCCAGGC
>Ga0315910_10004890_pt1 | contig 11092 bp, 11 predicted proteins | sample EdamamesoilMG_FD_204470 | JGI IMG/M metagenome (GOLD analysis project Ga0315910, IMG submission 204470) | Garden soil microbial communities collected in Santa Monica, California, United States - Edamame soil | ecosystem: Environmental > Terrestrial > Soil > Garden | place: USA: California...
CGACTTCTCGTTCAATCGGTTTCGGGCCACGTTGGGTGCCCGGTGGTTCATGTGAGTCAGACGCGTCGTCAGTTTTCAATTGCTGTGATCGCGGTCTGCATTTTGGGTTGTCAGCCAGCAGCCCAAGGAAAGGCGCCGCGTCTGTCGGCCGCCAACCGCAACACCACACTTGGTCCGGGTGACGTGCTGCGCGTGGAAATCGTGGGAGAAAAGGACCTGCCCACGGAGTTTCAGGTGGCCGCCGACGGCACCGTATCGTTCCCCTACATTCAGGACCTGGCAGTCGCCGGGCTCGAACCGCAGGAACTGGCCAAGAAGATCCGTGAGCGTTTGATCGAGAAGCAGATCTTGATTGATCCTAGCGTAGTTGTTTCAGTGATCGAGTACCGCAGCAAGATGGTGACGGTGCTGGGACAAGTGCAGCGGCCGGGGAGCTTCAACTTGTTGCCCGGAATGACGTTGCTGCAAGCTGTCTCCATGGCCGGTGGCTTCACCAGCATCGCCCAGAAGAATCGCGTCAACTTGACGCGGGTCACGGATGGCAAGGCGGGGACCGTCATCATCAACATGGAGCTGATCTACGAAGGAACGTCTGACGACATTCTGCTTCAGTCGGGTGACAGCATCTACGTCAACGAGCGCGTCTTCTGAGCAGAACATCCGGGCATCAGTCGAGCATGAACTGCGCCGACAGGCTGACGTGTGAAATGGGAGTGGTCGGTGCGCGGACATACTGTTGCTTGCTGATTTTGTCTGAGATGTGACTCAGCGGCAGGCCCACGCCGTAGCTTGCCATGATCTGCGCTCGCTTGTTGCGATACTCCACCGCGGCGAGCAGCAGATTGGGTAGAAGCAAGGCGTGATGCTCGCCTGGTTGACGGGCAAGTTGAGGACGAAAGAGGAATTCAGGACCGACCCAAAGTCGCTCCATGACTTGAAACCGCCCTGCGAGCGCGAGCTTGAGTTGGGGGCCCCAGGCGAACTCGCTGAGCTCGATGAGTGGGCGATACAAAAATGAAAGCTCTGCGCCCCACTCTACGCGCGGCCACAGCTGGTTCATCAACAGGCCCATCTCGCCGCGCGTCCGTCTTTCACCCGAAAGCGCGCGGGGGCTGCCCAAGGGCAAGTAGATAGCGCCCAGGGCTCGCAGCGCCGTACGCCCAAAGGCTCTTCGGTAGCCGACTTCAAGCATGGGATCGAGACCTCCAAAATGCGGTAGTGGGTCCTGCTCGCCCGTAACCGGGCGGAGCCCCTCGCCAAACTGGTAAACGTGAGCACCGAAGCCGAGCCCGGCATCCAAGCCATTGGACCAAAATCGCGCAACCGTCATCTCGAACACCAACGCCCCTGCCATCACATGACCGCGCGTCCCGTCCGACTCAGCCGTCGGAACGACAACGGATAGGGGACGATCCAAGTAGCTCAAGCTTACCTTCGTGGCGGCGCGATCGGTCGAGCTGGGGATGCCTCGTACAGTGAGGTAAGGCGACGGTGTGATAGACAGGCGGTAGGGAACTGTCTCGATTCCCGATTCACTGAGCGTTTCCGCGTGGAGGCGGCCGGACAACGCGCAAAGCGTCAAGACGATGGCCGACCACCCCAGGAAGGTGCGACATCGATGCCGCGAGTAAGCCGGATCAGAACGTGTGACAATCATGGGAGCGCGAAAGATTCAGGCCCAGTTCTAGCCCCATCGTGCTGACGGATTTGCTTCGGCGCAAGTCGAGCTGTGCTAGGAGCGTCGGCATGTTGAGCAGCGCCACCCCCCTTGTCCTGGGCTCTGGTTCGCCAAGGCGCAAGGACATGTTAGAGCAATTGGGGCTTCCCTTGGTTGTGGATCCACCAGATGTGGATGAGAGTTACCGACCCGGCAAGGACGCGCGCAGCTATGTGCGCGAGATCGCTCTTTTAAAGTTGAGTGCGACACTAGAGAAATGGCATAGGTCGTCGCGCGACTTCTCAGCCGTGCTTTGCGCAGACACCGTGGTCGTGCTGGATGGCCAGGTCTTGCAGAAGCCTGAGGATGAGGCACATGCGCGGGGAATGTTGTCGCAACTGGTGGGACGCACTCATCAAGTCCTGACGGCATACAGCCTTTGGACTTCGCGAACAGCGACGACACGATCCAATCTGGTGAGCTCCGATGTGACCTTTCGCGCAGCGCAGCAATGGGAAGTGGACTGGTACGCGCGGACCAAAGAAGGCTGGGACAAGGCGGGTGGCTACGCGGTGCAAGGGTTGGGGGCAGTTTTTGTCGACAAGATCAATGGATCGTACTCCAACGTCGTCGGCTTGCCGATGAGTGAATTGTGGACGGACCTTTGCGACTTGAGGCTGGTTGGGGCGCGTGTTCAGGACGCTGGCCCGTGAACTCGACTGCACCGGGTGCTGAGCGAGTAGCGCATGCAAATCGCGCCTTCTGGCCTGTTTTGGCCGTGTTTTTTGCCGCGTTGCTTGTTCGGTTAGTGGTCTGTTGGTGGGGTGCCGACCGGGTACCGCCCACGGCGGACGGCGCATTCTATCATGTGGTGGCGCAACGGATTGCGGCGGGGCACGGGTACACTTGGTTGTGGCCAGACGGTGCGGTCACCTACGCCGCTCATTATCCCGTGGGGTACCCCGCGATGATGGGAGTTGCCTACCACGTGCTGGGAGCACGCCCGCTGTGGGCCATGCTCGAGAACGCGTTGTTGGGGGCCATGGGCACAGCTGCGGCGTCTAGCTTGGCGTGGTTATTGATGGGGCGCATCAACAACAAGCGAACAACAGACCGCTCATGCAGACAAGCATGGACAATTACGGCGCTGTTGCTGGTACTGAGTCCCACGCTGCTCTTGTACACCCCAGCACTCATGACTGAGTCGTGTGTGGGCGCGTTGATGAGCGCCGCGACCTTGCTCGTGCACTACTCCAGTGAGTCCAGTTTGAAGCGCGCGCGCTGGCTACTTGTCGCCGCTGGCGGATTTTTGGCTTGGGCGTGCTTGCTGCGACCGCAATCAGTGCTGATGGCTCCCGTCCTGGGCTTGCTCTCGACATCGTCGATACGACGTGGCCTCGTGCGTGCAATTTTGCTCGGTGCGTTGACGGTGGGGTTGGTGACACCATGGACTTTACGCAACTGCCAGCGCCTCGATCGTTGTGTTTTCGTGAGCGCCAACGGTGGCTGGAACCTGTTGATCGGCACGTTTCCCGAAGGGCGCGGAGGCTGGGTGGCCGTGGATGGGGACCGCGTCCCCGACGCGTGCCGCGAGGTGTTCTCCGAGGCGGGCAAAGATGCTTGTTTTGCTGAAGCAGCCAAACGTCGCATTATCGCAGCACCTGCTCAATGGTTGCGTCTCATTCCTGATAAGTTGCGCAACACGTTGGACTACACGGCCGCTGGATCGGAGCACCTCGCCGCGGCCGGTGCCATTTCGAATGAACTCAAACCCAAGTTGCAGAGCATTGAGTACCTCTGGCAGCGGCTGTTTCTACTGCTGGCCCTCTTGGGGGCATGGCGAGGGGCAACGGAGGTTAGGTCGAAGGCAGCACGCAGCGGCCGGAGCGCCGTGGCCGTGCTCGGCGCTTGTAGCTTGATCACGTCGTGGTCTTGGCTTGGCTGGTGTGCGGTCGTAGCCCTGGGCGGGCTTGATTCGACCCTGCGGCGGCACGTGGCCTCCGCTGCGGGCCTGGGGGCGGTAGTGTCCACATTGCTCGTTCACTCCGTCTTTTTCGGGGCAGGGCGCTATTCGATTCCACTTTGGTACGCCTTGGCTCCACTTGTGGGTGCGGGCCTCATCTTGATTATCGAAGTGGCCACGCAAGCAAGACGAAGCGCGGCAGAGGCCGAGTCTGGGTAGTATTCGTGTCGAGGCCACGCGCTAGTTTTGACAGTCTGTCCAACCAGCTTGATAATGGGGCATGGCTCTCATCGATACTCCAGAAGCAGCTCGTCGTCTTGCTCGCGCTATCGCGAGCGATCTGTCCCTGTACAACGAGGAGAAGATCACGACTGGCATCGAGAACGACACTTTGTTCGAAGAGATTGAGGAAGAGATCGAAGAAGGCCGCTCACTCTACAAGAGCCGCGTATCTCCGGAGTTGTACGGGTTTCATTTTTACGATCGCGCTTTGGTGGACATATTGATCCGCGCCAAAGGTCATATCAAAAGCGAAATCTGGTAAAGCCACGCAGTTGTGGCTGATCTTAGTGAGTTCAAGCAAACAGAAGGCGCGGCCCTTGCGGCGACGGGTGACCTGCTGCGCTACGAAGTGGATGCCAGTGAAGCGGGTCAGCGTGTCGACAAGGTGTTGGCTGACCGCTTGACCGAGGTTACCCGTGCGACCGTGCAGCGTCACATCGACGAGGGCCGGGTCACGGTGAACGGGCGGTCTTGTCGCGCCAAGGACCGCATGCGTCTGGGGTGGATCATCGAGATCAGCTTAGGCCCCCCTCCTGCGACGAGCGCCCAACCTGATCCAGGTGTGGTGGTGACCGTCGTCTACGAAGACGATGAATTGTTGGTGGTCAACAAGCCCGCTGGGCTGGTCGTGCATCCCGCTCGGGGTCACAGCACAGGGACGCTCGTCAATGGACTGCTCGCGCGGCCGGGTTTTTCGCGTGAATTGTTGGGCGCAGACGCACCAGCGCAGACGCAACTGCGCCCAGGCATCGTGCACCGCATCGACAAGGACACCTCCGGCCTACTCGTTGTGGCCAAGACCGCGTTTTCGCGCGAACATTTGAAGGATCAGTTGGCTGCGCACAGCGTCGAGCGGAATTACTTGGCGCTGACGGTGGGCGTGCCGCAGCTGGGCACTATCTCCACCTTGTATGGGCGCGATCCAAAATCGAGGCTGCGGTTTTCCTCTCGAGTTGCGACGGGCAAACGCGCCGTCACGCACCTGAAAGTCGTCGAACGATTCGCAAGGGACGTGGCGGCACTGATTGAGTGTCGATTGGAGACAGGTCGCACTCACCAGATCAGGGTGCACCTCAGCGTAGAAGCGCGGACGCCCTTGCTGGGCGATGAATTGTACGGCGGTTTACGCGGGCCGCGTGAAGTGGTGGAGGTCGGGCGTGTCCTAGCGCGTCAGGCCCTTCACGCTCAAACATTGGGGTTCGTTCATCCTAGGACGCTCCAGCACATGCGTTTCTCAAGCCCCCTCCCGGCTGACATCGAACACGCCATTCAAGCGCTTCGGCAGTTGAGCCGGCCCGGTCAAGCATGATGCCCAGGGATCTCACGTCCGCGGGTTCGCAGCAGCGAGGGATGACGCCACTTGAGCAGGGCGAGCGCAGCAAACCCCACCAGGACCGCCCACCACAAGGTAGCGAAGCGGATCAAGAGCATGCTGCCCGTGGCGGCACCGTGGGAGACACCACCTAAGCCAATCAGTTGGGATTGCATGATCCCTTCGGCGACGCCGAGCCCACCGGGGACGGGAACCAGCGCGCCCGCTAACGTGGCTGTGGAATAGAAGAACACAGCGAGTGGAACGGTCGTTGCTTCACCAAAACCGCGCAACAAGAGGGACAGCGCATAGCCTTCACAACCCCAGCCCACCAGGGAAATAGCACTGGGAATGAGCAGCGCGGCCGGATGCGCCACCACGCGCAGGCTCACCTGGGCAGTTTCCAACTGGGGGGCCAACCGACCGAGCGCGCCACCCGCCGAACGCAAGCGGGCGATGACGTACAAAAGTGGTGGCGGCCACACCACCAGCACTACCCCCGCGAGCACCGCCAGCGCGCCTGCCAACGCCCATGGCAACCCTCCGTGGAAGCCAAGACTCCCGATGATCAACAGAACCACAATCGCCACGACGTCGGTAAGACGCTCCGCCAAGACGATGGGGGCGGTTTTGGCTGAATCGACTCCGTAGATAGAGTCCAATACCGCGCTCTTGAACACTTCACCGATTTTACCGGGGGTGATGGTGAGCACGAAGCCCGACAGAAAGATCAAGAACGAATCAAATTTGGGAACGGAAGTGATCCCCAACTTGGACAGGTAGTACTCCCACTTGAGAAACCTGAGCACATAGTTGAACGACGCCAAGGCCAGAGCAGCCCCAAAAGTCCACCATCGAAACGTTTGTAGCGCCTGCGCCAGGGTGCGATAGCCAGTCCAGGCGACAAAGCCCCCGTACACGAGCACGGCCAGCAGCATGGCAATCAAAAAACGTCGAACGTTGGGATTCACGGGTGGAGGTCTGGGTGAAGGCTCGCCGGCCCTGGCTCCCATGCTCGAGCCCGTTTCACAAGTGGTTTTTCAGCGACCCGCTTTCTGCTAGGGAGCGAGGGTGAGCGAAAGCGATATCGACCAGCTCGATCATCTGAGGAAGAGCGCGGAGGGGCTGCGGCAAGAGCTTGCAAAGGTCATCGTCGGGCAACAGAGCGTGGTCGAAGAGCTACTGATCTCCGTGTTCGCGGGGGGTCACGCGCTGCTTGTGGGGGTGCCTGGTCTAGCCAAGACGCTGCTCGTATCCAGTTTGGCCAGCTGCTTGGACTTGTCCTTTGGTCGGGTCCAATTCACCCCCGACCTGTTGCCCGCCGACATCACGGGTACAGACGTCCTGCACGAGCTGGATAAAGACGGACGACGTGTTTACCAAACGGAGTTCATGCGTGGTCCTATCTTTGCCAATGTGGTGCTGGCAGATGAGATCAACCGCACACCGCCTAAAACACAAGCTGCACTGCTTCAAGCGATGCAGGAGGGGCACGTAACTGTGGGCGGCAGGACCCACCCGTTGCCGCAACCGTTTCAAGTGCTGGCTACGCGCAACCCCATCGAACAAGAGGGCACCTATCCGCTGCCCGAGGCGCAGCTCGATCGCTTTCTGATGGAGATAAACATCGGCTATCCCAGCGAAGCGGATGAATTGTTGATCGCGCGTCGCACCAGTTCTGGACCGCCAGTGGACTTACGACGGGTGGTCAGCCGTGATGAAGTGGAGAGATTTCGTGAACTCGTACCGCGTATCCCCGTCACAGAAGAGGCAGTGGCGCTCGCTGTGCGACTCTGTCGGCTGTCTCGTCCCTTGGACAAGGCAGCGCCTGAACGCGTGAAGGAGTATGTACGCTATGGCGCAGGACCACGCGGAGGACGCGCGTTGCTGTTGTGCGCGAAAGCGCGCGCGGCGCTCAGGGGTGAAGCTGCCGCGGACATCCAGGACGTGCGCGAGGTTGCGCACGCCGGCTTACGGCACCGCTTGGTGTTGAGCTACCGCGCAGAAGCGGACGGCGTCTCGGCGGACAATCTGATTGACGAGCTTCTCAGGGCGCGGGCCTAGCTGCAGCGACAACGAGCCGGTTTGGCCGCAGGCCGAGTCCGCAATGAGCGCCGCTCTCTGCAAAGGACTGCTTGTATTTTCGCCCAAACGAGACTGAAATTGCTTGATCGTAACGAATTTAGGGAATACGTCCCGGCAGCGTCGCGTTTCTGAGTCTGGTTTTGCCTATGCACCTGTCTCGTCCAACTTTCTTGCTCCTTGCTAGCTTCATGGTCCTTGGACCGCACCTCGCTGGCTGTGAGCAACACGTGATCCCCAACACCGATGTGGCCGACACGGCGCTCAATCGCAAAATCGTAGAATTTTGTGAGGAATATCGGCACGCGGTGGAGAACCGGAAGGTAGGCCAACTGCTCAACATGGCTCACCCCAAGTACTATGAAAACGGCGGGAACATCGATGCCACTGACGACATCGATCGCGCGGGTCTGAAGGAATTCCTCGATGAGCGATTTCGGGACGCTCGGGCGATCCGTTATGAAATCCGCTACCGACGTGTAGAGATCACGAAGGAAGAGAAGGTCTTCGTCGATTACACCTACAGCGCCAGTTACAAGATCCCTGGTGCGACGGGTGAAGAAGTTTGGCATCGCCAAGTGGCGGACAATCGCCTGGAATTAGTGCCTTACGAAGACACGTACCTGATTCTTTCCGGGATGTGATCCTGTCGGCCACCCGGGTCCGCCCATGGGCTCTTGCGACAGGTTCTGGGCAATTGGTCTAGCCTGGGCTGGCCTACGTCGTGCGGGGGGGCAAGCGCAGTTCTTTGATGCGGTTGACTGGCGAGTCGGAGAACACGACCGTCCATTTTCCCCGAACGGTCGGGCTTCCTTCGACTTCTACTATCAATCCGGAGCCCCCCTCGGAGCCGACCACTCGTCCTTTGAGGACGAGGCCGGGCTCCGATACAAGGGTGTTTTGCGGGCTGCCCCTGGACTCCAGCTCGTTTAGTAGAGCGTGCGCAGTGAGTGGGACATTTTGCTGCTCACGCATCAACTGACCGTCGCGATCCAAAAGTCCAGCCACGGCCCGTTCGTCGCCCAAGGAAAGGGCGAGAAGCAGACTACGTACAGCGTCGGCACGCAGGTGGTGAGCCTGCGCAACTAAGGTCAGCGGCGGGGAGTTGACTGGGTCGCTCGAGACTTCAAGAGGTGGCGACGGCGGCTTGGGTAGGGTGGGAAACTGTGCCGGCTGAGCCGCACACCCGAGTCCCCATGCGGCTGCCACTATGCAGAGCCTCTGCCAAGCTACACATGCCATATCAGCCCGGTGACCGTACTAGAGCGCTTGGGTCTCGGGCTGCTTGCCCCGCGCCGCTGTAACAATGACATCATGAGGCAGACGCTCCCAGCTAGGCGCAAGCTCCTGCCCTGCCGCGAGCGAGACGAAGAGGGCTTGATCGAGGCCGGCGGCGCCATCACGAGGCGTAACGTCCCAGCGTTGCAGATCATTACGCCCGCTGAGCACCAACATGCCAAGATGTCCTTGGCGGTGCGCGACCATGAGCCGCTCACCGGTATGGAGCCATAGATCACCAGTAAAAGCCGAAGTCTTCGCGTCGTTGGTCAAGTTGTCCAAACGACGCAGCGTGGCGCGCATGGCGTTGGCCAACCCGTCATCGGACAGTACGGCACTGTGGGTCGAGCGCTCACTGCCGCTGTTCAGGGGCAAGCCAGTTGCAGCAAGTTCGGACAAGAGCAACGCAAAAGCAAGCTCGCTCAGGGTCTCGCCGCGCACTACCGAGCGCAAGAATTCCGGGAGTTGGCGGCGCGCCTCATGCACGAGCGGGTCCACGGCGTCCGACACACCCTGACAGGAAAAAAGCAGGTGTCCGTAGCGCAGCGGCGGGGTTGCTTCAGGTCGCGTTGGTCCCAGTCGACCATCACACTCGTGGGCGAGCAGGCCGTGGGTGCGCATCGGCGCGCCATCGCCTATCAAACGCATACCAACTGCGTTGCCTTTGCGACGCCATAGCAACGCTTCATCGTGGTCAAAGTAGCCAATTCCCCAGCTGGACGCTGCATGAGCGCTGGGGCCCAAGCTGGCAAGGTGTGCGTCTGCCAATTTGGCTCCCAAATCCGGACGGGTGCCAATCAATCCGTAGGTGCGTGCCATGGGGCCTTTCTTTGAGGTGGACTAGTCTCCAAGGTGCCCTGGGCTAAGTCCACGCCATTCGTAACTTGAAGATAGCACGAAGTGCCAGTCTTAGCATTTCCGTCGGAATTGAAGTCTTGCATTTGTTCAAGGATCTCAGAGACTAGCTCCGCCGATCATGCGTGGATTGTCGAATCAAGGGAAGCAAAGGAAAATTGGGGCGGGGCTCAGTCATGGCTGGAGCATCGGGTTACGGTACACGCTCGCGTGGGTCAGCGCAGGTCTGATGCTGGGATGCGCTATCATTTACCCCGAGGTCCAGACGGCGGTGCGCGCGCCCAAGCCGGGTCAAGAGCTGGATCCTCCGCCCCCCGATGATCTGTATTTCATCTACTTCGAGAGTGCTTCGATCCCAGCCAAAACTCCCGGAGGGCTAGATTGGCCCGGGGGTGCACCCGATCCCTTGGCCAAACTGCTGGTGAATGGTTCGGAACTCATTCGCACTCCTGCGCAGTCCAGTACCCGCGCTCCCACTTGGCCCAAACAGACGCGGCAGAACTACCGTGTGGCCCCAGGGAGCCAAATTTTTGTCGAGGTGTGGGACGACAATCCCATGATCAACAAGCCCATTTGTCGTTCGCAGGTGCGTGATCTGCCTGCGCTGCGCGAAGGGGCCAACAACGAAATTTGGTGCGATTCGGGCGCTCGCGTGCGGCTTGGCGTAGAGCCAGCGCGGGCTATGGTAGGGCTCGGCCTTTACTACGAACCGCGCGGAACCGAGGGCGTGAGGGTGACGCGTGTGGTGGAGTACTCGCCAGCGGCGCGCGCCGGGCTGCAAGCGGGTGACCGCATCTTGGCCATCAACGGCAAGGACACCAGGCAGCTGGACGGCAATCAAGTCCGTTCCGCAATCAACGAAAAAGCCAAGACTGGCGTCAAGCTCGACGTCTGGTACCAATCCGGCAAGCGCCACATCGTGGAGATCAAGGAAGGCCCGCTGTACCCGCTGCCGAGCGATGAAATTCCGCTCAAGGTTGCCCAAGGGGAAAGGTCGAATCAAGCATCTCCAGACTGATCGAGAGAACATGACTGTTGCTTGGTTCGACCCACACTACCGTGCGCTGCGCGTGACGGGGAACGACGCATGGAGCTGGCTCAACGGGCTAGTTACCTGCGATATCCTGGCTGCACGTGGTCAGAAGGCCGTGCGCGGGGCACTGCTCAGCAAACAGGGCAAGGTTCAGGCAGATTTTTACGCGATCGAGCAGCTTGGCAGTCTGGTGCTGGCGATTGCGGGTGGTAGCGCAGAGACGGTGCTCACCACGCTCAACGCCTATCTGGTGATGGAAGACGCGGAGATCAGCTTGGCCGACCTTTCCTTCAGCTGGGCTTGGGGTGGGGATGTGATGGCGACGACCACGCGGCTCGGTATCGAAGCCTTCACTTCAGATGCTTTCGTGTATCCGTCGCGCCTGTGCGTCATGAACGCGGACGCCCATGATAAAGTCACGGCAGATTCCGGCAGCGTATGGGCCAGCCCGATCGACTTCGAAACGCTACGCATTCAGTCCAGGGTTGCCAAGTACGGTGTCGACTTTGATGAGCACGACAACTTGCACGCGGCGGGCATGGAGCGAAAGGTCGTTGATTGGGCCAAGGGGTGTTATTTGGGACAAGAAGTGGTGTGCATGCAAGAAATGCGCGGAAAGGTCCGCAAGAG
>Ga0315910_10004891_pt1 | contig 11088 bp, 11 predicted proteins | sample EdamamesoilMG_FD_204470 | JGI IMG/M metagenome (GOLD analysis project Ga0315910, IMG submission 204470) | Garden soil microbial communities collected in Santa Monica, California, United States - Edamame soil | ecosystem: Environmental > Terrestrial > Soil > Garden | place: USA: California...
CACGGCTGGCCAACTCAAGGAAATCGCCGCGGCCGTCGGGGTGCCCTTCATCTACAAGTCCTCCTACGACAAGGCGAACCGCAGCTCGAGCAAATCATTCCGCGGCCTGGGCATGGATACCGGATTGCAGATCCTGGCCGATGTGAAAAAACAGATCGGCGTCCCGGTGCTGACCGACGTGCACGCGGAAGACGAGATCGCCGCCGTTGCCTCGGTGGTCGACGTGCTGCAAACGCCGGCGTTCCTGTGCCGCCAGACGGATTTCATCCACGCGGTCGCGGCGAGCGGCAAGCCTGTGAACATCAAGAAAGGCCAGTTCCTCGCGCCGGGCGACATGAAGAATGTCGTCGACAAGGCGCGTGAAGCGAGCGGGCGGGACAGCATCATGGTATGCGAGCGGGGCGCATCATTCGGATACAACAACCTTGTATCCGACATGCGCTCGCTGGCCATCATGCGCGAGACGAATTGCCCGGTGGTGTTCGATGCCACCCATTCGGTGCAATTGCCGGGAGGACAGGGATCCTCCAGCGGCGGCCAACGCGAGTTCGTGCCGGTGCTGGCGCGCGCGGCGATCGCCACCGGCGTCGCGGGTGTTTTCATGGAAACCCACCCCAATCCCGAGAAGGCCATGTCTGACGGCCCCAACGCGTGGCCGCTGCACCTGATGAAGCAACTGCTGGAAACCCTCAAAGCCGTGGATGACCTGGTGAAGGGGCGCGGTTTTGCCGAGGACGCGCTGATGGCGCAGGCGAGGCTGGCCAAGACCGGACGCTGAACGACAGACCGACCAACAAGGAATAACAATGAGTTCTATCGTTGACATCGTCGCCCGCGAGATCCTCGATTCGCGCGGCAATCCCACCGTCGAAGCGGACGTCCTGCTCGAATCCGGCGTCAGCGGCCGTGCCGCGGTTCCCTCGGGCGCGTCGACCGGGACGCGCGAGGCCATCGAATTGCGGGATGGCGACAAGGGACGCTATGGCGGCAAGGGCGTCCTCAAGGCCGTGGAGCATGTGAACACGGAAATCTGCGAAGCCATCGTCGGACTCGACGCGGTCGAACAGAGTTTCATCGACCAGACGCTGATCGACCTGGACGGCACCGAGAACAAATCCCGCCTGGGCGCGAACGCGCTGCTGGCCGTTTCGCTTGCGGTGGCCAAGGCCGCGGCGGAGGAATCGGGGCTGCCCCTGTACCGCTACCTCGGAGGCGCGGGGCGCATGCAGTTGCCGGTGCCGATGATGAACGTGATCAACGGCGGCGCCCACGCCAACAACAGCCTGGACCTGCAGGAATTCATGGTCATCCCGGTGGGCGCGGAAAGCTTTCGCGAAGCCCTGCGCTGCGGCGCGGAAATCTTCCAGGCGCTCAAGAAGCTGCTCGACAAGAAGGGGATGTCGACGACCGTGGGCGACGAGGGAGGCTTTGCGCCCAACCTGCCGAGCAACGAAGCGGCGCTGACGCTCATCATCGAAGCGATCGAGGCCGCCGGGTACACGCCGGGTTCCCAGGTGGCGATCGGCCTGGACTGCGCCAGTTCCGAATTCTTCAAGGGCGGCAGGTACGACATCGCATCGGAAAAGCTGCAGCTCAGCGCGAGTGAGTTTGCCGACTACCTGGGCGCGTGGGTCGACAAGTATCCCATCGTCAGCATCGAGGACGGCATGGCCGAGGGCGACTGGGACGGCTGGAAGGTGCTGACGGACAAACTGGGCAAGCAGGTGCAGATCGTCGGCGACGACCTGTTCGTGACGAACACCCGCATACTTTCCGAGGGCATCCGCCAGGGCATCGCCAATTCGATCCTGATCAAGATCAACCAGATCGGCACGGTGACCGAAACCATCGCCGCCATCGAGATGGCGAAGCGCGCCGGATACACGGCCGTCGTCTCCCATCGCTCCGGCGAGACGGAAGACACGTTCATCGCCGACCTGGCGGTCGGGGCGAATGTGCTACAGATCAAGACCGGCTCGCTGTCGCGGTCGGATCGCCTCGCAAAGTACAACCAGCTCCTGCGCATCGAGGAAGACCTCGGCGACTCGGCGAGTTACGCCGGGCGCGATGCGTTCTACCAGCTGGGCCGGGGCTGACGGACCGTCATGCGCATCCTGGCCATCGTGCTCGTGCTCCTGATCGCCGCGATCCAGAGCCCCATGTGGTTCGGCAAGGGCGGATGGATGCGGGTCTGGGAACTCGACCGGCAGATCGAAGCGCAGCGCGAGACCAACCTGCGCCTGGTCGCCCGCAACACGGCGCTCGATGCCGAAGTGAAAGACCTGAAGCAGGGCTTCGACGCCATCGAAGAACGGGCGCGTTCCGAGCTGGGCATGGTCAAGCAGGACGAAATGTTCTTCCAGTTGTTGCAGCCCGCCCCGGCTGCGGCGAACTTCCCCGGCAAACCCTGACCGCGCAGGCCCGCCAATGTCGCCGCCCGGGGCACAGGCAGGCAGGTCTTCATGAAAAAGCTGTCGGCCTTCCTGGCCGCCATGCTCGCGATCGTCGTCCTGGTGCTCGCATTCAATGTGACGAGGTTCCAGAGCCGCCAGATCGCCGTCGCCGCTGACGGCGCTGCGGCGCCGGACCCGGCCGCCGCGGCGCGGCGGCTTGCGGAGGCGGTGCGCTTCGAAACGCTCTCGCACCAGGATCCCTCGCAATTCGCGGCGGGCCCGTTCGCCGCCTTCCATGCATTCCTTGAACGCAGCTATCCGCGGATGCGCTCGGCGCTTGTCCGCGAGCGCATCAATGGCCACAGCCTGCTCTACGAATGGCGCGGGAGCGACCCGTCCCTCAAGCCCATCCTGCTGCTGGCCCACCAGGACGTCGTGCCCGTCGACCCCGCGAGTCGTGACAAGTGGACGCGTGCGCCGTTTTCAGGCGCCATCGCCGACGGCTACATCTGGGGACGGGGGACCATCGACGACAAGGGCGGCCTCATGGCCGTGCACGAAGCCGTGGAAGCCCTGCTGGCGGAAGGATTCAAGCCGGTGCGAACGGTCTACCTCGCATTCGGCCACGACGAGGAGGTGGGCGGGCGCCAGGGGGCGGCGATGATCAGCCAGGCGCTGGCGGGGCGCGGCGTGCGCCTGGAATCGGTGCTCGACGAAGGCCAGGTGGTGACGTCGGGCATCGTGCCCGGGTTCGAGCGGCCGGTCGCCCTCATCGGCATTGCAGAAAAAGGTTACCTGAGCCTGGAACTGCGGGTCGAATCCGAGGGCGGGCACTCTTCGATGCCGCCCCGGCACACGGCCGTGGGCATCCTGGCCGCGGCGATTGCCAGGCTGGAAGCCGCGCCGTTCCCGGCCGGACTGCCCGAGCCCGTGAAACGCCAGTTCGCGTATCTGGGCCCCGAACAGGACTGGGCCCGCCGCCTGCTGTTCTCCAACCTGTGGCTGTTCTCGCCCCTGGTAAGAGCGCAGATGGAGAAGTCGCCCTCCACGGCGGCGATGCTGCGAACCACCATCGCGCCGACCATGCTGGAGGGAAGCATCAAGGAGAACGTGCTGCCCATGCGGGCGCGGGCCGTCGTCAATTTCCGCGTGCTCCCGGGAAGCCGGACGGACGACGTCATTGCGAAAGTCGGTACGGCCATCGCCGATCCGCGGGTCAAGGTTGCCACCACCGGCACATCGCTCAGCGAACCGTCACCCGTCGCGGATACGGATTCGGAGGCGTTTGCGCGCCTGCATCGCGCCGTGAGCGCGACGTTTCCCGATGCGATCGTGGCGCCTTCGCTGGTGCTCGGCGCCACCGATACGCGACACTTCATCGGAATCGCTGACAACCTGTTCCGCTTCCTGCCGGCGCGACTCGCGCGCGAAGACCTCAAGCGCTATCACGGCGTCGACGAACGCCTGGCGGTGGCGAATTACGGGGAATTCGTGCGCTTCTACATGCGCTACCTGCGCGAGGCGGCGCACTAGCCTGCTTCGATGCGGCGCAGGTCGTCGGGCGAATTGACGTTGGAGAAATCCGCTTCCGCCCCGAAATCGACCGCCGCCGCGCGAATCGTCGCGAACCAGGCTTCCACCTTGCGGCCTCCTTCTTCGATGTACGCCGTGAGCTGGGGCAGGAGGCGCGTTCTTGCGAGGCAGAATACGGGCTGCGAGCGCGTCCCGGTGCGGACGAAGGCCAGGTCGACGCCGGGAGCATCAAGGGCGACCGAGAGCCGCGCCACAAGGTCTTCAGGAAACGATGGCGCATCGCAGGGCACGGTGGCGACCCATTCGCCGCTCGCCTCCATGAGCCCGCGGTGCAGGCCTGCGAGGGGACCGACGTGTCCTTCCACGACATCGGGGACGACGCGGACGCCGAACCGCGCGTAGCGTGCCAGGTTGCGGTTGGCATTGATCAGGATTTCGCCGACCTGTGGCGCCAGGCGCTCCAGGGACCAGGCGACCAGGGGGCGTCCCCTGAGCATCTGCAAGCCTTTGTCGACACCGCCCATGCGCGTCCCCCGGCCTCCCGCCAGGATCAGGCCCGTCACCGATGCCGGGCCGGTCGGTGCAGGCGTGCCGGGGTAGGGGGAAACGGAGTCTTCCATCGGAACATTATTGCAGGCGGAGCCTGGTTTCCACATTCCGAATGCGCCTGCAGATATGACAAATGATGCAGGTACAATGGCCGGCAATCAGATTCAACTATCTGCATAAAAATTCATATATCGGGGGGATCGTGATCGACATCCTGGCTAAGGAGCGCACCATAGCGGCGCCCGGCTTCAACCGCTGGCTGGTGCCGCCCGCGGCCCTGGCCATCCACCTTTCGATCGGGATGGCCTACGGGTTCAGCGTGTTCTGGTTGCCGCTCTCGCGCGCCATCGGCATCAAGCAGGCGGTGGCCTGCCCGGAGGACATGGGCTTCCTCGCGAAGGTCTTTGCGTCGACCTGCGACTGGCAGATCTCGATGCTGGGTTGGATGTATACGCTGTTCTTCGTATTCCTCGGCTCTGCCGCCGCCCTGTTCGGACACTGGCTCGAGACGGCAGGCCCTCGCAAGGCCGGCGTGGTCGCCGCGTTCTGCTGGAGCGGCGGCCTGCTCATCTCCGCAATCGGCGTATATACGCACCAGATCTGGCTGCTCTGGCTGGGATCCGGGGTGATCGGCGGCATCGGACTCGGGCTGGGCTATATTTCCCCGGTCTCGACCCTGATCAAGTGGTTTCCGGACCGGCGCGGCATGGCCACCGGCATGGCAATCATGGGATTCGGCGGTGGCGCGATGATCGGGGCCCCCCTGGCCGACCGCCTGATGAATGCCTACGCTACCGAGGCGTCGGTCGGCGTGTGGGAGACGTTCGTCACCATGGGCGTCCTCTACTTTGTCGCGATGATGCTCGGCGCATTCGGCTATCGCGTGCCGCCCACGGGATGGAAGCCGGCGGGCTGGACGCCGCCGCCTCCGAAGGCGAAGAGCATGATCACCACCCGCCACGTGCACGTGAACACCGCCCACAGGACGCCGCAGTTCTGGCTGCTGTGGGGGCTCCTGTGCCTCAACGTCAGCGCCGGCATCGGCGTGATCGGGATGGCATCGCCGATGCTGCAGGAAGTGTTCGGCGGCAAACTCATAGGCGTGGACATGCAACTGGCGGATCTGGCCAAGGATCAGCGCGTGCAGGTCGCCACCATCGCCGCAGCGTTCGCCGGCCTGCTTTCCCTGTTCAACATCGCGGGCCGCATCCTCTGGGCCTCGTTCTCGGATTACATCGGCCGCAAGGCGACGTACTTCACGTTTTTCCTGCTCGGGATCGTGCTGTACGCGTCGGCGCCCTGGGCCGGGAGCATCGGCAGCGTCGCGCTGTTCGTGGGCATTTTCTGCATCATCCTGACCATGTACGGCGGCGGGTTCGCCACGATTCCCGCGTATCTCGCGGACATGTTCGGCACCCAGCACGTGGGCGCGATCCACGGGCGCCTGCTCACCGCCTGGTCGGCCGCGGGCATCCTCGGCCCGGTCGTCGTCAACTATATCCGGGAATACCAGATCAGCCACGGCGTGCCGCCTTACCAGGCCTACAACATCACCATGTACATCCTGGCGGCGATGCTGCTGGGCGGGCTGGTCTGCAACCTGCTGGTCCGCCCGGTTGCCGACAAGTTCTACATGACGGACGCGGAACTCGCGGAGGAACGCAAGCGCGCGCATGAAGCGGCGGTGGCGACACCGGCCGCGAACGGCGCGGCGAATTTTTCCGGCAGCGGCCGGGCACTGGTGCTGGTGGCCTGGGCCGCGGTCGGGATCCCGCTGGCCTGGGGCATCTGGATCACGGTGACCAAGGCGGCCAAGCTCTTCACCTGAGACACGGAGCACGAAGATCGGAAAGGTCGTACTGATCACCGGAGCAGGGCGCGGAATCGGCGCCGCCACGGCGCGCATGGCGGCAGAACGCGGCTATGCGGTGGCGCTGAACTTCCGCAGCAACGAGGCGGCCGTCGACAAGGTGCTCGGGGGTATCCGCAGCGCCGGCGGCAAGGCCATCGCCGTTCGCGCTGACATCGCGATCGAAAGCGAAGTCGTCGGCTTGTACAAGACGGTGGATCGCGAGTTGGGCCCGGTCACCGCGCTGGTGAACAACGCCGGCATTCTCGAGCAACAGGGACGACTCGAGGACACCGACGCCGCGCGCCTGGAACGCATATTCGCCACCAACGTCATCGGGACCTTCCTGTGCTCGCGAGAAGCGGTGCGGCGGATGTCCACGCGCCATGGGGGCGCTGGCGGCGCCATCGTCAACGTGTCATCGCGCGCCTCGGTCCTGGGGTCGCCCGGCGAATACATCGACTACGCCGCGTCCAAGGGCGCGGTTGACACGCTGACCATCGGCTTGTCCAAGGAAGTGGCGGAAGAAGGCATCCGCGTGAACGCGGTGCGGCCCGGATTCATCTATACGGAGATGCATGCCAGCGGCGGCGAGCCGAACCGCGTCGACCGCGTCAAGGCGTTCGTGCCCATGAAACGCGGCGGACACGTCGACGAAGTCGCGCACGCCATCCTCTGGCTGCTCTCCGATGAAGCGGCGTATGCCACGGGCGCATTCATCGACCTGGCCGGCGGGCGCTGACGCCGTGAGCGGTACCGCGGCGTGTCCGGCGGGCTGATCTTCCTTGCGATCCTGGTCCCCACCGCGGGCTTCGTCCTCTGGCTCGCGGGGCATTTCATGCGCGCCCGCCGCGCGGAGGTCGAGGCAATCCTGAGGAAAGGCGTGCTCGTGCAGGCGGAAGTGGTGGGCCGGCGCCGCAGCCGTGTGGACTACCAGTTCGAGGCGCCGGGCTGGCCGCAGCCGATCAAGGGGCGCGGTCGCGTGCGGCGGGGCGCGATGCCGGCAGAAGGCGAACGCATCCCCGTGCGCTACCTGCCAGGGCATCCCCACATCTCGACGATCGTCGAGCGGGAAGTTTGAATGCAGGCGCATCCGGTGCGAATCTGGGTGGACGCCGATGCGTGCCCGAATGTCATCAAGGAAGTCCTGTTCCGCGCGGCCGATCGCCTGGGGGTGGAGGTCACCCTGGTTGCGAACCAGGTGATCCGCATCCCGCCGTCACGCTTCATCCGGTTCCTGCAAGTGCCGGCCGGATTCGACGCGGCGGATGCCCGCATCCTGGAATTGATGGCGGCCGGCGACCTGTTGGTCACCGCCGATCTGCCGCTGGCTGCGGAAGCCCTGCGCAAGGGGGGCATGGTGCTGGATCCGCGCGGCGAGCCCCATACCGCCGACAACATCGGCGAAAAGCTCGCCATGCGCAAACTGATGGATGAACTGCGCAGCGGCGGATTGCAGGCCGGCGGTCCCCCGCCCCTGGGCAATGCGGAGCGACAGGCCTTCGCAAGCCGGCTGGAAAGCCTGCTGGCAAACCGATCCGCGGGCGCAAAGCCCGCAGATATGGAATCATAGGGAAATGAAACGCCTCGACAAGCTGCTGGCGAACAACCGTGCGTGGGCGCAGGGCGTGAAGGAACGCGAGCCCGGGTTTTTCGACAACCTCACGCACCTGCAGGCGCCGGAGTACCTGTGGATCGGCTGCTCCGACAGCCGCGTGCCGGCGAACCAGATCACCAACCTGGCGCCTGGCGAGGTTTTCGTCCATCGCAACGTGGCCAATGTCGTGGTGCATGCAGACCTGAATTGCCTGTCGGTGCTCCAGTTCGCCGTTGACGTGCTGAAGGTGAAGCATGTAATCGTCTGCGGTCACTACGGCTGCGGCGGGGTCGCGGCCGCGCATGATCACCTGAAGCTGGGCCTGGTCGACAACTGGTTGCGCCATGTGCAGGACGTGGCCCAAAAGCACCGGGACACGCTGGATCGATACGGGGATCGCGCGGGCCGGCTGGACCGGCTGTGCGAACTCAATGTCATCGAGCAGGCCGTCAACGTGGCGCAAACCACGGTCTTGCAGGATGCCTGGGCGCGGGGGCAGGAACTGACGGTGCACGCGTGGGTCTATGGACTGCATGACGGGCTGCTGCGTGACCTGGGAATGTCGATGGAAGGACCGCGGGACCTCGAGGATGCGTATGCCGATGCACTGAAGGCGCCTTAGCCGGACGGCAATTCGCCAGTAGTCTTGTTTCCCGATTCTTCACGATGCAAGCAAATGTATCCATGAATGCAAGAGCAGTCTGCATTGCAACCCTGATTCTCCTTTCGGCAACCGGAACCGGCAGCGCACAGGAAGAATCCCGCCCCGCGCCGATTACCGTGTTGAAGGATGCGAGCCCGGTGATGTATGGGCGTTCGGCGAAGCTGAAAGCCGTCGTGGAATCGCTAGACCTGGCGACCCGGGAGATTACCGTGCGGAGCGGCAAGAGCCGCTCCCTGACCATGCGGGTGGAAGAGCGGGTGAGGAACCTGCCCGATATCGCGGTGGGGGACGAGGTGGTGCTGCGCTTCCATGAATCCGTCGGGGTTGAAGTGCGCAAGGCGGAAGAGGGCGAGACGATCGCGGTCGAGGAAACGACCCTGCACGATGCCACAAGCCAACCCGCCGCCAGCACGCGCACGACGACCATCGCGGACGTGGATGCCGTGAGCCCGCGCGAGAAGACCGTGACGATCCGGGATCCGGACGGAAAGCTGCACGACCTGTACGTTCGCAGCGAGGCGGTGCTGGGGGCGCTCAAGGTTGGCGACCGCGTGGTCGCGACCTATACCGCGGCTTCCGTTGTGTCGGTGGAAGGCCCGAAGGAAAAAGATCCGAAGGACGCGAAGGGCAAGAAAAAGCGCAAGAAATGAATCGACGGCAGGAGCCTGGCTGCCGTCCCAGACCTTCCAATACCCTCCCGCCATGAACAGCACGGTGTCGGACCGAACGTCGGATGTCGAGACCAACCGTCGCTTTTACGACGGATTGTGGGCCGTGTCCCGTCTGGTGGAGCCGCATCGCTTCAACACCTGGCCGATCGTCCAGGCCCTGCTTGCCGAAGCGCCGCGCCGCCTAGAAATCGCCCCCGGGCTGCGGCCGCGCCTGCCGATCGAAGGCACCCATTTCGTCGACATCAGCGAACCGGCGTTGCGGCAACTGCGCGGCAGGGCGGCAAGCGTCAGCCTGGATTCCATCACGGCGCTGCCGTTTCCCGACGCCGGCTTCGACCTGGTATGCGCCTTCGATGTCATCGAGCACGTCGACGACGAGACTGCGACTTTCGCCGAATTGGCGCGGGTCTGCGCGCCGGGTGGCAAGCTGCTTCTCTCCGTCCCGCTGCATCCGGCGCAATGGACCCCGTTCGACGATTTCGTCGGCCATCGCCGCCGCTATGAGCCGGATCGGCTGGTCGGGTTGCTGTCGGCGCTGGGCTTTCGCATCGAGAGCAGCGCGGCGCATGGCATGCAGCCGCAATCCTCGTGGTTGCTCGACTTCGGCATGTGGGGCCTCACGCACAGGCGGGAACAGGCCATGTGGCTGTACAACCGCGTTCTCATGCCGCTGGCCATGCGCTTCCAGAAACAGCTTGAATTGCGGCCGGGGATGATCGACACGAACCGGGTCGATACGGTGCTGCTGGTTTGCCGCAAGGCGCTGTCGCCCGCCTAGACCACGCCCTCGAGCAACTGCACATCCACGAGGCTGCCGGCCGGGACGTTGCCGGTTTCCGTCGGCAGGATGATGAAGCAATCGGCCTGGCTCATCGAGGACAGGATTCCGGAACCCTGGTCGCCCGTGGTGCGCACCGACCAGGTCCCATCCCCATCCTGGCTCAGGATGCCGCGCTGGAATTCCGTGCGCCCCGGCGCCTTCTTGATGGCCGAAGTGCAGACCATTTTCATCGTGGGCAATGGCACGATGCGCGTTTGTCCCTGCAGGTGGAGCAGGGCGTCGCGCACGAACTGGTAGAACGTCACCATGACCGCAACCGGGTTGCCGGGCAGCCCGAAAAAATGGGCGGCGCCGACCTTGCCGTAGGCGAGGGGGCGTCCCGGCTTCATCGCGATCTTCCAGAACAGGACCTGGCCCAGCTTGTCGAGGATGGTCTTCACATAGTCCGCCTCGCCGACCGACACGCCGCCGCTGGTGATGACGACATCGGCCGCCGCAGCGGCTTCGCGGAATGCCGATTCGACGTCTTCCGGCCGGTCGCGAATCACGCCCATGTCCAGCACCTCGCATCCGAGCCGGGTGAGCATGCCGAAAATCGTATAGCGGTTGCTGTCGTAAATCTGGCCCGCGCCCAGCGCCTGACCGACCGCCACCAGTTCGTCGCCGGTGGAAAAGAAAGCGACTCGCAGCCGGCGATAGACCTCCACTTCGCCGATGCCGAGCGAGGCGAGCACGCCTACTTCCGCGGCGCGCAGCGGCTGGCCCCGGCGCAGCGCGGCTTCGCCCGTGCGCAAATCCTCGCCGGCACGCCGCACATTCAGGGCCCGGCTCGCAGGCGATACCGACACCTGGTTGCCCGAGGCGCAAGCCTTTTCCTGCTGGATGACCGTGTCCGCGCCTTCGGGGATCACGGCGCCGGTCATGATTCGCACGGACTCGCCCGGGCCCATCGCGCCGGCGAAGGGTTTGCCGGCGAATGAACTGCCGATCAGCTTCAGCGTGGTTTCGCCGTCGGGGCGTAAATCTCCGAAGCGCACGGCATAGCCGTCCA
>Ga0315910_10004892_pt1 | contig 11087 bp, 3 predicted proteins | sample EdamamesoilMG_FD_204470 | JGI IMG/M metagenome (GOLD analysis project Ga0315910, IMG submission 204470) | Garden soil microbial communities collected in Santa Monica, California, United States - Edamame soil | ecosystem: Environmental > Terrestrial > Soil > Garden | place: USA: California...
CCGACCTTGGCCTAACTGCCAAACGTGGCGATGATGGTAATACCTACGTTTTTGTCAACGATTTAAAATCGACCAACACACTTTCGGGTGTGCAGGTAGAGTTTTACGATTATCAACAGCAATTGATCGGAAGTGCTACCACCGATGCGGACGGCAAAGCGATGTTGAATTCGAAAGAGCCTCCGTTTGTACTCCTCGCCAAAAGCGGCTACCAACGTGGCTATTTAAAACTTACCGATGGCGATGCATTGTCGGTAAGTAATTTCGATGTTTCGGGCGAACGCGTGGAGCGCGGGCTCAAAGGATTTTTGTATGGCGATCGGGGTGTGTGGCGCCCGGGCGACTCACTTTACTTGACCTTCATTCTCGAAGACAAAAACAAATTGCTGCCGGCAGCTCATCCGGTAGTTTTCGAAATGCAGAACCCACAGGGGCAAATCGTAAACCGATTGGTGCGATCAACTTCTGAAAATGGGTTCTATAAGTTTGCCACCTCCACCGCAGCCGATGCACCCACCGGCAACTGGACGGGCCGCGTTAAGGTAGGTGGAACGGAATTTACACAGAACCTCAAGATTGAAACGGTAAAACCGAATCGCTTAAAAATCAATCTTGATTTTGGTGCCGATAAATTCACAACCTCAAGCGTTACCGGTAACCTCGATGTAAAGTGGCTGCACGGTGCACCGGGTCGAAATCTCAAAGCGGAGTTTGATATGTTGCTGGTAAAAGTGCCGACTACCTTTCCGAAATATCCTGACTTTGTATTCGAAGATCCGGCAAGAGATTTTTACAGCGAAGCTCAACCTGTGTTTGAAGGAACAACAGACAGTGAAGGGAAAGCCACCGTTAATGTAAACCTCGAATCCAATTATGCTGCGCCTGGATTTTTGAATGCCATCTTCCGCGGAAAAGTATTTGAGGAGAGTGGCAACTTCAGCATCGATCGTTTTGTGGTGCCCTACTACCCCTACGAGTCGTTCATCGGCATGAAAACTCCGGAAGGGGAGAAGTACAGTGGCATCCTTTACTTTGATAAGCCGCATAAGGTTGATCTGGTAACGGTCGATAACACAGGCGCAGCAGTTTCCAGAAACAACATTGAAGTGAGCATGTATAAACTTGGCTGGCGCTGGTGGTGGGACAATTCCGAAGAGAGCATCGCGAACTATGTGGAAGGATCATACTCGAAGTTGGTGAAGAAAGCAACCGTATCAACCAACAACGGTAAAGGCTCCTGGACATTCGAACTGAAGCAAACAGAAAATGAATACGGACGGTACTTTGTTCGGGCCTGCGATCCGGTATCGGGTCACTGCACCGGGCAAATCATTTACATTGATGAACCGGGTTGGTGGAGTCGTTCGCGTGGTGATCAATCCGGTGGAGGCGCAACGTTGTTGTCGTTTACTACCGATAAGGAATCGTATAACATTGGCGAGAAAGTAAACCTTACTATTCCCGGTGGCGCGAAGGGTCGCGCATTGGTGAGTATTGAAAGCGGTAGTAAAGTCATTCAAACGTACTGGGTAGAAACCGAAGGCGAGTCGAAGTTTTCGTTTGAAGTAACTCCGCAAATGACTCCGAATGTGTATGTGCATGTTTCGTTATTGCAACCCCACTCACAAACGGTGAATGATTTGCCGATACGCTTGTATGGTGTCACCAACATCCGGGTTGAAGATCCGAATACGCACCTTACTCCGGTTATCACCATGCCCGATGTGTTGGAGCCAGGCGAAGAAGTGGCGATCAAGATTTCAGAAAAAGCAAATCGCAAGATGACGTACACCATCGCGATCGTTGATGAAGGATTGCTCGACATCACCCGCTTCAAAACACCTGACGCCTGGAGTCGCTTCTATGCGCGCGAAGCATTGGGTGTGCGCAGTTGGGATTTGTACGATAATGTAATGGGAGCCTTTGGCGCTCATCTGGAACGGCTACTCGCAGTAGGTGGAGATGCTGAGGCGAGAGCCAAAGAAGATGATGCACGTGCCAACCGCTTCAAACCCGTTGTAAAATTCTTCGGGCCGTTTACGCTGGATGGCGGCAGTGAAACACACAAGTTCATTATGCCGCAATACATTGGTTCGGTAAAGACCATGGTGGTTGCTGGTTATGAAGGTGCGTATGGGAAAGCAGACAAAGCTACACCGGTGCGCAAGCCGCTTATGGTGTTGGCAACCTTGCCGCGTGTATTAGGCCCTGAAGAGAAATTGAAATTGCCCGTTACGTTGTTCACACAAGAGAAGAGTGTTAAGAATGTAAAGATCGATGTGAAAGCCTCCGGTCCGGTTAGTGTTGCTGAGGCTTCAAAGTCCGTGAGCATGTCGCCCAGCGGTGATATGACCGTTGATTTTGATATTGCAGTGAAAGGCGAAGTAGGAATTGCCAAAGTAGAAGTAACGGCAAGCTCGGGAAGTTTCAAGGCCACCGATGTAATCGAGATCGAAGTCCGTAACCCCAATCAACCTGTAACAAAGGTAACGGAATCGCTTTTGGAGACTGGCAAGACGTGGAGTGTTGAGGCTGTTCCGTTTGGAATCTCCGGAACAAATTCGGCTATCCTTGAAGTGTCGAACATGCCACCGATCAACTTGGGTTCACGGTTGCGGTATCTCATTCAGTATCCGCATGGCTGTATTGAACAAACTACTTCATCGGTGTTCCCGCAGTTGTATCTCGATCAGGTTAAAGTGCTTTCCGAAATTGAAAAGAAAAATATCCAGCGCAACATCACCGCGGGTATCGAGCGATTGAAGAGTTTCATTCAGCGCGATGGTGGGTTTGGTTATTGGCCTGGGGCGTCAGAAAATTCCGATCCGTGGGGCACATCGTATGCTGGTAATTTCATGGTGGAAGCGGAAGCCAAAGGGTACTATGTTCCTGCCGACATGCTGAAGAAGTGGAAGAAGTATCAGAAGACAAAAGCACTGGAGTGGAGACGTAACGATAATTATTACAACAGCGATTTGATGCAGGCGTATCGGTTGTACACCCTGGCGTTGGCGGGAGCGCCTGAGATCGGTGCGATGAACCGCTTGCGCGAACAGGGTGATCTCACCTCAACAGCCGCGTGGATGTTGGCCGCTTCGTATGCAAAGGCTGGTCAGCCGGAAGCTGCGAAAAAGTTGATCGCTAATCTATCAACAACCATCAAGGCGTATCGCGACCTCGGGTATTGCTATGGTTCTGATCTGCGCGACAAAGCATTGATCCTCGAAACGCTTGCCATGCTGAAAGAGCAACCCAAAGCGTTTGAGTTGTTGAAAGAAATTTCTAAATACCTGAGCAACTATGGTTACTGGATGAGCACGCAGGAGACAGCCTTCTGCCTGAAAGCCGTAGGTTCATTTGCAGGATTACAAAAGCAAGGTGATCTGAAATTTGCCTACACCATCAATGGAAAGAAAGTGAACGCAAGCACAGAACTTCCGATCGCTCAGGTTCAGATTCCGATCAGCGGTGTCAAGAAGGAAAGTGTGAAAATAGAAAGTGAAAGCAAAGGCGCGTTGTTCGTCCGTCTTATCCAGGAGGGTACACCGGCCCGTGGCCAGGAAGAAGATGAGCAAAGTGGCTTGAGCGTTTCGGTTCGTTATACTGACACCAACGGAATTGTCATCGATCCAACACGACTGGAACAGGGTACGGAGTTTCTGGCGGAAGTAACGGTTAATCATCCGGGTGTTCGGTCTCGGTATGAGAATCTTGCCCTGGGGCAGGTGTTCCCGTCAGGATGGGAGATCAACAACTTGCGTTTGCAGGGTGACGAGCAGTTTACCGAGAACAGTTCCTTTACCTATCAGGACATTCGCGATGACCGGGTGTATACGTATTTTGATTTGAGCTCTGGCCGAAGCAAAACCTTTAAAGTTATGCTCACAGCAAGTTACGCAGGTACCTACTACCTGCCAGCCGTTACCTGCGAAGCTATGTACGATCGAAGTATTTATGCTCGCAAGAAGGGCCAGGTGGTAGCGGTAGTGAAAGCCCCCGGTATTTGATCCGCCTTGATCTGCGGGAAAACTATTCTCCCGCAGATCGCCCAGATGTTCGCGGCATCGAAACACAGTAGAATTTTGTCTACAAACTTTTCCGGGTTGTCGCACTCTTCTACGGTGGCGCCAATTAAGAGGCTTCCTTTGCGTTGATACGGTAAATAAACGAAACGCAAAATGAAGCCATTTATCCATTATGTTGTGGTTGCCATATTTTTAGGAGGTGTTCTGCAAGCTTGCAATACGGATAACGATGTTACTACTGATCAGGATAACGAAGAAGTAGGGAGTAGTGATTTTGATACCAATTCGCAAGATGTTACCGTTTCGAATGCCGTGATCGTAACCTTTGACGGAACCATGGCAACCGTAGAAAATCCGTTCGAAAGTTCGGGAGTAACGGTTGAGATTTCGAAAGGCGATGTGGTAGTGATCGCTACGGTTACGGATCTTGAGGTTAATTATGTTTTGTCGGGTGTTACTACCGCGGGATCGTTCAAACTTTATAGCGATTACAAATTCGGATTGATCCTGAATGGCGTAAGCATCGGCAACGCTGATGGTCCGGCTATCAATATTCAATCAGGAAAGAAAGCTTCTGTTACCGTAGTAGACGGAACCAATAACCAGCTGATTGACGGAACATCTTATGATACCAGCGATGAAGATCAAAAAGGTACCTTCTTCAGTGAAGGACAACTGGTATTTGACGGAAACGGCAATCTTTCTGTAAGCGCCAACTATAAACACGCCATCGTTAGCGATGATTATATTGCCCTTGAAGATGGTAACATTACTATTGTCACGGCCGTATCCGATGGCGTTCATGCAAACGACTATTTTGAAATGGAAGGTGGCACGTTAACCATTACTTCTTCCGGTGATGGCGTTGATGTGGAAGAAGGCTATGTTGCAATCTCCGGAGGAAATTTAACGATAACCAGTATAGACGATGGGCTCACTGCATCGTACGATGGAACTAATGTGAGTATAATTCCGTACGTGGAGATTACCGGAGGAGGCCTTTCCATCAAAACAACGGGCGATAAATCCAGCGCAATAAAAAGCGAAGGCGATGTTACCATCAATAGCAGTGAGCTGATTGTGCTTACGCCATCGGGTAAAGCATCCAAGGGAATTAAGACCACCGGGGATTTTCTATTGAAGACCGGTGAAATTGAAATCATCTGTACGGGAAATTCATATTACGACACGAGCGATGCGGATATTGCTTCTGCAGCCGGTGTGAAGACAAACGGAAATCTTACGATCGACAACGGCTCGCTCACCATTACCAATTCCGGCAGTGGAGGAAAAGGACTAAGTGTTGATGGAGCATTAGCGATCAATCTTGGTACTCTAACCATTACAGCCTCTGGTGCAGTCTTTAACTATAACAGCAATTTATCATCGGAAGCAAAGGGTATTAAAAGCGATGGGGCTATTACGGTAAATGGTGGTGAGTTAACCATTTCTGCTACCGATGATGGAATGAAATCAGAAACGTCAATTACGGTGAACGGAGGGAATGTATCAATCACCAAATCGACCGAAGGTATTGAAGCACCCAGCATCACCATCACCAATGGGATCATCAATGTTGTAGCTTCGGATGATGCCGTGAACGCCACGAAAGGTAATGGAGGCGAAAGTAATGACGGAAGTCTCTTAACTATTTCGGGAGGCGTACTGGCATTGAGTTCAACAAACGGTGACCCGATGGACAGCAATGGAAGTATTGTAATGACAGGCGGTACAGCAATTGTGCAAGGTCCATCCACTTCACCGGAAGTCGCCTTAGACTACAATGGTACATTTAAAATTTCAGGCGGTCTGTTGATAGCGTCCGGTCCGAGTGGTAGTATGATTCAGGCTACCAGCACCTCATCAACACAAAATGCGGCTCTCATACGGATCAATGGAAATGTATCATCAGGTACATGGTTCAATGTGCAGGATGTTTCCGGTAATACATTGGTTACCTATAAACCGTTGCGCAACGCTAACTACTTTGTGTTTTCTTCGCCATCGTTGGTTAGTGGCAGCAGTTATAAAGTATATACAGGAGGAAGCGTGAGTGGCGGAACAACTGTTAATGGGTTGAATACAGGTGGCGCCTATTCTGCTGGTACACAAAAAGGGAGTTTCACCATCAGCAGTAAAGTGACATCAACAACACTGTAAAGGGGTAGTTTGTTTGAAAGTTTCCGGGAGAAATTCCGGGAGCTTTTTTTATTTGTGATAAAGAATACCTCACTGATTTTACCTTTCTCTATTTTTATGGTTTATGATCAGCCAGTACAAGAGAAGAATCGTTATCGCAGTTGTCAGTGTCCTGCTGATCGGGTATTACTTCTGCCTGCCTTCCGTTTTATTTAACGACCCCTACTCTACAGTTTTAGAAGCGCGCGATGGACAACTCTTAGGTGCAACCATCGCCAACGATGGGCAGTGGCGCTTTCCGGAAATTGATTCTATTCCAGCGAAGTTTGCTGCGGCTTTGATCGAGTTCGAAGACAAACGCTTTCGCAGCCATCCCGGGGTAGATGTGTTGTCGATGGGACGGGCACTGCGTCAGAATATTTCAGCCGGTAAAGTAGTAAGTGGAGGCAGTACCCTCAGCATGCAGGTGATTCGGCTTTCGCGGAAAGGAAAGTCGCGAACCGTGGTTGAGAAATTCATTGAAGTCATACTCGCCACACGCCTGGAGCTACGGTATTCCAAAGATGAAATACTTTCTATGTATGCATCGCATGCACCATTCGGAGGAAATGTAGTAGGTATCGAAGCAGCATGCTGGCGCTACTTCGGTCGTGATGCACAACAACTTTCATGGGGTGAAGCTGCTATGCTTGCGGTGTTGCCCAATGCGCCTGCGCTGATTCACCCCGGACGAAATCGTGAGGCTCTCAAGAAAAAGCGAGATGCCCTGCTGGATAAGATGATGACGGCTGGTGTAATCGATGCGTTTACATGTTCGCTGGCAAAAGAAGAAGCTGTGCCAGAAGAACCTCACATGTTGCCGCGCCACGCCCGTCATTTGCTTTCACGGTTGTTTGTTGATGGATCGGGCCAAAAGAAAGTACACTCCACCATCGATATCAATGTTCAGCAGCGGGTTGAACAGATAACAGAAGATCATCATCAACGGTTGGTTGGAAATCAGATACACAATGTAGCTGTGTTGGTGGCTGAGGTACAAACCGGCAATGTGGTGGCTTACGTTGGAAATGTTGATAATGAAAACCGGTACGATGGAGACGATGTCGATGTGATTATGGCACCGCGAAGTACAGGTAGTATTCTGAAACCATTTCTCTATGCCGCGATGTTGGACGAAGGAAAAATTCTTCCGGCATCAATACTTCCGGATATCCCAACACTGATCAATGGGTTCTCACCCAAGAACTTTTCGAAAGAATATGATGGCGCTGTGGCAGCTGATAAAGCGTTGATTCGGTCACTCAATATTCCGGCAGTTCATTTACTGCGCGAGTATCGCTATGAAAAATTTCACACCCTCCTAACCGAAATGGGAATGACCACCCTTTCAAATCCTCCGGATCATTATGGTCTTACATTAATACTGGGCGGTGCTGAAGGAACACTGTGGGATATTACCGGTATGTATGCATCAATGGCCAGAACACTGAACAATTACTTCGAGCATCCGGGGAAGAGTAAGTATGATCGGGCCGATTTTCATGAACTACACTATCAACGAGCAACCGGCAGTCATGCGGCCGAAGCATCAATCGTCAACCTCGATGCGGCTTCATGGCTAAGTGCAGCTTCTATCTACCAAACATTTGATGCGTTGAAAGAAGTGTACCGACCGGGAGAAGAATCAGGGTGGCGATACTTTAACAGTTCGAAGAAAATTGCCTGGAAGACGGGAACGAGTTTTGGATTTCGCGATGGCTGGGCCGTGGGTGTAACCCCCGATTATGTTGTGGGCGTGTGGGTGGGTAATGCGGATGGTGAAGGTCGACCCGGACTAACCGGAACAGAAACTGCAGCACCCATTCTATTTGATGTCTTCTCGCAGCTTCCGGGGCAGCGCTGGTTTATGCGGCCTGAACTTGAAATGGAGCAAATTACAGTCTGCGCTAAAAGTGGTTACCGAAACTCAGCATTGTGCAGTGAGGTTGATACGGTATGGATTTCAAAAAGCGGATTGCAAAGTGCCGCGTGCCTGTTTCATAAGAAGATTCATCTTTCCTCCAACAAAAAATTCAGGGTGCACAGTGAATGCGAAAGTATTGCCAATATGAATGATGTTAGTTGGTTTGTGCTGCCACCTGTGCAGGAATACTACTATCGGCCCAGGAATATTTCCTATCGCACGCTTCCGCCCTTTCGCAGCGATTGCCAACCTGCCTCCGGGGTAGCAACCATGGATTTGTTGTACCCCAAGCCCAATGCCCGGATTTATATTCCTCGCCAATTGAATGGAACAATGGGTAGTGCAGTCTTTGAACTGGCACACCGTAACCCGAGTGTTACAGTCTACTGGCACCTGGACGGAACCTTCATTGGAAGCACTAGGCGGAGCCATCATTTAACAGTAAACCCACCACAAGGCAAGCATGTTTTAACACTCGTTGATGAGCATGGGGAATCCCTTGAGCAGCGATTCGAGGTATTATCTAAGATGTAAATCACTGACAGGTAAATATTTAGTTGTGTTTTATTGATTCTTTACTATATTCGTAATGGATTTTAAGCCTGTTCATTAAACCTTAGTGCTATGAAGACCCTATTTTTTGCACTGGTGGGCATTTTTTTAACGAATTCAGTTTTGTTTGCCCGACCCAGTAAATGTTGCAACCAACAACCAGTATTTGACGCAACACCCAATTATGTTGTGATTGGAGCCTTTGCCGTTCACAAAAACGCAACACGGTTTACCGTAAACGCCAACCGCCTTTCCAACCAGTTGAAGAGCAAGGCAGAGTACCAGTTGAATGCCAACCGTAATTTGTATTACGTCTATGTATTGGTAACGCCTAACCGCGAAGAAGCCATTAACGAGGCAAACAGACTTCGCAGTGAATCGCAGTTTCCTGACACCTGGGTTTACCATGGTTCGCTTGGAAATCTTGGCGAGAACGAGCCTTCCACACAAGGTGTCGATATCAATCCGGAAACAGAAAAGAAAATTGAGTCCGTAAGTCCATCGGATAATGCCAATGTTTCGAGTCAAAGTATTCTGAACGACACTGAAAATCTGCTGTCGAGTTCCAACGCAAATGCGTTGCCCGTAACGGTTACTACCGGTACAGGTGTTAATGATGGTTCAGTTGGTGTTGAGCCACCATCCACTGGAAATTCAACATTAGATGATGGTGTTGAAGGAAAGCGATTCTTGTTTTCACTTTATCGGGCAGTTGACAATGCCAAAGTAGAAGGCGATGTAGATGTTATCAATACCGAACGCGCTAAAAAAGTAGGAACGTATAAAGGCAATACCCCGGTTAAAATTTCATCTCCGGGTTCTAAAACAAATGAAGTAACCTTTGTATGTGAAGTATTCGGCTATCGAAAAGTACAGCACAGTGTTAATTACAATGAACCGGCTGGTGAGAATATTTCGGTTGATGCCGAGCAAAATGTAGTTGTTCCGTTCGAATTGGTACGCTTGCAAAAAGGAGATATTGCAGTGATGTACAATGTTTATTTCTTTAAAGATGCCGGAGTAATGCGGCCCGAATCCAGATTTGAAGTGAACAGTTTGATGGATATGCTGAAAGAAAATCCTAACTATAAAATTAAATTGCACGGCCACACCAATGGCGGTGCAGCCGGCAAGATTATTTCCATGGGTGAGAGTAAAAATTTCTTCTCGCTAACCGGTACCAAGGAGAGTATGGGCTCGGCCAAAAAACTCTCGGAAGAGCGCACCAATGTCATTAAAGAATATTTAGTAGCCAATGGAATTGAGCCTTCGCGTATGCAATTGAAAGCGTGGGGCGGTAAGCGTCCTCTTCATGATAAACACAGCACCCGGGCACAGGAAAACGTGCGCGTTGAAGTGGAAATTCTGGAAGACTAGAATTTTGTCAGTTTAGGTTGTGTTGTAATGGCAGAAAGTAATTCTTTCGCAATATGAAAACACGAGCGGGCATTTTACTTAGCCTTTCGATGCTGTTGATACTCTTCAACCTGGAAGGCAAAAAACCATTCATTCTAGGTACATCTCCTCTATTGTATCCTGAGTCAAGTTACATGGTTGTTATTGGGGCGTTTTCCGTTCAGAATAATGCCAAGCGTTTTACACGCAGAGCCAACGAACTGCAGCATGCCGCAAAGTTTGTGTTCAACCCCGATCGAAATCTCTATTATGTATTTACACTGATTTCAGATGATAAGAGCACTGCAATGCAGGAAGCGAAACGCCTTCGTGAACAAACGGTCTATACCGATGCATGGGTTTATCAACGTTTATCAGGAGACGTAAAAACAGAACGCGAAGATATCAATCCGGTAACAGAGCAGAAGATGGAGGATGTTCCGGTAGAGCAGGCAGCGCCACCACAACCTGAACCAACACCTGTAGTTCAAACGCCAACAGTACAGGAAAAGCCTACGGAAGTTATTGAAGGAAAGAAATTCTTTTTTAATACCTACCGGGCAAGAGATAGTAAAGTTGTGACTGCTAATGTTGAGGCCATTGATATTGATCGCTCACGAAAGATGGGCGCTTACAAAACCAACGAAGTTATTTACCTGCCATCACCTAAAAACAATTCAGGCAAAGTAAGTCTGGTGGCAAAGGCATTCGGTTATCGCAATGTGCAGGTCGACCTGGATTACAACAATCCCAGTGGTGATAACATTTCTATGGATGAGACCAATGGCGTAACGGTGCCGTTTGAGTTGATCAGACTTCGTAAAGGTGATATTGTAGTCATGTATAATGTTTTCTTTTATAAGGATGCTGCCGTTATGATGCCCGAGTCGAGGTTTGAGGTGGATGCGTTGCAAAGCATGATGATGGAAAATCCGAAGTGTAAAATCAGAATTCACGGCCACACCAACGGCAATGGTAGTGGAAAAATTATTTCCATGGGGGTTTCAAAAAAT
>Ga0315910_10004893_pt1 | contig 11087 bp, 5 predicted proteins | sample EdamamesoilMG_FD_204470 | JGI IMG/M metagenome (GOLD analysis project Ga0315910, IMG submission 204470) | Garden soil microbial communities collected in Santa Monica, California, United States - Edamame soil | ecosystem: Environmental > Terrestrial > Soil > Garden | place: USA: California...
CACTGGGTCGACTCGCCGTGGCGCCCGGTCAACAACATCAACGACACCGGTTTCACCGAGCCGCCGCCGTTCACGGGTGACACGATCCGCATGGCGCCGGAGTTCTACGATGTCGACCACCCGGTGCGCCGCGCGCTCCACCGCGCCTACATCCGGCAGTGCCTCGCGGCGTTCGCCGACGAGCCGAACGTCATCCACACGCTCAGCGCGGAGAACAGCGGTCCGCTCCACTTCATGCAGTTCTGGCTCGATGTCGTGGCCGAGTGGGAGCGCGAGACCGGAAGGCAGCCGCGCGTCGCGCTGAGCGCGACGAAGGATGTGCAGGATGCGATTCTCGCCGATCCGGTCCGCGCGGCGGTCGTCGATGTGATCGACCTCACGTATTGGTTCCGCACGGACAAGGGCGACGAGTTCGCGCCGTCCGGCGGCACGGAGTTCGCGCCGCGGCAGCATGCGCGTCAGTGGAAGAAGGGTCGGCCGGGCGCGCGCTCGATCGCCGGCATGGTCCGCGAGTACCGGACGCGGTTTCCCGACAAGGCCGTGATCTCCGGCCTCCCCGAGGCCAACGGCTGGAGCTTCGTCGCCGCGGGCGGCTCGTTCCCGAAGTTGCCGCGGACGACCGATCCAGCGCTGCTCGCGGCGCTCGCCACCATGGCGCCGCGGGGAGGTGCGACGGGCTCGCTCATGCTCGCGCGCGCCGACCAGGAGGTGTTTCTCCTCGCTCCGGCCGGTTCGGGCGACATCGCGCTCGGGATCGGCGACGGCACCTATGCGATCCGCGTCGTCGACCTCGAGACCGGTGCGGTCAGCGACACCGGCGAGATCGCGCAGTCGCACGAACTCCTCACCTTCGGGCGTCGCTCGGCCCGACCCGTCGCCCTCTGGCTCGTCCGCCAACCCTGAACCTTTCGCCATGCCACGCTTCCCACGATTCCTCCTCGCCGTTCTCGCATTCGCGCTGCCTGCCGCGGGCCAGCTTCGCGCCGCCGCGCCCGCCGCCACCACCGTCGAGCAATGGGGCACGTATGAGATCGCGCTCCAGGGGCCGGCCGACGGCAACCCGTTCCTCGACGTGACGCTACGCGCGGACTTCTCCAACGGCGCGAAGACCGTCACCGTCGACGGCTTCTACGACGGCGACGGCGTGTATCGCATCCGCTTCATGCCGGACACGACCGGCCGGTGGACGTGGTTCACGCACAGCACCCGCTGGCCGCTCACGCAGAAGCGCGGGGCCTTCACCGTCACCGCGCCGTCGAAGGGCAACCACGGTCCCGTGCGCGTCGCGAACTTCTATCACTTCGCCTACGCGGACGGCACGCCGTTCAAGCAGATCGGCACGACCTGCTACACCTGGACCCACCGGCCCGCCGAGGTCGAGGAGCAGACGCTCGCGACGCTGGCCGCCTCGCCGTTCAACAAGCTGCGCATGTGCGTGTTTCCCCAGACGCACGGCACGAGCACGATGCCGCCGACGCGGTTTCCCTTCGCCGGCGAGGGCACGAAGCCGGACTACACGCGCTTCAATCCGGAGTTTTTTCAACACCTCGACAAGCGCGTCGGTCAGTTGCGCGACCTCGGGATCGAGTGCGACCTGATCCTGTTTCATCCCTACGACGACGACCACATCTGGGGACTCGACACCATGCCGCCGGACGTCGAGGACCGCTACCTGCGCTACATCGTCGCGCGCCTCGGCGCCTACCGGAACATCTGGTGGTCCATGGCGAATGAATACGACTTCGTGCGCACGAAGACCGAGGCCGACTGGGACCGCTACTTCCGCGTCGTGCAGGCGGCCGATCCCTACGGCCACCTCCGCTCGATCCACAACGGCAAGGTGATCTACAACCACAACCAGCCCTGGGTCACGCACGTGAGCCTTCAGAACGGGCTGGCCACGACCGATCCGGGAAAAATCCAGCTCTACCGCGACGTCTACCGCAAGCCGATCGTCGTCGACGAGGCCGAGTACGAGGGCAACCACATCTACCGCTGGGCGCAGCTCACCTCGCGCGAGATGGTGCACCGCTTCTGGGCCTGCACGATCGCCGGCACCTACGCGGGTCACAGCGAGTTTTTCGTGCAGCCGGGCGACGCGAGCGAGTTCGTCTGGCTCGGGCAGGGCGGGGTGCTGCGCGGCGAGAGCGCGCCGCGGCTCGCGTTCCTGCGCAAGATCATGGAGGACGGCCCGGCGACCGGGATCGATCCGATCGACAAGTGGTGGGAGCCGCGCGTCGGCGGCAAGCCGGGCGAGTACTACCTCTGGTACTTCGGCCACGAGAAGCCGGCGTCCTGGACCTTCCAGCTTTACCGCGACGGTATCGCCGAAGGCACGACGTTCGCCGTGGAAGTCATCGACACCTGGGAGATGACGATCACGCCGGTGTCGGGCGAGTTCGTGGCGAAGAAGAAGGATCGCTACAGCTTCGTCGATGCCGCGGGCCGCTCGGTCGCGCTCCCGGGCCGGGACGGCATCGCCCTGCGGATCCGTCGCACCGGCGGCCCCGCCGGGGAGATCAGCGACAAACCGCCGGGCTACTGACCATGACGCACGTATCCATCTCGCCACGCCGGCTGATGTCGCCTCTGAGGCCGGGGTTCCTCGCCGCCGCCTTCGCGCTGCTCGCGACGCTCGCGCCCGCCGCGACGCTCAACGTCCTCGACTTCGGCGCAGTGCCGGACGGCACGACGAAAAACACCGCCGCCATCGCGCGGGCCATCGCGGCCGTGAAGGAGGCGGGCGGCGGCACGCTGGTGTTTCCGGCCGGCCGGTATCTCTCCGGATCGATCCACTTCGAGAGCCACCTCACGCTCCATCTCGAGGCCGGTGCCGTGCTCCTCTACTCGGGCGATCCCGCGGACTCGCCGCTGGTCGAGTCGCGCTGGGAGGGCACGACCGCGTGGACGTATGGACCGCTCCTCTACGCCAACGGCAAGGAGAACATCGCGATCACCGGCCGCGGCACGATCGACGGCCAGGGCCAGCACTGGTGGTGGCGGCGCGACGACACGACCCCGCGCCGCGAGATCGCCGAGAAGGCGCGGCCGGCCTGGGTCGCCCTGCGCGACCGCATCCAGGCGGGCGAGGGCGCGACGGTGACGCGCGAGGATTTCGTCGAGGCGGCCAACTTCATCCGCCCGTCGCTCGTCGTGCCGTTCAACTGCCGCAACATCCTCATCGAAGGCGTGACGATCACGAATTCGCCGATGTGGCTGCTGCACACGATCTACTCGGAGAACATCACGGTGCGCGGGGTCTCGTTCATCTCGCATGGCCCCAACGGCGACGGCTACGACATCGACTCGTGCCGCAACGTCCGCGTGTCGGACTGCTATTTCGACACCGGCGACGACTGCATCGTGATCAAGTCCGGGCGCGACGCCGATGGCCGCCGCGTCGGCCGGCCGACCGAGCTCGTCACGATCACCAACTGTGTCATGCACCGCGGCCACGGCGCGGTCGTGATCGGCAGCGAGATGTCCGGCGGGATCCGCGACATCGTCGCGAGCAACATCGTCTGCCGCGGCACCGATCGCGGCATCCGCCTCAAGACGCAGCGCGGCCGCGGCGCGGTGGTGGAGAACATCCGCTTCGACAACTGGGTGATCATCGACGCGCCCAAGGAGGCGATTCACATCACGAGCAACTATTCGCGTCTGCCGGAGGAGCCGCGCAGCGAGCGCACACCGACCTACCGCAACATCGCGATCAGCAACGTCACCGTGGTCAACGCCGCCACCGTCGTGGGCATCGCCGGCCTGCCCGAGCAGGCGGTCGAGCAGGTGCGCATGAGCGACATCACGGGCACGGGTCGCCGCGGTTTCATCTGCGACGCCGCCGAGGACCTCGAGCTGCACGACATCCGCATCGATGCGGCCGAGGGCATGCCCTTCGTGTTTTCAAATTCACGCGGTCTGCTCCTCGACAACATCGGCACGTCCACCCGCGCCGCGCTCACCGACATCGTGAAGATGGACAACGTCACCGGCGTCACGACCGTCGGCCCGCAGGCGAAGTGACGACACTCAAACCCGAATGAATTGAACCACAGAGGACACAGAGGGCACGGAGAAAGACAGGAAGTGAAGATGGCCGCATAGGGCACCCAAAGCACAGGACTCTGGAATCGGACCTCGTGTGCTTTCTGTGCCTTGTGTGCCCGCGCCTCCGGCTCTGTGCCCTCTGTGGTTCGACCGTCTTTCCCAATCAGCATGAAGACACCATTTCCCCGCGAGGGCGTCCTCGCTGCACTGTCCCTGCCGTTCGACCGCGACGGCCGTCTCAAGGAGGCCGCGCTCGCCGCCCACCTCGGGTGGTTGCGCGAGCGCGGCATCCACGGCGTGCTCGCGCTCGGCAGCACCGGCGAGTTCCCTTTCCTCTCGCTCGAGCAGCGCAAGGAGGTGCTCGCGACCGTCGCGTCGATGGCGGGACCGCTGCCGGTCGTGGCAAACATCAGCGACATCCGGCCCGACGTCGTCGCCGGGCTCGGGCGCTTCGCGTGCGAGCTCGGGCTCGCGGGCGTGGCGGTGATGCCGCCGCACTTCTTCCCGGTCGCGCCGGCCGACCAGCTCGCCTTCTTCGAGCACGCCGCGCAGGCGGCCGGCGGACTGCCCGTGCTGCTCTACAATTTTCCCGAACTGACGGGCAACCGCATCTCCCTCGAGACGATCGCCGCCTTCGCCGACTGCGCCCCGATGGCGGGGATCAAGCAGAGTGGCGCCGAGTTCGGCTACCACGACGCGCTCATCGCGCTGGGTCGTGAGAAGGGATTCAGCGTCTTCTCGGGCGCCGACACGCGCCTGCCCGAGGTCTTCGGCCTGGGCGCGAGCGGCTGCATCGGCGGCCTCGTGAATCTGGTTCCTGAATACATGGTGGAGCAGTTCCGCGTCTTCCGCCGAGGGGAGCCGGGCGTCCTCGAGCCCGTCGCCTCCCGCATGCGGCAGGTCGGCGCGATCATCGACCGCCTGAAGTTTCCGCTCAATGTCGCCGCCGGCCTGGCCGCGCGGGGCTTCGACCCGGGCACGCCCAAGAGCATCGTGTCCGCCGAGACCGGTCGCGTCTACAGCGCGGTCGTCGGGGAGCTGCGCCGGTGTTTCCGCGAGTGGGGACTGGAGACCTTCGCGCACGGCGACGCCGCGGCCTAGAGCCCATCGCGAGATCCGCCCCGCTGAGATCGCTCCCGCCATCCTGATGCCCACGCATTTCACCGCGCTCGATTCCGCCGTGCTCATCGGCTACTTCGTCGTGACGCTCGCGGCGGGCTTTCTCATCGGACGGGGTCACCGCTCGGTCGAGGGCTACACCGCGGCCGGGCGCTCGCTGCCCGGCTGGCTGACCGGACTGTCGATCCTCGGCACCTACGTGAGCAGCATCAGCTTCCTCGGCGTGCCGGGCAAGGCGTTCGCGACGAACTGGAATGCCTATGTGTTCAGTCTGGCGATACCGCTGGCCACGTGGATCGCCGTGCGCTGGTTCCTGCCGTTCTATCGCACCGGCGGGCACATCTCGGCGTATCAACACCTGGAGGAGCGCTTCGGCCCGTGGGCGCGCGTCTACGCCAGCACCTGCTACCTGCTCACGCAACTCGCGCGCATGGGCACGGTGATGTACCTGATGGCGCTGCCGCTCAGCGTGCTCCTCGGCTGGGACATCCGCTGGATCATCCTCGTCACCGGCATCTCGGTCACGCTCTACACCTACGTCGGCGGCCTCGTCGCGGTGATCTGGACCGATGCGATCCAGACCGTGATCCTCATCATCGGTGCGCTCGTGTGCGCGATCCTGATGGTGACGCTCCTCCCGGGCGGGTGGGGCGAACTCATGCAGGTCGCCGGCGCGCACGACAAGTGGAGCCTCGGCTCCTTCGCCCCGGACCTCGGGCAGTCGACCTTCTGGGTCGTGCTCGTCTACGGGCTCGTCATCAATCTCCAGAACTTCGGCATCGATCAGAACTACGTGCAGCGTTACCTCGCCGCGAAGTCCGATCGCGAGGCGCGCAAGAGCCTCTGGCTCGGCGGCCTGCTCTACGTGCCGCTCTCGGCCATCTTCTTCTTCATCGGCACCGCGCTCTTCGCCTACTATGCGGCGCATCCCGACCGGCTCCCGGCGGGCACCGCGCCCGACGCGGTTTTCCCCTGGTTCATCGTCTCGGTGCTGCCACCGGGCGTGACCGGCCTGCTCATCGCGGCGATCTTCGCCGCGGCCATGAGCACGGTGTCGACCAGCCTCAACTCGTCCGCGACGATCCTCATGGCGGACGTCTATCGCCGCTTCATCGCGCCGCAGGCGGATGATGCGCGCGCGTTGCGCATGCTGCACATCACGACGTTTGTCTGGGGCGTGCTCGGCACCGGCGTGGCGCTCGCGATGATCCATGCGAAGAGCGCGCTCGATGTGTGGTGGAATCTCGCCGGCATCTTCGGCGGCGGCACGCTCGGGCTGTTTCTTCTCGGGTTCGCGGCGCGGCGGGCCACGCGCGGCGCCGCGCTCGCCGGCGTGGGCGTCGGCGTGCCGCTGATCGTCTGGCTCGCGCTCTCGAGGAAATGGACGTGGCTGGCAGAGTCGCTGCGCAATCCGTTTCACGACAACCTCACCATCGTGTTCGGCACCGCTGCCGTCGTCCTGGTCGGTTTCGGCGCCGTGGTGCTCGCCGGCCGCGGTGAGCGTCCAACAGCCAACACCCAACATCCAACATCCACTTAACGGAGAGTTCTCGCGATGCCTCACCTTCACTCCTTGCGCCATCTGTGCGTTTCGCGGCCATGCCGTCTCGTCGGTCTCCTGTGCCTGGCGCTGAAGCCCATGCTCTCGGTCGCCGTCGCCGGAGAGTCCGCCGTCGTCTCGGCCGGCTTCATCTACGAGACCGCGCCGTATCCATCCTGCCATGCCTCGACGATCGTGCAGATGACCGACGGGCATCTGGCCGCGGCGTGGTTCGGCGGCACGAAGGAGCGCGATCCGGATGTGTGCATCTACGTCGCCCGCCACGACGGCGCGCGCTGGCTCGAGCCGGTGATGGTGGCCGACGGCGTGCAGGCCGAGGGTGCGCGCCTGCCGACGTGGAATCCCGTGCTCTTTCAGGCTCCCGGCGGCGGTCCGCTGTTTCTCTTCTACAAGGTCGGCCCGAAGCCGAGCGAGTGGTGGGGCATGCTGAAACGCTCGACCGACGGCGGTCGCACCTGGTCTGCGGCCGAGCGCCTGCCTGACGGCATCCTCGGGCCGGTGAAGAACAAGCCCGTCATCCTCGCCGACGGTTCCTGGCTCTCGCCATCGAGCACCGAGGGCAATGACGACGGGTGGCTGCTGCACTTCGAGCGCTCGCGCGATGGTGGCGCGACCTGGGAGAAGATCGGCCCGGTCGCGAAGGGCGCGCCGCTCGATGCGATCCAGCCGAGCGTGCTCTTCCACAAGGACGGAAAACTCGAGGCCGTGTTCCGCACCAAGCAGGGCGCGGTCGGCATGAGCTGGTCGGAGGACGGGGGCGCGACCTGGAGCGGCTGCGCTGCGACCGACCTGCCGAATCCGAACTCCGGCACCGACGCGGTCACGCTCGCCGACGGACGCCAGCTCATCGTCTACAATCACAGTGCGCACTCGCCACCGCCGCAGCGCCCGGGCAAGGGCGTGCGCTACCCGATCGACGTCGCCGTCTCCGACGACGGCGTGACGTGGCGCCGCGTGCTCACGCTCGACAGCGAACCGCGCGACGCCGGCTACGCCTATCCGGCCGTGATCCAGGGGCGCGACGGCCGTGTGCACATCACCTACACCTGGGACCGCAAGCGCATCAAACATGTGGTCGTTGATCCGACGAAATTGTGAGCGGGGAGTAGCGCAGGCTTCCAGCCTGCGTCCGCGTGGATCCGTGCAGGCTGGAAGCCTGCGCTCCGTGGTCGGCACGATCATCGCCTGCGCCGCGCACCTCCCGCTTCCCGCCGCCCCCCACTGGGAGAACGAACAGGTCAATCAGGTCAACCGCGAGCCGGCGCGCGCGAGCTTCGTCCCGTATGCCACGGAGAGCCAGGCGCTGGCGCGCGATCCGGCCGCGTCGCCCTGGGTGCGTTCGCTGAACGGCCCGTGGAAATTCCACTGGGTGCCGCGGCCCGGGGATCGGCCGGCGGAGTTTTTCCGACCCGAGTTCGACGACTCGGCCTGGGGCACGCTCGAGGTGCCGTCGACGTGGGAAACGAGCGGCCACGGCACGCCGATCTACCTCAGCTCGGGCTACGCCTTCCGCATCGACCCACCGCGGGTGACGAGCGATCCGCCCGCGGACTGGACGACCTTCACCGAGCGCAATCCCGTCGGCTCCTACCGCCGGGCGATCGAGCTGCCGGCCACGTGGACCGACGGTGCGCGGCGGACCTTCATCCACTTCGGCGGCGTGCAGAGCGCCTTCCACGTCTGGGTCAATGGCGTGCCCGCCGGCTACAGCGAGGGCAGCATGGAGCCGGCGGAGTTCGACATCACCGCGCTCGTGTGGCCGGGCCTCAACCGCGTGGCCGTCGAGGTTTTCAAGTATTCAGACGGCAGCTACCTCGAGGACCAGGACATGTGGCGCCTCGGCGGGATCTTCCGCGAGGTGACGCTGCTCTCGCGCCCGCGGGCGCGGATCGCCGACTTCGCCGTGCGCACCGATCTCGATGCCGTCCATCGCGACGCGACGCTGCTCGTGCATCCCGAACTGGAGTCCGACGCCGGCGAGACGCTCGCCGGCTGGACCGTGCGCGGACAACTCCATGATTCCGCCGGCGTGCCGGTGCTCGCCGCGCCGATGACGGCCGACGCCGAGCCGATCCTGAACCGGGCGAACCGCGCCGCCGTGCTCAACGACCGCACGCCGCAGCGCGGGCCGCGCAAGTTCGGCTGGCTTAAGGCCGCGGTGGCCGACCCTGCGAAGTGGACGGCGGAGACGCCGCACCTCTACACGCTCGTGCTCACGCTGCACGATCCGCAGGGCGCGGTCGTCGAGGCGGTGAGCGCGCGGGTGGGATTCCGCGAGGTGGAAATCCGCGACGGACGGCTGCTCGTCAACGGCGCCCCCGTGCGCCTGCGCGGCGTGAACCGCCACGAGATCGATCCCGCGCGCGGTCGCGCCCTCACGCTCGAGCGCATGCGGCAGGACATCGCGCTGATGAAGGAGGCGAACATCAACGCCGTGCGCACGGCGCACTATCCGAACGACCCACGCTGGTACGAGCTGTGCGACGAGTTCGGGCTCTACGTGATGGACGAGGCCGACGTGGAGACGCACGGCCTGCGCGGCCGGCTTGCGAGCGACCCGCGCTGGGCGTCGGCCTTTCTCGACCGCGCCATCCGCATGGCCGAGCGCGACAAGAATCATCCCTCGGTCATCCTCTGGTCGCTTGGCAACGAATCGGGCTACGGACCGAACTTCGCGGCGATGTCGGCGTGGTTGCGCGACTTCGACCCGACGCGTCCGATCCACTACGAGGGCGCCCAGGGCACGCCGCGCGATCCCGACACGGTCGACGTGATCAGCCGGTTCTACCCGCGGACGATGGCGGCGTATCTGAATCCTGAATCCCCCGAGACCGCGGGCGGCGGCGAGCGCGCGGAAAACGCGCGCTGGGAGCGGCTGGTCGAGCTCACCCTCATCGATGGCGAGACGCGCCCGATCCTGACGAGCGAGTACGCCCACGCCATGGGCAACGCGATGGGCAACCTCGCCGAGCACTGGGAGGAGATCTACTGGCACCCGCGCCTGCTCGGCGGGTTCATCTGGGAGTGGTGCGACCAGGGGCTCCACCGCACGCTGCCGGACGGCCGCCGGGTGATCAGCTACGGCGGGGATTTCGGCGACAAGCCGAACCATGGGGCCTTCGCCATCAAGGGCGTGGTCACGGCCGGGCGGGAGCGGTATCCGAAATTCTGGGAGGTGAAGAAGGTCTACCAGCCCGTGCTGATCGAGGCGCGCGAGATGGATCCGGCGAAGGGTCCGGTCAAGGTGCGCATCACCAACCGGCACCACCATGTGAACCTCCGCGACTTCGAGGTGCGCTGGTCGGTCGTCGCCGACGGCGACGTCATGCAGACGGGCGTGCTGCCGCCGCTCGACATCGCGCCGAACGGACAGCCCGAGGTCGTCATCCCCGTGGCTCCGATGGCCCAGTCGCCGGCCAGCGGATACGCCGCGCTCCGTGTGAGCGTGCATTTGCGCGCGGCCACGCCGCTCCTGCCGGCGGGGCACGAGATCGCGTTCGAGCAGCTGCCGCTCGTGGTCGCGACGCCTCCGGCCGTGGTCACCCGCGCGGGGGACCTGCCGGCGGTCGTGGCCCGCGACGAGGGCGAATTCGCATCCATCACCGGGCGCGACTTCGCCGCGCGCGTGGACCTGCGCAGCGGCCTGCTCGTGTCGCTGCGTCACGGCGACCGGGAAATCCTGGCGGGCCCGGGGGGCGCATTGCAGGCCTTTCGCGCGCCGACGGACAACGATCGCGGCTTCGGCAAGTGGCTCGCGCGAGACTGGCGCGAGGCTGGCCTGGAGTCGATGCGGCGCTCGCTCGACTCGCTCGATCTCGCCCAGCCGGAGCCGGGCGTGACGCGGGTGGTCACGGAGGCGACTAGCGCCGCGGCGCGCGGCGGGTTCAAGCATCGCGCGACGTGGCTGTTCCGCGGCGATGGCTCGATCAAGGTGTCCAATACCTTCGAGCCGTTCGGGGAACTCCCGCCGCTGCCGCGCATCGGTGTGAGTTTCCCGATCATCGGGGAGCTCGAGACGCTCACCTGGTTCGGCCACGGACCGCACGAGGCCTACGCCGATCGCCTCGGCAGCGCGCCGCTCGGCGTGTGGCGCTCGACTGTGCGCGAGCAATATTTCCCGTACATCCGTCCCCAGGAAACGGGGACACATGAACACGTGCGCTGGCTCGCGCTTTCGGCGAGCGAGGGGAGCGGCCTGCTCGTCGTGGCCGACGCGGCGCAGCCGTTTGCGGCGAGCGCGCTGCACTTCAGCGCGTCGGACCTTGCGAGCGTGCGTCACGTGCACGACCTGCCTCCGGCGCGGCGCGAGACCATCCTGTCGATCGACGCGCGACACAGCGGCCTCGGCAACTCGAGCTGC
>Ga0315910_10004894_pt1 | contig 11085 bp, 10 predicted proteins | sample EdamamesoilMG_FD_204470 | JGI IMG/M metagenome (GOLD analysis project Ga0315910, IMG submission 204470) | Garden soil microbial communities collected in Santa Monica, California, United States - Edamame soil | ecosystem: Environmental > Terrestrial > Soil > Garden | place: USA: California...
CAGGAGTACATCGAGGACTGCCATGTCTGCTGCCGGCCCATCAATGTGGTGGTACAGGTGGACGAAAATGGCGATGTGTCCATGAGTGCGCGCAGGGACGATGATTGAGGGAATTGCGAATCAGGAATCCTGCGGACTCGCACCCATCTCGCCGGCGCGGCGGGATGTGGCCTCAAGCTGGCCCGCATTCGCGGGATGGTCCCAGCCGGAAAGGTGACGCCCGATGATGCCGGTCAGCGCTTCCACATGCGCCGGGGAATCGTTCAGTGCCGGGATGTAACTGAACTGCCTGCCGCCATGTTCGAGGAATTGCTCCCGGTTCAGCATGTTGATCTCCTCCAGCGTTTCCAGGCAATCGGCGGAAAAGCCGGGACAGATGACCTGCACATTTTCGATTCCGCCTTTTGCCCATTGCAACAGCAGCTTGTCGGTATAGGGCTGCAACCATTCCCGCGGCCCGAAGCGGGACTGGAATGACACCGCGTATTGATCCGTGTGGAGTCCCAGTCGTTCGGCCAGCAGGCGCGCGGTTTTCTGGCAATGACAGAAATAGGGGTCTCCCGCCAGGAAGTAATGCCTGGGCAGGCCATGGAATGAAATCAGCAGCCGGTCCGGCGCGCCATGTTGCGCCTGATGACGGCGAACGCTTTCGGCCAGGGCATCCACGTAAGCGGAGTCATCATGGTAATGGTTGATGAAGCGCAGTTCCGGCACCCAGCGCCAGTTCCCGAGCGCATCGGCCACGGCATCAAACGTGGAGCCGGTGGTGGCCGCGGAATATTGCGGGTACAGCGGAAATACCAGCAGTCGCCGCACGCCGGCTGCGCGCAGGAACGCCAGCGCCGAGGTGATTGAGGGTGTTCCGTAACGCATGCCCAGTGCGGTGACAATGGCGTCATCGGGAAGAAGCCGGGTTAACGCAGCGTCAATGCGTCCCGCTTGCTGCTTGGAAATGCTCAACAGCGGCGAACCGGCATCGGTCCAGATGCGCCGATAGGCCGCCGCCGATTTCCGCGGCCGGGTGCGCAGGATGATGCCATGGAGGATCGGCTGCCAGAGCCAGGGCGACAACTCGATGACGCGGGTATCGGAAAGAAACTCGGCCAGGTAGCGGCGCACCGCCTGCGTGTCCGGCGCGTCCGGTGTCCCCAGGTTGGTGAGCAGTACGCCGGTACGGTCCTGCGACCCATGCACATGGATCGCCTGTGTCATTGGGTCGCTCGTTCCCTGATGTCCGCCAGCGCCTGCTTGTAGAGCAACTCGGGGTCATCCCCGGTGCTGCAGCACATGCCCAGATCGCGCAGCAGGCCATCGTGGATGTCGTAGATCCAGCTGTGCAGCTGCACCGGGTTGCCCCGGGACCACGCATTCTGGATGACACGGTTGCAACCCAGCGTGGATACCTGCTCGATGACATTCAGCTCGCACAGAATTGCCGGGCGCCGGTCCGCGGGCAATTTGTCCAGCCAGTGCTTGTGGCGCTTGTAGGTCAGCTTGATGCTCCACACCCAGTAATCCACCAGCCCGTGGGAGTTGTCGTCAATCGCAGCCTGCACCCCGCCGCAGCCGTAATGCCCGCACAGGATGATGTGTTTCACGTTCAGCACCTCGACGGCGAACTGGATTACCGCGAGGCAATTGATGTCGTTGGTATGCACCAGGTTGGCGATGTTCCGGTGCACAAACACCTCGCCCGGCATCAGGTTCACGATCTGGTTTGCGGGCACGCGGCTGTCGCTGCATCCGATCCAAAGGTATTCGGGTCGTTGCTGCGCCACCAGGCGGCTGAAGAATTGCGGGTCCTGTCTCTGCATTTCCGCCGCCCAGGTGCGGTTGTGCTCCAGCAGTTTGCTCAGGTCTTTCACTTTGTCTCTCCCATTTACTTCCTGGCCGTGACCAGCCACGCGGCATAGGGCATCTGTACGCCGCCGGGGGTGTCACGGGCCGCAAGTACTTTACGCATGGCCGCGACAGCCCTGGCCCGTGCGTCGGGTGCGGCCTCCGCCAGGGGCTGCGCGGCGGGCCCCATGGTGCTGACGAACTTCAGCGCATGGTCCAGGGACCCCATGTTTTGCAGCCCGGTCATGGGTTCCATGTTGATGTCATTCAAACCCGCGGCGCCGAGAATGCGGCGAACGCGGTCAGCGTCACCGAAGCTGAACGGCCCGGGATCCCCGGGTACCGGCGGCGGTGGCGCCGGCACGTGTTCGAATGCGGCACCGGCGGGCTCGTACATCCATGGATTCCCCTCCTTGCCCTGCCAGCACACGAACACCATGCGCGCGCCGGGTTTCATGGCGCGCGCAATATTTGTGAATGCCGCAACCGGTTCGGCAAAAAACATGACGCCGAAGCGCGAGCACACCAGGTCTATCGTGCCGCTGCCGAGGTCGGCAGTGGCGGCATCGGCGAGTCTGAATGCCAGCCACGACGTGTTGCCGTAATCCATTTTTGCGCGTTCGATGAGCATGGCGGATACGTCCACCGCCAGAACGGAACCACGTGCGCCCACTGCCTGCGCGAGCCGGCCGGCCAGCTTGCCGCCCCCGCAGCCGATATCCAGCACGGTCTCCCCGGGCCGCGCCGCGGCGCGATCCAGCAGCGCATCACCCAGCGGCGCGAGCATGATCTCGAGCCAGGCCAGGTTTTCCAGCCAGCGTTTGCCGCCGTCTTCGTTCCAGAAGTCGGACTGGTACGGAAGCTTGCCTGCAGGCGTCGCTGTCATGGCCGGGGATTATCCTTCATTTGAATTCATCATGCGAAATTTACGCCGGATTGACGGCACCAGTACCGACCTCACACATTCCGCAATGCCACCATCGGCGGTACGTGCAGCACGTGGCGCGTGCCGGCAATGCCGGTGGCCAGCACGACCAGGGTGCAGGACAACGGTCCCAGCACCCATAACAGCCAGTTGATCGCAAACGGCAACTCAAACACGAAGCGCGCCAGCAGCCAGCTGATGGTGGTGGCGCCGAGGGCGGCCAGCAGTCCCGCGATCAAGCCAATGGCGAGGAACTCGGCGGCAAGGCTCTTCAGGATGGAGCCCCGGTCCGCACCGAGGGAACGCAACACTGCCGCCTCCATGCGTCGCTCATCGTGGGTATTTTGCAGTGTCGCAAGCAACACGACCAGTCCGGCCAGCAGCGTGAAACCAAATACAAACTCAACGGTGCGGGACACCTGGTCCATGATGGCGCGTACCTGCTCGATCAACGCGGCCACGTCAATGATGGTGACGCTGGGGAAATTCCGCACCACGTCAGTGAGCAGGCTGCGCCGCTCCCCCGGCAGGTAGAAGCTGGTGATCCACGTGGCCGGGAGGCCCTCCAGCGCGCCGGGATTGGCAATGACGAAAAAGTTCACGTTAAAGGTGTCCCAGTCCACGGTGCGGATATTGCGCACCGTCCCGGTGACCTCGCGCCCGGCGACCGAGTAGGTGAGTCGATCGCCCATGTGCACGCCCAGCCGTTCGGCGATTTCCTGTTCGAAGGAGAACAGCACATCGCCGGTGGGATCGGCGGGCCACCACTTGCCCTGCACGATCTCATTGTCGTCCTGCAACCGTCCGGACCAGGACAGGTTGAACTCGCGCGTGGCCAGTCGCTGGGTGCGCGCGTCCTGGTAGTCATCCGGGTTGAGGACCCTGCCATTCAGCCGCGTCAGCCGCGCACGCACCATGGGGTACAGCTCCGTGGTCACCGCGGTGCGGTCCCGCAGGAAGCCCTCGAGCCCGGCGACTTCATCCGGCTGGATGTTGATGAGGAAGTAATTGGGCGTGCCCGGGGCGAGGCGGTCCTGCCAGGATTCCAGCAGGTCGGAGCGCACCAGGGTGAGCAACAGCAAAGCGGTGACACCGAGTCCGATGGCCAGCACCTGCGCCACGCTGCTGTCCGCGCGGCGCGCCACGTTTGCCAGGCCATAGCGCCAGGCGATGCCGGTGCCGGTGCGAAGGCGGGCACAGAGACGGATCCCGGTCAATGCACCCGCGGCCAGTGCCACCGCGGTGCCGAGCAGGCCAAAGAACACGTACAGGGTCAGTTTCAGGTTGCCGGACTGCCACGGCGTCAGGAGTGCGAGCGTGGCAATGGCCGCCATGAACACGATATGTGAACCGGCGGGTGCGGGCGCCAGGTCCCGGCGCAACACGCGTAACGGCGACACGGCGCGCAGCCGCCATAATTGCGGCATTGAAAAACCGGTGACGGCCACGACCCCGGCCAGCACTGCCGTCAACAGCGGCCACAGGGACGGCGCCGGCAGCGCGCGCGCTGTCATGCCCTGCAACAATGAGGCCAGCCCGGTCTGGCCGAAAAAACCCAACGCCGCGCCGAAGCCGCTGAACAGGATCGCAAGCAGCAGCATCTGCAGCGCAAACAGGCCGGTGATATGCCGCTGACTCGCGCCCAGGCAACGCAACATTGCGCAGGTGTCGTAGTGGCGCAGCGTGAAGCGACGCGAGGCCATGGCAATGGCGAGTCCGCACAGGGCCACCGCGACAATGACAGCGAGTCCGAGAAACTGCTCGGCGCGCTCCAAAGCGCGGCGCAATTCCGGGCGTGCGTCGCGAATGCCCTGGATTTTCAGCCGCTGTCCCTTGTCCGCCTCCACCTGTTCACGAAACGCGGTGATGGCGTCCGTGGCGCCGCCCAGCAACAGGCGAAACTCGGCCCGGCTGCCGGGGGCAATGAGCCCGGTGGCATCCAGGTCGGCAAGATTGATGAGCACACGCGGTGCAATGTTGAACAGCTCGCCACCACGATCCGGTTCATAGGTGATGATGCGCGCGAGTCGCAGGTCCGTGTCGCCCAGTTTCAACGTGTCGCCGACGCTGATGTCGAGGGCCTGCAGCAGCCGGGCGTCCACCCAGGCCGTCCCGCGTTCGGGAATGGTCGTGGCCACCTGTTCCGCGCCGAACAGTTCGGAACTGGTGCGCAGCTGCCCGCGCAACGGGTAGCCCGCTTCCACGGCCTTTACCTCGGCGAGTTCAAGCCGCTCGCCGGCCAGCGCCATGCTGCGGAAGCCCACGCTGCGCGTGCGCTCCAGGCCGGACTTTCGCGCGCGCTGCAGCAGGTCAGCGGTGATGGGATCGGTGGATTCCAGCACCAGGTCCGCTGCCAGCAATTCCGTGGCCTGCGCCTCGATGGCGCGGCGCACGCGGTCCGTGAACAGCCCGACGCTGGACAGGGCGGCCACGGCCAGCACGGTGGCGAGTGCGATCAGGCGCAATTCGCCCGCGCGCCAGTCGCGTTTCAACGATGTGAACGAGGCGGCAAAAATCTGCCGTGCCTGATTCACGCTCCCCTCTCCCCTGACCCCTCTCCCGCAAGGGGAGAGGGGGACGCGGGTCCCGACATCGAGTCACCCCTCCCCCCTCGTGGGGGAGAGGAAGGGGGAGAGGGCATGGAACCTGCACGCAGCTTCTCGCCGGTAATGCGCCCCGCTGCCAGGGTCAGGCAGCGATCACAATGATCGGCAATCGCGGGATCGTGGGTCACCAGCACCAGTGTGGCGGCATGCTCCCGATTCAGGCGAAACAGCAATTCGATGATCTGCGCGCCGGTCTGCTGGTCCAGGTTACCCGTGGGTTCATCGGCGAAGAGGATTTTGGGACGGCAGGCAAAGGCACGGGCGATGGCAACACGCTGTTGCTCGCCGCCGGAAAGCTGGCGCGGGTAATGCTGCAGCCGCTCCGAGAGCCCGACCTCGGCGAGTCCGCTGGCGGCCTGTTCGGCCGCGTTCTCGATACGCGCGAGTTCCAGCGGCAGCATCACGTTCTCAAGCGCCGTCAGGCCCGGGAGCAACTGGAATGACTGGAATACGAAGCCGACCCGGCCGGCGCGGATCGCGGCGCGCCCGTCTTCATCGAGGGAATTCAGCGCCGCACCCGTCAGCTGCACTTCGCCACTGGTGGGCAGGTCAAGACCGGCCAGCAATCCGAGCAGCGTGGACTTGCCGGAACCGGATACGCCGATGATCGCCACGCTCTCACCGGTGGCAATGGCCAGGTCAATGTCGGCGAGAATGGTCAGAGTTCCGCCGGGGCTCGCAACTTGCTTTCCCAATTGGCGCGCCTGCACAATCACGCCCGGAGCATCATTCATGATTCGAATCCTTGTTTGTCTGTTGCTGTGCCTGCCCGTTTCCACCCGTGCCGGGGAGGGCACCCTGTTGATCCTCGGCGACAGCCTCAGCGCGGGATACGGGATGCGGGTGGAACAGGGCTGGGTGGCGCTGCTGGCGCAGCGCATCACCGCCCAAGGCTACCTGCACCGGGTGGTGAATGCCAGTATCAGCGGGGATACCAGTGCCGGAGGATTGGCGCGGCTCGGGCAGCTGCTGGCCGACGTTCGTCCGCAATTCACCGTGGTGGAATTGGGCGGCAATGACGGTTTGCGTGGCGTGCCGCTGGATGAGTTGCGGCGCAACCTGGATGAAATCCTGGCGCAATTGTGCGCCGCCGGCAGTGAAGTCCTGTTGTTGCCCATGAAACTGCCGCCCAATTATGGCCCGGCGTACACGCAGGGCTTCGAGCAGATCTATCGGGACCTGGCCGCGAAGCATGGCGTGTTGCTGGGGCTGTTCATCCTCGAAGACATCGCGCTGAAGCCGGAGTTGATGCAGGCCGATGGCATCCACCCCACTGCCGCGGCGCAACCGCTGATCCTGGATCGGGTCTGGCCGCTGATCGAATCCGCGCTGCGCGCGAAAACGCGCGATCAGACCTGATGAATTTTTGCACCCAGTGCGGCGGCCCCATCGTGCGCGAAGTGCCCGCGGACGATAATCGCCTGCGCCACGTGTGCAGCGCCTGCCGGACGATCCATTACCAGAATCCGCGCGTGGTGGCCGGGTGCATTGCCGAATGGGAAGGGAAAATCCTGCTCTGCCGCCGCGCCATTGAACCGCGTTCAGGCCGGTGGACACTGCCCGCCGGTTTCATGGAACTGGGTGAGACCACTGCCGAGGCGGCGATGCGGGAAACACTGGAGGAGGCCAACGCCCGCGTGGGCGAGCCCGAGCTTTACACCATCATGTCCCTGCCGCACGCGGACCAGGTATACATGATGTATCGCGCGCCCTTGCTGGACTTGAATTTCTCGCCCGGTACCGAGTCAACACACGTGGAGTTGTACGATCCCGACACGGTGCCGTGGGACGAACTCGCATTCCCGACCATCCATCACACGCTGACATGCTATCTGCAGGACCTGGCCCACGGGGCGTTTCGCCTGCGCGCCGGGGACCTGATTCGTGATGACGCCGGATTTCAGTTCAAGATAGGGAAATAGGCCGCAGCTCGCCCGGGATTGGCGAGTGCAGCAATCTTGAGTCCTACATTTCCATCCAGCTGCCGAAGTTGCAGACATAGGTCTTGCCCCCGGCGCTGATCATTTCCCCCTGTTTGAACTTGTCGTTGTTCCAGTAACAGCATTCATTTTCCTCCGTCATCTGCACGGTGGCTTCATCGCCGGTGGGAACCGTTATCGGGGAGGTATTCTTGCCCGGCTCGGCAGGTTGCACGGATTTCGCTGGCATGCTGGTTCTCCTCGGATGCGTGGGTCGGGCCATCATAAGCCCAGCCTCCCTGATTCAGCCACCCGGCGGCGTCCCGGTCCCGGGGCGCAAATCCCTTGAATTCGCCCGGCAGATCGCTATCGTGTGCCCTCTTTTTTGCCGGCCATCAACAGGGTGAAGCAAAACCCTGTTTTGCATCAATCCATTAGAGAAACATCGGAGAGTGTACCCATGACCCAGCCCCATGGTGGAGCGGACCTGAAACCCCTGTATGTGGCCGATGCGGCGCAACGCAGCGCATTGGCCGAGGAAGCCGCGCGGCTGCCGTCGTTGCAGCTGAATTCCGCCGCGGCGGCCAACGCGGTGATGCTGGGCGCCGGGTATTTCTCCCCGTTGCCCGGGTTCATGAACAAGGCGGACGCATTGAGCGTCGCCCGCGACCTGCACACTGCCGGCGGCCTGTTCTGGCCGGTGCCGTGCCTGAATCTCGCCAATGAATCCATCGGTGCGGCAAAGCGCATCGCACTGCGCGATCCGAACCTGGAGGGACATCCGGTACTGGCCATCCAGGACGTGGCCAACGTGGAAACCCTGACCGATGACGAGTTGAGGCTGATCACTGAAAAGGTGTTCGGCACCCTGGATCCGAAGCATCCCGGCGTGGCAACACTGGTCTCCCTCGGGCGGCAGGTAATATCCGGGCCCATCCGGGTGCTGAATTACAGCTACTTCGAGCAGGAATTCCCGGATACCTTCCGTACCGCGCCACAGATCCGCAAGGCAATTGCTGACGCCGGATGGAAGAAAGTGGTGGCGTTCCAGACCCGCAACCCGATGCACCGCGCCCATGAAGAACTGTGCAAGATGGCGCAGCAGTCAGTGCAGGCGGATGGCGTGTTGATCCACATGCTGCTGGGCAAACTGAAGGCCGGCGATATCCCTGCGGACGTGCGCGATGCGGCCATCCGCAAGATGGTGGAGCTGTACTTCCCGCGCAACTCGGTGATGGTCACCGGCTACGGCTTCGACATGCTCTATGCCGGACCGCGCGAGGCCGTGCTGCACGCGGTATTCCGTCAGAACGCCGGTTGTTCGCACCTGATCGTGGGCCGTGATCACGCCGGTGTCGGGAGTTACTACGGCCCGTTTGACGCGCAGACCATCTTTGACACGCAGGTGCCGGCCGGTGCGCTGCACATCCAGATCTTCAGGGCCGACAACACCGCGTTTTCCCGCAAGCTCGGCCGGGTGGTGATGATGCGCGATGCCCCGGAGCACAGTGCCGATGACTTTGTGCAGCTGTCCGGTACCCGGGTGCGCGAACTGCTGGCCGCCGGGCAGCCGCTGCCGCCGGAATTTGCCCGCCCCGAGGTGGCAAACATATTGATGGAGTATTACCAGCGGGAGGCGGCGGGGGTGTAAATCTCGGAATTTGGAATTGGGAATATGGAATATGGGGAAAACAAGTTCGGCGAAAAAGTGCGTCGAAGTCGGTTCCCCCCATATTCCAAATTCGATATTCCCAAGTCCCGACCTAGTCCCCAGGATCAAGCTGGGCAGGACCCGCTTTCGAAGCCTCTGGCTGTTGACATCTCCCCAATTCCCCTATATTTTTAGCACTCGCTTAGGCTGAGTGCTAACAATTTCGTTGAAGTTGTTAAAAATCAATAGGTTATTTAGTCAGGAGGTTATGGAATTATGAAGAAGCTAAAGATTCGCCCGTTGCACGATCGGGTCATCGTCAAGCGGTTGGAAGAGGAAAAATTGTCCCCCGGTGGGATCGTGATTCCGGATACCGCCAGCGAAAAGCCGGCCCAGGGTGAAGTAATCGCCGTGGGTAATGGCAAGGTCCTGGAGAACGGTGAAATCCGCACCCTGGATGTAAAGAAGGGTGATCGGATCCTGTTCGGCAAGTATTCAGGTAATGAGGTCAAGGTCGATGGTGTCGAATATCTCGTCATGCGCGAGGACGACATCATGGGCGTGATCGAGTAAGCAATTCTCAGGAGAACAGACATGACAGCGAAAGAAGTCAAATTTGGTGATGACGCCCGGCTGCGTATGGCCAAGGGTGTCAACATCCTGGCGAACGCGGTCAAGCAGACCCTCGGTCCGCGTGGCCGTAACGTGGTGTTGGAGAAGAGCTTCGGTGCTCCGACCATCACCAAGGACGGCGTGTCCGTCGCCAAGGAAATCGAACTGCAGGACAAGTTCGAGAATATGGGTGCGCAGATGGTGAAGGAGGTGGCGTCAAAGACCTCCGATGTGGCCGGCGACGGCACCACCACTGCCACGGTGCTGGCCCAGGCCATTGTGCGTGAGGGCCTGAAGACGGTGGCTGCCGGTCACAACCCCATGGACGTCAAGCGCGGCATTGATGCCGCGGTGATTGCCGCGGTGGAAGAACTGGCGAAATTGTCCAAGCCCTGCGAAGACAGCAAGTCCATCGCCCAGGTGGGCACCATTTCCGCCAACCTCGACGAGTCCATCGGCAGCAAGATTGCCGAGGCCATGGAGAAGGTCGGCAAGGAAGGCGTCATCACCGTGGAAGAGGGTTCCACGCTGGAGATGGAACTGGAAGTGGTCGAGGGCATGCAATTTGACCGTGGCTACCTGTCCCCGTACTTCATCAACAGCCAGGAGACCATGAGCGTCGAACTGGAAGCTCCGTACATCCTGTTGCACGACAAGAAGATTTCCAATGTCCGGGAATTGCTCCCGGTGCTGGAAGGCGTTGCCAAGTCCGGCAAGGCGCTCTTGATTGTGTCTGAGGACGTGGAAGGCGAGGCACTGGCGACGCTGGTGGTCAACAACATGCGCGGTATCGTCAAGGTGTGCGCGGTCAAGGCCCCGGGCTTCGGTGATCGCCGCAAGGCCATGCTCGAGGACATCGCGGTACTGACCGGCGGCACGGTGATTGCCGAGGAAGTGGGTCTGTCGCTGGAGAAGGCACGCCTGGATGACCTGGGCCGCGCCAAGAAAGTGCAGATCACCAAGGAAAACACCACCATTATTGATGGTGCCGGCAAGAAGATGGACATCGAAGGCCGCGTCAAGCAGATCCGCAAGCAGATCGAGGAATCCACCTCGGACTACGACAAGGAGAAGCTGCAGGAACGCGTCGCGAAGCTCGCCGGTGGTGTCGCCGTCATCAAGGTCGGTGCGGCAACGGAAATGGAAATGAAGGAAAAGAAGGCCCGCGTCGAAGACGCCCTGCACTCAACCCGTGCAGCGGTGGAAGAAGGCGTGGTGCCCGGCGGTGGCGTGGCGCTGTTGCGCGTGCGCAAGGCCGTGGATCGCGTCAAGGGCAAGAACGATGACCAGAAGGTGGGTATCGCCATCCTGCGTCGTTCACTCGAGGAACCGCTGCGCCAGATCGTGGCCAACTGCGGCGAAGAGCCTTCGGTGATCCTGAACCAGGTCTCCGATGGCGAGGCGAATTACGGTTACAACGCCGCCACCGGTGAATTCGGTGACATGATCAAGATGGGTATCCTGGACCCGACCAAGGTGACGCGCTTTGCACTGCAAAACGCCGCCTCCGTGGCCGGCCTGCTGCTCACCACC
>Ga0315910_10004895_pt1 | contig 11085 bp, 6 predicted proteins | sample EdamamesoilMG_FD_204470 | JGI IMG/M metagenome (GOLD analysis project Ga0315910, IMG submission 204470) | Garden soil microbial communities collected in Santa Monica, California, United States - Edamame soil | ecosystem: Environmental > Terrestrial > Soil > Garden | place: USA: California...
CCCACGTTGTCGCCTTCCTTGCGGATGTATTCCCACGAATTGACCCGCACCACTAAGAACGAATCGACGCTGAGCGCCTTGCCGAGCGTGATGGCCGACTCTTTATCCGATTGCCCGGTCATTTCCAGGCGGGAGAAGTAAAACACCAGCGAGTCGAAGGCCTCTTTCGATCCCTGAAAAATATCCGTCACGCTCTCGGGGGGCATGACTCGTTCGATGTGGCCCATTCTCCTGAGCGCAATCGCCAGTACTTCCTGAATATCTTCGCGGGCACTGTCGTATTGGCTCGCCATCGGAGGCAACACGGCAATGGCCTGGGGGTGGAATATTTTGGCGCCCGGGCCTTCCCACACTTCCTGCAACCCGCCGCATCCGGCCAGTAATAGGGCGGTGGTGAGTAACGCGCCGAGTCTGATGTGTGACAGCTGTGACATACCGTCAATATACCACGTTAGAACGTTGCGGAGATGGAGCCGGATACTAAGGCTCCCTGTTCACGGAAATCATACCCGCCGCCGACATCGGCGCGAAAGAAGAAAATACGCAGGCCAAATCCCGCCGTGGGGATGAATGGCGTGGCGGCATCCTTCATGTTTTTGAACGTGCCGATCCGAAGGGAAAGAAACTCGGAGAGCAACGTCTGTTCCGCGCCCAAACTCAAGAGCTGGCTTTTGACGTCCGGTAATATAGTTCTGTTTGCGGTGATATCGACATCGGCCGTGAGGGTCAGGGTCGAGTAAGGATTGACGGCTATGCCGCCGCGGACTTGGGGATCCAGCTTGATCTCGCTTCCACCGGAATTATCCAGCACCGGTTTGTTGATGTCTTTCGCCACGACGCCGAACCTGATCCATGATGTGGGTTTGTAAATAGCGCCTACGTCGATGCCATAGGCGGTGGAGATGGTCGGCTTGCCGAAATTATTGCTGATCGTGACGCCATTGCCGCCTTGAAGCGCAACGGTGCCGGAATAGGCCGCGCCCTGGATAATTTTCCCTGTCACGCCGATAGAGAATGTCTTGTCGGCAAAGGCATAGGCGTAGGAAAGTGACGCCTGCCGGGCTTCCAAGCCGAGTAACATCATCGTCCCGGCTACGGATGGGCCGGCGGTCACACTCAACGGCGTACTGATATATCCCCCGCCGGTCGCCACATCCGATACGTTCAACCCGAACGCATGCTCGCCGAAATGTCCTTTGATGTAGAGCCCGGCGGATCCGTTCACCGACAAGTTGGCGCCCGGCTGATTGAGGCGAGTGGCGATATCTTGGGCTCTCGCGGCAGCATTCGGATCGCTGGAGTTGAAGTCTTCCAGATCGCGAATGGCCTCGCCAAACCCGCGGCGATCGATCGCTTGCCCGCCGCCCTGGATCCGAATATCCACGGTCTGGGTCATCGCCAGGCCGGCCGGGTTCCAATAGGTGGCGAGCGCATCCGTGGTTACTGCCACGCCGGCGCCTCCCATACCGGTCGCGCGTGGTCCGACCGTGACGAATTCCGCAGCCATGGCCTGCGCCGCAAGACCGGCCAGGACGGCGGTCAGGAGAATATGTCGAAGGACACTGTGCATGCGGACCCTATCAGCAGCGTTTTGCGTTTCAGCTCGACATCAGCATGCCTTGTGAGGCTCGATCGGTCAACAATTAGCAGGATGCGAGAACACAGCTGGCGAATTGTTTCAGCATCCTGTTAGACGATCATGCCATCCTGCATGTAAACGATGCGGTCGGCCTGGGCGGACAACTTGTCATTATGTGTCACGATAATGAAGGTGGTTCCACGGGCTTTATTCAAGTCCCGCATCAGTCCGAACAAGGCGTCTCCGCTATGGGTGTCCAGATTGCCCGTCGGTTCATCGGCCAAGACGAGATCCGGTTTCTGCATCAAGGCCCGCGCCATCGCGACACGCTGTTGTTCGCCGCCGGACAGCTCACCAGGCTTGTGCTGCAGGCGCGCCCCCAATCCTACTTCGGTGAGCAGCGCGGTTGCTTCGGCTTCGACAGAGGCGGGATCCCGCCTCTGGACCAGGGCCGGCATGCCGGCGTTCTCCAGGGCTGTGAATTCCGGCAACAGGTGATGAAACTGGAACACAAAGCCGATGCGCCGATTGCGAAAATCAGCCTGCTGCGTCTCCGTCAGTTGGAATAAATCCTGGCCATCGATGGTTACCGTGCCGCGACTGGGCTTGTCGAGTGTGCCGATGATATGGAGCAGGGTGCTTTTCCCGGCTCCCGAGGCCCCGACTATCGCGATCAGTTCGCCGCGCTTGATCTCAAGGTTGATTCCCTTGAGGACCGGCAGCTCATAGGACCCCATGGAGAACGATTTATGGAGATCAGTGACTTTAATCATAAAAAGCGCATATGGCTTTCAGTAGTCAGCATTCAGCTGGTTATGAGGCTGACGGCTGATCGCTGACAGCTTGTGCCCCTACTCATAGCGTAACGCTGCGACCGGTTCCAGCTTGGCCGCCTGGTTCGCAGGGTATACGGTCGCGATAAAACTGATCAGGATGGCCGAGCCGGCCACGAGCAGGACGTCCTCGGCCAGCACATGAACGGGAATTTTCGAAATGTAGTAGACGCTCGCGTCAAACGTCCAAAACCGTTCGATCAGCCACAGAAACGCATAGCCCAGCGGGATGCCGATGGCCGTTCCGGAAAACCCGATGATCAACCCGTTCAGCATGAAGATACGGCGGATGCTGCGCCTGGTCGCGCCCATCGCCTTGAGGATGGCGATTTCTTTCTGCTTTTCCGTGACGATCATCGTGAGTGTGCTCACGATGTTGAACGAGGCCACGATCGTAATCAGGACGAGCAGCAGAAACATCATCGTTTTTTCCAGCTTCAGAGCCGAGAAGAGATTGCGGTTCATCTGCATCCAATCTCTGGCACCGTGGCTGAAGCCCAGCTCGTGTTCGATGTTGCGGGCGATCTCGTCGGCGCGGAACACGTCCGTCACCTTCACCTCGATGCCGGACACGCTGTCTCCCATGTTGAAGAATTTCTGTGCTTCGCCGAGTTCGATATAAGCCAGCGAGGAGTCGTATTCGTACATGCCGGAATGAAAGAGGCCTACGACGGCGAAGGTGCGGATCTTCGGCACCATGCCCATCGCACTGATCGGCCCGACGGGAGACACGACGTTAATGATATCGCCGGTAAAGACGCCCAGCCGGCCCGCCAGTTCTCTGCCGAGAATAATCCCGGGCTTTTCGACCATCTGCGCCTCGCCTTGCGGGTCGTCAACCGGAGCCTGGCGTACCTTGACGGGTGTGAGCAGATCGGCCAGTTGTCCCGTCGACATGTTCTTGGCCAATTCGGTGACCTGGGATTCGCGCTCCGGGTCGATGCCGCGCAACACGATGCCTTGCACGCCGGACTGCGTGGTGAGGAGGACCTGGCGGAGCACGAAGGGCGTTGCGGCGACGACTTCCGGGACCGTTCGCATTTTCTCTACGAGCGGATCGTACTCCGTCATATTTTCTTTCATCCGCTCCTGCACGATGATATGGGCCGTGGTCCCGAGAATCTTGGCCTGAATATCTTCCTTGAAGCCGGTCATGATGCCGACGGTGCCGATCAGCGCCGCCACGCCCAGCGTGATGCCGGCGATGGAAACGAATGTATTGAGCGAAATGGTCCGATTGCGGCGCTTGGCGCGCAGGTACCGGAGCCCGACGAAAATCTCATAGGGGAGGGCCATCGCTATTTCTCAGGCCTTAATTGAGGGAAGAGCACCACATCGCGAATCGAGGCCTGATCGGTGAAGAGCATGATCAGGCGATCGATGCCGATGCCTTCACCGGCTGTCGGGGGCATACCGAACTCCAGCGCGCGGAGAAAGTCCTCGTCAACGAGATGGGCTTCTTCATCCCCTGCCTCCCGCTGGGCCGCCTGGCCCTCGAATCGCTCTCGCTGATCCAAAGGGTCGTTCAACTCGGAGAACGCATTGGCGATTTCCCTGCCTGCGATGTAGAGCTCGAACCGGTCGGTGAGCGAGGGGTCCGAGTCCTTGCGTCTGGCCAGCGGCGAAATTTCGATGGGGTAGTCCGTGATAAACGTAGGCTGCTGGAGATTGGGCTCGACGGTTTCCTCGAAAATGGCATTCACGATATTGAAGAGCGAATCATCTGAATCGACCGGTACGTTGAGGCGCCGGGCTGCGGCCAGCGCCTGGGTGCGATCGCTCAGGACGGCGGGATCGAGCTTGTTCACTTCGATGATCGACTGATGGTACGACCAGCGCCTCCACGGGGGCGTCAGCGTGATCTGCCGGCCCTGATAGTCGATGACGGTCTTGCCGAGAATCTGCCGGGCAAGCGAGGAGACCATTTCTTCGGTCAGTACGATCAGGTCATGGTAGTCCGCGTAGGAGACGTAAAACTCCAGCATCGTGAATTCGGGATTATGAATCGTCGAGATACCCTCGTTCCGGAAGTTCCGGTTGATCTCGAACACCCGTGGAAATCCGCCGACGATCAGGCGCTTCAAGTACAGCTCCGGCGCGATGCGTAAATATAAATCGACGCCAAGCGCATTGTGATGCGTGACAAACGGCTTGGCTGCCGCGCCGCCCGGAATCGGATGCATCATCGGCGTCTCGACTTCCAGGAATCCACGTTCGATCAGAAAGGCCCGGATGCCGGCGATGATCCTGCTTCTGGTCGCGAAGATCTGATGGACCTCGGGGTTAGCAATGAGATCAACGTAGCGCTGGCGATAGCGTGTCTCGACATCTGTTAACCCGTGCCACTTTTCCGGGAGCGGACGGAGCGCTTTGCTGAGAAACGTTAATTGATGTACCTCGACTGTAAATTCATTTGTCTTGGTACGAAAGAGCACCCCGGTCACGCCGATCCAGTCTCCGAGATCGAGCTGTTCCGTGACGGTGTAGGCCTGCTCGGAGAGCAGATCCTTCTTGAGATAGACTTGCAGGCGGTCTGATCCGTCTTGCAGCACGGCAAAGCCGGCCTTTCCAAAACGGCGCAGGGCCACCACGCGGCCTGCGATGGTGCAGGGAATCTTCTCCTGCTCCAAGACCTCTTTGGTCTTCTCGCCGTGCAGCTTGATGAGCAGGCCGGCCCGGTCTTTGACTTCGAAGCGCGCCCCGTACGGAGCCACGCCCGCCTGGCGGAGGTGATCGAGCTTCTTGATCCGTTGTTGTCGCTGTTCGTTCAGTTCATCCATAATTGGTCTGTCTGGTCTGTTTGGTCTATTTTGTTTGTCTGGTTCGTCTGGTCTGTTCTGTCGGTCTGAACCAGATAGACCAGACAGACCAAGCACCAGAGAAACAGTTCTTACAGGTCGTCGTCCGGTCCGCTGACCGCTTGTGCCGGGACGTTTCCTTTCACAAGCTTCCTCTTCAAATAGGCCTCGATGAATCCGTCGATCTCGCCGTCCATGACGGAGGAGACATCGCCGGTTTCGTGGGCGGTCCGGTGGTCTTTCACCATCTGATAGGGCTGGAACACATAGGACCGGATCTGGCTGCCCCACGCGATGTCCTTCTTTTCTCCGACGATCGCGTTGAATTCCGCTTCTTTCTTCTGCTGTTCCCGCTCATACAGACGGGCCTTCAAAATTTTCATCGCCCCGTTTCTGTTCTGCAGCTGCGAGCGCTCGTTCTGGCATTGCACGACGATGCCGGTCGGCAGGTGCGTGATGCGGATCGCTGTTTCGACCTTGTTGACGTTTTGGCCGCCGGCGCCGCCCGCGCGGAATGTGTCGATTCTCAGGTCTTTATCCTCGATCGCTACGTCGATGTCTTCACTCAACTCCGGATAGACGAATACCGAGGCGAATGAGGTATGCCGCCGTTTGTTGGAGTCGAACGGGGAGATGCGCACCAGGCGGTGGACCCCGGCCTCTGCCTTTAAATACCCGTAGGCATAGGGGCCGGTAATCGAGAGGGTCGCGCTCTTGACGCCGGCTTCGTCACCGGCCAGCAGATCCAAGGTCTCGACCTTGAAATTTTTGGTTTCCGCCCACCGCACATACATGCGCAGCAGCATTTGCGCCCAGTCCTGGGATTCTGTTCCGCCGGCGCCCGGATGAACTTCGAGAATCGCGTTGTTCGGATCCAGCTCGCCCGACAACAGCATTTCCACACGCAACGCTGCAAGGCGGGGCTCCAGCCGGTTCAGCTCCGCCGTCAGCTCTTGTTCGAGCGCGGCATCGCCGCTTTCGGTCGCCAGTTCCAGGAGGGCGTTCAGATCACCCAGCTTGGATTCGACGTCGCGCCATGTTGCCAGTTCGCGCTCGATTGTCGCTTTCTTTCGGCTGACAGCGGCGGCGGCGCGGGCATCGCTCCAAAAATTGGGCTGCCCCATCTGGGCTTCCAGCTCTTCCAGGTCGGCGGTCATGCGGGCGAGGTCAAAGATGCCCCCGTAACTCGGAGACTTGCTCTCCGATGGCGCGGACACGGACTTGCACGTAATCAAACAACATTGAACGATCTTCCTCCCGTTACGCGGGCTCGATAGCGGTTGTGCCGGGGGCGGGTTCCTCCGTGCGGAAGTAACCGTACAGGCACAGAAACGCGCAGATTATAGCACAGCCGTAGGCAAACACATCTCCGTAGTAGCTATAAAAAGTGCGGGAGTTCCTGATCGGGATTGCGGCTTTCAGCGCATGTTCCGTGAACAGGGGCGTCGCATCCAGGATGCGGCCGTACGGATCGATGAAGCCTGAAATTCCGGTGTTGGCGGAACGTGCGAAGGCCAGATGGTTTTCCACTGAACGAAAGACGACCATGGAAAAATGTTGCGCAGGCGCCGACGATGGCCCGAACCAGCCGTCATTGGTGATGGTGACAAGAAACTCCGCGCCGTTGTCCGCAAATCGCCGGACCAGGTCAGGGAAGATCACTTCATAGCAAATGGCCACGCCGAACTTCACGGGCCGCGAGCCGGCCGGACTGCCGCCGCGCAACGACTTGGGTGTAAACGACAAAATCGTCGGGCCCGGCCCTGCTTCGAAATCGCCGATCCCTTCCACCAACTTGTCGAGAAAAAACAGCAGCGATGATTTCAGTGGAATATATTCTCCAAACGGCACCAGATGGTGCTTGTCGTACCGGCCGAGCAGGGTGCCGTCTGTCCCCAACAGATAGGCGCTGTTCAAGAGATAGGGTCTACGGTCCGGATAGAATCGTAACGCCGGGCTTCCAGTGAGGATCGGCGCTTGTGCGCGGGCCGCCCACTCAATGAGCTTCAATTGGTAGTCCTGCTCCCGTTCCAGGACGAACGGCGTTGCCGCTTCCGGCCAGACGACCAGGTCTGTGCCGATGCCCAGCTTGGCGGTCAGCCGCTCGAATCGCTGCATGGTCTCATCGCGGTACTCGGCATCCCATTTCACGGACTGGTCGATGTTGGGTTGCACGACTCCCACGGTAACGGAGAATTTTGATTGTGCGGGGTTTCCCTCCATCAGCACGGAAGAGCTATAGAGCCATGACAGCACCATGAGGACTGCCGTGGTCGTGAGCAACTCCCATGGGAGCTTGACGGGGTGAAAACCGCGAAAGAAGGGCATCAACCATAAGATCAGCTCGGCAATGGCCAGGTTGACCAGTACGATCAGGAAGGAGACGCCATAGACCCCTGTGTGATCCGCAATCTGAATCAGGTCCAAATTCTGGTATTGCGAATAGCCAAGAAGGCACCAGGGAAGGCCCGAGAGAGCATAGGTGCGGACCAGCTCAAGCGCGACCCAGATGCAGGGGGCGAAGAAAATCCCATAGCGTGGGATCAGCTCTCGCAGCCAGACGACAGCCAGACTGTAGAACCCGACATAGAGTCCGAGATAGGCGGTCAGGAGCAGGAGGATGGCGTAGCTGACGGGGAGGGGAACCTTGCCGTAGGTCGTCATAGCCGTGACGACCCATTCCATGATGCCGGTAAATCCGATCAGGCCGGTCAGCCATCCGATCCAAAAGGCGCGCCGCCGGGAGCACTGATCGAGGGCCAGATGCAGCGGAATCAGGGCGGCCCAGGCCAGCAACCCGAATTCAAAGTTGGGAAAGCACAGCGGTAATAAGACACCGCTCGCGCAGGCAAAGAGGATCTGGCGCGAACGAGGCAGGTCCATTGCGGGCTACGATAGCGAAAGCGTTCGGGACTTGCAAGGGAACGGGGAGGGATTGAAAAAGTAACGGCTTCGCCATCCGGAGGGTAGTCGAACGGGCAACACATGGCATGAATCATGCGGGGCGAGAATAGCCTTGTGCATGACGAAGAGTTTACTTGACTGAATTCTGGTTGAGGCCTATCGTACCCGTTGTGGGGGGAGTTAACGCCCCGAGGGAATATGGTTCATAAGGGGATCGAGTGTGAGGACGGTGTGCAGGACCAGCTTGTACTGGGAAGCCTAAAATCCTCCCAAGGTCTCCGTCGTACCTAATCGTCCTCGGTTAGGTGCGTGCTCCTCCCACCCAAATCTCTACATCGGTCATCGTCTGCCCATACTGCTCTCATCTGTTTGTACAGCTGAGGGGCGGTCGTTTTTCTTTTCGCCGCTCGTCAAGCGTATCTCGTATCTCGCAAACCAAGATAGGACACCCTCCCTTTCCGTCCTGCGCTTCACGCTTCACGAGAAATGCGCTGGTCGGCTCGCGTTACCGTTGCCGTTCCTGCTGGGTTGGGGAGGGGTGACGAATACCGCCTGCTATACTTTCAGCAAGATGAATGTCTATGGCCTACTCAGTCTCTTGCTCTGTCTGGTGCTGTTCCCGGCAGTGGGAACGGCTGGACTCTATCAATGGACTGATGCGCAGGGGACTCTCCATATTACCGATACGCCGCCGCCGGTTCCTGAAAAGAAGCCGGCGCCTGTAGTTGAGGTGGCTCCACCGGTTTCTCAATTTGCACCACAGAAAAAGACGTCGACAAAGGGTCAGACTTCGGTGGGACGACCCCAGGCTGAAATTCGCCCTGTGCCGGATCTGACGTCTGCCCCGCAGTCGTCTCGCAATGCCAGCAATCACTCGATGCTGAGCAGTCTGAATCAGGCCCAGGCGACGACGACAAGTCCTTGGCAGGTATTTGAAGGGAATGCGGCAAGTACCAAGGCCGCTGTTCAGCGTTGGACCGACGAAAAGGGTATCGAACACTTCGTCGATGCCGCACCTGACACGCGCCGGCGCTAGCCAGGAGTGCGTATGAGAGGCTTCAGGGTGTTTTCCCCTATGCTGTATATTCTCGTCCTCCTAGGAGTTGTCATCGAAGGGCTGCTGCCGTGCGATTCGGCTGCCGCGCTCCCCCGCGTACCTGCCGAGTTTTCAGAAGATGGACGTATGGCCGTCGTGCAGACGGCCGGCGATCTCGCTATCTGGGACATCGAGGCCAAGACCCTGGCCGGGAAGGTTCCGCAAATCCAGTGCGACCAGGTCAGATTCTTGAAGCAAGACGGCTGGGTGCTGTGTGCGGGGAACGGCGTGACGATTTATGATTGGAAGCGCCAGATGGCTGTGGCCAAGATCCCGCCGGAAGGGAAGCAAGCCATGCGCGTGTTGGCCTATTCGCGCGAGGCGGATCGCATGGTCGTTCGTCAGGGCAATGAGGCGGTCAGCGTCTGGCATATCGGCGATAAATTGATACCGCTGAAGCATATTCCGCTTGATGCGGAAAAGGACGTGCTCTCGGCTGCCGCGTCGCCCGATACAAAGACACTGGCGGTGACACAGGGCCGGAAAATTCTCCTCTATGACCTTCTGGGCACGGCCGTGCGCGATATGGTGATGAAAGAAGGGCACCCGCACGATCTGCTCTTTGCGCCGGGCAGTCCGATATTGGCGGCGAGTATCGGGAATACGATACTGCTGCTTGATACGGAACAACGCACGATTCGCGCGCGGGCTACATTGACGAGCGCAGAAGGCGCGCGCGGCCGTTTGGTGCCTCGTGTGTTTTCACTCGACGGCAGCCGGCTTGTGGCGGGCAACGGGCAATGGAGTTATCCGGTCTTCGAGGTTGAGTCGGGCAGGTTGCTGGCTTTGACGGAATTCACCTATGTGGATCGGGAACGGGGCGTGCGGTCCAACATCCAGCTCCATACGGCTGATATCTCCGATGACGGTGACTATTTGGTCGGGCAGCCGGAACATCCTTCCACGCTGCAGATCTGGGATCTCCGGACCGGTACGATGTTGCCGGATCTATGCGGAGACGATTGCCGCAACATGGGGCCAGGTGTCGCGCTGCTCAGATGGTCGCCTGATGGGTCGAAGATTCTCGTGGAGATGAATGGCGGGCAGAATGCCGAGGTGGCCGGGAAGGTGTCTCTCTGGGACGTCGGTACGCGCGCGCCGGAACTTGTTCTGGACCTCAGCCGGCCGCAAGCGAAAATCCTCACCAAACGCGCGCCGCCGCCGTCTCCGCACGCTGCCGGATCCTCTGCTCCCTCGGCCGGTTCGGCGTTTGTCCATGCATCGGCGCTACGCGCGATGGCGACGTCTCCTACGGCCAATCTCCTTGTCACAACCGGCGATGACGGTCTACTGAAGGTCTGGAATCCCGGGAAAGGAACGCTCTTGCGCCGGCTCAAACTGGCCGCGCCGGCCAGTGCGCTGGGGTTCAGCGCTGACGGGACCATTCTGGCGGCGGGCGCCGCTCAGGGAGAGGTCCGTCTGTGGGACACCCGGACATGGCGTGAATTCCCGCCCTATTCGAGCCGGCAGGGGCAGATCAATGCGCTGCAATTTCTTCCCGGCAATCGATTGCTGGCCGTTGCGGGAGAGCAGCCGAAGGTGTCGATCGTGGACTTGAATACGCGCGAGGTGGTGAAGGAGCTCGTGCATATGAGTGCGTCTGAGTCCTGCGATGCGAAGGGATGTGTCAGAAAGCGGTCGACGCAAGCGGAGGCTGTGCTCACGCTGGCCCTGCTGGACGGCAGTCCGTTCCTATTGACCGCTTCACAGACCGGACAGGTTGCCTGGGATATCGAGACGTGGACCGAGGTCGACAGGCCTGTTGGATTTCCTGAAAACTGGTCGGGCCTTGGATGGAGACGTTCCTATCTGGCCACGACGGCCCGCACCAGGAATCCCATGGCATCTGCCCTCACGGTCTGGGATCCAAAGCGC
>Ga0315910_10004896_pt1 | contig 11084 bp, 8 predicted proteins | sample EdamamesoilMG_FD_204470 | JGI IMG/M metagenome (GOLD analysis project Ga0315910, IMG submission 204470) | Garden soil microbial communities collected in Santa Monica, California, United States - Edamame soil | ecosystem: Environmental > Terrestrial > Soil > Garden | place: USA: California...
CGGCGTAGGGTGTCACCAGCGGTGCCAGGCCGGCGACGAGCGCGCCGAGGTCGAGCACCTCGGCGCTCGTCCCGGGCGGGCGCACGAGCGCGCCCAGCCGCCGCAGCACGCGCCCGGCCTCGGCCAGCGCCTGGCCCGCGGCCGCGCGCTCCTCCTCGTCGGCCTCTCTGCCCACCTCGAGCACGCCCTGGACCACCGTCAGGGCGTTGTTGAGCCGGTGCACGAGCGCGGGCAGCAACCGTTCCAGGGCGAGCGCGCGCGCGGACGGCGCGGATTCGGCGTCTCGGTCGGCGGTCACGGCGCTGGCCTGGAAATCGAGGTCGGGCACAGCATACTCCAGCCCGCGCATGAACCGCGGTACGGTCGTCTTCCTGGCGCTGGCGCTCCTGCTCGCGCACACGCTGGCCATCCACCAGACGCCCGACGGCGCCTTCGCCGAGCCCTACGAGATCGCACACGTCTCGTTCCGTCTGGGGCGCAACCTCGTGCACGACGGCAGCGCGCTGTGGAATCCGGGCGGCGCGCCGGCCGAGTCCTATCCCTCGCCGCTGTGGGTGCTGGTGGGCGCGGTCTCGGCGCGGCTCTACCTCGGCCCGACCGTGATCGCGCAGGCCCTGGGCTTCGCGAGCGCGCTGGCGACGGCGGTGGTGCTGGCCTGGTTCAGCCCCAAGCGCAGCGCGGGCCTGATCGCGCCGCTGCTCCTGGCGGCGAGCGGCAGCGCGGCCGCGGCCGCGGCCAGCGGCACCGAGATGGCCCTGGCCATGCTGCTGGTCACGCTGGCGTTCCTGGCCTTCGAGCGCGGCGCGCGGCGCACGCTGGCGCTCGTGCTCACGCTGCTCGTGCTCACGCGGCCCGAGGGGCTGGCCTGCGCCCTGGTCCTGCTCGGGCTGCGCTTCGTGGCGCCCCCGGAGGGCGCGGCTGCGCCGCCCCACGGCGCGGCGGCGCCGCCGAGGGCGCGCCGGTCGGCGTTCGGGCTGCCGCTCTTCGTCGTGGCCGGCACGCTGGTCGTGCGCAAGCTCGCGACGGGGCTCTGGCTCTCGCCCTTCGCGGCGCCGCTGCTCGAGTTCGATCCCGAGCGCTGGCAGCTCGGGCTCCTGTACCTGTGGGGCTTCGTGTGCGCCTCGGGCTTCGGCCTGCTCGCGGCCGTGCTCGTGCTCTCGCTCGCGCTGGGGCGCACGAGCCCGATGGGACGGCGCGCGCTGGCGCTGGTGGCGGCCTGGTGGGGCGTCGTGGTCGTGTCGGGCGGCGACGACCAGCCCTTCTGGAACGCGCTCGTGCCCGTGCTGCCGCTCTTCTTCCTGGCCGTCCAGGAGAGCCTGCGCGAGTGGATGGACCGCGAGGCACGCCTGGTCCACGCCGTGTGGGCGCTGCTCGCGCTGACCATGGTGGGCTCGTTCCTCGCGAGCAAGGTGCCCGGCGACGTCGGGCCGCTGCGCCTCGAGCAGCCGCTGACGGCCTGGCAGACGCCGAGCGGCGCGCTGGCGCGCGCCTACCCGAGCTCCTTCGGACGCCTGGGCCTGCTCGAGGAGATCCGCACGGTCGAGCACCTGCGCACGCTGGGCGTGTTCCTGCGCGACCGCGTGAGCGAGGACACCTCGATCCAGACGCTGTGGCCCGGCGCGATCGGCTACCTCTCGCGCAAGGAGGTGCTCGACCTCGCCGGCCGCGCCTGGCCGCTGCCGGGCGCGAAGCGCACGAACTCCTGGCGCGGCGTGCCGCGCGTGGACGTGCTGGCCGCGCTGGCGCGCGAGGCCGACTACCTGGTGCCCTTCCTGGGCACGCTGCCCGAGGCCGACGCGCCCACGGACTTCCTGCGCGCCTGGCTGGAGCGCTACGACGTCGTGGGCGCGACCGACGAGCGCGTGCGCGAGCTGCTGATGGCGCTGCGCGGCTACGAGCTCGTGTCCGTGCCCGTGCCGATCAAGAGCCGCAACCCGCGCGTGCCCTCCGAGCGCCCGTTCCCGATCCTGCGGCGCAAGGAGCTCAGGCTGGCGCCCGACCTCGAGCTCGTGCGCCAGGGCGACGAGCTACGCGTGCTCGCGCGCCACGAGGGCCACCAGCAGGTGGTCGACCTGTGCGTGTGCTTCACCGACGCGGCGGGCGCGAGCTCCTATCTGCGCCCGACCGGCGACTGGGAGGACGGGCCCGCCGTCGACGCGCGCACGAGCCTCCTGCTCTTCCCGTCGGGCCAGCGCGCGCTGCACCTCGTGCGCTTCCGCGCGCCGGCCGCGGCCACGGGCACGCTCACGGCCTGGCTGCACAACCCCGGCATGCGCCCCGACGCACCGCTGGCGGGCGTGGGCGCGCCCGTGTCGCTCGAGCTGCGCTGAGCAGCGCGCGAGGGTCGCGCGCCGGGACGAACCTTCGGACCCGAGGAATGCCGAGGGCATTCCTCGTCGGGCTCAGCTGAGGCCGTGCTGCTTGAGCTTGCGGTAGAACGTGCTCTTGCCGATGCCGACCAGGCGCGCGGCGGCGAGCTTGTCGCCCTCCGTGTCGCGCAGGGCGTGCAGGAGAGCGCAGCGCTCGTAGGCATCGAGCAGCGAGGCCCCCACGAGGTCCGTGGGTGAGATGTGGAAGGCCGCAAGCTGGGTCTTCTTGTGCGGCAACGGCGCCGGCGGCTCGGCCACGCGTCCGGGCGCGCTGGCGGGCTCGACCAGGGCCGGCGGCAGGTCGGAGAGCTGCAGCTCGGCGCCGCGCGCGGAGCGGCAGGCCTCGCGCACGGCGTGCTGGAGCTCGCGCACGTTCTCGGGCCAGGCGTGGCGCTCGAGCGCGGCCGCGGCCTCGGGCGCGAGGCTCGCCTGGGCGAAGCGCGCGAAGCGCGCCAGGAAGTGGCGCGCCAGGAGCTCGACGTCCTCGGGCCGCTCGGAGAGAGGCGGGAGGACGATGGGCTCGCCCAGGCGCTGCAGGAGATCGGCGCGGAAGGTGCCCTGCTCCACCGCGCGCGCGAGGTCGGTGGTCGTGCCGGCCAGGAGCCGCGCCGAGACGCGCTCGCTCGTGCTCGACCCGATGCGCTGCACGCGCCCGCCGTCGAGCGCCTCGAGCACGCGCGCCTGGAGCTGCAGCGGCAGGCGCTCGACGTCCTGCAGGTACAGCGTGCCGTGGTGCGCCTTCTGGAACGCGCCGGCCTGGTCGGTCACGGCCTCGGGCGAGGCGCCGCGCGCGTGGCCGAAGAGCTCGTGCTCCAGCCCCACGGCGCCCAGGGCCCCGCAGGCGACGGGCACGAGCGCGCCGCCGCGCCCGGAGGAGAAGTGCAGGATGCGCGCGGCGAGCTCCTTGCCCGTCCCGCGCGCGCCGGCGAGCAGCACCGGCGCATCGCCGTCGACCCGGCGCGCGAGCTCGGCGCGCACGCCCGCCGCCGCCGCGCTGGCGCCCAGGAAGGCCTGCGGGTGGAAGCTCGTGCGCAGCGCCTCGAGCAGGGGCCCCCACTCGCGGCGCGGGGGCGCGTGCTCCTCGACACGCGCGAGGTCGTGGGCCACGCGCCGGCGCGCGGCGTCGTAGAGCAGCACGACGCGCGGCGTGGGCCCGACGCGGTCGGGCGGCGTCACGAGCGGCAGCACGACCGCCGAGAGCCCCAGCGCCGGACGCCCGGGCAGGGCGAGCTCGAAGCGGATGGCCTCGTGCATCTCGCTGCGCGCGTTGCGCACGACGGCCTCGAGGCGCGACTCGGGCGCGAGGCTGGCGAGGTGCCGCCCCTCGAGGTTCGCGCCCAGGAGGTCGTGCGCGCCGCGGTCGCTCCAGCTCATCACGCCGTCCTCGCCCACGAGCAGCACGCCGTCCGGGCGCACCGGGGCGCTGTCGCGCGGCGTGCGGCCGTTGTGGTCGACCAGCGCGTTCTCGAGGTCGGCCGTGCGCGCCTTCTCGATCTGCAGGCGCCGGTTCTGCTCCTCGAGCAGGCGGTTCTGCAGGGCGAGGTCGTCCTGCAGCGACTTGATGCGCAGCATGGCGCGAACGACGTCCTCGAGCAGCATCAGGTCGCCCTTGACGAGGAAGGACTGGCACCCGGCCTCGTAGCCGCGGTGCAGGTCCTCCTGGCTCTTCACGAGCCCGCTGATCAGCACCACCGGCACGCCGTGGATCTCGGGGATGGTCTTGAGGCGCCGGCACACCTCGTAGCCGTCGATGCCCGAGCCCAGCCCGATGTCGACCAGGAAGAGGTCGAATGCCGCCGCGCGCGCCTCCATCAAGCCCATGGCGCCGGTCGAGGACGCGACCACCTCGTAGCCGAGGTCGGTCAGGCGATTGCGGTACAGGAGCTGGGCCCCGGTATCGTCCTCGATCAGCAGGATCCGTTTCACGGTGGGTGCGGTCGGACGGCGGCCGCGGGCGAGCGCCGCGACGCCGCGCCCTGGGGATCGGGGAGTTTGTGGAGTGGGAGGCTCGGAAAGGGTCATGGTCATGCGTCCCCGGCCAAAGTTTCCCAGAAATGGGAAGGGACGGGGCCGCGGCCAGCCCATCCCTGACCCTGGCCTGGCCGAAACCTTGAGGCCGCGGGGCCCGCGCGACGAAAGCCCTGCCCCGCTCTGCCCGCTTCCCGCCCCCGTCCGCCCGCTTCCCGAATAGGGCGCCCCGCTATCTTCCAGCCCGCGGATGTCCCCCGCCCCCCCCCAGGCCGCCCCCGCCCCCGCCCCGGCGACCGGCGACAGCCGTCCGGAGCGCCCGCTCGGGGCCCTGGTCAAGCACTCGGCCATCTACAGCGCCGCTCCGATCCTGCGCCAGCTGATCGGGATCGGCATGACCCGGCTCTACACCGACTGGCTCGGCAACTCGGGCTACGGGGTCAAGGAGAACGTCGACCTGTGGCTGATCGGGCTGCAGCAGGTGCTGGGCTACAACGTGCTGGCCTCGATGGTGCGCTTCTACTTCGATCAGAAGGACGAGCGCGATCGCGACGGGGTGGTGAGCTCGTGCACCCTGCTGGTCACCTTCGGGGCGCTGGTCCTGTGCGGCCTCGGGCTCCTGTTCGTGCCGCAGCTGACGCCGCTCATGCTCGGGCGCGGCGGGGAGGTGACGGAGGGCGAGCTCGGCCGGATCTGCACGCTCCTGCTCCTGCTCGTGCCCTTCCAGCTCGCCTCGACCTCGGGCTTCTACTACTTGATGAGCACGAAGCGCTCGGGGCTCTTCACGCTCGTCCAGACGGCGAAGCTGCTCTTCGAGGTCGCCCTGAACTTCTACTGGATCGGGGTGCGCGGCTTCGGCGTGCGCGGGTTCCTGCTCAGCATGCTGATCGGGGAGGTCGTGACCGCCCTGTGGCTGTGCGGCTGGATCCTGTGGCGGCTGGGGCCGCGCCTGGACTGGCGCCTGCTGCGGCCGGTGCTGCTCTACTCGGCCCCGCTCGTGCCGGTGGGCCTGCTGCAGCTCCTCCTGCACAACCTGGACCGGCGCCTCGTGCTCGAGTACGGCTCCCAGGCCCTGGCCGGCACCTACGGCCTGGGCTACCGCATCGCCTACCTCGTGACCAACATGGTCCTCGGGCCCTTCATCCAGACCTGGCAGCCCTGGATCTTCGCCGTCTCCGACCCCGAGGAGCGCGCGCGCCTGGTGGCGCGCGTGGGCACGTACTCGGTCCTGGCGATCGCCGTGGCGAGCCTCGGGGTGATCCTGTTCGGGCGTCAGGCGGCGCAGATCCTGGCGAACCCCTCGTTCTGGGACGCCTACCAGGTGATCCCGTTCGTGGCCACGGGCTACGTCTTCTGGGCGCTGTACCACGTGTCGCAGACGCCGCTCTTCATCGAGAAGCGCACGGGGCGGCTCCTGTTCGTGAACACCCTGGCGGTGGGGCTCAACGTGGGCCTCAACCTGTGGTGGATCCCGCGCCTGGGCATCGTGGGCGCGGCCATGGCCACCCTGGCGACCTTCGTCGCTCTGGCCATGCTGGGCGTGTGGGCCGGGAAGCGCACCGGCACGATCGGCTTCGAGCTCGACCGGCTGGGGCGCATCTTCTGCGCGCTGCTCACGGGGGCCGTGCTGGGGCTGGCGATCGACGTGGCCGAGGACCTCGACCGCATCCCCTACCTGGCGGCGCTGGCGGGCAAGCTCGGCCTCTTCGGGCTGCTCGTGCTCCTGCTCTGGACGCGCGTCCTGCGCGCCGACGAGCGCGCACACCTGCGCGCCTGGGTGGGCGCGCGCCTGGCGAGGCGCTAGCTAGCCGCCGAGATGGCGGTAGAGGTAGTAGAGGCCGCCGGCCAGGAGCACGATGTGCACCGGCTCGCCGTTCCGGAGCAGGCTGCGCTTCAGCGACCAGGGCACGAGCTCGCCGTTGCCCCGGTAGGGCGTGAGGCGCGGCAGGAGCGCCTTGGTCTCGGCCGCCCAGCGGTCCCACTGGTCGGGGAACAGGCGCCTGAGCTTCTGGTCCTCGTAGCGGATCGTCTGCGGGTAGAAGACCAGCCACAGGACGAGCGCCGCGATGCCGCTCCACCACAGCCCGGAGGCCGCGCAGAAGCCGACGCAGATCAGCAGGTTGCCGACGTACAGCGGATGGCGCACGCGCGAGTACGGGCCGACCGTGGCCAGGACCTCGTTCTTCATCACGTAGCCCGAGGCCCACAGGCGCACGAGCATGCCCAGGCAGGAGAGCGCCGTGCCGATCGCGAGCAGGAGCGCCGTGGGCTCGCCCGCCAGCGTCATCCACACGACGAAGGCCACGCCCGCGAACTGGCGGAAGCGCCGGCGGCGGTGGCGCAGGTCGTGGAGGAGCTTGCGCCAGCCCGACGGGCGCGCGGGCGCCGCGATCGGGTCGCTCAGGGCTCCGCTCGGGTGGGACATCGTGTTTGCGCGCGGGGCGCGCAGTCGCGGGCATTCAAGCCTGGCGGCGCGCGCGCTGTCCAGGCCGGAACGCTTTTCGGGCGCGGGCCATGGGTCGTGCGCGCCGGGCCGGATGGTGGGCGATGAGGGATTCGAACCCCCGACTCCGTCCTTGTAAGGGACGCACTCTGGCCAGCTGAGTTAATCGCCCGCGGACCCCCGGGCGCGAGCCGCGCGCGGGAGCGGAGACGCTATCCTCCCGCTCCATTTCCCTCCACCGCGGGGTCGCGCGGGGCCGTTAAGGGACCCGTCCCGGGCCGCGCGCGGTCCTTCTCCCCCAGTTCCTCTCCCTCCTCCCCATGAGAGTCGCGGTCATCGGCACCGGTTACGTCGGGTTGGTCGCCGGCACCTGCTTCGCCGAGAGCGGCAACAGCGTCACCTGCGTCGACATCGACGAGAAGAAGGTGCGCCGGCTGAAGGACGGCGACGTCCCCATCTACGAGCCCGGCCTGGAGGAGCTCCTGCGCCGCAACCTCAACGACGGGCGCCTGAAGTTCACCACGCGCTACGAGGAGGCCATCCCCGGGGCCGAGGTGGCCTTCATCGCCGTGGGCACGCCCTCGGGCGAGGACGGCAGCGCCGACCTCAAGTACGTGCTCGAGGCCGCGCGCACGATCGCGCGCCACATGACGGGCTACCTGGTGGTGGTCGACAAGTCGACCGTGCCGGTGGGCACCGCCAAGAAGGTCGAGCAGGCCATGCGCGAGGCCACGCGCCACCCCTTCGACGTCGTGTCCAACCCCGAGTTCCTGAAGGAAGGCGCGGCCATCGACGACTTCCTCAAGCCCGACCGCGTCGTGATCGGCAGCGAGAGCCCGCGCGCCAAGGAGGTCATGGAGGTCCTGTACGGGCCCTTCGTGCGCACGGGCAACCCGATCCTGCACATGGACCGCGTCTCGGCCGAGCTGACGAAGTACGCCGCCAACGCCATGCTGGCCACGCGCATCTCGTTCATGAACGAGATCGCCAACATCTGCTCGCTGGTGGGCGCCAACGTCGACCAGGTGCGCAAGGGCATCGGCACCGACGCGCGCATCGGCTCGCGCTTCCTGTTCGCGGGCCTGGGCTACGGCGGCTCGTGCTTCCCCAAGGACGTCAAGGCCGTCGTGCACACCTCGGCCGAGCTGGGCTACGACTTCCGCATCCTCAAGGCCGTCGAGGACGTCAACGACGCCCAGAAGCGCCTGCTCTACGAGCGCATCCACCAGCACTACGGCGGCAAGCTGGCCGGCAAGCGCTTCGCCGTGTGGGGGCTGTCCTTCAAGCCCAACACCGACGACATGCGCGAGGCTCCGGCCCTGGTCGTGGTGCAGGCCCTGCTGGCGGCCGGGGCGCGCGTGCGCGCCTACGACCCCGAGGCCATGAAGGAGTGCCGCGCGCACCACTTCAAGGACCGCATCGAGTACGCCGACAGCCCCATGGACGCCGTCAAGGACGCCCACGGCCTGGTGCTGATCACCGAGTGGAACGAGTTCCGCAACCCGAACTTCGACGAGCTGAAGACGGCCCTGGCCGAGCCCGTGATCTTCGACGGACGCAACATCTACCCTCGCAAGATCCTCGAGCGCCAGGGCTTCACCTACTACGGCATCGGGACCTGACCCCGGTCCAGGTCGCGCGCCCGCGCACCGGGGCCCGTGCTCCGGAGATGGAACGGGCGGTTGAGCCAGAACGAACGACGCTCCCGCCCAACCGCCCTGCTTCGATCGGTCCGCCCCGTGAGGAGCAGCCGTCGATGTCGTGGTGTTTCCAGAGCCGAGGTCCCTCGCTCCCCCGCGGATCCGACGTCCGGATCCTTGAACAGCGGAGCGTGAGCGCTCTCGACTCGTGTGACACTCGATGAAATTCACGCGCACCTTGTCAAGACTTTCCCGGAGTTCCGACGACGGCGGGTGAGCGACGACGCGCGAGCGCGCGCTGCAACTCCGTCACGCTGCGCATGCGCAGGAGCGCGGCGCGCACGCGCGCGCCGGCCCGCGTCTCCTCCTCGGCGCGCGCCGAGAGGCGCACGAGACACTCGTGCAGCACGCCCGCCGCCCCCTCGGGATCACCGCGCTCGAGCGCCAGGGCGCACATCTCGTCGTAGGCCCGGATGCGCACCAGCTCGTCCGCGCCCTGCTCGGCCACGCGCTGCCAGGCCGCGCGCGCCTCGTCCGTCCGCCCCAGGGTTTTCCACACGACGCCCGCCCACAGCCAGGCCTCGTCGCGCCGCGCGGCGCGCGCGTCGGCCTCGCCCGCGACCGCCAGGTAGGCCTCGAGCGCGCCGCGCGCACGGCCGGCACGGCGCTCGAGGTGGCCGAGCTCGAGGCGTGCCCGCGCACGGAAGTCCGTGCCCGCGCCGTGCTCGGCCGCCCAGGCGAACTCGGCGCGCGCGCGCTCGTCCGCACCGGCCGCGCGCAGGAGCTCGCCGGCGCGGAAGGCGGCCTCCACCGCGGGCGCGCGCGCCTCGGGGTGGAAGCCGCGCACGGCCTGGTAGGCCGCCACCGCGCGCTCGCGTGCGCTCTCGCGTGCGTCATCGGACTCCGCGGGCGCGGCACGCGCGAGGGCGCCCCTGCGGGCGCGCGCGTAGGCGAGCTGGGCCTCGGCCGTGGCCATGCGCGGCACGGGCTCCTGTTCGCGCGCGGAAACGCCGGCGGGCGCGAGGGCGACGGCCAGGACCAGCGCCCCCAGCGTGACGCGCGCGAGCACGGAGGCGCGCCTCACGACGCGGCCACGCTCCAGCGCTCCTCGATCGCCACCTTGCGCCGCAGAGCGCGCACGAGCCGCCGCCGGGCGCGGAACAGGCGCACCTTGACCAGGTGGCGCGGGATGCCGCAGTGCAGGGCCACGCCGCCGGCGCTGCCGCCGGGCGCGTAGAAGGCGTCGAGCAGCACGCGGTCGCCGTCGCGCAGCTCGGAGAGCGAGCTGGCCAGGAGCTCGCGCGCGCACTCGCCGTCGAGGCGCCAGCGCCCGAGCGCGTGCAGCGGCTCCTCCTCGGGCTCGCCCACCGCCGCGCAGCGGTCGAGCTCGTCCGCCTCCAGCGACAGCGTGTGCAGGCGCCGCCCGCGCCGACGCCAGTCCGAGAGCACGTTGAGCGCGATGCGCATCGTCCACGGCTTCAGGCGCCGCACCTCGCCCTGCCCCGCGCGGTAGCGCGCGGCGCGCACGAAGGTCTCCTGGATCACGTCGTCGAGGTCGTTCTCGTCCGAGCAGTGCCGCGCCAGGAAGGCGCGCAGCGCCTCGCGCAGCTCCTCGAGCCCGCTCCAGGCCGGCCCCTCCGGCCGGCATTCCACCGCAGTCCCGTCCATCCGCACCTCCGGTCGCCTTGCGGCGCGCCCGTCGCGCCGCGTGCCCCAAGACGCAGTCGCGCGCGGGATGGAACGGGGAGGTCGAAATGTGGAGAACTCGGGCGGCGCGAGCCGGGGGCGAAAGGACGAACGGGCGGCCGGCGGCGGAGGCGCCCGCGGGATCGGCCGGAATCAGCGAACGGCGACGAGCATGGCCGCGCCCAGCTCGCGCGCGCGCTCCGGCCCGCACAGCTCGCCCACGAGCTCGAGCGCGAACTCGATGGCCGTACCCGGCCCCTGGCTGGTCCACACGCGCCCGGCGCGCACGACGCGCGGCGCGTCGACCACCTCGGCGCCCCCCAGCTCCCCGCGCACGCTGGGGTGGGACGTGGCGCGCCGCCCGCGCAGGATCCCGGCCGCCGCCAGCACCATCGGCGCCGCGCAGATGGCCGCGACACTCCGCCCGGAGGCCTCGAGCTCGCACACCAGGGCCAGCACGCGCGCGTCGGCCTTCAGGTGGTTCGTCCCGGGCTGCCCGCCCGGCAAGACCAGCATGTCGAGCTCGGCCGCGTCGACGTCGGAGAGGGGGATGTCGGTGGCGAGCGTGATGCCGTGGGCGCCCGTCACCGGCCCCGTGCCGAGGGCCGCCACGCGCACGTCGACCCCGGCGCGGCGCAGGACGTCGATGATCGCGACGGCCTCGATCTCCTCGAAGCCGGGCGCGAGCGGGACCAGGACGACGGGCGCGGCCGGACGGGGCATGGCGTCAGGATAGCGCCCCGGCCCGGCCCAGGGAGTCCGGCTAGTCCGGGAGGAAGTACAGGTAGGTCGCGCCGCGCAGCCCGCCCGCGCCGTTGGCCACGATGCGGTGCAGGAGCTCGCCGCTGACCCCGTCGAAGACGCGCACGTTGTTCGCCGACAGCCCGACCACGTACAGGTCGCCGTTCAGCGGGTGGAACGCGAGCGAGTAGGGCGTGCCCACGACCGCGAACTCGTCGACGAAGGTGCCGTCGGCCT
>Ga0315910_10004897_pt1 | contig 11084 bp, 7 predicted proteins | sample EdamamesoilMG_FD_204470 | JGI IMG/M metagenome (GOLD analysis project Ga0315910, IMG submission 204470) | Garden soil microbial communities collected in Santa Monica, California, United States - Edamame soil | ecosystem: Environmental > Terrestrial > Soil > Garden | place: USA: California...
TGGAGAAGCTCGCGCAGAAAAACGCCATCACACGCGCGGTGGGTGTCTACGAGCACGCCGAGCCGGACAGTCTGATGGTCGATCTCTTGGGGGGCGATCGCTTCCTCTTGTGTACGGACGGCCTGTATCAGTACTTCGAGAACGACCTGGAGACGATGGGGCGCCACGTGATGGACCCCGACATGGACGCCGGCATCAAGTTGTTGGTAGACGGCGCCAACCAGGCGGGCGGCTCGGACAACATCACCGGCGTCATCGTCACCGTCGGTGACGCGAAAGAGCGCGACGAAGATCGCGCCAAGCGCCTCCAGCTCAAGCGCGACATCCTGGCGCGCATGCCGCTGTTCCGGCCCTTGAACGATCGGGAGCTGCTCAGGGTGTTGCAGGTCACCGACGTCGTAACGTACCGCCCAGGCCAGTTCGTGATGCGCGAAGGCGACCGCGGCGAGGAGCTGTTCATCGTCTTGAGCGGCAACCTCAAGGTAGTGAAGGGCGAAACCGAACTGGCCACGCTCTCACCCGGTGATCACGTAGGCGAGATGGCGCTCGTCCGCAGCCAGCCCCGCTCAGCCAGCGTGGTGAGCGCCAACGAGGCTGACCTGATGGTGATCCGGCGCACCGAGTTCTTCGAGATCTTGCGCAAAGAACACCAGTTGGCGGTCAAACTCTTGTGGCAATTTTTGGGCGTGCTCGCCGAACGGCTCGCAGAGACGAATCGGGAGCTCGGCCAAGCGCGCTCGGAACTCGCCGCCGAAGACATCAGCGACGCCCTCTTCGAAGTCGTGGAAGACGAGGAAGAAGATCGCAAGACCCTCGTGCTGCCACCGCCGCCCGAGGAGTAATGAGGAGCGGCAGCGCGCGAGCAGTCGTCTGGTTTGGTCTGTGGCTCGTCGGGTGCAACTCGTCCGCTTCGAGTCCAGCGCCCTCAGCCCAGCCTAGTGCGAGCGCGGCGCTTGGCCCCAGCGCCGCGAACAGCACGCAGCGACGAGCGCCTCCGGTAGCCAGCGCTCGCGCGCGCCCTACCGAACACTGTCGGGCCATCAAAGTCACGGGAGAGGTTCTGAAGGATGCGGGACCGCCGCTGAAGCGTGGCGACGAGGTCGACGGCAGCTACTGGCTCGATCTGAAGCGGGGCGCGAGCGTCGTCGTGCGTCACGCGCAGAGCTCTCGTGAGTACACGCTGAGCGGCCCCGGACGCGCGCGCCCGTGTCATCGAGGCGAGGAAGAAGTGCTGCTCGCCCGCGGCGAGTTCAAGGCGACGAGCGGCGGCGGCGCGCGCCCGGGGGCCTTCGTCACCGTGGCGACGCCCTGGGGTACGCTGCGCTATGGCAACGCCGACGCTGCGATTCGGGCGACGAGCCAAGCCGCCGAGGTCAGCGTGCAAACGGGCACGCTGTGGGTGGACGCCGCTCAGGGCGCGAAGCTGATGGGAGCAGCAAAGCTGACCGGCCCCAAAGCCAAGGGTTCGCTGCGGGCGACGCCCAGCCACAACCTCGAGGCCCTCGTCGGCGCCTGCGAGGCCGCGGCGAAAAGCGCCGAGGACAAGGCGGAGTCCCTGCTGCGCGGGCGCAATCAGCCGGGCTTTGGCGCCGAGGCTGCCGAGCACATGCGGCTGCGGGCAGCAGCTCGACGGTCGTGCCAGGTGGCAGAGGCGGGCCTCGGGTTGGCCGTTGAGCCTGCCACGGCGGCCGCGCTCGACAAGCGGCTCGCAAGCGCCAATGAGCACTGGCAGCGTGTGCCCCTCAGCCCCGCCCAGAAGCGCGAACAAAAGTGATGTGCCGTTGACAGTTTCCGCCGTGCCCCGGTAGCGTCCGCAAAGCACAGGCGAACGTATGGGCTTCTTTCGAACCGAGCACACGCACCGTGACGGCTTCCTGCTCCCCATTGTCTGTGCCTGTGCCTGCCTGTTCGTGGCTGCTCCAGCCCTGGCGGACGAGCCGCGAGCGGCCAACGAGCCTCGCCTCCTGGAAGAAACGGCAGGAATCACCCAGATCGTCGACGCGTTCGACGAAGGCGACCTGTTCGATCTCAAGCTGTCGCTCGGCTACGAATACAGCCGGCGCAGCGCGCCCATCCGACGGGAAACGTCGATACTCGAGCCCGGACTGACCACCGGCGGCTACGTCTCGGACGCGCTGAACGTCGCAGACTACGAGGAGTCGACGAGCCGGCTTCAGACACGCGCCGACGTGGGCCTGTACAAAGACATCGCGCTGGTGCTGCGCATGCCAATCATCCTGAGCCACAGCCGAAAACTCTCGGACTTGGACGGCAGCTCGGACACGAACGCACTCAACACGCAGGGCCTCGTGGGCGAGTCGTTGTTCAGCGTGCCCTTCGAGTCCCCCACCCGCAGCGGTATCGAGTATCTGGCGGCGGGCTTCGACTTCGGGCTGATGAACCAGACGCGCGACTGGACCAACCCCACGTGGGTCTTCGGTTTCGAGGGGCGCTTCAACGTTTCCGAACCCATGCACGCGTGCAACGAAAACCCCGAGCCGGGCGGGGTCAAGTGCGCCTATCCCTCGGACGTGAATCGCAACGGAGAATCCGACGGGGACGACGAAGGAAACTTTTCGGGCGAGCGCGATCCGGGCGTGAGCCGCGGCGTGACGGGGCTCGAGATCCACACCTACGTTTCCAAGCGGGTGAAGTACGTCGAGCCGTACGGCGGCTTCAACGCGCTGCTCGAGTTCCAGAACAATTCGAGCGACTACGGGGCCACCGACCTCGAGGGGTCGCTGGTGAACCGCCCGCCGCTCAGAGGCTCGATGGTGGTCGGCCTCGAAGTGGTGCCATGGGAGATCCGCGAGCGGTTTCAACGCATTGCGCTCGATTTTCGTTTCACCGGGACGTACGTCTCCGAGGGCCGCGACTACTCCGAGCTGTTCGACGCCCTCGGCTCGAGCCCTGCGCCTTCGCTGCGCACTCCGAACTACGCGTCGTATCACCAGAATCCGGATCCCGACGGGCCGGCTTCCGTCGTCGATCCGAACTCTCAGCAAGTGTACGTCACCGGCCTCACGGACGTGCAACAGCACGGGGACTACCTGCTCAGCACGCAGTTTTCGTGGCAAGCCGGTGAGTACATCAAGTTCAACCTCGGTGCGGGCTACCGCATCATTCAGTCGCACATGATCACGTTCGATCAGCCCTGCAATCCCAACGCCGACCCCAGCCCCGGAGAGTCCGGTCCTTGCCAGGGCGACTCTGGCAAGGTCAGCGGCATGCCCAATCCGAACTATCGGCGAGTGATCAACGCTCCCGGTCGCAGGTTCATGGTGGGCACCAGCACGGGGTTCTCAGCTTGGCTGAACGCCTCCGTCATGTTCTGAGCGACCGAGCCTCCCGATGCTGGGCTCTGCTTCCATGGTCGCACGCTGGTCGGCGCTAGCAGTCGCGCTCTCGTGGACGTCAGGCGCGGCAGCCTCCGACCATCTGCTCCTGTTCCCGACTCAGGTGGCTACCACCGAAAAGCAGCAGGCTCACGCGAGCGAGCAAGCTCAGCTGCTCGACCAGGTGCTCGAAGACGCGGCGCCCGACCTCGACCTGACGCTGGTGCGCCAAGCACCTTCCCTGGAACCTGACGAGCTCAGTGAGGAGACGCTGCCGGGGCTAGCGCGCACGGCGTGGGTCGTCGTGCCCACCCTCACGCTGGATGCGCAGGGGATGAAGTTGAAGCTGACCGCGGTAGCCCCCGGTTCACGCGTGCTACTCACTCGCGTTCAACGCTTCCGTGCGCCCGAGCTCGAAATGAAAGCCGTGGTGATGCTGCAAGAGCTCGTCCAGATCGGCCGCGAACGCGATAGTCCAGCCGTTGCCCAAACCGCGCCGCTAACTTCCGATGAGCCGCCCTCGGACGGCGAGGCGGTGCTCGCACTGAACACGACGCTGTTCGGGGGCTACGTCGGCTTCACGGCTCACCGAGCCAGCGGTTCCGACGACACGCGCTTGCTCTATCCCTTGGTAGCGCTTGGCGCAGGACTCGGGCTGGGCGCTTCCATGTTGGTTGCCGACGAGTGGAACGTGACGGAAGGCACCGCCTGGTACCTATCCGCAGGCCTGGCATGGCCCACGCTCGCTGGTATCAGTCTGGCGGAAGGCTACGACGCGCGGCCAGAACACCGTAACCTGTATGGTCTCTTGGGCGCCACGAGCGGCTTGGCGTTGGCCACGACAGTGGTCAGCTTGCACACCACCACTCGAGGGCAGGCTGCGCTCGCGCACTCCGGGGGTGCCTTCGGCACGCTGCTCGGCGGTCTTACGGAGACCCTGGTGCATCCCCAGCTGGAAGATCCACCCCTGCGCGGCATTGGCTATGGGTCGGCGGCCGGCGTCGTCTTGGCTGGGGCGCTGGCGCCCATCGTCGAGACCAGTCCGTCGCGGGTACTTTTCGTCGACCTCAGCGCCAGCCTCGGCGCGCTCACCGGCGCGGCGGTCGCCGCACCCGTGTTGCTCGTGGGTGACGAAGGCGACGAGGTGAGCGACGGGCGCAGGCGCGTCGTCGTCGCGAGCGTCATGGGTGGCGCCGTGCTCGGCGGTGCGATCGGGATCTGGATGACCCACGACGCGCCGCCGTCCCGGGGCAACCTGACGCCATACTCGGCGCGTCCCGAAGTCGGCGTGATCGGCATGAGCGAAGGCTCCGATGGTCGGCTCGCGCCGCTCTACGGTGCGGGGGTGAGCGGCACATGGTGAGCGCCGATTCCGAACCCCTGGAACTCGTGGTGGGCGCAGCCGACGTGGGCAAGCGGCTCGACCAGTTCGTGATGAGTCAGCTCACGGGCTACGGCCGCCGTGCCGCCGCCCGCTTGTTCGAACAGCGTCGCGTCTTGATCGATGGCCTCCCGGGCAAGAAGGGCATGCTGCTGCGCGCCGGACAACGCGTGAGTGTGCGTGTGCCCGAGCCGAGCGAGATGCAGCCGCAACCGGAGCTGCCGCTCGAGCTCTGTCTGGTGCGCAGCGACTTGGTCATCGTCGACAAGCGAGCAGGCATGCCTTCGGGCGCGGTGCGCCCGGGCGACCGAGACACGCTGGCCGCAGCCCTGCTCGGCCGCTTTCCCGAGATGCGCGGCGTCGGGTTCAACGAGCTCGAGCCCGGCCTGGTGCATCGACTCGACACGTTCACTTCCGGGTTGCTGCTTGCAGCGCGCAGTCAGGCGGCCTTCAACGCCCTGCGAGACGCGCTCGATCGCGGGCAACTCGTCAAACGTTACCTCGCCATCGTGGTCGACCGCGAGGTGCCCCAGAGCGCGACGGTACATGCCGCACTCGGCCCCCACCACACGAACCGGCGCAAGGTAGGCGTGCTCGAGGGCGATGCCGCGTACTACGGGCGTCCAGCGACGACGAATCTGACCCTACTCGAGCGGCGGAGCGGTTTGGCGCTGCTCGAGGTGCGCGTAGCAGCAGCCTACCGCCACCAGATCCGCGCCCACCTCGCTTACAAGGGCTGGCCGATCGTGGGGGACGAACTCTACGGTTCCGAACCGTGCACGAAGCTCGGGCCCGGCAGGCACGCGCTGCACGCGTGTTACATGCGCTGCGCCGGCAGCCGGGTCCCCGACTTCGAAATCGAGAGTCCGTTGCCCAAAGACATGGCCGCGCTCTTGGAGAGTGGCTGCTGAGCTCGGGCGGGTTTCGCCAGTTGCAGCGTCTTCACCACCTCTTCCGTGAGCTCGGCGCACATGGCCCGCGTCGGCAACTTCGGGCGCAGCAAGGCCACGCGTTCGCTGCTGCTGCGTCCGCGTGACCAGACCACGCTGCGAGGCAGCGCGTAGTACGCGGCCGAATCATCGCGCGCACGCACGATCAGGCAAGGCAGATCGACGACGGTCCCCGAAGCGACTTGGTACTCGAGCCCCAGCTCGATCGCGACGAGCCCAGCCGGCATGCCTTCGGGCTCGACCAACAAGCGCAGCTCATCCGGCTCCGTTTGTCCCTCTGGGAAGCGAGCCAGCGCCGTGATCTTCCAGCCGTTCTGCCGCAGCCGCCGCGCTAGCGTCGCGAACAGCTTGCGCGGACGCAGAACCGGATCGGGGGGCAGCTCAGCCGCGCGTCCGGTGAAGAACAGCGGGAGCAAGCACGCCGAACCGAGCACCAACACGAGCGCGTGGTACGGACTCGTCGGGAACAGCCAGAGCGCTGGACCGCAAAAGAGCGCGAGGCCTGCCACGAAGACAGCGAAGCCCGGGAGTGAAGCGCTGTCGAGCCAGCGCCCAGGCTCCCGCGTCTTGCTGACCCGAAACGCCTCGGCGTCGCTGGTTCTCACCCAGTTGCCGGGACCGCGCATCCGGGGTTCGAGGCGCGGCGGCAAGAGCGACGCGAGTACCATGCTCGTGACCAAGAGCACGCCCGCGGCGGTCGGATATTCGGCAGCTGCCGCCGTCAACAGGGCGGCGCCGAGCATCACACCGGAAAGCGCAGCGCGCAACGCGCTCGGCAGCGGCACCAGGGCGCGCGGTTCGGCGCGCTTGGCGCGGGCGACCTTGCGGCTCAAGCTCCATTTGAGGCCGACCGAGCAGGCGTAGACGAAACCCACGCCGACGGCCAGGAGCAACCACGACACCCCGAGCTCGCGCAGAGGATCGGTCGCTGGCGCGGGCTCACTCGCGGGGGCTTTGGCCGGCGGAGTGAAGGCGTCGAAGCTACGCGCGCTCGCCTGAAAGCGCCACAAGGCGGGCTCGCCTTGCGCCACGTGCGCTCGCACGAGCTCGAGTTCGTCCTTGTCGGCGCCCCGCCTAACTTGACTGACCAAGAGACCTTCGAGCTCGACGTTCAACTCGGCGTCTGGCGCAGGCGCTGGTAAGCGCGGCGGGCTATCACCGCGAGGCACACGGAACACGGCCTTCGCCGAGTCGATGCCGTCGGCGAGGCGCGGCCCCACCCAGGACAGATACACCGCCCCATCACGCTGCTCGAGCAGATCCCGCTCCACGAAGTTGGAGCGATAGCTGAACTCGAATTGATACACACCCGCGCCCAGGCCATTCTTGGCGTCGACCTCGAGCGTGACGCTGCCTTCGTCGCTCTTGTGCACCAAGAGCGGCCAGGTTTGTTTGGTTCCGGTAAGTACGCGAGCCACGGTCGCGTCCGGGTTCAGCTCGGCGTCGTCATCGACCCCATCAATGGCAAGGCTCTTCAAGGGGCCTCCGCTGACCTTGACCACCAACACGTGGCCGACAGTCGCGTTGCCCTTGCGGTCCAGATCCACCGTCGCCGTGTGCGAGCGGATGGTGGTCTCCACCCAGGCTCGCGCCGTGGACGGCATCAAGCCCAGTGCCAGCACGAGCAGCAGCGTGAGCAGATGTAGGTGACGGGCGCACACGGTGTCTCACGCATAACGACTGCTCCAGTCGTTGGGCAAGAAACCCGCTACCGGACCGTCAGCCGGCGTACACCACAGCCCGCGCCCCCGAATGGTGGGTGGTCTGCATATGAAGCTTGATGGCACAGCGCACCGCGGCTGCGAGGTCGACGAAGCAAAAGTGTCCCAGCCCGTCCGCCGTCCCGAGGAACTGCGCGCGGGCATCGACGGCGAAGCCGCCCGGCAGTTCGAAGTAGAGATCCACCATCGCTCCCGCTCCCCAGTCACGCTCCGAACGAATCGCCACGCCACCCGGCGAGATGTCCGTGGTCTCAGCGGCTTCCCAGCTCCGCAGGGAGTCCACCAGCACGGGGACCTCGAGCGCCACCCGCGGATAGCGGCGCCGATCTACCACCTCTGTGCCACGACCTTTTGTAAGATCTGCCACCACCCTAGTGAGTGGGTGCAGACCGTGTGCCAAAGGCAGGGCAATCGACAAACCCGACTTTCACCGAAAATCTCGTGCGAGGATCCCCTACCCTCGCCCCGAGCGGTGCGCAGGCGCCGACGGAAGGCTGCCAGCAATGTCACACCCCTCGGCCCCGAAGCGCCTCTGACACGCCGCACAAAAGCGAATCGCGCGACGCCGCCGGGGAGCGGGTCGCGCGATGCGCGTCTTCGAGGAGCTGACTTCGCGTCAGCTCGAGCGGGCTAGCTGGTCTCCTCGAACTCGGCGTCGATCACGTCCTTCTTCTTCTCGGACGTACCGCCACCAGCAGCGCCGGGAGCGCCGTTGGGACCGGGCGGGGCCGCGCCAGGATCGCCGCCGGCACCTTGGTACAGCTTGCTGGCAAGCTCGTGCGCTTGCTTCTCGAGTCGCTCGAGCACGTCTTGCACCTTCGCGTCGTCTTGCTTCTCGATCGCGCCGCGCCCTTCTTTGATCAGCCCTTCGAGTGCGGAAACGTCACTCGCGTCGAGCTTCTCTTTGTTGTCGGTGAGCTGCTTCTCGAGCGTGTAGCAGAGGTTGTCGAGCTTGTTGCGACGCTCGATCTCCTCGCGGCGTCGCCGATCTTCCTCTTCGTGCGCAGCCGCATCGGTGACCATCTTGCTGATGTCGTCCTCGCTGAGACCGCTGCTCGCCGTGATGGTGATCTTCTGGTCTTTGCCCGTGGCAGTGTCTTTCGCCATCACCGACAGGATGCCGTTGGCGTCGATGTCGAAGGTCACCTCGATCTTCGGCATGCCGCGAGGCGCAGGCGGGATGTCACTCAGGCTGAACTTGCCGAGCGTGCGATTGTAGCGAGCTTCGGCGCGCTCGCCCTGAAGCACGTGAATCTCGACGGTGGTCTGGCTGTCGCTCGCCGTGGAGTAGATTTCCTTCTTCTGAGTGGGGATGGTGGTGTTCCGAGGGATCATCACGGTCATCACGCCACCCAGCGTCTCGACGCCGAGCGAAAGCGGGGTAACGTCGAGCAATACGACGTCCTGAACGTCACCTGCAAGCACGCCGCCTTGCACGGCAGCGCCGACGGCAACCACCTCGTCCGGGTTCACGCCGCGGTGCGGCTCTTTCCCGAAGAACTTGGTCACGGTCTCTCCGACGAGCGGGATGCGTGTGGAGCCACCCACCAGTACGACTTCGTCGATGTCGCCGGGCTGCTTCTTGGAATCCGCCAGCGCCTTCTTCACGGGCTCCATGGTGCGATCGACCAGGGGCCGGATCATCTGCTCGAGCTTGGCGCGAGTCAGTTGCGTCTGGAGGTGCTTGGGACCGCTGGCGTCTGCCGTCAAGAACGGCAGGTTGATGGTGGTCTCTTGCTTGTTCGACAGTTCGATCTTCGCCTGTTCCGCGGCGTCTTTCAGACGCTGGATCACCATCTTGTCCTTCGACACGTCGAGCCCCGTGTCGCGCTTGAACTCGGCGATCAGCCATTGCATGATCGTGTCGTCGACGTCGTCGCCACCGAGGTGCGTGTCGCCGTTGGTCGCGATCACTTGCACGACGTTGTCACCCACCTCGAGAATCGAGATGTCGAAGGTGCCACCGCCAAAGTCGTAGACGGCAATGATCTCGTTGTTCTTCTTGTCGAGGCCGTAAGCCAGCGCGGCCGCCGTCGGCTCGTTGATGATGCGTTTGACGTCGAGCCCGGCAATCTTGCCGGCGTCCTTCGTGGCTTGCCGCTGCGAATCATTGAAGTAGGCCGGCACCGTGATTACGGCTTCGGTCACCTTCTCGCCGAGGTAGTCTTCAGCGGCTTTCTTCAGCTTCTGCAGCACCTTGGCGCTCACCTCTGGAGGCGCCATCTGCTTGCCGCGCACGTCGATCCAAGCGTCGCCGTTCTTGCCTTTGACGAGCTTGTACGGGAAACGGCCCGTCTCGGCCTCGACCTCGGCAAACCGCCTGCCGATGAAACGCTTCGCCGAGTAAACGGTGTTCTCCGGATTCGTCACGGCCTGACGCTTGGCGATCGTCCCGACCAGGATCTCGCCCTTGTCGTCCCACGCCACCACGGATGGGGTGATGCGGGCACCCTCTTCGTTGACGATGACCTTGGGTTCTTTGCCTTCCATGACGGCCACGACACTGTTCGTCGTGCCCAAATCGATCCCGATGATCTTACCCATTTCGGTTCTCCATCTATTCGCCGTGCGCTACTACATCAGTGCATCAACCACGGCAGTCGTCCTCAGCGTCCTCGCGAGCACGACCAAAACGCGATGCCCTCCCCCTGGTAGCCCGGCCGGCACTTTCTGGGGGAACGGACGGAAAATAACCACCGCGAGTGCCAGGTCAATGGGGCCGACCAAGTTTGTAGCGTCGCACGAGCCCGCGAAATTCCAGCACTTCCGTGGGGCAACTCGGCAAGGGCAGGGCCGTCCGAGCTCGGACCCGCGGAACTTGCGCCGCGAGCAGTGGTTCGCGCGTGACAGTTGACAGGGGCGTCGTTCCGACTAGTCTCCCGCATCCCGCCCGGGGCCGTAGCTCAGTTGGGAGAGCGCCGCGTTCGCAATGCGGAGGTCAGGGGTTCGAACCCCCTCGGCTCCACCGACGAGATCACCAAAGCACTCGCTCCCAAGCACAAGGTCATGCCGGACAGTATCGAGGTGGTGCTGCGAATCGACGCTCCGCGCGTAAGGCTGTGGGCCGCGCTCACTCAGGCGGCGCACCTCGAGCACTGGCAAGCAGACCAAGCAAAAGGCGCGCTCGATCGAGGGCGGCTCCGCCTCGCATGGCCGGCCTTGGGCGTCGAAACCGAACTCGTCGTCGCGGAACAGGAGCCCGAACGGCGCCTGGTGCTGGCCAGTGGACGCTCATCGGTCACCTTCGAGCTCGAGCCCGACGCGCTACGCGTCACCCACGACGGGCTCGATGACGACGACGAACGCGACGGCGTCCAGTCATCGTGGTTGGTCGCGCTGCGTGTCCTCGAACACTACGTCACGCATCACTTCGGCAAGCCCCGCGCCGCGCATTGGACCGTCACGCCCGCGGCGAGCACAGCGGGCGCCGCGCACGTATTCTACAGCGATCCGCACGCGTTGAACGCGTGGCTCACGAAAGACGGCACCGGCATCGGCCCGGCTGGAAGCGACGCCAGGCTGACCTTGCGCTGGGGCGAGCCACTCTCGGGTCGGGTGCTTGCCAACACCCCGGGCCGCGATCTGGCGTTCACCTGGCGCGAGCAGAACGATTCCGTGCTCGTGTTCCGCACGCTGCCGTCCCCACTCGATGCGGGCGAGCGGATTTTGGCCCTGTGTTGGTCACATTGGGAGTGCC
>Ga0315910_10004898_pt1 | contig 11084 bp, 8 predicted proteins | sample EdamamesoilMG_FD_204470 | JGI IMG/M metagenome (GOLD analysis project Ga0315910, IMG submission 204470) | Garden soil microbial communities collected in Santa Monica, California, United States - Edamame soil | ecosystem: Environmental > Terrestrial > Soil > Garden | place: USA: California...
GAGCAGCACGCCGCGGCACACGTAACCGATCTGGCCGACATGCTCGACGCCGAGGGGCCCCATACCGTAGCTGTCGATGCCCTTGTCGTGCAGAAAGCGGCCGTTGTAGAAGTACATGCCTTTGGACGTAATCACGCCGATGTGCCCCGGGCCGTCGAACTGGGTGCCGAACTGGCCGATCTCGGTCGAGACGTACTCGTCGTTGTAGACCAGTTCCTGCTTGCCGAACGGCCCGCCGGTCGGCAGCCCCGGAATCACCATGCGCCAGCCCCGCGAGCCGAATCCGGGCGCGTCCTGCTGATAGATCTTGCCGAGCGTGGCGACCTTTCCCTGCTTGACGAGCTTGATCGCCTTGAGCACCGAAGCTGCAGAGCGGCGGTTCGCGGCGCCGGCCTTGTCGTCCGGGCCCCACTCGCTCGGCGCCCACTTCTCGGTGAGCGGTTCGTCGTTCACCGCCAATGCGGCAGAGCCGCACAGGCTCAGTAGTGCCGTGGCCGACGCAACCGTCGCTCGCCGCCATTTCCACGTCGCATTCTCGCTCATCTTCATCTCCTCTCTGGTTGGTTCAGTACGCCTTGCCTCAGATACATCCTGTACCGCCACTTCATTACTCGTACCGCCGCGCTCTATCACCCTGCAAAGGTCACGCGCGCCGCGGATTCAGCTTCGAACCGACCATGACAGCCAAAGCATCATGCATTCAGGCATGCGCGATGCGCTCGTCGGCGAAGGCGAGCCGGTCGACCACCGTGTTGAGCAGCGACAGCGACAGCTGCAGCTGGCAATTGATCGAGAGCTTGTTCATCGCGCCGGGGCGGAACTCGGCGATCAGCGCGTCGGTGAGCGTTTCCACCGTGGCCTGGCGCGGGATCGCGCCCGCCTTGACGTGCGCCATCTCCCCGAAGTAAGAGCCGGTGCGCAGCACGTTCAGCAGCCGCCCCTGCTTCACCACCTTGACCTCGCCGGCGGCGAGGAACATCAGCTCGACGCCCTGTTCGCCTTCCTTCATGAAGGTCGTCTGCGCAGGCACGCGCACCCAGAAGCTCGCGTGCACCAGTTCCCAGACCTCCGCGTCGTTCAGCTTGGCGAGCGGCGCAAAGCCGCGCAGCGCGGTGAATTTTTCACGGTCCGTGATTGCCTTCACATAGACGCTGAAGCGGCCGATGTCGGCCAGGTCGAAGGCGAGGTCGGCCCAGTTCGGATAGCGCTTCTCGGGCGCCTTGTGCAGCATGCGCATCAGGATGCGGTTCACTTCGCGGTCCAGCTCGGGGCGCCATTCGGTGGGCAGCGGCGGGTCCTTCTCGACGATGTTGAGCAGCAGCTGCGTCACCGATTCGCCGATGAACGGGCGCTGCCCGGTGAACAGGCCATACAGCACCACGCCGAGTGAAAACATGTCGCTGTGCATGGTGAGCGACTCGCTGCCGCGCACCTGTTCGGGCGACATATAGCTCGGTGTGCCGACGTCCTGGATCTGCGTATGCTGCGTGTTGGTGAGCAGCGCGGCGCCGAAGTCGACGATCTTGATATGCGAACCCTCCACCACCATCAGGTTGGCGGGCTTGATGTCCCGGTGGATGATGCCCAGCCGGTGGGCATAGTCGAGCGCGCCGCAGCACTTGAAGGCGATTTCGAACACCTCCTCGACGGGCAGCAACCCCTCGGGTTGCACCGCGCGCGACAAATCGCCGCCGGGGACGTATTCGACCGCGATGTAGCCGGATTTTGCGTCGATGCTGGCTTCCAGGATCGCGGCGATGTGAGGATGCTGCAGGCGGCCGGCCAGCGAAGCTTCGTTCATGAACTGCCGGCGGACCGTGGCGTTGATGCGCTCGCCCGCGAATAGGCTCTCGTCGAGCAACTTCAACGCCACTTCCCGCCCGGAAAAGGTGTCGAGCGCCTTGTAGACCGTGCCGGAGGAACCCTTGCCGATCAGCTCGATCAGCGCGAACTTGCCGATCCGCCGGGCGTCCCCGCGGATCGTGGTCTCGATGTCGTCGTCCTTCGGCGCCGCCACGTCCATCGCTGCGCCCCTCCCTGGGAGCGCAGGGCAATCATACATCCCGGGTGCGTGGTCACTCCTGCGGCGCCGGCCACAATCCGTATTCATGCTGTTTGAGGTTCATGGAATCCGCGAGGCCGTCAGGCAGGAACTTTGGGAGACATATCCGGAACGCTGATCCGGCGCCAGGTTGACGGCCCAATTTGCATTGCCTGCACGAACACAAAGACCCACGAATCGACTTGCCTTCTGGTCGGGCGCGCGAGCCCTGATCGCGAGGTCGCAAGCGTTCGCAATCGGTGCAGACAGCGGGACGTTTTGGGCTCTTTGGAGCCGCGGATCAATCCGCCACAGCGACCCCTGGCCAGCGCTGATGGCGAAATACGCTCCCTGCTGCGCTGAGTACGCCAGTCCCGTAAATCCGATGTCCTTTCCGGTGTCGTCATCCAGGACCAGCTCGTGTTCACTTGCCGCCAGCGTGAGCGGATCGATACGCCATAACCTGGGCACGACATTGCTGGAAATGACGGCGTCGCCAGCGGGGCCAATCGCGAGATCGGGAGGGCAGGCGTACTGCTCACCAACCCACAGCCATCCTGGCAGCGGAACCTGCGCGATCTCCTCCCCCGTCGAGGCTTCATAAAGCGCGATGCCGTCCAGCGTCAGAACCCAGATCCGGCTGCGGATCGCGTCCACCTGCGATCGAAGGACAGGCTGTTTGCCTTGATACCAGTCTTGGAGTGCGCTCTGCGCAACGCTGCCGCTCGGCGCAGGTCTGGAAGCCGCTTCCGAATCGCAGCCCGCGAGCGCGACCGCGAACGCCACAACGCCAAAGACTTTTGCTGCGCTACGTCTGTCGAGATTCCCGTACATACATGCTCCTTCCCCGAAGGGGGCAGATCAGCACTTGAGACGGAATCGTCCTTGTGGACCGGGTGTCTGCAAAAAAACCCGGCTAGGCATGCGCCTACACATCAGTGAACCGCCTTGCAAATTCAGGTATGCATCTTTACTGGCGCGCCGACCGCCTTCCAGCCCGAATGGCCGACTTTCATGTAGCGGGCGTCGAAGCCGGCATCGCGCAGGGCGATCGCCGTCCGGCAGCCGACATGGAAGCCATAGGCGCAGTACACGACGACCGGCTTCTCTTTCGAGAGCTCCCCCATCCACTCGCCAACGCGTTCCGGGTCGCGCCATTCGACGCCGTCCGCGATGTCCTGCTGGCGCGAAACGAAATGCTTCGGCCGCGTGTCGATGAGCTGCACGTTGCCTTCGGCCAGCATCGCCCTGACTTCCTCGACTCCGACGCCGGGAATGTCGCCGAATTCCGGCTGCACCAGCGGCCGCGGCGGCGCGACCTTCGTCGCGTCCTCGAAGCGGCCTTCGACCGCCTGCCAGTCGACGTTGCGAAGGAAGGTGTCGACATAGGCCTTCGCGTTGGCGCCGAAGTCGATGTGGTAGGCGTGCTCGAACATGTCGAGCGCGAGGATCGGCACGCCGCCGGCCACCGCCTGGCCGTGCCCGGTCGCGTACTGGTTGATCAGGCGCCCGTCGCGCGGCATCCAGGTGAGGAGCACCCAGCCCGAACCGCCGCCGAGCGCGTAGCCCATCGCGGAGAATTCGGTGCGCCAGCGCTGCACGGAGCCGAAATCGCGCGCGAGCGCGCCGGACATCGCCTGCGTCACCTTGCCCTCCCCGCCCATGCTGGCGAAATAGAGCTCGTGCAGCAACGTGGAGTTCAGCGCGGTCAGCTCGTCGCGCTTCAACCCGTTGATCACGTAGCCGGGCGTGGTGGCGAAGTCGAGCTTTTCCAGCTGCTCGGTGATGGCGTTCAGGCGCCGCAGCGCCCCGCCGTAGTTGTTCTCGTAGTGGCTTTCGATCAGCTTCAGCGAAAGGCCGCTCAGCGTCCAGGGACGGCAGTGGATCTGCTTCAATTGATATTTCATGGCTTGCTCCTTTTAAGAAAAAGTAAATCTGGTACCTGCACCTGCATTGAGCGCACTGCGGTAAACGGCGATCGCCGCGGCAACATCCTGAAGCCCGGTGCCCGTCGAATCGAAAACGACGATCTCGTCGGCTGAAGCGCGGCCTCGCTTTGTGCCGCTCACCACTTCGGCCAGCTCGGCATGGACCTTGTCGGCCGTCATCGTTTCGGCAGCGATGGCATGATGGAGGTCGCCGATCCTGCAAGCCTGCTCGGTCAGATCGGTGACGACGGTCGCCTGCGCCATCAGGTAGGGATCGATCTCCTGCTTGTCCTCGTTGTCCGCGCCCACGGCAGCGATAAAGGTTCCAGGGCGCACCATCTCCGTTGTCACGAAGAAGCGGCGGGCCGTGGTGCAAGTCACGACGATCTCGCTTTGTCCGACGGCCCCGGCAAGGTCCTGCGCGGGCTCGATCGGAATCGCAGATTCCTTCGCGAGCAGGATCGCAAAGGCCGCCGCTTTGCGGGCGTCCTGGTCGTAAGCCAGGATCCGGCGCGGCTTGCGCACGCACAGCAGCGCGCGTATCTGGGCTGCCGCCTGCCCGCCGCAGCCGCAAACAAGCGCTGTCCCGACCTCCTGTTGCGCGAGGTACTTCGCGGCCACGGCCGTTGCCGCCGCCGTGCGAAGCGCCGTAATGGAGATCGAATCCACGATCGCCAGAGGCACTCCGTTGCCGGCGTCGGAGAGAATCACCGCGCCTTGGATGGTCGGCAGCCCGTGGCGGCTCGCGTTGTGCGGAAAGTTGGCGTTGAGCTTGGCGGCGAAATATGGCCGGTCGAGCGCAAGGAAACCGGCCTTGACGTGAAAGCTGCCCTCATCGGCATGCATCCCCAGGATGCCCGGCGGCGGCACCTGGCCGAGCGCAAGCCGCCTGAAGGCATCTTCGACCGCGGATATGCACGCATCCGGCGTAAGGAGGCGCTCGACCTCGTCACGCGCCAGGAGCAGTGTTGCGACGCTCATACGTACTCCTTTCCCTTGGAGGGATTGGAGCAGCGCTTGAGACGTCATCGTCCTGGCCGCCGGGTGTCTGCGAAGACCCGGCCAGGGTTTTGGCCACCCTGGCTGCCGGCGGCTTCGACCCTGCGCAGAACGCAGCCTAGGCGTGGGCGACACGCCTGTCCAGACACGGCAGCTATCTTTTATCACTAATTAGTGATACTTATTACAACATGACAGTCCTCGATGCGCTCATCCTCAGCCTGCCGGCGCGCGACTCGACCGTGCGCATGCGCGCCTGGCGCGCGCTGAAGGACGCGGGTTGCGGCGTGCTGCGCGACGGCGTCTACGTCCTGCCCGCGAGTGAAGCCGCAAGCACCGCGCTCGGGAAGGTCGAATCGGGCATCCGCTCCAGCGGCGGCTTCGCCATGCGGGTCGAGCTGCATCTCAAGTCCGACGAGCAGCGCGAGCAGCTGCGCGGCCTCTTCGACCGCAGCAGCGAATACGCGGCGCTGCTCGATCAGATCAAGGTCGCGCGCGCGGGCCTGCGGCGCCTGGGGGCGCGCAAGGCAAAGACGGGGCTCGACCGGCTGCGGCGCCAGGCCGACAAGCTCGCCGCCATCGACTTCTATCCCGGCGCAGCGCAATCCCAGGCAACGGACGCGTTCGCCTCGCTGCAGCGCGACTTTCGCGAAACCTACGCGCGCGGCGAGCCGCGAGTATCGCGCCGTCGGCTGCGGCCGGGCGATCGCGCGAAGTACCAGGACCGCACATGGGCGACGCGAAAGGATCCATGGGTAGACCGGCTGGCAAGCGCATGGCTCATCAAGCGGTTCATCGATCCCGCGGCGCGCTTCGCCTGGCTCGATCGTCCGAGCAGCCTGCCGCGCAATGCGATCGGCTACGACTTCGACGGCGCGCAATTCACCCATGTAGGCAACCGGGTGACCTTCGAAGTGCTGATGGAGACTTTCGGCCTGGACAGCGATCCGGCGCTCGCCGCGATCGGCACTTCCGTGCACTTTCTCGACGTGGGCGGCAGCTCGGCGGCGGACGCCAAGGGCCTGGAAACGGTCCTCAAGGGCGTGAAGGAGAAGGCCCGCAACGACGACGCGATGCTGGGCGAGGCGATGCGGATCTTCGATCACTTTTACTCCGCATACGCAGAACGCAAGTAGGCTGTCGTCCTATCCCACCAGGAGAATCAATGTGACCGGCCCGATCCATGTTCTGCTCTGGACCGATTCGACGGCGGCCTATCTGGAGGCGATCAGGTCCGCCGGCCTCGCCGACCGCGTCGCCGTCGACACGCTGCCGCGCAAGGAAAAGCCCTCTGCCGAACAGATGGCGCGTACCGAGGTGCTGATGGCCTACGGCGCGCCGCCGGGCCTGCTGCCGGCGATGCCGAAACTGCGCTGGGCCCAGGCGATGATGGCCGGCGTCGAGGCCTGGATTGCTTTGCCCGACCTGCCGGAAAAGCTGCTGCTGACCTGCGCGCGCGGCACCCACAAGGAGTCGATGCCGGAAAACATCATCGGCGCGCTGCTGTACGCGGCCAAGCCCTATGCCGCGGCGGTCGAAAACCAGAAGCAGAAAAAATGGCTGCAAGGTCCCGCGCAGCCGCTCACCGGCAAAACCCTCGGCATCCTCGGCCTGGGCGCGATCGGACAGGACGTCGCGCGCATCGCGGCCGCGCTCGGCCTGCGCGTGATCGGCACCCGGCGCCGGCCGCAAGCCATGGCCCATGTCGCCGAAGTCTTTCCCGCCGAGCGCACGCCGGAGGTCCTTGCCCAATCCGACTTCGTGCTGCTGCTATTGCCGGCGACGCGGGAGACCGACAACTTCATCGACGCGGGCCGGCTGGCGATGATGAAGCCGGGCGCCTGGCTGCTCAACTTCGGCCGCGGGCACCTGATCAGGGACGACGACCTGATCGCCGCGGTGAAGGCAAGGAAGATCGCCGGCGCCATCCTGGACGTATTCCGGCAGGAGCCGCTTCCCGCCGAGCACCCGTTCTGGACCACCGAGGGCATCATCGTGCTGCCCCATATCGGCGGCCCGCACCCGCAGCGCGACCAGATCGTGGCGCGCCTGTTCGTCGAAAACCTGGGCCGCTACCTCGACGGCAGGCCGCTCAGGGAAGTCGTGGACCGGGCCGCGGGCTACTGACGCGAAGGTACAAAGGCGTAAACTGACCTCTGCCATTGGCCGACCGGGAGGGAACCGTGGACCACAAAAGCACTGACCGCATCATTGGCGTTCTTGCCGCGGCATGTCTGGTGTTCACCCATGCAGCGGGCGCCGACGAAACCTGCAACTCGCCGTACATCTCCAAGCTGATCAAGGGCCAGGAGGATTACGTCTACGTCTGGACGCTCGGCGTGGACGGCATGGGCGACGGCTCCGACAAGCTGGTTGCGGTGGACGTGAATCCGAAATCGAAAAGCTACGGCAAGGTCCTGCATTCGGTGTCCACCGGCACGCGCGCCGAGGCGCACCACATGGGCTTCACCGACGACCGCCGCCAGATCTGGGCCGGCGGGCTGTCCGAGAACCGCATCTGGGTATTCGACATCGCCACCGATCCCGCGAAGCCGAAACTGGTGCGGACCATCGGCGACCTGGGAGACAAGTCGGGCTATCTCGGACCCCACACCTACTACGCGCTCCCCGGCCGGATGCTCGTGCAGGCCCTGTCCAACACCAAGGACAAGGGCGGCGTGACCGGCATGGTGCTTTACAGCAACCAGGGCAAGCACCTCGCGTCCTACGCCATGCCGACCAGTGCGGGCGGCGACGGATACGGCTACGACCTCGCCGTGAATCCGAAGAAGAACGTCCTGCTGACTTCCAGTTTCACCGGCTATGCCAACTACATGCGCCCGCTCGGCGATCTCATCAAGGACGGCGAGGCGATGAAGAAATTCGGCAACACCATGGTGGTCTGGGACCTGAAGGCGATCAAGCCGATCAAGACGCTCGCAGTCCCGGGCGCCCCGCTCGAGATCCGCTGGTCGCTCAATCCCAAGGACAACTGGGCGATCACCGCCGCGGCGCTCACTTCGAAGCTTTGGCTCGTCAAGCAGGACGCCAAGGGCGACTGGCAGGCAAAGGAAGTCGGCACCATCGGCGACCCGGCGAAGATTCCACTGCCGGTGGACATCAGCATCACGCGCGACGGCAAGGGCCTGTGGGTCAATACGTTCATGGACGGCAAAACCCGCTACTTCGACCTTGCCAAGCCCGACGCGCCCAAGCAAACGTACGAGAAAGTCACCGGCAAGCAGGTGAACATGATCTCGCAAAGCTGGGACGGCAAGCGCGTCTACATCACCTCGTCGCTGCTCGCCAACTGGGACAAGGGCGGCGCCGACAACGAGCAGTTCCTGCGCGGCTTCGCCTGGAACGGCAAGGAACTCACGCAAGCCTTCGAAGTGGATTTCGCCAGGGAAAAACTCGGCCGCGCCCACCACATGAAACTCGGCTCCAAGGCGCTGCGCTCGGCCGCCGCGGGCGGGTGAGCGCGCTACGCGCGCTCGCACTGCTCGCCGCTCTCGGCTGCGCGCAGGCCGCGAGCGCACACAAGGGCGCGCCGCTCGCGGAACCGGACTTCGTCCCACCCGCCCCCGGCAGCTACACGCTCCACCGCATCATGGCGGCCCCGGACGGCCGGGTGCTCGGCACTGACGGCCGCGCGCAATCGCTGGCGCGCTACACGCGCGACCAGATCACGCTGCTCGGTTTCATCTATACCACCTGCGTAGACCCCGAGGGCTGCCCCCTCGCCTACCGCGTGTTCGACGCGCTGAAGGACGCCATCGCGGCCGCCCCGAAACTGCACGGCAAGGTGCGCTTCGTCACGCTTTCATTCGACCCCGCGCGCGATTCGCCGGAGGTGATGCGCCATTACGCAGGCAGCCGCGCCGTGGAAAAGAAGGGCGGCCTGCGCTGGTACTTTCTGACCACCGGATCGGCGCGTGAACTGATGCCGCTGGTCGAGGGTTTCGGCCAGGATGTGCGGGTCACCTACGATCGCTCCGGCGCGCGCCCGAAGCGCGAGCTCTCGCACGTGCTGAAAGTCTTCCTGATCGACCGCCAGGGCGATGTACGCGAAATCTACACCTCGACCTTCCTCTATCCGCGGCTGGTCCTGAACGACATCGAGACGCTGCTCATGGAAGAGGCCGGCGCGGACGGCCGGGCCCCCGCCATGAAGTAATCCAGCGCCCGAAACGTCAATTTTTTTCTGGCCTATAATTCATTTCCCGATGCCAACCAGGGGAAGTTGGCGATGGCGGATATTTCCAGGCTTGGGCGCTATGAGCTCCGTCGGATCCTCGGCAAGGGGGCGATGGGGGTCGTCTATGAGGGCTTCGACCCGAACCTGAGCCGCAGGGTTGCGGTCAAGACCATCCGCAAGAGCGTAGCGCTCGATCCGGAGACGGAGCGTGCGTATTCGACCCGCTTCACCCAGGAAGCGAAGGCGGTGGCGCGGCTCAACCACCCGCAGATCGTGCAGGTATACGACTTCGGCATGCAGGAGGACGTCGCCTACCTGGTGATGGAATTCGTCGAGGGGCGCGAATTGCGCAGCTTCTTCGACGCGAAGGAAAAGTTCGCGCCGGAGGAAGCAGTGCGGATCATGGGCGAGCTGCTCGATGCGCTCGACTTCGCGCACGAGATGGGGGTAATCCACCGCGACGTGAAGCCGGCGAACGTGATGCTCGACACGCGTCGCCGGGCGAAGCTCGCGGATTTCGGCGTCGCGCGCATCCAGGACAGCGCCCAGCGCTCGACCGCGGACACAATGGTGGGCACGCCCGCGTTCATGTCGCCCGAGCAAATTGCCGGGCAGAGAATCGACCGGCGCACCGACATCTTCTCCGCGGGTACGATCCTGTACCACCTCCTGACCGGCGAGCAGCCGTTCAAGGGAGAGGGGGCGTGGACCGTGGCGAAGGCGATCATGCAGGACGATCCGCCGCCCCCGTCGCGCGTCGCGCCGAGCCTGCGCTCGGCGTTCGACGCGGTCATCCAGAAGGCGCTGGCGAAGAGCCCGGCCGAACGCTTCGCCACCGCCAAGGAGTTCTCGATCGCATTGCGCGGCGTCCTCGCAGCCAGCCCGCAGGCCGCGGGCGCCAAGCAGCCGCCCAGGTCAGATGTCAAGGCGAGCGACACTGATCTCGAATTCTGGCGCTCGATCCAGAACCGGGACGATCTCGATGAGCTTGAGCTCTATGTGGAACAGTTCCCGAACGGCGCCTATACGCACCTCGCCCGCCTGAAAATCGCCAAGCTGCGCGAACCTGTGGATGCCGCAAGCGGACCGGCGGACAAGGTCGTGGCGCGGGCGCCGGAGCCGTTCGACGAGGATGCGACCGTGGCGATCGCACCCGCGATGCCGGCTGAAGCCCCCGTGCGATCCGCCGCAAAGAGGAAGTCGCTGGCGATTCCCGCTGTGGGGGCGGTGGTGGTGATGGCCGCCGCGGGCGTGGCCGCCTACCTTCAGTTTGCCGACGTGCCCGCGCCGCCTCCGGTCGTCGAAGCTCCGGCGGCGCCGAAACCGCCGGCGGTCGATATGGAGAAAATACGGCGGGAAACCGAGGAGCGCGTGCGCAAGGAGTTCGCCGAGAAGGCGGACGAGGAAAAAGCGGCATTGCAGAAATCGCTTGCGGAAAAAGCCGCCGCGGAAAAACAGGCTGCCGAAGGGCTGGCGGCCGCCAAATCTGCGGCGGAGAAGGACGCGTCGGCGAAAGCCCTGAAAAAAGCCCAGGCCGAGAAGATCGCGGCCGACAAGGCTGCGCGGGAGCAGGCGGCCGCCGAAGCAGCCCGCCTGGAGGCACTCAAGGAGGAACGCGCGGTGGCCGCGCGGGCGGCAGCGGAAAAAGCAGAGCTGGAGCGGGCGGCTGCAGAGAAAGCGGCGGCGGAGAAAGCGGCAGCCGAGCGCGCGCAGCAAGCGAAGCGCGCTGCGGCCGCGTCGACGCCGGGCCGGCTGCCGCCATGCTCCGCGTTGCCGGCCGGCACCTCGTGGACCAACTGCTTTGGGGAAACGACGGCCGCAGGCGGCGTGAAGTACGTGGGCGAGTTCCGCGATGGCACCTACGCAGGCCAGGGCACCGTCACGCTGCCCAGCGGCGAGAAGTATGTCGGCGAATTCC
>Ga0315910_10004899_pt1 | contig 11083 bp, 7 predicted proteins | sample EdamamesoilMG_FD_204470 | JGI IMG/M metagenome (GOLD analysis project Ga0315910, IMG submission 204470) | Garden soil microbial communities collected in Santa Monica, California, United States - Edamame soil | ecosystem: Environmental > Terrestrial > Soil > Garden | place: USA: California...
GTTTACACTGCTTGCCAGAAGGAATTGATCGGAGCCGTTGCGTTCAACTTAACCCTTAACCAAAAAACATTGAGCAATTCAAAAGATCCACTGCACGGAAAAACACTTGAAATGATTGTTACGGAACTCGTTGAACATTTCGGGTGGGAAGATCTGGGTAGTATCATTGATATTCGTTGCTTCCGGTTTGACCCGAGCATTAAGTCAAGTCTTACGTTTCTCCGAAAGACACCCTGGGCACGTAAAAAAGTTGAAGAACTTTACATCAGCATTCAACGCTGATAAGTTGCTGGGGACTGGCAACCTTTTCATATTTTCGCGTCCGAAAAATTAGATACCATTAAATGAATTACTGGCTCGTTAAGTCCGAACCTTTTAAATACAGTTGGGAACAATTTGTAAAAGAAGGAAAGACATTCTGGGATGGCGTGCGCAACTATGCCGCTCGCAATAATCTGCGTTCGATGAAAAAGGGGGATCGTGTGTTGTTCTATCACAGCAACGAGGGGCTTGCCATAGTAGGTATAGCGGAAGTGTGGAAGGAGGCGTACCAGGATCCGACCACTACCGATCCGAACTGGGTCGCGGTAGATTTCAAACCGCTTGTTACGATGCCCAATCCCGTCACGCTGGCCCAAATAAAAGCAGAGCCTGCGCTGAAGGATATGGATCTTGTCAGGCTCTCACGCCTGTCGGTAGGTACGGTCAAGGAACGGGAGTATAAAAAGGTACTGGCGATGGGCGGGTATTTGTAAGACCTGAACGTCCTATACCGAACACGTCATGTCAAATTCGAACGACATGATTGCCTGAAAACAAGGAAAATATGCGGTTTTATTGAGAAATTCGGGTGGCATGATTTTGTCCACGCCTTGTCTCAAATCGATGACGATGTTATCCAACTACTTCCGAATAGCGGTGCGAAATCTGGTGCGTAACCGCGCCTACGCACTGATCAACATCAGCGGCATAGCAGTTGGAATGACTGCGTTTTCATTGTTTGCTTTATACATCGCTGACGAATTGAACTACGATCGTTTTCATGAACATGCCGATCGTATCGTTCGTGTTGTTCATCATGCAACGTGGGATGGTGGTGAAGCACATCATGCCGTTACATCAGCCGCGTTTGCTCCAGCGCTGAAAGCGATGTATCCCGAAGTTGAGCAGGCTACGCGTATCGTTCCGGAAGGAGGGGGTATACTCCATTTTGAAAACAAAGTCGTGAAAGCCGGAGGGATCTTCTTCGCGGACAACAGCGTATTTGAAATTTTCAGTTTTCCGTTTACTTATGGGAACAGCAAGACATCACTTGCGTTGCCCGGGTCTATTGTGCTGACTGAAACGTTAGCTATCAAATTGTTTGGTGCCCCGCAAAACGCACTCAATCAAACGCTTTATTTTGAAGATAGCACCAGCAACAAAGTAACGGGCGTCATCAAAGACGTACCGGCAAATTCTCACTTGCAATTTGAGGCGCTACGTTCATTGCCACAAGGCTATACAGCCCGATGGGCAAACTCCAGCCAATACACCTACCTCTTGCTCGCGAAAGGTACCGATCCCAAAAACCTGGAGGCTAAGCTTCCTGAGTTCGCAGCAAACACAATCCGGAAGGAGCTCGATCTCGGTGACTACCGTATCGAGTTGCAACCGGTTACATCCATTCATCTCTATTCCGATCTGGCGTTTGAAGTCAGTGCAAACAACAGCATTGATCGTATTTACCTGTTTATTCTTCTTGCTGTTCTCACACTGGTTATTGCTATTATTAACTATGTAAATCTTTCTACAGCAAGAGCATTTCTGCGGATAAAAGAAGTGGGCATCCGTAAGGTGGTGGGGTCGGCCAGGAGAAATCTTGCGGGGTTGTTCGTGGTAGATGCAGTAGTGATCGCTTTGCTGGCAGCGCTGGTGGCGTTCCTGCTGGTGTCGTTGCTGCTGCCATTATTCAATTTACTGGCAGACAAAAAACTTACACTCTGGAGTTTTGGCGCTTATCAGCCTCTTTTGTTGTTAGTCGTTTTTGCGGTATTCATTGGTATTATTAGTGGCAGTTACCCGGCCTGGTTTCTTTCACGGTTCAAGACCACCTCAGCACTCAAGGGACAACTGGGTGATCTTTCCAACAGCGCTTTACTTCGAAAATCATTGGTGGTGTTCCAGTTTGTCGTGACGATCATCATGATTTCCGGATCGGCAATCATCTATCAGCAAATGCAATTTGTTTCGCGAAAAGATTTGGGCTTTAACAAGCAGCAGGTGCTCACCGTGCATATCGATGACCTTGACGTTCGAAATCGTATTGCTCCGCTGAAAGCTCAGCTGCTTCGTAATTCCGCTATCGAGCGTGTTGCCACGGCTGGTAATCCGATAGGCAACAACGATTTGGGCCAGCGAAACTACTACTTTGAAGACCTGCGTGGCATGGTATCCACCAATGCCACCATCGTGCAGGAACTGGTCATTGATGCTGATTATCTTCCCACCCTGGAAATTCAGGTACTTGCAGGAAGAAATTTTTCTACCGAACGACAGACGGATAAAACCGAAAGTGTTTTGATTAACGAAACCTTGCAAAATGAATTGGGATGGGAAGATGCGATTGGAAAAAAAGTAAAATATCCGGTCAACGATGAAGGGGAGCTGGTAGAGAAAAACGTAATTGGTGTCGTTAAAGACTTTCATACCTACTCTTTACAGCACAAAGTACAGCCGATGGTGTTGGTTCTGCCAGCACGGCCGGCTATGGAAGACAATCTTTATATTCGTATCAAGTCGGATGATACGGAAGCGGCTTTGCATCATATCGAAACGACCTATCGCGAGTTTGATAAGATTAATCCGCTTGAATTTAATTTCCTGGATCAGAATTTCGCCCGGCAATATGCCGCTGAACAGAAGCAGGAGCAATTATCACTTGTCTTCACGGTACTGGCCGTGTTCATTGCCTGTCTTGGGCTATTTGGTCTTGCTGCTTTCACCGCGCAGCAACGGGTAAAAGAAATTGGTATCCGCAAAGCGCTTGGGGCTTCCGTGACAAATATCATTACGTTATTGTCGGGTGAGTTTGTAAGGCTTGTGATCCTGTCAGCCGCAATCGCCATTCCGTTGGCATCATGGGCGATGAATAAGTGGTTGGATGGTTTTGCTTATCACGTAGAGACCAGCGTTTGGGTATACCTTCTGTCAGGGATCGCTGCCCTGACTATTGCGTTGCTCACCGTTAGTGTTCAGGCATTCATGGCCGCTGTTGCTGATCCGGTGAAGAGTCTGCGTGCAGAATGATTTCAGATTCCAAATTTCATATTCCAGATTCTGGGTTGAGTTCGGCATATGGAACTAGCCATTCTTTTCCACCTCCCGAAGCTTCCGTGCCATTTCTTCCTGCGTAGCCTGAAGTTCTTCGTTGTTCTGCCTGAGTTCTTCTTCCTGTGCTTTCATCTCTTCAGACATACTTCGGGTTTCTTCCAGTAAGATACGCGTTCGCTCAGCTGACTTCGTACGGGAAATTGACGCTGCAATACTTTCAGCTGCTTTGCGTAGAAATTCAATTTCAAAAGGCTGAAACTTTTTGAACGAAGCGATTTCAATCACGCCTTCAACCTGCTCGTTGTAGATGAGCGGGAATACAATAAGCGCGTTTGGCGTAGCACTTCCCAGTCCGGAGGTAATTTTCATATAGCCGTCTGGTAATTCGGTGAGGTAGATGTGATTTTTTTCAAGAACAACTTGTCCTACCAAACCTGTTCCTGGCGTGATTCGCTGTGTGATGTGTTTATGACGTTCGTAAGCATAGCAGGCTGCGAGTTCGATATAAACCTGGTTGTCCTCCTGCTCCAGCAGATAGATGGCAATTTGATTGGCCTTCATATGTTGCGCAATCTTACTCGTCAGTTGCTTGCAAAGCTCTTTAACATTTTCACTATGCGCGCGAATGAGGTCGTGGATTTGTGCAATTCCTTCCGACTGCCATTTCTGTTCTTTTTCGTTGTTGTCGATCTTCTTTAAACTGTTGCGCATTTGAATCAACGAATTGCCCAGGTCATCTTCGCTGCCAAGTGCCTTGAAGTCTGCATCCAGGTTTCCGTTGCCGATCTCTTTAGCGAAAGTAGAGTACGCGTTAACACCTTCAACGAGATTGTTAAGGGAAGCCGTCATGATGCCGATTTCGTTGTTGTGCTTAACGTCTATCTTTTCAATTTTCTTCCCGACTGAAAGGTCTTGTAAGCTATCCTTAACGATGATGATCGATTTCGTGAGTGAGTTTGCCATCCGTGCAGTTGCCCAATAACCGCCAGCAATCAAGAGTACACTGATACCTACTGTAATAAAGATGATATTTTGTACGCGTTCATTAATCTCGGCTTCTTTGGTAGCAATTTTTTCCTCGATGTGGTTGATGAAAGATCCGGTACCCACTATCCAGTTGAGCGGTTCAAATCGTTTTACATAACTCAGTTTTGCTTCGCGCTTGCCTGTTGCCGGATTGGGCCACATGTACTCTACATATCCGCCTTCGTTGGCCCTGGCTTTTTTTACCATCACCTGATAAAAATTTTCGCGTGTATCCCGCGTGGCGTTAAAGGCTGTGTCGTTTAGTATTTTTCCGTTCAGTTCGGGAACTATCGGGTGCATGATCATGGTCGGATAAGGTTGCTGCATGTCGTTTATCCAGAAATATCCTTGCCCGTCATTGTACTTCAGGGTTTTTAAGTTTTCTAAGATGCTGCCGATGATGTCCGTGCGTGCATCGTCCAGGTAGATGCCCGTGCCGAGAACCCATCCCCATGCTTTGACATGATAGACAAACGAAAGCTTTTTAACATTCTCGGTCAGCCCCTGTGCGGTTGGTTTCGGCCAGATGTAGTTCACGAAACCACCATGCGCATTGGCCATCGATACTTCGGTAGCGGCTTGAAACAGGTTTTGATTTGTGCCCATAGCACAATTGAATTTCGGATCCGTGAGGTAGGTACCATTCAGGGCGGGCACAGTTGGGTGCATGATCATTAACGGATAAGGCAACGTGGTATCGTTTATCCAGATGTACCCTGTTTTATTGTCAAACCGCATGGTTTCAATGGCATCGCGGGCCTGCTGCTGGGCTTGTTTCAGGTTTAACTTGCCCTCATTTACAGCTTGTATTTTTTCATCGATTGTGGCGATTGCAATATCCATAATGCTTCGCAGCCTGTGCCCATAGAATTTTTCGAGATAGGCATTGTCCTCGATCAAGGCGTAGTTTGTAGCGATGGATTGATGTGCCATTTCCACGTAGTCTTTGACGCTGGCGCGAACGCGGTTTAGTTCGTCTTCGCGGTACGCTTTAGAAGTTTCTTCGCCTTGCTGAATAATGATCAGAATAGTAAGAACTGCCGTTGTCACTACCGCCACAAAGAGAATAGAGATAGTCAGAATCGATAGTTGTTTCTTAATTCCTATTGCCATAGCATCGAAAAGTAAGGTATTTGTCGGGAATGATGGGCTCTTGTCCTGATGAACAAAGGGATAATAAATCTAATAGTTAATAATTTTACAAATTTACAGGTGACCAGTTATCTATCAAACTTAGGGAAATCCTGCTAATGTATTGATGTCTACGTTTTCCGCGTCCCGACACCGGAAACCGGAAACCGTAATTTTCCGGTTGTCGCCAACGTGTAAATTGTTACCTTCATAGGTCATCGTTTTAGCTTTGATATTCAAATGGTCGATACGTCACTTGATTCGTTTCATTTCTATTTTCTGGTGGCCGTATTGCAGGGCTTTGTTCTTGCCGGACTTATTGTATTCCGCAAACCCATTGGCAGGGCTAACGTCTACGTGGGCGTTCTTGTCTTTTTGATTTCCCTTTCGCTTCTTCATGGCGTTCTTGAGCAATCCATACATGCTTTTAATGCCCGGTTCCTGTTCCCGCTTGAATATGGATTTTTACTGGGACCGCTTATATATTTTCACATCCGGCAGGTGGTCGATCCGGATTTTAGCATTAGCGTGAAAGCATGGCATCACTTCATTCCTTCGCTTATACTGGATATTCTTTTATATGTAATATTCTTTTCATATGTAAGCAGGAACAGTGACTGGGCAGAGGCAAACCTCAGCGCTATTCAACTGATTTTTTTCGCGGTTGCCATTCTTTTTGCAGTACATATCAGCCTGTATATTTTTGGCGCATACCGGTGTGTTCAGAAAGCGTCAATCAAACCGAAGGAATATATGCCGACAGTTAAGCGATGGTCTGCCATCTTCATCGGGTTCTGGATTGCTACACCTGTACTGATGATCATTACCATTTTATGGGCGGTACTGAACATCCGGATATTCGATGACAATGCCTTTATGGTTTACAATCCGGTTGGCATATTGAAGGCAATCTGTATCTATTCCATTGGCTACATCTACTTATTAAAATATGTGCCCCTGTTGAACAAATATGTGAAAGACCATGAACGCACATTGACCGTCAGACACAGTCCGGAAGAAATTTTTCAAAAGCAACAACAGCTTAAACGTGCGCTGGAACAGGGTGAAGTATACAAAGACGAAAAGCTCACCGTAAATAAACTGGCCAGGCATCTGGGATGGCCGGAAAGTGAGGTATCACAAATCATTGGAGAGGTATTCGATTCGAATTTTAATGACCTCGTAAATTCTTATCGGGTTCAGGCGTTCAAAGACCTGGTTGTGAAACCCGAAAATCAGCGGTACTCCATCATGGGTCTTGCAGAAAAGGCCGGGTTTAATTCCAAGACTTCGTTTTATCGCGCCTTCAAAAAAGAATGCGGTCAAACACCCAGCGAGTACCTTGCGTTGATAAACCCCCCAAAGGAGTCCCAAAAGGCGATTTGAAACTAGCATAAGTTGATTGGCCGGGATTGCGCCCGGTATTTTTGAGTCAAACGATTTAAAAAAATGAAAACAATCAACATGCTAACACTCGCCTTCATTATCTGTTCCATCCACGGTTCTTACGCACAGGAAGCAACCGATTTTCAAAAACGCGACACTGTCGTAATCTCTTCTGAGGAGATTAAAATTTCTGCGGAGCTGGGAAAATTAACAGTACCGGAAAACAGGCACCGGCCGGAATCGCGAATGATCAACGTTGACTTTGTGGTACTTAAAAGTCTGGCTGCAAAGCCCGGCACACCACTGATCTACCTGGAAGGTGGTGGATCGGGTTGCACATGGCAGGCGTATGATCCTGACCGCTTAAGCGACTGGATACCTTATCTGAAACAATCTGATGTGATACTGGTTGACCAGCGTGGCACGACAGACCCTGATTTGCTCTGGATTTTGGACGGAGCATATCCGGAGAATTTCCTGGTGAGTGATCAGGTCGCAGCGAATCACTGGCGAAATATGGCGGGTCGTGCATTGGCGTCATTTGCAGAAAAAGGAATAGACGTAACGGGTTATACGGTAGTGGAAACCGCTCGTGACATTGATGCTTTACGAAAAGCACTCGCCATTGACACTTACTCCATATTGGGATTTAGTTTCGGTACACACCTGGGACTCACCCTGATCAAACTTTACCCGCATCAGGTAAAACGTGCCGTACTTGCCGGTACCGATGGATTAGGCAATGCCTTTAACTTTCCATCAGACCTGGATGCCCAGGTTCTGAAAATTGCAAAACTGGTTGACGGAAACGAGCAATTAAGAAAAGATATCCTGGATTTTAATCAGTTGGTAACGCGTGTGATGAAAAAACTCGAACAGCAGCCGGTGACGGTGAATATCAAAAATCCACTGACGGGAGATCCGATGGATGTAAGCGTGGGTGCATTTGGATTGTCACTCGTTCTCAGACTTGATATTGATGATGCCACCGACATTCCGGTCATTCCGCGACTATTATATTCGATTGATCATGGTGACTACACGATGCTCCAATGGTTTGTGCAGAAGCGTGTGGTCTTTGCTTTCGCTATCCCCGGAAACGGTTTAACACAGGGAATTGCTTCGGGCGCTTCTCAAGAACGTTCAATAAAAATCGAAGCCGAAGCTGCGAAGAGTGTATTTAAGAACATTGTTAATTTTCCTTTCTGGGACGTGAAAGACGTATGGCCGGCTTCAAGACCTGAAATTGATTTTGCCGCTCCGTTAAAGAGTGATGTACCTACTTTGTTTGTGAGCGGTGACCTGGACTGCCGCACGCCTGTATCACAGACTCAGGAAATCAAGCAGGGCTTCAGTAAGTCTTATCACCTTATCGTTAAAAATGCAGGTCACGAGCAGATGCTGGGCAATGCAGATGCCGTGAAGGAAATTTTAACATTTCTTTCTCAGGGAAAGTTAAATACCAATACAACGTCCAACGGTGCGCTGCATTTTATGCCCGTTGAGGGAACAAGCGATGTAGTTTCGCATCCCGCAGTTGAATGACGTGTGCCTTAACCGGTGATTTAGCAGCCGGTTAAAATCGCGTTGTAAGTTAAATGGTGTATGTGGTAAGTGTATTCATGCGGGTGGTCAATTTAATTTTTGAAGAGGAAGATCCGAGGCTACTTTCGGCATCATGAACTTTGCCCGCATGAAACCTTATCACCTTTTTAGTTTACTGCTGTTCCTGTGCGCTTGCGATATGCGGGAGCAAAGGAGCGAAGTACAAGTGTTTACGTCCGTTGAACAACAACTCCAGCGTCTCACAGAACAGCTTACTGAGGCAGAAGCAGGGGATAAACTGGAAGAATTCATAGTACACTACGATGAACACGCGATCAGCATGCCGGAATATCAGACCACGCTGGACGGCCGGATGGCAATCAGAAACTTTTACGACCAGCTATTCAGGAGACAGATAGTAAAATTTTTTCAGCGTACATCGCAGGAGTTCATTCACAGGGACAGTACGATCGTAGAGATTGGCACTTTTAAAAAGGAATATGTTTCGCCTGATAGCGATTCAACCATAACGTTAACCGGCAAGTACTGGCACATATGGCAGGCCCTGCCTGACGGAGGTTTCAGAATAAAGGGTGAAGCATTCGGTTATTTTCATCACGTTGATGATCCCACGGCATTGATTGTTGACGGCAAGACAGCGCAACCCAACGAGGCCGAAGTTCAGCGTGAAACTCCCTTTGAGCTCAAAGCCTACAATGCATTGATGGAAAAAGGCGTAAGAACAAGAGATGGGATACTTCGTGCAAGCTTCTTTACGGATGATGGCATTTTCTTTCCTTTTGCAGATACTGCCGTCCGTGGTATGGATCAGATAAAACCATATTTAATTTCTTACAGCAACAGCGGTAAAGTAACGATCGATTCGATTTCATGCTATACGTATGCGTTTGACCTTCTCGGTAGCGACTTGATCGAGTATACTATGTTCAAGGTGAGTTGGCGGCTTCCGGATCGCTCCGGCCGCACGGAAGGAAAAGGCATCCGGGTATGGAAGCGTCAGGCGGATAACTCCTTACGCCTGTATCGTGAAATCGGGACACACAATCATTTACCATAAAGACCATGAAATATTCTGTTCTCCTTTTCTGGGCCGGGATGACTGTCGGCCACGCATTTGCTCAGCCTTCTTATACAGTAAGCGAAAACAACGTGTCGTTGCTGAAACGATACCGCCAAGACTATTGTAAAAGTTGGAAGGATAATAGCCCGCACTTGTTGAGTGGTTACTATGCAGACACGATTCGCCTGATGCCTGCATTTCAAAGAACTATCCTGGGCAAGAACAACGCAATGGCCTACTTCATGGCTTTTCAAAAACGGTTCACGGTTGAAGAAGTAACACGAAGTGAAATCGAAATCCAGGATTTAGGTGGACAGGTATTGGAGACCGGAACATTTACTATGCGTCTTCGCCAGCGTGCTCCGGGAAAAGACCAGGTGTTGGAAGGGAAGTATGTCAATCTCTGGCTGAAAACGTCAGTCGAAAATTTATCGTTGATTACCGATGCGTGGAATTACGATCATTACTATGGTGATATCCATGACCAATTGAAGTTTGATGATATTCCTTCTGTTCATGCAGCCTTGCTGCCCAATGTCTTGGTTAATAATACCATTCGTTTTGAATTAGCTGCGCTGAACAGGCTGCTTGATGCCACCGTTACGCAACATGATGACCGGACGTGGTCGTTGTACTATGCAGGTGATGCCATGCTCATGGCCAGCTATTTTCCTGCATTCAAGGGAAAACGCGCAATTGATGATTACCTTAAGCAACACGTAAAAGAGCTTCCGGTTTTTGAAGCGCTGGATATCCGCAATGATCGCATCGACAACCTTGGAACGTATGTGATCGAGTATGCCAGTCACATTGCCAGTTGGAGGAACGGTGACAGTTCCGGAGTAAGTATGGGAAAAAATATCCGGATATGGCGGAGAGAATCCGATCATTCCCTTAAAATTTTCAGATCGATCGGTATGTATGACTAATAAAGTATAAATTATGAGTTTGATTATCCTGACCGTAGATGGCATGAAACACCTTTGGCTTGCTGTAGTTTTTGCTTTCGTCCTGCTGCCTTCGTATGCACAGCTGTCGGGCAAATACCCGAGCTATGATGAACATTACTATCAATCGATGCGCTATGGCTTCTTTAAGCCTGCCGGCTATGATAAGAATAAATCGTACCCGTTAGTGGTTTATCTTCACGGAAGCCGTGATACTGTTTCCCGCGACATGGCGTGGTACCAGCGTGAAGTTCAAAATCAAAATCCCGTATTCGTACTTACACCGAAGTGTGAAGAGTCAGACCAGGGCTGGGGCAACACCTGGCAAACGGGGCATACACTTGCCACAGCACGTACATTAAAACTTATTGACTCGCTGGTGTCTGTCTATTCCATTGACCGGAACCGGTTGTACGTGTTTGGTATTTCAATGGGAGGGTTTGGGGTGTTTTCTATTCTCGCGAAAGAGAAAGGAAAGTTTGCTGCTGGCTACGCTATTTGTGGCGGATCAGATGTGAAGGCAGCCCGCGCGTTGTTGGAAACACCGCTTTGGATCTTTCACGGTGAGGCTGATGATGTGGTACCGAGTTACCTTTCCAGAGATATATACAACGAGATCGTGCGGTTAGGCGGAAAGAAAGTCCGTTATACGGAG
>Ga0315910_10004900_pt1 | contig 11082 bp, 9 predicted proteins | sample EdamamesoilMG_FD_204470 | JGI IMG/M metagenome (GOLD analysis project Ga0315910, IMG submission 204470) | Garden soil microbial communities collected in Santa Monica, California, United States - Edamame soil | ecosystem: Environmental > Terrestrial > Soil > Garden | place: USA: California...
CCGGGGTCCGAGCTTGTCCAGCCGGGAGTTGGTCAACTCATCATCAGTCTATGCATCGCGTGCTGGCGCAGAATCACGGAACCCAGATCAATGACGGATTGTTCGTCCGCCCCTTGCTCAGCGCAAAGTCCCAATACTCCCGGGCCGGGAAACGCGCGGAGTGACCATCCAGAAAGGTGAATTGCGCGCCGCCGCTATGTAGATTCGTGTGGACGAAATTCGGCGTGCCGACCGCGGGAAGATTTTTGCTGTCGAACAACCAGACCGTCACGGAAGGACGTGCGATCGAGGTCAGGCGCGCCGCCCGGTTGTTCACGCCGGTGCCGTTCACATTTTCGTTCAGGCAATAGTGAAAGAGATTGTTTCCGTTGCTGCGCCGTTTGTTGCTGGGGCAAAGCCAGATGGTGCGACCGACGTCGGCGGCGGCATCCTTGCGCCAGGGCATGTCGTGGTAGCGGGGCAGATTCAACATCCGCGGCAATTGGATATACCAGCCGACATTCGTCGCCGAATCTCCGGGATTGGGCGTGCCGTCCGGCGGCAGGATGTCGGAATGCTCAGCCACATACAGGTGCGTGGCGATGCCCCATTGCCGTAGGTTGCTCAGACACGCTGTGGCGCTGGCGTTCGCCCGGGAGCGGCCGAGCGCAGGGAAAAGGAGGGCTGCCAGGATGGCGATGATGGCAATCACCACCAGCAGTTCGATGAGTGTGAACGCGCCTCGTTTCATACCGCTGCGACGCCTCAGCGTCGCAGGCGATAGAAGCGGGTGGCATTGGTGTGCGGCTCGATGACCACGCGCTGCGGGCCGGCTATCTGAGGGATTGCTGCGATATTCGACCAGTTGTTGGCGGCAGTCAAGTTCGTTGAGAACTGTAGAACGTGGTTGGTCAGTTCCACCGGCCAGGCCACCCGGACGCTGGTGGCGCCCTGCGGCAGGATGTTCAACAAAGCCACGGGTTCGACGTACGAGCTCACCGAGACGGTGTTGTTGGAAAGCGCCGGGTCGGTAAAATCGCTGCGGGTGGTGGCCTGGTTGACAATCGTCCCCAAGTTCAACGGGGTGACCGTGATGCTCAACGTGCCGCCCACACCCACGGCCAGCGTGCCGGGATTGGCAACGATGACGGTGGGACTGGTCGTCAGCGAGCCCGGCAGCGTGGTGGCGGCAGATACCAGACTCACGCCAGCCGGGAGGGTATTGGTCAGCCGCACGTTCGCCGCGGCGAACGGCCCGGCATTCGTCAACGCCACGGTGTAAACCAGATTGCTGCCCAACGTCACCGGGTCCGGGGAATCCGTAAGCGTCAACCTCAGATCAGACAGGAATTCGAGCGTGAAATTGGTCAGCGTGGTGTAGTTGCCTGAAGCATTCGCCACCGAGATCGGCCCCGTGGTCGCACCTGCGGGCACGGTCGCACCGAGGCGGCCGAGATTGGTGACGTTGAAGGTTGCCGGCGCGCCGTTGAAGCTGACGGAGGTCAGATTGATGAAGTTCGTGCCAGTGACGACAACATTCGTCCCGGGCAGGCCGCTGGCGGGCGCGAACCCGAAGATGAGCGGCGGCCCATAAAATAGTTTGGCGCTGTTCGTCGAACCCGCCGGCGTGGTCACACTGATCGGTCCGGTGACGATGCCCGGAGGAACTATCGCATAAAGCGTGGTGTTGTTGGTCGGCGCGGTGAAACTAGCAGGCGTACCGGCGAATGACACGGCGCTCGCACCGAGAAAGTTCTCGCCCGTCAAGGTCACCAGTGTGCCGGCCGGTCCGTTGCTCGGTGTGAAATCAAGGATGCGCGCGGGAATAAAGAAATTGGCCGCGGAGGTGGCTGTGCCATTGGTGGTCGTCACACTCACGGGCGCGGTGACGGCGGCGGGCGGCACGTGCGCGAAGATGCGAGTCTGATTGGTGGCGACAACGGTGGTGGCGGTGGTGTTGCCAAACTTCACGCTCGTCGAGCCCAGCAGATTCACGCCCGTGATGGTCACACTGGTGGGCGGCGGACCGAAATTCGGCGTGAAACTGATGAAGGTCGGCTCCACCACAAAGTTGCTCGACGTGAAGATCGTGTGCACCGGATTCTGCAGCGTCAATTTACCCGTCGTGGCGGTGGCCGGCACCGTGGCGACGATCTGCGTGGGAGAATTGATGGTGAACGACGACGGCTGACCATTGAACTGGACCGAAGTCACGCCGCTCAAACTTGTGCCCCGGATGATGACGTTGGTCCCGGCGCGACCGCTGGCGGGGATGAAATTTGTGGGATTGGGCGGCAGGTAGAAAAGGGCGGAGCTGATGCTGCCCCCCAAGGTGTTGCTTAGGCTGATCGGGCCGGTCATGGCGTTGGCGGGCACAGTCATCGTGAACTCGGTGGAGGCAAAAACATTCACCTGGGTCGGCGCACTGCCTCCAAAACGGACAAACACAGGATTGTTGCCGTTGAGCAACTGGCCACTGATGGTCACCGGTGAACCCACCGTCCCTCCCGTGGGATTAAAATCCGTGATGTAAGGTCCCGGGCCGATGACCGAAAACGCCGAAGGACTGTTGCTCGTGCCGATGCCGGTGGTGACGGAGATCAGCCCGTTCGTGGCCCCGGCTGGCACTGACGCAGTGATCCGCGTGCCATTGTTCTGCACGCTGAAGCTGGCTGGATTACCGGCAAACCTGACCGACGTGGCGCCGGTGAAGTGCGCCCCATTGATCGTCACTGTCTCACCCACCGGCCCAAACCCAGGCGAAAAATCCGTGATGTGCGGTCCCGGGCCGATGACGGTGAAGCTCTGCGAACTGAACACCGCATTGCCGCTGCCGATGTTTGACAACGTAAGCAAGCCACTGGTCACCCCGGCCGGCACGGTGACACCGCCGAGCTGATTGGCGGAGGCGCTGGTGGGCGTGACCGGAACACTGGTGCCGTTGCTGAAACGCACCCGCGTCGACAGGCTGAATCCGGTGCCAAAAATATCGATGACGTCACCGGCCGACCCGTGACTCGGAACGAGCTGGGTCGCATTCTGGGCGGGTGAAGCGCATGCAAGCAACGCAAGGAGCAACCCCAGCAACCGGCAAGACGGAATCCGTGTGACAGACAAGTTCATTTTCCTGTGTTTACGACAAACCCCGCCGCGCAACGTCACGCGACGGCAATTCGAGATCAACACCTATACCGCCAGACCCCGTTTCGCACAATCGCGAAAGCCGGCATTGCACCTTTAGTGGTATTTCCTACCCTTGCCGCCCATGGTCCGACTCGTCCTGTTCGACATCGACGGCACGCTCATCCGCACCGGCGGCACGGGCATCAAGGCGTTCGCCCGCACATTTGCCACCATCTTCGGGGTGCACGAAGGCATCGAGAAGATCCGGTTCGCCGGCCGCACCGATTTTTCGCTCGTCCGCGAGATGTTCACGCTCAGCAACATCGCCCACACCGAAGAAAATTTCCGCCGCTTCTTCGACAACTACGTCCACTGGCTGGAACATCTGATGAAGGATTGCGACGGTGACGTCTGCCCGGGAGTCATGGAGTTCATCCGCGAACTGGAACAACTCCCGCACCCGCCGCTCATCGGCCTGCTCACCGGCAACCTGAAGCTCGGCGCGGAGATCAAGCTGCGCCATTTCAAGCTGTGGGAGGTCTTCAAGACCGGCGCGTTCGCCGATGACCACGAGGATCGCAATCAGATCGCCGTCGTGGCCCGTGAGCGTGGCAGCCAGGCGCTCAACCAAAAACTTCCCGGCGAGCAGATCCTTGTCATTGGCGACACCGCGCATGATATCCGGTGTGCGCGGGCCATTGGCGCTCGCGTCATCGCGGTGGCCACGGGCGGCGATGCGTTGGAAGAACTGCAGAAGCACCAGCCTGATTGGGCGGTGAAGGATTTGACCGGCGTGCGCGCAGCAGAGGCCTGCGCGTGAAGTGAATTGTTAATGCTTGTGCGGACCGAATCGTCCGCACCCACACCCGCCCGGCTTGGTGGCACAGGAAGTCGGCGCCGGCGCACTGGTGGCACCCGCCGTCGCCGAAGCAAATGTGGAAAATTTTTTCTCCAGTTTCGCCGAGCCGCAATGCGGACATTTCGTTCCCTGCCAATCTTTCGAACGCACGAAGATTTCACTATCGCGCTCGCATTTTCCGCAATGGAACTCGTAAATCGGCATGGGAGGAAAATAGCCGGTCACGCTGGAATCTCAAGCCGGTTGTCGCCTGCGCTGGTCCGCCCGTTTGCATAAAACGCTCGCCGGGGTGTTGGCGGCGGTGTTTACTGCGCGTCATGATCGGCAGATTCAAGCGCGAGTTGTCACTCCGGTTGCTGGGGTGCGCGCTGCTGCTGGTATCGTCTGTGATAGCGTTTGCTGGACCTGAGTCCACCTACACCGTGAAACGCGGCGATACGTTGACCAGCATCGCCCGCAAATCGGGAATTACCGTCAGCGCGCTCGCCGAGCGAAACGGACTCAGCAAGAGTCACTACGTGACGGTCGGCCAGCGATTGATCATTCCCGGTTCGGCGAAGCAGACCGCCGCTCCGAATCCCAAGCCGCCACCGGCAATCAATCCATCCATCCCGGCGGCAACCGCTCTTCCAGCATCAGTCAGCGACGCGCTCAGCAGTGCGACGGTGCGGTCGGGCCGCTGGAAGTACATCGTGATCCATCACAGCGCCGTGGACGAAGGAACGATGCGCGGCATGGATGAGTATCACCGCAAGGAACGCCACATGGAGCACGGCCTTGCTTATCATTTCGTGATCGGCAACGGCAACGGCATGCGGGATGGTGAAATCGGCGTGGGCAATCGCTGGAAGCAACAACTCGATGGCGGTCACCTCCGGAGCGAATCGCAGAATAAAGTGGCTCTGGGCATCTGCCTGGTGGGCAATTACGACGCCCATCCGCCCAGCGCCAAACAGATGCAGAGCCTCAATGCGTTGGTCCGGGCACTGATGAAACGTTGCGGCGTATCGGCCAGTGGCGTGAAGACCCATCAACAGATCAACGTCATCGGCACCCGTTGTCCCGGAAAAAGATTTCCCACCCGGTCATTCCTTGCCGAGCTCAAACGCGGTTGAATCCTGATGGCCGGCCCTTCGTCATCGGTTCACCCGCCCGCCCGCCCCGAACCTCGTGGCGGACTTGGAAGTGGACTGGCTGCCTATGTGATGTGGGGGGTGTTCCCGATCTATTTCCATGCGCTCGCACATGTTTCACCGTGGATCATCGTCTGCCACCGGGTCCTTTGGTCATCGCTATTGCTGGGGCTGGTGGTCACCTGGCGGCGTGAATGGTCACCGATGTTTCAGGTGTTCCGCGTTGCTCGAAATCTATGGCTGCTCGCCGTCAGCGGACTGTTGATCGCAGCCAACTGGCTCATCTTCATCTACGCTGTCACCAGCGGCCATGTGCTTGAAGCGAGCCTCGGCTATTTCATCAACCCGCTTTTCTCGGTCGCCCTTGGTCTGTTTTTCTTGCGCGAACAACTGCGCCGCTGGCAATGGGTGGCGGTGTTCATCGCGCTGGCAGCGGTGCTCAATCTCGCGCTGCGCGGCGACCGCCCACCGTGGATCGCGCTCGCCCTGGCGATCTCGTTCGGTTTTTATGGCCTGCTCCGCAAGCGCGTGGATGCCAACCCGCTGCACGGACTGTTGATCGAGACTTTCTTTCTCTTACCCCTGGCGTTTGTCGGCATCGCGTGGTTACCCGCCGCGCACCCCAGTCCCATGACGTTTTTATTGCTGGCTTTAACCGGCGTCATCACCGCCGCGCCATTACTGCTGTTCGGCGCGGCCGTACGACAACTGAAACTATCCACGCTTGGGTTTTTGCAATACGTCGGCCCGACCCTGCAATTTCTGGTGGCCATCTTCGTGTTTCGGGAACCGCTCGATCAGGCCAAGCTGGTGAGCTTCGGGCTCTGCTGGTTGGGCATTGCGGTGTATGTCACTGACTCGTTGTTGACCCACACAGCACAGCCACTAGCAGACCGACCGGAATAATCATCCTCCACCGCAACCAATAATTGAGGGTGGTGTTGGACCTTCAAACGGTTATATTTAAGCCATGAAAGCTCGGGCTGGATGCATCCTAATTCTGGCGGTCAGCACCCTGACCAGCCTGCAAACACACGCCACGACGGCCAACGCCGGCAATCCATATGAGAAGATTTTTGCACGCAACGCCTTTGGATTGAAGGATCTCCCAGCGCCAGAAGCGATTGTGGCACCGAAAGACCCGCCGCCCAAGATCACTTTGCAGGGACTCACCCGGGTTTTGGAACGCGAACAGGTATTGTTCAAGGTCGCCATGCCAGCGCGGCCATCCCAGCCCGCTGCGGAAGTTTCAAAGATCCTTTCCGAAGGCGAACGCGATGGAGACATCGAGGTACTCGAGATCGACATGGACGCGGGCGTCATCAAATTCTCAAATCACGGCGTCACCGAAACCAAGACCATGAAGGATGACGCAGCCAAACCCAGCCCCGGCAGCCTGGTCATGGCCCCGCAACCCGCGGCCTCCACGCCCCAACCGATGCCGCTGGGCGGTGGCGGTGCTGTCGCTCCGGCGCCGGCGGTCAACACCGGCGGAGGCGGATCGAGTTTGACCACCATCGGCAGCGCGCGGGCGGCGGGACTTCAGCAGATTCCTACCCGTAATGTCCGCAATTCTTATGGACCATCGGGTTCGTCTGGTAATTCGTATGGATCATACGGCGCGGGCCAGCAATTGAACGGCGGTGGCGGCAGCCAGTCGCTTGAAGAATCGATCATCAAAGTGGAATTGGAACGGGAGATAAACAAGGACGCCATTTCCTCTGGACGTTACCCGCCCCCACCGCCGACACCACTCTCTCCGCAGCCTAAGTCATCCCCGCAATAGCGGCGGACCGGCGAATCAAACTCTACCGCGAGCAGAAGCCTTTTTGGCAGACACGTTGACGCAACGCCGGCCACAGACGAACGCCAGCGCCAGCCCAGCCAAGCCAGCTAGGGCGGAAACTGATGGCTCGGGAATGTTGATGTCGAAGGATCGCAGATTAACCATCAGGAATTCAGAGGGAGCTGGCACCCTTGAGCTGGACCACTGAAAAACAGCGGACATTCCCCACGGACCGGTTCTGGCCGTATCGCTCCATGAATCACTCGAGAGCTGCGAATCCCAAACCACCACGAACATGTTGACGAGCGGCGTAGAGCCTCCGATGACGGGAACTCCGGTCAGGGTTGCTGTATGACCAAACCAACTCCCAGGAGTCGTGCTGGTGGACTGTTTGAAAGTTGAGATGCCTCCCAACGATTCCGAAACCCGCGAAAAGGAGTTGGTGCTTGCGTTGAGATCAATGGTGTAGAACAACTGGGCCCGAAGACTGCTGAAATCGTAGCCAAAAGCATTGGAGGTGACGTTCGCACCGACCATGGCCGGATTGATGGTATTGAAAGCAGGACCGAACCTTACGTTGCGATCTGCAATTGGAGTTGGCCAGCCAGTGATGGTGCTCGCATTGCCGAAGACAATCAATCCTTGACCCGGTGCGGTGATGATGGCCGTGATCAAAACCGCCACGCCAAGAAACACGCCCTTTCCACTCATACCCTCTTATCTCTCCACCATCGCCCACCTTCAAGTGGAAACTACTGCACCTCTTGGGACTTTTGGCTTTTGAGGATTCAGTGCATTGCGCACCATGCGCGGAATGAGTTTGGACGGGAAACAACGGCAGACGATGTGGATCGCAGTGGCGCTGGCAGCGATCACGCTGCTGGTCTTCTGGCCGGCCACGCGGGCGGAGTTCATCAACTACGATGATCCCGATTACGTCACCGAGAATTCCCACATCCAATCCGGCCTGAACTGGGACGTCGTCCGCTGGAGTTTCACCAGCGGTTATGCCGGCAACTGGCATCCCCTCACCTGGCTCTCCCACGCCCTGGACATCTCCTTCTTCGGCCTCCAACCCGCCGGCCATCACACCGTCAATGTGGTGTTACACGCCCTCAACGCCATGCTGGTGTTCCTGCTCTTCCAGCGACTCACCGGCGCCACCTGGCGCAGTGCGCTGGTGGCGGCGCTCTTCGCGCTGCATCCGTTGCGGGTGGAATCAGTGGCCTGGGTCTCCGAGCGCAAGGATGTGTTGTGCGCGTTCTTTGGTCTGTTGAGCTTGATCGCCTACGCGCGCTACGCTGGGGCTGGATCCAGGACCAAGGGCTGGTACATCACCGCTCTGCTATGCTTCGCGTTAGGGTTGTTGAGCAAGCCGATGTTGGTGACCTGGCCCTGTGTGTTGTTGCTCCTGGATTACTGGCCGCTCCGCCGCTTCGAGCTCACGGCCTTCCGTTCGCAGGCTGCCTTGTTCAAGAAACTCCTCCGCGAAAAACTCCCCTTCTTCGCGCTGACCCTCGCTTCCTGTGTCATCACGTTCTGGGTGCAAAAGGCGCAAGGCGCAGTGGCGCCTAAGGGACTGCCCCTGGACACCCGCATCGCCAATGCATTTCTTTCCTGCGAGAAGTATCTCGAGAATTTTTTCTGGCCGACAAAGCTGGCGGCGTTTTACCCGCACCCGGCCACGCGAAATCCGGCCTTGCGCGACTGGGTGAACTGGGAAGTCGGCTTTGCTGTGGTGGTGGTGATTGTCCTCACAGTCATGGTTTACCGTTGGCGCAATCGCCGGCCCTACCTGCTCATTGGTTGGCTGTGGTATCTCGGCACGTTGGTCCCGGTGATCGGCATCCTGCAAGTCGGCGCGCAAGCCATGGCCGATCGCTACACGTACCTGCCGATGATCGGCATCGCCTTCGCCCTCGTTTGGCTGGCTGGCGACTGGCTGGCCAGCAAGCGGATCGAGTTCCTTGGACCGGCCATCGCCGCGGTGGGATTGCTCGTCGGCTGCGCCTGGCTCACTCACCAGCAGATCGGCTATTGGTCGGATACCAAGACGCTTTTCGTGCGCGCCTTGGACGTCACCAAACAGAACGCCACCGCACACGTCAACGTCGGCGCGCTCCTGGAACACGAAGGCAAACTCGACGAAGCCACATATCACTATCAGCAGGCACTCGTCGCCGACCCGAACGATGCCGACGCGCGGAACAATTTCGGCCACATGCTGGCAGTGCGCGGCCAACTGGATCAGGCAGAAGCCGAATATCGCGCTGCCATCGCGGCCTTGCCGCATCACGGCGCCGCGCATCTGAATCTTGGATTGGTGTTGCAGGCAAAGGGCAACAATGCCGCCGCGGCGGAACATTACAACCGCGCCATCGAACTGCGACCTGATTACCTCATCGGCCACTTGAACCTTGGACGGATCCTGATCGAGCAAGGCAAGTTCGCCGACGCCGCGGCCCGCTATCAGGCCGCTCTGAAGATCGACGCCAATTCCGCGGCCGCCGAAGCCGGGCTCGGACTCGCGTTGATCATGCAGGAACAGATCAACGAAGGCATCAATCACCTGCAACGCGCCAGCGAACTTCAGCCGGGCGATCTGGAGTTGCAGATACAACTGGGCAACGCGTTCCTGGAAACCGGCCGGGTTGAGGAAGCGCGACGCTGTTATCGGCGGGTTTTGGAGTTGAAACCCGATCTCGTTGCGCAGGCGCTGACTGCCGGCAAGCAATTGGCGGAACAGGGACAATGGCTGCCAGCCACGGCCCGCCTGCTGCTCGCCACCCGCCTCGCCCCGGACAATGCCGAAGCTCACGATCAATTGGGCTGGGTGCTGGCGCGGCAGGGACAACTCGAACCGGCGCTCACCAATTTTCTGACGTCAGTCCGCCTCAAGCCCACGCCCGATGCACATTACCATCTGGCCCTGGCCTACGTGATGAAAGGCCGCAGCGCGGATGCGATCCAACAATACCGCGAAGCCTTGCGGCTGCGCCCCGACTGGACCGATGCCATGAATGACCTGGCCTGGCTGCTGGCAACGGATGCCGATGACAAACTGCGCGATGGCAAGGAAGCGGTACGACTCGCCGAACGCGCGCGCGATTTGAACGGCGGCAAGGAAGCAAGATTCTGGGGCACGCTCGACGCCGCGTATGCCGAAGCCGGCAGATTCGAGGATGCTATCAAAGCCACGGACAAGGCGAAGGAACTGGCGACTGCGGCGGGGCAAAAAGAGATTTCAGAAGCAGCAGAGCAGCGGATCAAACTTTACCGGGAACAAAAGCCTTTTCGGCAGAAATGAGTCGCCCGCGCCGACGACGGGCGCATGCGAAAGCGAATCCGCCAAGACCAGCCAAGGCGAGAACGGTAGGTTCGGGGATGTTGATCTCGAAGGACCGCAGATTATCCATCGTGTACGAGGCCTCCTCTGGCGGCTGGTAAATCAGGTAGGTAAAGATAGCAGACATCCCCCAAGGACCAGCCTGAGCGGAAGCGCTCAAGGCATCAGTTGAAAGCCGCGAATCCCAAACCACGACGGCCAAGTAAGCGGGCGAGTAATTGTACCAGCCAGTAAGCGTGGCGTTCTTGTTGAACCAACTGCCAGCGGTGGTGCTGGTGGACTGCTTGAAGCTTGTGATACCATTCGAGGCTACGGAAACCGGATTCATCGCGTTGATATCGGTAATCGGCGTGACAGAGTAGAAGAGCTGCGCGCGGAGGCCGCTGAAGTCGTAACCAAAGGCGTTGGAGGAAACGTTCGCACCGACCAATGTGGGATCAATCACGCCAAAGGTGGACCCGAATTTGACATTTCGATCTGTAACCGTAATGAAACTCAAAGTGCTCGCGTTAGCAAAGTAGACCGTTCCCTGGCCAAAGGAAATCATCGCAGTAGCAATCAAAACCGCCACGCCGAGAAACACGCCCTTTCCACTCATACCTCCTTATCTCTCCGCCACGGTCCAGCTTCAAGCGGAAACTACTGCACCTCTCGGGACTTTTGGCTTTTGAGGATTCAGTGCATTGCGCACCATGCGCGGAATGAATTTGGGTGGGAAACAACGGCCGACGACATGGATCGCAGTGGCGCTGGCAGCGATCACGCTGCTGGTCTTCTGGCCGGCCACGCGGGCGGAGTTCATCAACTACGATGATCCCGATTACGTCACCGAGAATTCCCATATCCAATCCGGCCT
>Ga0315910_10004901_pt1 | contig 11081 bp, 13 predicted proteins | sample EdamamesoilMG_FD_204470 | JGI IMG/M metagenome (GOLD analysis project Ga0315910, IMG submission 204470) | Garden soil microbial communities collected in Santa Monica, California, United States - Edamame soil | ecosystem: Environmental > Terrestrial > Soil > Garden | place: USA: California...
ATCGCGCCGCCAGCATTCCACCCATGGAATGTCCGACGATCATCGTCTTATGAATCTTTAAATGGTCGAGCAACAACTTACTGTTGCGCGCCATATCGTGAAAGTTGTACGGCATGATGGGTTTTGAAGACCGGCCAAACCCTATTTGATCGGGAACGACAACGCGGAAGCCCGATTTGCGAAGGGCAACGATCGGACCACCCCAATAAAAACCCGCGAAGTTCATGCCGTGAAAAAGCATGACGGTCTTGCCGTTGGGCGTGCCCTGCGGCGCGACGTCCATATATGCCAGGCGAATATCCTGCCCATATAACGTCAACGGCAGATAGGAAACCGGATGGGGATACGGCACGTCCTCGCAAGTGATGCTCCCCGGCACAACGTCGATGGGCGTAGGCGGTGGCGACGTCTGCGCCATCGCCTGCATGCAGACGAGCAAAGAAAAGGACAACGCGAGCGCCTGCTTCATATCGCCACTCCTAATCGACGGTTCAATTGCGGCTGTTCGGACGAGTAAACCGAAAGATAGCCCAGGTGCCGCATTGTGAACATCTATCGACTGAATAAATGGCCGCACACTTTTCTTTACTCCACGATGCGGAACGGCATTGCCCGTATCGTCGCAATGCCAGTTTTCTCACATGGCTTTAACTGCGGACTATCGCTGCCTGTCGATACCGCCTTCGATCTGGCTGGTTCGCAGCTCGCCCGCAGCTCCCCCGCGAATCGTCAATCCGCGCTTGACATGCGATACAGCGATGCCTCCGGAGCCGTCGCGGATCATGACGTGACCGTCGACTTTCGCAACACCGATAGCGCCGGAACCGTCGCGGATATCGACATCGCCGCGGACATTGGCCACCGCTATAGCGCCCGAACTGTCCTCAATCGCAAGCTTTCCGTTCACGTCCGAGACATCGATGTCCCCCGACCCATCGCGGATGTCTAGATCGCCGACGGTACCTTTGACAACAATGGCGCCCGAGCCATCATCGATTTTTACGTTGGCTCCTGCGTTCTGTACCCCGATATCGCCCGATTCATCTTTGATGTCCAACCGCAAGCGGCCGGGAACCTTAACGTTGAGGTTGATCCGTTGCTGAGTAGCAGACAGCGACGTGCGCGGCTTGACCGTGCACACCAATAACGCTCGATCTCCACTCTTGTCCAGCGACAGTTGATAGTCGTTCGAGTCGGCGACAATTTCCGCAATGACTTCGATCTGGTCGCCCTCCACTCCCGTGACGTTCAAGAACCCGGACGACGTCTCGAACCTCATCGAACGCAATTCGCCAGCATCCAGCCGCAGTGTTTTGGTCTCACCCGCTAACGATAAACTCGCCGCTCCGACAGCAATAGTTATCGGCAGAAATCCGTACTTGAACGATAAGCTGTTCATAGATGTGCGTCCTCTAAATGGCTGAAGTTCCTAACGCGCGTGCGATTGCAACGGCCAGATAACGACGCACGGATTTCCGTTTTGGTTGCACCAATCGGAAAACATAAATGGGCAACGAGGGAATCACACATGCAAGCGAGGCGCATGCAGGACGTGCTGGAGCTTCTATTGAGCGGCGCTATCCGGAACCGGAGAGCAAATACAATCGACTAGCGCCGCAAGACGGCCAGATTACGGCGGCTAATGCTCGCGAATTCCGCCTTCAATTTCACTGGTATGCAAACTGCCCGAACCGCTATCGCGGATGGTTAAACCGCGCTTAACGCGCGACACCGCGATGGCGCCGGAGCCATCGCGAATCGTCACGTGTCCGTTCACTTCTTGCACGCTCATCGCGCCGCTGCCGTCTTTGATATGCACATCGCCGACGACGTTCTCTATGCGAATTTCGCCCGAGCCGTCTTCAACCGAGATTTTTCCCGTAACGCCTGCAACATCGATCTCGCCCGACCCATCGTCGATATCCAAGTTGCCGAGCAAACTTCTGATGACGATGCCTCCCGAACCGTCATCAATCTCTAGGTCGGCCCGCATATCGGAGACGGCGATGTAACCTGCACTGTCGTCGATATCGAGCAGCAAATGGTTTGGGACTGATACTGTGAGATCGATGCGCGGCCATTCGGCGAGAAAAATTGCGGCCCACGGTTCGACTTCGGCAACCAACACCGCTCGATCGCCCTTTCTTTCCAGCGCCAGCTCATAATCCCCCGAGTCCGCAACGATTGTGGCGGCCACCTCAATGCGATTGCCGTCGACGCCGTTTATACGCAAAAAGCCCGGACCGGTGTCCAAGGTCATAACACGCAGCTCGTGTGCATCCAGAACCAACGTCTTTGACTCACCCGCTGACGCGGTACCGACCACCGCCGCGGCAATCAGCGCGACGCAGCTATATCTCATGACCGAGTTGCTCCTGATCAAAGCGAAGGAAGGGTAAAACTTGGGCCGCGGACTTCGGCCTAAGAAAGCGCCGATTAAGTCCGCAGGCCGCCAACACTTAACCCGTGAATACCTCATCACTACGCATAGCGATTGAACGAGGTTGCAGCGGTAGGCAACTTCTTTGCGGTCCTCGAACGACCGCTGCCTTAAGGTTGACCCCGCCTCAACTACTTAAACAGCTTCCGCCATCCTTGCTTGCCGATGCCCCGCAAGGTTGCGCCGTTGTTGCCTGCAATATCGTCTATTCCGGGAAAGGTATCGACAGCATGCGTCACGTTTGCTTCGCGGAGCAAATGCAGCATGGGATACGGCGAGCGGTTACTGTAATTTTCGATGTCGTCCGGACCGCAGTCCACAAATTGGTACTGCGGGTGAAAACTAGCGATCTGCAGTATTCCCTCCAGCCCCAGATCGCGCACCGCCGCATCCGCCGTGTCCAAAAACTGGTTGTAATCGTGGAAATCGGCAAGCACCTGCGGATGAATAAGCAAACTGGTTTCCCGTTGTTGCGCGGCGGTGCCATGCAGTTCTTGCAGTTCCAACATCAGGTCGCGCAGCAGTCCGTCCGTCGACTGTTGCACGCTAACGCTGTAGTGAATTTGATCGCGTAGATGCACGCCGCCGGCGAATGGACACAACCCGAGACCGATCACCGCTTTTTCCAACCACATGCGCGTGGCCGCCAGCACTATCTCCGGCGAGTCAATGATCGGTAACCCGGGCAGCGTCAAGATTTGACTCAAGATTGTGTCGAACCCGGCAGACTCTTCCGTGCCGCTTTCTTTTCCTGCTCCTGCTCATTCTTGCGCTTCTGGGCCTCTTCGCGGCGTTTCTTTTCCTGTTTGTAATTGGGTGTCTTGACCATGTGCTCTCCGAAAAAGTCTCGGGCGCGGGATGCGCCAGCCGACACTTTGAACTACTTTGGAGAACTTAGCGCGAAGTTCCGCAGAACGGCGCTTCGATTGTCGACCGGGCGCCGACCGCTGCCTCTATCCGCCGGCTGCCCGCGCGACGGAGGCGCTCTCCTTTCCGTACTCAAACTCATATCCATAATAATTTGCGATCGCCAGTCCGCCGGCGACGCTGGTGAACGGATCGTGCGCGGCGACTCTGCCGGGAAACATAGATTCCAACAGGGCTTTCACCGCAACGATCAAGGAAGAACCGCCGGTGCGAATAACCAAGCGAATATCGGTTCGCTGCAGATGGACGCCAGCCAGGAGCCGGTCGATGAGCTGCTGTAGGTTCCGCAGCTCTTCAGCCAGGATGGCATCGAACTGCGCTCGGCTAAACGGGATGTGCAGATTAAGTTCCGGAATGTCGATAACGGTATCCGTCCGCTCCGACAACTCTGCTTTAGCTGTCTTAATCGCCTGAAAGCAGTTATAGCTGTAGTTATAGGAAATCAAATCGTTAAGGCGCTCGAATTTGATCTTGCCGGGTCCGCCGTGCGCGATGCCGTCCAAGACCATCGTCTTGGTCTTGTTTTGATTGAGCATGTGCGTGATCGGCCAGTTGAGCAGTGAATTTTCGAACTCGTCGAAGGGAAACGGCGTCTCGATGACTCGGCCGTCGACTTTACGCGAATAGGTTTCGCCCGCGCCCAACAGCGGAAACAGCATGTTTCGAAAGATAAGCTGATCAATGCGATTGCCACCCAAACCGATGCCGTCGGTGGCCAATACTTCGAATGCCGTGCCGGCATACTTCACGACGCTTAAGTCCAGCGTGCCACCGCCAAAATCCACCGTCACCGCAAAGCCGCCTTCAGCCGATTGCACGCGCCACAGATAACTGAGCGTTGCCGCGACCGGCTCAGGGTAAAAACGAATGTTGCGGAAGCCTGCGTGTTCGCTCGCTTCCCGCAGTCGCGCTACCGCAATCCGGTTGCGCCCGGCGTCGCTGCCTTCGAAATTAACCGGGCGGCCTATATGAATGCGGTCGATGTCGCGCCGGCCGGCAGGCTTGACAGCGTTTTCGATCGCGTCGCGCATCCGCACCAACACGGGAGTTATCAACGCAACAAGTCGAAAAAGGCGGCTGAAAACCGATAAGCGGTCAACGTTCTCGTCGCCCAACAATCGCTTCAGCCCATGGAATAGCCGCCCCTGCAAACCCCGATCGACCAACTGTCCGTAGATAAGCGTTCTACTGGTATCCAGCGCACTATTACCCGATCCCAACTCCCCGCCGCCCAATGTCGTCGACGCTTCGCCGATTACCTCCGGCACGAGTTCGACCAAGCGGCCGCGATTTTCTTCCACATAGTGTTCGATAGCCTCCAATCCCGTGGTCGCTACATAGTTACGGTCGAGATGTATGGCGGTCGGCAGCACTGGACTGTCGCCTTCCAAGGCAATGTAGTGCAACACCTTTCCGTCGAACCACGCCGCCGTGGAGTTAGAAGTACCGAAGTCCAGTCCGACGCCGATCATCGATGTATCTCGGAAAATTAAAGACTGCGAGCGTGACATGCCTATCGCAACCACTCAAGACTTTCGCGAATGGCCGGATGGGAACCGGCAGCCATGCTCCGGCATTTAGTAATAAGCGGCAAATACGCGCTATTCGGATAACGAGGTTATGAGGAACGGTCCAATGGTTCGATATCGAATCGCCTATGTCGTCGGCAGCCTGCGTCGCGAGTCGATCAATCGCAAGTTGGTCGATGCGATAATCAAACTCGCCCCGCCATCACTGAGCTTTAAAGAACTCAAGATTAACGATTTGCCCCCGTACAATCAGGACGACGACGGCAATCAGTCGGCGGAAACCAAGCGGCTTAAAAGCGAAGTAAAAGCCGCGCACGCGTTGCTATTCGTCACACCCGAATACAATCGCTCAATACCCGGCGTGCTCAAAAACGCCATCGATCACGCTTCGCGCCCTTACGGACAAAACGCCTGGGCCGGAAAACCCACCGCTATTTTGAGCGCCTCGATCGGCGCCGCCGGCGGAGCAATGGCACAACAGCACTTGCGCAATATTCTGGCCTATCTTGACGTGCCAACGTTGGGACAGCCCGAGACTTACATTCACATCAAAGACGGATTCTTCGATGCCGGCGGGGGCATCGCCAACGCCGAGAGCAAGAAATTCTTGGAAGCGTGGCTGGAGCGTTATGGCGCGTGGATTCAAAAGATCGCGGACTGAAGTTCGCCCCAGTCCGCGACGCTCGACTAATCTTTTAAAGCTTCGACTTGAATACGCAGCAGCACATCTTGCTTGAAGCCCATTTGCTGGCCGTAGCTCACGCCGAAATCGGCACGGTTGAACTTGCCCTGCGCGTCGGCGCCGCAGACTTCCTTTTTACGCATCGGATGCGTCATGCACTTGAACGAATCGATTTGCAATACAAGCGGCTTGGTAACGCCATGCAGCGTTAGCTCACCGGTCACCGTCGTCGGCGCACCATTTTTGAAATCGCCCAACTTGCCTTTGTAGGTCGCCGTTGGATAGGTCGCTACATCCAGCATATCTTTGCCTTTGACATGCTCGTTCATCTTGGCATGCGCGAACTCGACACTGGCGGTGTCGACCGTGACATCGACGGTACCGGTGGACGCGGCTTTATCTACGGTGATCTTGCCTGTGGTCTTGCCGAAGACACCTCGCCAAACCGATAAGCCGCCGAAGTGGTCGGTTTCGAAAGCAGGGTGCGAGTGATCCGAATCCAGGGTGTACGTCGCAGGCTCCGCAAACGCAGTGCCGGCGGCGCCGAGCATCAAACAAACAAGCAGCGGTGATTTCATGACAACTCCTACAACTGTAAATGGCTCAACGGTAAGGACCCAACGGCAAAAGGATAAAGACTACCCGATAGTCTGAATCGCGAATGTTACAGCAGCCGAGCGGCCCAGGTTTGGTTAGGTCCAATGCGGGTGCGTTCGGTTCACCCTCAAGCTCAAAAGAAATGTTGGGGACCGCCAAAATCCAACCGTCTGTAGTAACGTCCAATGTCACGTCTTGTCCGGCCAACCTATAAGGGGATAACCATGTGCGACAGCGATTCGTTTGAAGACATGATCGACGCCACGCGGCGCGCCGATAGTTTTTCTCGGCGGCAGTTTGGCTCACTGGCGATGGGTGCCGGCTTCATAGCAATGCTGCCTCGCGCTGCGAACGCCGTTGATGTGAAAGAATCGGAAGTGGAAATCAAAACACCGGATGGCGTTTGCGATGCCCATTTCGTGCATCCCGCCAGCGGTAAACATCCCGCCGTGCTGGTATGGCCCGACATTTTCGGTTTGCGGCCGGCGTTCCGACAAATGGGCAAACGTCTCGCCGAGTCCGGCTACTCGGTGTTGACGGTGAATCCCTTTTATCGCGTCAAGAAGGCGCCCACTGCGCCCGAAAACGCCAACTTTCAAGATCCCGCCACTCGTCAAGCGCTCATGCAATTGGCCGGCGGGCTGAACGCCGATACCGCCGCAACCGATGCGAAAGCGTTTATTGCCTACCTCGACAGCCAGTCGTCCGTGAATACCAAGCGCAAGGTCGGCACCACCGGCTACTGCATGGGTGGGCCGCTAATCATGCGTACTGCTGCCTTCGTTCCCGAGCGTGTGGGCGCGGCAGCATCCTTCCACGGCGGCGGCTTGGTCACCGATCAGCCGAACAGCCCGCATTTATTAATCCCGAAAATGAAGTCGAGCATGTTGATCGCCATCGCCGACAACGACGATGCACGTCAACCGAACGCAAAGGACGTCCTGCGCGAATCCTTTGCCGCAGCTAAATTGCCGGCCGAGATCGAAGTATATAAAGGCGCGCAACACGGCTGGTGTCCGCCCGACGGTGCGGTCTACAACCGCGAGGCGGCCGAGAAGGCGTGGGATCGATTGCTGGTGTTATTTAAAGGCGCGCTGGCTTAAGCACCAGTTCCATTATCGTCATACCGGCATAGGCCGGTATCCATCTTGGATCACGATGGACCCCGGCCTACGCCGGGGTGACGAATTCCTTATGTCTAGCCAGAAGCCTGTTGGCCGCGTCAACTGCCGTCGAACGCTTTCTGCAGCTTCGCGATATCCAGTTTCTTCATTTCCAGCATTGCCAGCATCGCGCGTTTCGCCTTGGTCGTGTCCTTGTCCGTGAGTAATTGCGGCAGCACTTCCGGCACCACTTGCCAAGAAACGCCGTACTTGTCTTTTAGCCAGCCGCATTGCTGCGCACGCTCATCGCCGCCCGCGCCCAACTTATTCCAGTAGTGATCCAGTTCTTGCTGAGTCTTGCAGTTTACTTGCAAGGAAATCGCTTCGTTGAACTTGAACACGGGTCCGCCATTCAACGCCGTGAACCTCAACCCATTCAGTTCGAACTCGACAGTCAGCACCGTACCCTTGCGACCCGTATGTGCAGGATGACTATCATCAAGATAGCGGGCGATACGATTGATCTTGGCGTTGTTGAATATCGACACATAGAAGTTTGCGGCGTCTTCCGCTTCGGTGTCGAACCATAAACAGGGCGAAATCGTTGACATGCTCGGCTCCTCGGCAAGGGGCGCGATACGCGCCACTACAAGATGGGAAATAGGTTGCGAGAACTATTTTCTCGAAACCAACTCTGCCAACTGGTCCGCACACTTTCCCCAACCTTCGTGAAAGCCCATCTTCTCGTGCGTTTCTCTATCGGCGACGGTCCAATGGAGCGCACGAGCGGTGTACTTGGTTTTACCGCCCTGATTTTCAAATGTAATGATGCCGGTGAAAAAGGGCTTCTCGGAGGGTTGCCATGCGGAAGTGTAGGCGTCTGTGAACACCAGTTTTTGATTAGGGATCACTTCCAAATACACACCCGGGTTAGGAAACTCTTGTCCTTCCGGACTGCGCATGACAATCAAGCTGCTTCCGCCCGGACGCACATCGCTTTCCACTTTCGAAATCGTCCACGGCTTGGGCACGAACCATTGTTTCAATTGCTCCGGGTCGGTCCAGGCTCGGTATACCTTTTCAGGCGGTGCATCGATGATGCGGGTTAGTACGAGTTCACGATCGGCGCTCATTGTCAGCAACTCCAATTAAAGTTTCTCTTAGAATTCCGTCACCCCGGCGCAGGCCGGGGTTCATCCAGATTCAAGATGGATCCCGGCCTGCGCCGGGATGACACCACAAATAAAACGCGTCTGCTTCTTTAAGAACGATGCAATCAACCCTTTTCCGACAAGGGCCAGAAAAAAATCACGACGTCAGTCGATCCAGCTCGGCGCGGATGTGCGCCGCTTCTGTCGCCGTACGAGCCAGCGCGATGGCGCGATCGAAGGCGACTCGAGCCGCTTCGGGTTGGCCTAATTGCTTGTGCAGCGCACCCTTCACTCCATAGAAATGAAAGTAGGCAGCCAACGGCTCCGCTAAAGGCGCAAGCAACTCCAGCGCCGCCGCCGGCCCCTGCGATTTTGATAACGCGACCGCGCGATTCAATGTGACAACCGGTGAAGGCTGAACGCTTTCTAACGCGGCATACAAACGTTCTATCTCATGCCACTCGGTATCTTCGGACCTAGCGGCATGCGAGTGCATGGCGGCAATGGCCGCTTGAATCTGATAGGGCCCCGGCCGACGGTGCTGCATCGCCTTGTCGATCATCGCCAGCCCTTCGCGAATCATCTCCGCATTCCATTTGCTCCGATCCTGGTTCTCCAACAACACAATGTTGCCGCCGACATCCAGGCGTGCCGATGCGCGCGCGTGCTGCAACAGCATCAACGCCAGCAGCCCCATCATCTCCGGCTCAGAGGGGAACAATCGCAGCACCATGCGCGTCAAGCGAATCGCTTCATCGCACAGCGACGCGCGAACATGACCCTCGTCGCCGCCGCTGGCCGAGTAACCTTCGTTGAATATCAAATACAGCATTGCAGCCACCACGCCCAGACGCTCGCTGCGTTCTACCGCCCCCGGCGCTTCGAACGGCACTTGCGTTTGCGCAACGCGGCGCTTAGCGCGAGTGATGCGCTGCTCCATCGCAGCTTCGCTAGTTAGGAACGCGCGTGCAATTTCCTTGACCGACAAACCGGCCACCACACGCAGCGCTAAGGCGATTTGCTGGGTTGCAGGCAGCTCCGGATGGCAGCACACAAATAGCAGCCGTAAAATGTCGTCACGATAGTGTGCGTTATCCAATCGCTCGGCCAACGCCGTCTCGGTATCGTCCAAGTCGGAAATAACGTCGTCGTCGGGTAACGGTTGATTGCGTTTGTTGCGTCGCGCCTCATCGAGAGCAAAATTGCGACCCACCATGATGAGCCACGCAGCGGGATCGCGCGGCGGCCCGTTCTCCGGCCATTTCTGCAACGCACGCAGACTGGCTTCTTGAAACGCTTCTTCCGCCACATCGAGATTGCGAAAGTACCGTAGCAATGCCGCTACCGCTTGCGGTCGTGCCGATGAAACGGCGACATCGATCCAAGCGAGATCGTTCACGGATGTCGTCCTACATTGCTTCCATTGGCTGACCCGGATCGAACATTCGCAACGGCCGAATTTCCAAGGCGCCGTTTAACCCCGCGGCGGCGCGCGGTTCAGCAAGTTTACGTGCAGCTTCAATCGCTTCATCGAGGGTGTCGCATTCGATAATGTAGAACCCCAGCAGTTGCTCTTTGGTTTCCGCGAACGGCCCGTCCAGCACGACCAGTTCGCGCCCTTCGCGCACGGTCATCGCAGCCGTTGTCGGCATCAACCGCGCTACCGGACCGAACTTCGCCGTCTTGCTAATTTCGTCCTTAGCCTTCCCGATCCCCGCCATCATGACCTCGTCCTTGTCCTTAGGAAGCGAGCAAGCCTGACTCTCGGCGTGATAGCAAAAAATGGCATATCGCATTGTATTTCTCCGGGACCTATCGTTAAGACGCATACATGTTGGCCGAGCCGACACGAAACGCAAAATATATTAGAACTGCGCCCCCGTCGTGTGGGGCAAGGGCATGACCGCCCTGCTGCGCCCAAGCAACGGTGGGTCGCCGACGATTCTTAGCAAAGTGCCGACACCTCCTTTATTGCTTGTCCTGGTGCTGCGTGTAAATCTGCGGGAAGTGGGGGTGCGAACAAAATGAATCTCGCAAAGCGATTCCTGGGCACGGCTGCATTGCTCGGTGCGGTGCTCGGCATTTGTACCGTGACGGTGGATGCCGTTGCGCAAAACAAACCGTATGCCCCGCCTCGCTTGGCCGGCGGCAAACCGGACCTGCAGGGTATTTGGGCGAACAACAATGCAACGCCGCTAGAGCGCCCGAAAATACTCGCCGACCGCGCCTACCTTACGCCGCAAGAAGTCGACGCACTGCGCAAGCGCCAAGAAGAAATTTTTGGCGGCGACGGCGATGCGGCGTTCGGCGACGCCATCTTCGAAGCGGTGATCTCCGATGCCGCCAAATACAAGCCCACCACATTCGACGCCAGTACCGGCAACTACACCGCCTTCTGGTTGGTGGAGCGTGAATTCGACAATCGCACGTCGCTCATTACCGATCCGTCGAACGGCCGCATACCGCCGCTCACCGAGGCGGCGAAACTGCGCGCTCAGCAGAATCCTCGCAATCGCGCGATGAACGAAGGGCCGGAGTCACGCAATTTGTCGGAACGTTGCATCACTTTCGGCGTGCCGGATCTGCTTGCGGGATACAACAGCTACTATCAGATCGTGCAATCGGACACCGCTGTGGTTTTCTATGCAGAAA